>Ga0075163_10003591_pt1 | contig 20853 bp, 7 predicted proteins | sample JI1023141ADNA_FD_71478 | JGI IMG/M metagenome (GOLD analysis project Ga0075163, IMG submission 71478) | Wastewater effluent complex algal communities from Wisconsin, to seasonally profile nutrient transformation and Carbon sequestration -... | ecosystem: Engineered > WWTP > Effluent > Algae... | reverse complement strand
TCGCCGTGGCCGTCGAGGGCTTGGAGCGAGGCGACGGCCCAGGCGCGTTGGCTCAGGGCACGGTAGACCGGGAAGCCGATGACCTCGGCGTCCATGCGGGACGGGGTGAGATCGCCGATGGTTTCAAAGGCGTTGAGCTCAGCCCACCAGGCGCGCTGCGGGGCGAAGGCGGCCCACTCGGCTTCGAGGGAGGCGCGGTTGGCGAGCACGAAGGCGCGCCACTCGGCGGGTTTGTCGACGGGGTCGGGGAAGCCGCCGGGGTAGCTCTTGGGGGTGCCGAAGGCGGCGGTGGCGGGCTGGCTTTTGCCGTAGCGCATGATGACGGCGAAACTTTTCTCGGCGTCGGGCACGACCGGCGTGATTTCGGCGAACGACATCGAGTGGCGCAGGGTCGATTCGTCGGTGGCGAGGTAGGCGAGGATCGGGGCGACGACGAGCCAGCCGCCGCCGACCCACCACCACGAACGGAGGCGGAAGCGCCACATCGCGGCGAGGAGCGCGGTGGGGACGAGGACGATGAAGGCGACGGTGAGCCAGCCGGCGAGCTTGGGGGCGTCGGGATCGGGGAACCAGCCGATGAGCTGTTTCACGGCGGTGTGCAGGAGCGGAAACGTGGAGAGCAGGAGGAGCGTCGCGAGGAGTGTGACGGCGAGCGCGAGAAGGAGGAGGGCGGCGAAGCGGAGCGGGCGGACGCCGCGAGATTCGAGGCGGAAGGGGGCGGAGGTGAGCGAGTCGTTCATGGGGATCAGTTGCGTTGGAGGAGTGTTTGCAGTTCGTCGCGCCGGTCGTGCAGCTCCCAGTAAGCGGCGATCACCTTGGAGTAGGCGGGCACGGTGCGAGCGACCAGCAGAGGGCCGACGAAATTCTTGAAGTGAGGCCGAGTGCGCAGCGCGAACGCGGCATCGGCGCGACCGCCGGTCATGGAATCGCGGCGGGCCGCAAGATCCTGGAGCTCGCGGTTGAGGTCGTTCATCGTGTTGATCGAGAGGCGCGGATTGTAGAGGAGGGGGACTCACGACGTTGAGGAGGCGGCCGAAGATTTCGCTGGTGTGACCGTTGACGGGCAGAGAGATCAATTCGCCCAGCGGCCGGTCGAGGGCAGCCGCCATTTGGAGGGAATACTCGATGCCGACGACGCGGCGCGCCCCGGCCTCACCCCGGACGCCACCGATGAGGCAGGCGGCGAGTTGAGCGCGGCTGGCGGCCGAGACGGGGGTGCGCTCGACGATGTCCTTGGCGTAGAGGACGAGGTTCTTCTCCACGGAAACCCCGATCATCATGCGCACGAGGGAACGGGCAGAGGGCTGGAGTTTGCGGCCTGCTTGGAGCAGGGGCAGCAGGGTGGAGATCGCGGCGTCGGACTGACCATCGAGCACTTGGAGGCCCGCGACGTGGAGCGTGCGGTGGGTGAGTGCCTGCCAGACTTGAAACGTGATGATGTCTTGGTAGGTGTAGCCGGCACCGAGGTCGCCGAGACGGTCGAAGGTGTTGACCTCGGCGAGCCATTGGCGCTGCGGCGCGAGATCCGCCCAGTCGGCTTCGATGGCGGCGCGGTGCTTGACGAGGAACGCGTTCCACTCGGCCGGTTGGTCGGGTTTGACGGGCAGGCCAACGATGCGGAATTTTTTCTGCGCGAAGGTTTTGGCTTCTGCGCTGAGACCGGCGGGACCCTTGGAGTAGCACATGAGCACGGCGTAGCTTTTTTCGGCGCCCGGAAAGGCGGGCGCGATTTCGCCGATGCTCGTCGCGTGGAGGATGGCCGGGTCGTCGACGGCGAGATACACGACGATGGGCGCGACCGCGAGATAGCCGCCGGCGACCCACCACCACGAGCGGAGGCGCAAACGCCAAGCGAGCAAGACGAGGAGCACTGGCACGATCACGATGAACGCGAGCGTGAGCCAGCCGGCGGTATGGCCGGCGGTGGTATCCCACTCAAATAGCGGACGGATCGCGTCGATGAGGAGTGACGAAGAGGAGAAGAGCGCGAGACCGAGGAGAATCGTGAGGACTAGGGAGAGACCGAGGAGGAGGACGCCGCGAAGCGCGCGAAGAGCGAAAGGGGCGGAGGTGAGGGACATGGCGGAGGAGCGGAGAGGGAGGGAAGGAGAGAGGGAGAGAGGGGGAGACGAGGCGGCTGGGAGATGAGGAGAGGTTAGCAGAAGGCGCGCGAGGGCGCGTCAGGGCGGACGCCGGAGATGGGCGTAGGGGCGGGCCCTAGGCGGGTGGGGGCGGGGCGGAGAAACGCTCAACGTTGAACGCTCAACGCCGAACGCTGAAGTAGGCGGAGGCGCGGGGCGCGGCTAAGGCGTGCGCTCGGTGGTGTTGATCCAGTGGGCGGCGCGGGCGGTGAGGGCGGCGGCGGTGTCGAGGCCGAGCTTGTTTTTGATATTTTCGCGGTGGGCTTCGACGGTCTTTACGCTGATGCCAAGTTTTTCGGCGATGGCGCGGGTGGGGAGCGCGAGGCCGACGAGGCGAAAAATTTGCAGTTCGCGGTCGGTGAGCTGGGACTCGGTGCCGGCGGGTTTGCGGGCGTGGCCGGTGAGGGCGCCGAGGACGGCAGCGGAGACGCGGGGCGAAACGGAAATGCCGCCGGCGGCGACATCGCGGATGGCGCGGAAGAGCGTGGCGACGGGCTCGCGTTTCATCACGTAGCCGTGGGCGCCGGCGCGGAGGCAGCGCTCGGCGTAGATGTCTTCAGGGTGCAGCGAAAAAACGATGAGACGCAGGGCGGGCGCAAGGGCGGCGAGGTCTTTGATGAGGGCGAGACCGTCGTCTTCGGCGAGCATGAGGTCCATGACGAGAACTTGCGGGGGCGTGCGTTCAATCAGGATACGCGTCTCGCGCGCGGAGGCGGCAGAACCGACGACGGTGAAACCGCCTTCGCCGGCGAGGAGAGCGGCGAGGCCCTCGCGCATGACGGGTGATCTTCGGCGACGGCGACGGTGAGGCGGGACGGCTCGGCGCTGGAGGGCAGAGACATGTCGCGAGGGAATCGAGGCGCGCGCGGGGGGCAAGGGCGAAGCCCGTGTGTGGCGCGACGTTCAGCGCGGGAGGCTGTGGACGAGCCGCGCGGAGGCAGCGCTCGGCGTAGATGTCGTCGGGGCAAAGGGAACAGACGATGAGGCACAGCGCGGGCGCGAGGACTGCGACGACAATAAAAAGCCTCGCGGCGGACGAGCCGGAGGCGGGGTCGGCGATCGAGGGTGCAGGCATTCGATGGCGACCCGGGTTTTCGTGACCAGTCGAAACGAGCGGCGCGATTTGGGTGGTCGAGCCTGCCCGGCGCCGTGCCGTTGCGGGCTTGCCGGGAAAGCGAGGACGCGGCTACGGTTCACCGTGCCCCTTGACCGCGATACCCCCGCGCGCGCTGGCTTGCTGCCGGACGGCTGTCGCTATTGGGCGTTCATCAGCTACAGCCACGCGGACGCAGCGTGGGCGCGGTGGGTCCATCACGCACTGGAGACTTATCCGATTCCCGCGAGCCTCGTCGGCCGACGCGCGCCCGTTGGCACGGTGCCACCGCGCATCAAGCCGGTCTTCCGCGATCGCGACGAACTTCCCGCGGCGGCGGAACTCGGGCCGCAACTCGAAGCCGCGCTGCGTGATTCCGTGGCGCTCGTGGTGCTGTGTTCGCCGCACGCGGCGAAGTCGCGCTGGGTGAACGAGGAGATTTTGTTTTTCAAACGCCTGGGCCGCGGCGCGCGCGTGTTTCCGCTGATCGTCGACGGCGTGCCGGGCGATCGCGAGGGGCGAGAATGTTTCCCGCCGGGGGTGCGAACGGTGGTGAACGCCGACGGGACGATCGCACCGATCGAACTTGAGCCGCTTGCCGCCGATGCGCAGCCGAAGAAAGACGGGAAGTCACTCGCGTTGCTCAAGGTGATCGCAGGCATCACGGGGCTGCCGCTCGACGAGTTGCGGCAACGCGAGCAGCAGCGCCGCCAGAAGCGCCTCGCGATTCTCGCCAGCGTGGGGCTCGGGCTCACGGCCGCGATGACGGTGCTGGCCGCCGTGGCGTGGCAGCAACGCCAGTCCGCGCGTCGCAGCGAACAACGCGCACTTGTTTCCGAGGATCTCGCGAAGCAGGAGGCAATCCGCGCCACCGCAGCCGAAAAGGTGGCGGTGAAGGAGCGTGAGGTCGCGCGGCGTGCCCTCGCCGAATCCCAGATGGAGCTCGCGGAGGCGGCCTTTCAGAACGTCGAGTTGCCGGCGATGGTGCAGGCGCTCGACTCCGTGCCGGACGATCTGCGCACGCAGCGCTGGAGTTATCTCTCCGCGCGGCGCGACTCGTCGCTCGGCAACTTCAACCTGCAAACGCGCGGCCGGATCGAGGCCGTCGCGGCGGTGCCGGGCGCGCCCGGAAAGTTCGCCACGATCAGTGGCACCGGGAATCTCACCGTGGTCGACGCGTTTCTCGGCTCGGTCAGCGTGCGTAACCAGACGGTGTTTTCCGATAAACCCACCCTCGCGGTCAGCCCGGACGGACGGCAGCTCGCGTTGACCGCGAAAAATGCGACCGAGATCCGCTTCGTCCGCCTGACCGACGGCACGATCGAGAAAGTCCTGCCGGGCCCCAGCCGTCGCGCGCGCCGCCTGGTTTTTTCTCCCGATGGCCAGTCGCTCGCCGTCGTGGACGATCGCGACGCGCAGGCGAGCCTCTGGCTCATCGACGCGCGTGATGGCGCGGTGCGGTGGTCGCAGCCCGGGATATTCTCGGATGTGGTCTTCAGCCCGGATGGCCGCAAATTGTTCACCAGCCTCAAGCGAAAGTTGCTCGTCCTCGATGCCCAAAACGGCGCCACGCTCGGCAGCCGCGTCGCCAACGTCGTCTGCCTGGGCCAGAGTCCCGATGGCCAGCGTGTTGCGGTCGGACTTTATGAGGGCGAAGTGGAAATCATCGATGGCGCCACCGGCGAGGTCACGCGGCGCGCGCGGTTGCATGCAGGCAAGGTCGAGCGGGTGGCGTGGACCGCGCGGGGCCACCTTCTGACGGTGGGGAGCGAGGGCTTCTTCGACAGCGGACGGCACGTGATGCGTTTGTGGGACGCGACCAACCTCGTCCCGCGCGGGACGTTTTTTGGCTTCAAGGATGGGTTTGAGCCCGACGAGTTCGCGTTCGATCCGCAGAGCGGCTTCCTCCTGACGGTCGGGCAACCGCCGGTTCTCTGGCGCGTCAACGCGGACCTCGAGGCGGCGCGCATCACGAGCGTGGCCGAGCAAGGTTACACGGCGTGCTTCCTAGATGATAACGTGCTGATCGCCCGCAAGGAGTTCGCCCTCGCCCGCTATAGCGTGAGCGATCCACGTGCACCGAAGGAAATGGGGCGCGTCGGACCCAGTGGCTACAGCGCCGTCGCGCTGCACCGGCCGGGTCAACTCCTCGCGCTCGCCGCGCAGACCAATCCGGCGCCGCCCTACCACCTGCAAATCTACACCTTGGCCGGTGGCACGCAGACCCTGCGGCGGGAGATCGCTTTGGAGTTTCGCGTCGCCCGGCTGGACTTCGATCCTGCCGGTGAACGCATCCTCGCGGTCGGCCTCAACAACAGCGGCACGTTTGTCTTCGATGTGAAAACGGGCGAGCGGCGGCTCAAACTGCCGAAGACCGAGCGGGCCGTCTTCAACGCCACCGGCGATCGCATCATCGCGCTCGTTCCGACGAAACGGACGGCCAACGACGTGGACGACGATGTCACGATCTTTGACGCCGGGAGCGGTGCCGTGCTCCGGCGCGTGCGGCACGACCTGCGCCTCAACGAACTCGTCGCCTCGCCGGATCGCCGGCTCATCGCCATCGGCGGCGCGGAGAAAGTCGTGCGCATCCTAGCGGCTGATACGCTGGAGGAGCGATGGAGTTTCCGTGCGCACGACGCGGAAATCACCGCGCTCGCGTTTCATCCCGTGCGCAGGGAGATCCTGTCGGCCTCGGCCGACAACACCGTCAAGCTCTGGGACTACGAAGCCGCGCGACTGCGCGGGACGCTGCTCGGCTTCGACGGCACACCGGTGATGGCCGCGTTCAGCCCCAACGGGAGGCTGCTCGCGGTGGAGAGCCAGGAACGGTGCATGCGGCTGTTTGAGCCGGAGAGGATTTTCGAACCGCCGGCGCCGGTCGTCGGGGCCGCGGAGATTCCCCGGGACGGCGACGGGTGGCAGGATTTGATCGGCGCGCTCGATCACGCCGATGTGACCAATCGCGGCCACGGCTGGCGGATCGACGGCGGCGTGCTGACCAGTCCCACCACGCCATTCGCCAGCCTGCACCTGCCCGGCAATGCGGTGGAAACCAGCTATCAATTGCGCCTGAACGTGCGCCAACTCCCCGGCCGGAACGGCCTCAACCTCCGCCTGCCCGTCGGACGCCGCATGGTCTCTTTTGATCTCGATGCCGTCCCCGCCGGCACCCCTGTCACCATCCTCGGCAAGAACGACGGCCGACTGGGGCGCGATGGCCCGGGCGTGAGTCTAGGCAAGAAAGTGCGCGACGACGCGGTCCACGCGCTCGAGCTCACGTTCCGGCTCGAAGGCGCGGACGCGCACTTCACCGCGACGCTTGATGGCGCGTCGGTGTGCACGTGGTCCGGCCCGATGGCGAGTCTCAGCGTCAACGCCTACTGGCCCGTCGTCCCCGGCGTGATTACGCTCGGCACCAACGGCACGAGTTGGGAAGTCTCCGAATTCAAACTGCGGCGGCTGTAGCGGCGCGCACCCGCAACCGTGAAAAATTTATCCAGTCGTTCTTCCCCATCCCCTCATGAGAGTCCTCCTGTTTCTTTGCACCGCGCTCACGCTCACCGCTCAGGCGCCGAGCGTATCCAATCTGTCCACCCGCGCTCTGGTCGGCCTGGGTGGCGATGCGATGTTCGCCGGCTTTAACGTCGGTCCCGGCGGCAACAAAACCATCCTCATCCGCGCGGCCGGACCCGCGCTGGCCGGCTTCGGCGTCGGCGGCGCGCTCGCCGATCCGAAGATCGAGTTGTTTTCCGGCGGCACGAAGATCGGCGAAAACGACAACTGGGGCACAACCGTCGGAGGCGCGACGCCAGTGACGGAGGCGACGTTTTCCGCGGTAGGAGCGTTTGCCTTCGCTGCGGGCTCGCGCGATGCGGCCGTGGTCGCGACGTTCGCACCCGGCTCCTACTCCGCGGTCGTGTCGGGGGTAAACAACGCCACCGGCGTCGCCTTGATCGAGGTGTATGAAGTCGGCGCCTCCACCGCACGGCTCACCAACATTTCCGCGCGTGCGCAAGTGGGCACCGGCGCCAGCATCCTCATCCCCGGTCTGGTCGTCTCGCCCGGCAGCGGCACGCGGCGGTTGCTCGTGCGCGCCGCAGGCCCGTCGCTCGGCGCCCTCGGCGTCGGCGGGGCCCTGGCTGATCCGACCATGCTCGTGCTCAACGCCAACGGCCTCGTGGTCGCCACCAATGACAATTGGGGCACGCCGAGCAGCACGGTCGCGGCTGGGGCGTCGCTCCTGAGCGATACGTTTTCGAATGCGGGCGCGTTTGCGTTTGCCAGCGGCAGCCGCGACGCCGCGCTCATCGCCGAGTTTGGGCCGGGCAGTTACACCATTTAGGTCAGTGGCGTCGGCGGCACGAGCGGAGTCGCGCTCGTGGAGGTCTACGATGTCACACCGCCGCCGACCCCGCCTGTCGCGACCCCGCCCCTCGCGGCGGCGTCCGTTTACGGCACGTATCGACGCAACCCCGTGCAGAACGGTTATCACGTTGGCACGATTGGACTGAAGCCGGGCAACAATCCCACTGGAATACTGCAGTGGTTGAACGAGGCGAAAGTGTCGTGGAATCTCATCCCCGACCTTGCCCAAGCGCGGCTCCTCACCGATTTCACGAATCCGTATCAAGCCACCGGCACGCCGAACTTCCGACTCGAAATCCAGGGCGGCGAGGCGATCGGGTTTACGTTTCTCGGCGACTATTACGCGCGCGATGGCGCGCCGCCGCGCCTCGCCCAGAAGCCCGGTGGCCTGCGCGGCTACATTTCCGCCACCATCGGCCGGCCGCCCGCGGCTTACGCCTACGGCTACAGTTTCTACACGACCATCTGGCCGCTCGTCGAAAGACACCTCTCGGGTTTTCAGATCGGGCTGGCGGGCTCGTGGATCAAACCCAACAACGAAGACTTCGCCCAGCCGCTGCTGCCGCTCGGAGCGGGCACGATCCGCGAGAACTCACCCGAGCGCGCGAGCACCTATTGGCGCGATGTATTCCAGACGATCGAGGGCAGCTCGGGTTATTGGACCAACCTCCATTTCCCCGGCTCGACGCCGAAGCTGCGCATGAACGGCACGCCCAACGGCTATCTGCAGGAAATCTCGTCGCCCGGCTGGGCCTGGGGCACGTCGCTCGCGCTCGCGCGCGATCAGATGGGCATTGTGCAACTCAGCAACCGCCTCTTCGTGCCACCAGACGGCCTCACCTATCGCGACGGCATGAACGGCGAGGTCACCGGCGTCGCCTGGATGTCGCTGCCGCTCACGCCCGCGAAGACCCTCTCGGGCGCGCCCATCGGCGATCAGAGTTGGACGCTGTTTCTCAACACCGCGAATTTCAAAGGCCCGGTCGCGTGCTGGATTCCCGACACGTGGACGCGCCTTTCGCGCACTTACACGATCATCCAGGGCCGCGGCATGGATGCGCGGGCGACGCTCATGAGCGGCGGCGCGATGGAGTTCAATACCGTGCCGTTTTTTGAAAGCACTTCCGCCAACGGCACGAAGTATTCGCGCATCCCACGCCTGCGGTTCCCTGTCGATGCGCAAGGCAACACCTACATCATTCAGGACGTGACGGCGTATTCGACCGTCGCGCTCTCCGACGGCGTGAAGACGATGCTCGCGGGCGGCGCGACCGTGAGTGGCCAGTTCAACGCGGCCGGTGCCAACAAACCCACGCTGCGCGCCAATGCGTTTTCGTTCACCCAAGGCGTGAGCGACACCGCGACCGTGCCGCTCACCGGCTACAACACACTCCTGGAGACGACCATCATCACCACGCCGGGCTCGACCGCGTTTGGCCTGAAGTGGGCGGCGGGCGCCGACGGCACGTTTCCGGAATATTACCAAGCATCCGGCACAAGCCTGGTTCCGGTGGCGGCGAGCGCGGTGCCCGCCGACACGCGGCTCACCACCGCCAGCTTCAGCGTCGCGGCTAACGGCGCCGCCTACACCTCGCCGGCGAGCGCCACGGATAGCTGGGCGAGCCCGGCTCCGCGAGCCGGACCGTTTACCGCCACCCTCGTCGATGGCACCACTGTCACCTATTCGTGGTATCGCTTCGCCGATCAGCCGGCGCTGCAGATGCTCGGCTGGAGCACCGCGGACAAGGAAGCGCTGCAGGCCGCCGTTGAAAAATTCCACACCGCGTGGCGCAACACGACCGAGTTCATGGCGCCGCCGAGCCGCGGCAGGCTCGTCGCGTTCGACGACGCGATGCTCGTCACGCCGCCCGCCGGCCTCGAGATCGGCTACGTGCCGATCGTCACGCGGCAGGAAGCGAAGTGACGGCGACGACCAGGGAAAGCCGCGGGGCGGACGAGCGGGAGGCAGGGTTGGCCATCGTGGCGTAAGGGTGAAGCCGGCGCGGTAAGTGCCGGAGTGGAAGTGGGGGATTGCGTGAGGGGGACGATTCGCCATCAACGCGGGGCATGGCGTTTCCCACCACCCGCTGGACCTTGCTCGCGCAGGCGACGCTGCATGGCGATGCCGCGCAGGGGGAGGCGTTGGCGGAGTTTTACCGACGTTATCGGGAGCCGGTGGTGCATTTCATCGCGCGGCAGCAGCGGGACCGGACCCACGCCGAGGATCTCGCACAGGAATTTTTTGTGCACATGGCGGAGAGTTCGACGTTGCAACGGGCCGATCCGTTGCAGGGGCGTTTTCGGTCGTTTCTGCTCGGGGCGTTGCTGCGATTTTTGGAGCGGGAGCGCGTGCGCGGGGCGGCGGCCAAACGCGGCGGCGGCGAGCTCCCGTTGTCGTTTGACGCGTTGCGGTCCGGGCGCGGTGAACCGACGGTGCCGGCGGAAATCTCGGCGGCATTTGATCGCGAGTGGGCGCTGGGGCTGATCGTGCGCGTCCGGCACGAGCTGGGCGCCGAGTGGAAGGGGACTGCGCCCGAGTGGGCCACTCTGCTGCAATTTTTACCGGGCGCGGCGCAGACGCCGACCTATGAGGCGGCGGCCGCGGCTCTGGGCTGGACGCTGGCGCGGCTCAAGACCGAGGTGTTTCGCGTGCGGCAGGGATTTCGGGAACGGGTGCGCGCCGAGGTGGCGCTCACCGTCGATGCGCCGCACGAGATCGAGCAGGAGATGGGTCACCTGCATCACGTCTTGTCGCATCCGGCGACGTAACGGGAAACGATGGACGCCCCCTCCAAACCGCAACGGTGTCCGTCGTGCAGCGGGCCATTGAGTGCGGGCGAAAGCGGGGACGCGTGGTGTCCGCGTTGTGCGTTGGCCGGGGCGTTTGAGGTGGTAGATGCGTCGCCGGAAGAAAGTGACGCCGGCGCGGGGCTCTTTCGCGTGGCGGGTCACGTGGTGCTCGCGGAGATCGGGCGCGGCGCGGCGGGCATCGTTTATCGCGCGCGGCAGGAGCAGCCGGCGCGGGAAGTGGCGCTGAAGATTTTGCGGCCGCACGAGAGTGGGTCGGCGGAATCGCTGGCGCGGTTCCGGTTGGAGGCGGCGACGGTGGCGGCGCTGGACCATCCGGTGATCTTGCCGGTGTTGACGGTGGGGGAGCACGACGGCCTGCCGTATTTCACGATGAAGCTGTGCCGCGGTTCGCTGGCGGAGCGCGTCGCGGATTATCGCGGACGGTGGCGCGAGGCCGCGGAGTTGGTGGCGCGGTTGGCCGAGGCGGTGCAACACGCGCATGCGCGCGGGGTGCTGCATCGCGATCTGAAGCCGGGCAACGTGTTGTTCGATGAGGCGGAGCGGCCGTTCATCAGCGATTTTGGCCTGGCGAAAGTGATCGAGGCGTCGACGGGCGTGAGAGCGGTGACGCGCCCGTTGCTGGTGATGGGCACGCCGGGCTACGTGGCGCCGGAAGTGCTCGCGGGCGGCGTGGGCCAGGCGACCACGGCCGCCGATGTTTTTGCGCTCGGCGCAATCTTGCACGAGCTGCTCACGGGCGCGCCGCCGCCGGCGGGAGCAGCCGCGGCCGGGGCGGCCCGCATAGGTGTGCCGCGCGATCTCGCGGTGATTTGCGGGCATGCGCTCGCGGCGGAGCCGGGGAAACGCTACGCGAGTGCGGAGGCGCTGGCGGAGGATTTGCGCGCGTGGCTGGCAGGCCGGCCGATCGCGGCGCGACCGGTGTCGGCATGGGGACGCGGCTGGTCGTGGGCGCGGCGGAATCCGGCGCTGGCTTCGCTGGCCGTGGCTTTGGGTCTGACGCTCGTGGGCGGAACAGCCGTGCTCGTGGCCAAGAATCGCTCGCTCCACGTCGCCCTCGCGGAGGCGCAGGCGGCGGAAGCGCGTTCGCAGGCGAGCCTCGCCGAGGCGCTCGTGGCGCAGGCCACAGCGGTGCGGCAAAGCGGACGTGAAGGGCAACGCCGCGAGACCCTGGCGCTGTTGGGCCGCGCAGCCGGGATCGCCCCGACGGACGCCCAACGCACCGAGGCGGCGAAGGCTTTCCTGCTGCCCGATTGGAGCCCGACCGAGGAGTTGCGGCTGTGGGAGGGCGACATGGTCTCGGCTGTGCCGACGCCGGATTTCACGGCCTGTCTCGTGGAGGACACCGCACACCGTTTCACGCTACGGACCGTGGCGGACCGGGTCGTGCGCTGGGACTGGACCGGCGCGGCGGCGTCGGCGAGTTGGCCGGTGTTTTCGCCCGACGGCCGGTGGGTGGCGCTGCACCTGCGCAACGACGAGGTGCAAGTCCTCGCGGTCGCTGACGGGAAACCGGCGCTGCGACTGACCGGACGGCCGTATGCTTACAAAGGGCAGGTGTGGTTTTTTGGGAAAGACATCGATTTTTCACCTGACGGCGCGTGGATCGCGGTGGCCCGGCCGGAGGGCGGGGTGAGTTTCCACCGGCCGGAGGGCGGCGAGCCGGAACGGGTGTGGGCCGGGGCGGAGTGGATCACGACGATGCAGTTTTCCCCCGACGGCGCGCGGCTCGCGGTCGGCGGTGGCAAGGAGTTGAAGGACTCGCTGCTGGCGGTGATCGACGTGGCGACGGCTCGGGTGCTCGTGCAGGAGAAAATGCCTCGGCGCGTGGAATTCACGGCGTGGTCGGACGACGGCCGCTGGCTGGCGTTGCGCGTCGCGGGTGGCAGTGCCGAGGTGCGGGCGGCGGGCAACCTGCGCGTGCGCTCCGTGTTGCCGGACCGGTCGGCGCTACACGGGAAATTTCTCCCGGATGGACAACGGCTGTTGCTGACGCAGCAGGTGAGCGCGACGCGCCTCTGGCACATCGACAGTGCGACCCTGTTGCTCGCGAAAGACGACGGCGGACGGCCGGGCAATTGGTGGAGCCGCCCGCCCTTGCGCCAATGGCGGACGTATAGCGCCGGTCCGGTGAGCCTAGTGCGCTTTGAGGATAGTCCGGTGCTGCGATCATGGGAGGCCGATGATTTCAACTACACAGTGCCGGAATACGGCTGGCCGACGGACGTGTCGGCGGACGGGCGCTATCTTGCGGTGGGCGGCTGGGGCGGCGGCATGGTCTGGAATCTCGCGACCGGCCGGCCGGTCTTGCGGGTGGATCGGTCGGAGACGAGTGACGGCGGGGGAATCCGCTTCGATCCGGCGGGCGGTGCCCTCTGGGTAAACTTAGTGGCGAAAGGACTCTGGCGCGTGCCGGTGTTGGGGATGGAGACGGAGACCTGGACGGCGGGCGCGGGTGAGTTGCTCGATGCGGAGCCGGGATTTTATCTGACGGCGAGCCATCGGGCCAGCGGACGGCTGGCATTACTCAATCCCGCGGGCGGGGAGGTGAAAATTTTTGATCCACGGGCGCGGCGGGTCGTGGCGCGTTGGCCGCATGCTGGCGCGTCGCGGGCGGAGTTTTCGCCCGACGGGGCCCAACTCGTGGTCAATGGCACGCCGCTGGCCGGCAGCGGGCCGGCCGCGCCGGCGACGGTTTACCGGTTGGAGACCGGCGCGGTAGTGAGGGTGCTGGGGACCGAGGCCGGGCGGCTCGTCCGCTGGAGCCCGGGTGGCAAGTGGTTGCTGGCGGCCGACGGGAAGAAGGTCACGAAGTTGTGGCACGCGGACACGTGGGCGCCGGGGCCGGCGTTGCCGGCGGAGACACAGGGCTGGCAATCGCCCGGGGCTTTCTCGGCCGACGACCGGAGGCTACTGCTGCGGTCGAGCGACGACTTTCAGGTCTTCGACCTGACGACGGGCCGGACCGAACTGCGGCTGCCGTCGCCGAACGGGGGCGACGCCGTGCGACTTGATTCGGGCTTCACCGGCGACGAGCGGTTTTGGACCCTGGCCATGAACGGCCGGGTAGACGTTTGGGATCTGGCCGCCGCGCGGCGGGAATTGGCAGCGCTGCGGTTGGGGACGACCCCGGCCAAGTAGGGGTTGGCGCCGAAAGTGGTGCGGGTGGGCGCGGAAGTTTCGAAACTTTGAAACTTTCTGCCGGAGATTTGCAGAGAGGAAGGCGTGCGCGTGCTTACCTCACTCCCTTTCGAGCCCATCGGGGCAGCCCCTAGGACGGTCCCGGGGAGCGGGCCCGATGCGGGCGGGCGGCGGGTGGGCTAGGCTGAGGCCGCACTCTGATTTTCCCTATGCGCCTATTAATTAGCTTATTGTTGCGTCGAATTTTGCTCTGGGTGGGAGGCTGCGTGCTGGCGTGTTGCCTACAGGCGCAGACCGTTGTTTGGATGGGAACGGTGGGTGATTGGCTTACGCCGGCAAATTGGAATAATGGCGTTCCGATAGGGGCTAGCGCCGTCAGGATCGACAATGGCGGCACGGCGACCCTCGCCGGTTCGGGGGTTGCGAGCAGTCTCATGATTGGAGATGCCAATATGGGATCGTTGAGTATCACCGGCGGGTCTTTGACGACTTCGGGCGCTAATCTGGGCTATGGCGCCGGCTCGATTGGCTCTGTTGCGGTCTCTGGCGGCACATGGACCAACAACTCGAATCTCTATGTCGGCGGTTTCGGCACTGGTAACCTTACGATCTCCGGCACTGGTGCCGTCACCTCTAATGGGACGGTAATTGGGGTGCGGGAGGGTTCTCACGGGATAGTTGCGGTTTCTGGCGGAAGCTGGACCGAACACATCGCGATCGAGCTTGGTTTTGGGGTAATCGGCACCACCGACGTCAACGGCAACCCGGTCGCCGTCGGCAATGGGGCCCTTAATGTTTCGGGAGGCACGGTGGCCGCGCCCTATATCAGTATTGCCGGTTCACCTGGCAGCACGGGTAGCATGACCGTCTCCGGTGGAAGTATTGTGCTCTCGGGCGACGAAGTTATACGACACGCCAACGGCACGGAGACTCGTATTCCGTCTCATCTTAGCGTTGGATCTTTGGGCACGGGGACTTTGGATATCACGGGCGGGTCTGTTGCGGATGTCGAAGGCCGCATTGGAATTAATGGAGTTGGAATTGCGGTTGTTTCCGGCGGTTCATGGATCAATAGCAGTTTCCTGTCGGTGGGTGGCGGCAAATACGCCGGCGGGACCGGCACGCTTACGATTTCTGATACCGGGCTCGTCTCAGCTCAAACAGTCATTCTGGCCGTAGGCCCTACTGTTAGTCCCACAAGCAGTCGCGGAACCATCAATTTGAACGGGATCTCCGGCAGTCGAGGCATTCTGAGCACTGGGCAAATCACCGAGGGCGACGGCACCGGTGGCGGTGCCGTCAATTTCAATGGTGGCATTCTGCGTATGACAGCGGACCAAGCCGCCCTCTTTTCCAACTTTGAAACAGGCGATATCCAATTTCTCTCCGGCGGAGCCTTCATCGACACCAACGGTCATGCCGTCGGCATTTCCCAGGTGCTGCAAGGCGCCGGCGGCCTAGCCAAGCAAGGGGGCGGCACGCTTACCCTCGAGGCAATCAATACCTATTCTGGCGCCACGACCGTGGAAGGCGGCACACTCCGGCTTGGAATTGCCCGCGCCATTGAAAACTCTACCCTGAACTATGTCGCCGGCGGAGGCTTGTTTGATTTTGGGACATTTTCTCTCGTCACTTTAGGCGGGCTTTCGGGGAGCAAGGACTTGGCGCTGATCAACGCCAACTCGAACACGGTATCGCTGAGTGTGGGCAACAACAATACGGACACGACCTACGCCGGCAGTCTTGGCGGTGGCGGAGTCCTGAATAAAATCGGCTCTGGAACTTTGAAGCTTACCGGGATCAACACGTTTACAGGGGGAACGACCGTAAAGGAAGGCACCCTCGAAGTCACGGCGGGCAGCATCACACATGCGGCAAACGCAGTCGTGGCCGGCGCGAATCCGGGCGACAATGGCACCTTGCTGATTTCGGGTGGTTCGGTCGCCTCGTCCTATGGTAGCGTCGGCGTTTTTGGCGGAGCGACCGGCACGGCGACGGTATCGGCCGGCACGTGGGCGAATGATAGTATGTTGATCGTGGGCGATGCAGGCACGGGCACGCTCACCGTCTCCGGGGAAGGTTTGGTCACGGCGCCTACGGTTCAGTTGGGAACTTATGCCTCCGGCCAAGGCGCGCTAAATCTGAACGGTAACTCAAGTCAGCGCGGGGTTTTGGCGACGAACCAAGTCACTGAGGGGGCGGGAACCGGTGCGATCAATTTCAATGGCGGTATTTTCCGTGCCACGGCCGACAATACGGCGCTGTTTTCGAGCTTCGAGGCGGGGGATGTGCAGCTGCTCGCAGGAGGAGGGTTCCTCAACACCAACGGCTTTGAGATCGGGCTTGCGCTCGCGCTTCAAGGAACCGGAGGCCTGACCAAGCTCGGGCCGGGCACTCTCACCCTCACCGGTGCTAACACTTACACGGGCACTACTACCGTCGCGGGTGGAACCTTGGTTCTGGGGGCGAACGCTACGCTCGCCAATGCTGGCCAAGTGCAGGTCGACAACGGCGGAACCCTCAGTGTCACGAGTGTCGGTGCCACGCTCAATTATTTGGCGACCGTCGCCGGGACATTGGACATCCGGGGCGGCGGCACCTCCACGGGGGCGATCAATCTGGCGGGCGGCAGCGTGGTTTTCAACGGTCTCGGCGAAACGTTCACCGTGGCCAATGCCGCCACCGGGCTCACGGGTGCGGGTGGGCTGAATTTTGCGAGTGGCACTACGGTGCTGAATTATGGGGTCACGGCGGCGCCGGTTACCATTAACCAAAGCCTGAGCTTCACGGGTGGCACGTTGGAATTGCCCGGAGCCACGAGCCTGCGCACGAGCTCGCTTGTGCTGGGTGGCCGATACTTCGAAATTACGGGCTTGGTGGCGAGTGTCGGCAGCACACCGAATTTGCCCACGACCGTTTTGGCCGGAGGCAACTTCGGGTGGGGCGCGGGCACGGTGCGGAACACGCTTACGCTCGAGGCCGGGGTGACACCGACGCTGGTTCGGTCGGGCGACATCAACCTCGATGGCACGCTGATCAATCGCACCACCAACCTGCGATTCGAAGCTGGATTCAATACGGTGACGCAGAGTGTTGCCTCCTCCGACGCCGGAGGCTCGACCCGCTTCTTCACCGCCAGTCTGACGGAGGGGAGCTTCGGTGGCACCGGCACGCTGCGCAATGAGGGCACGCTCGCGGTGGATCTCAGTGGGCTCAGGGGACGGACCTATGATTATTTCGGGATCAGCACCTCCGAGTTTAGTGGGCTCAGTTGGACGCCGGGCATCGAAAACCTCGGCACCGCCACGCTCGGCGGAAACTCTGCGGTGGGCCCGAGTTTTGCTACGCTGACGAGTGGCGGGACCTTCACGGGGCCGATCACCAATTCCGGCAACCTGACCATTTTCGGACGAATCGGTCTTTCAAATCTAACCCAGACGGCCGGCACCACGACCTTGCCGAACAACCCGACCGTCGCAGGCGGGGTTTGGAATGTGGGGACTGGCTCGACCTTGACTGCGCCAAACGGCGCCTACCTCTCGGTGAATCTCACCAATAGCGGCACGCTGGATTTTGGGGCGGGCACGACCGTGGGAACGTTGCAGAATCAAGCCGGCGGGACGGTGCGGGTCGCTGGGCTGCTCGCCACGCAACCGGCGTTTCTCACCGGAAATGCGGGCACCATCATCCTCGATGGACCAGCGGCCGGACTTCGAACTATTGGCACTACGGTCATTGATGGCCGATTTCTACCCGGTGATTCGCTGGCTTTGGGCAGCATCGCGGGCGGCACGCTGGAATTGCGCAACGGCGCCAATCTCACCCTGGCCAACGGCTTTGCGGGCCCGGCCGATCTCAGGGTGGGCAACGGGAGCACGCTGACGATCAGTGGCGGGATTGTGGGTGGGCCCGGAAGTTTTTCGATTCTGAGCGGCGGCGTAGCGAACAACACCGGCGGCGAAAGGTGGGGGGCGAGGCCGGTGAGCAACGCGGGCACGTTCAACGTGACGGGACGGATGAACCTGAGCGACGGGACGGCGCTGACCTTTAACAACCTGGCGGGCGGCGTGGTCAATTTGACGGGCACCTCCGCGATGTTCGCCTCGGGCGGCAACGGGCAAAGCGTGGTGCTTACCAACGCGGTCGGCGGGACGATTACGAAGTCGGGTAGCGCCACCACGTATGATGTTGGGTTCGGCAACGTGAGCATCGTGAACCACGGATTGATCGAGCAGGCGAGCGACGCGGGCTGGCTGCTGCTGAGCAATCTGACCAACGACGGGATGCTGCGGGCGGCGGCGGGCACGGATTTGTATGTCGCAAACAGCACGCTGCTGGTGGGGACCGTGTTGGACGGGGCGGGCACGTTCCACTTTGGCGGCGGCACGACGACGCTGAGCGCCGGGCTGTCGCTCTCGGCGAGGAACCTGAGGCTCGATGGCGGGATCGTGAACGGCCCGGGCGCGATCACACTGCGCAGCGGCGACGTGATGCACTTTACCAGCGGTCAGTTCAACGGGACGGGTGGACTCGCGATTTTGAGCGGGGGCAGTTTCACGAACAACGGTGGCGGGTCGTGGGGTGGACGGCCGGTGACGAACGCGGGCACGTTCAATGCGACCGGGCAGATCAGCGCGATCGACGGTTCGGCGCTGGTCTTTGACAACCTGGCGGGCGGCGTAGTCAACTTGACAGGCAATAACCAGTTTATCGCCGCCGGGGGCAACGGGCAGAGCGCGGTGCTGACCAACGCGGTCGGCGGCACGATCACGAAGTCGGGCAGCACGAGCGCGTATAATCTGGGCGTCGGCAATGTGAGCATTGTGAATCACGGCTTGATCGAGCAGGCGAGCGACGCGGGCTGGCTGCGGCTGAACAACCTGACCAACGACGCGACGTTGCGCGCGGTGGCGGGCACGGATTTGTATGTCGCGAACAGCACGCTGCTGGCGGGGACCGTGTTGGACGGGGCGGGCGCGTTCCACTTTGGCGACGGCACGACGACGCTGGGCGCCGGGTCGTCGATTTCGGGGAAGGATCTGAGGCTCGATGGCGGCATCGTGAACGGCCCGGGCGCGATCACGGTGCGCAGCGGGGATGGGATGCGCTTTACGGGTGGGCAGCTCAACGGCGCTGGAGCGCTCGCGATCTATAGCGGCGGCACCTTTGAGAATAATGGCGGCGGCAGCTGGGGAGCGCGGCCGGTGAGTAACGCGGGCACATTCAACGTGACGGGACGAATGAACCTGAGCGACGGGACGGCGCTGACTTTCGACAATCTAGCGGGCGGCGTGGTCAACCTGACGGGCACCTCCGCGATGTTCGCCTCGGGCGGCAACGGGCAAAGCGTGGTGCTGACCAACGGCGCCGGGGCAACCATCCGGAAAAACGGCACAACGGACTATGCACTGATCTTGGGCGCCGGCACCTTTGTGAATCAGGGGCTCGTCGAGGTAAAATCGGGGATTCTCCGCGCGATTGTGGCGCTGACCGATGGTGAGTTGGGTGAAGGCACTTGGTCGGTGACCGAGGGCGCCCGGCTCATCCTCAACGGGGATGCGTCGATTTCGAAAAACGCGGCGTCGGTTTCTCTGACGGGGCCAGGGGCAGAGTTTCGCGGATTGGCGGGCCTGACGTCGAATACCGGCTCGCTGCAGCTATTTGGCGGGCCGGCCTTTTCGACGAGTGCCGCTTTTGTGAACAGCGGCGTTTTGACGGTGGGAGGCGGGAGCAGTGTGGTGACGAGTGGAAAATTTACGAACAGCGGAAACTTGGTCTTTGGCAGCGGAGGCAGCTTTTCGACGAGCGCCACCTTCGAAAACAGCGGAATGCTGAACTTCGCCAGTGGCAGCAGTTTTTCGACGAGTGCGACCTTTAACAACGGGGGCCTTTTAAATATGGACGGAAATTTCGGCGGCACCGGCACGCTGATCAACACGGGCACGATCGGGGGACGCGGCACGTTTGGCGCGCTCACCACGGTCGCCAGCGGCGGCACTCTCGCGCCGGGGAACTCACCCGGCACGCTGACGTTTGGCGCCGGGCTCACGTTGCAGGCGGGGTCTGTTCTGGATTTCCAGCTCGGCACGACCAGCGATCGGATCGTGGTCTCCGGCGGTCTGCTCACCGGACCGACGACGGGAAAAGTAACGCTCAATATCTCGAACTCGGGAGGGTTTTTCGCCGGCGCCTATACGTTGATCAACTACGCGACAGCGAGCGGGACGGTGAGCTTCGACGCGACGGATTTTTCGTTGGGCAGCACAATTTCCGGTTTCAGCTACGGACTTGCGCTGCGCGGCGGCTCGTTGGAATTGACGGCGTCGGCGATCCCGGAGCCATCGACGTATGCGGCGATTTTGGGGGCGGTCGTGCTCGGGCTGGCGTGGTGGCGGCGGGGTGGTCGGCGTGCGCGGTGAACGGTGGCTGGGTGCGCATTCGAACGGCGCTTGAAAAACCGACGCGGCCCGACGGGGTGGGCGACGCGTGCCATGTTGCGGAGTCGCGGGAAACGAGGGCGGGGGTGCGCCCACTTTGGATTTAAGCGGCCGGCGATCGTGCCGATGTTTGCCTGTTGATCAGGCTGCGTGCGGCGGTCCAGGCCGGGCGCGGGTTGGTCGCAAACCGAAACAAGGAGACCCCAGACCATGCGTATGATTTCTTCCTCGCTCGCTGCTCTCGCGGTGGTGGGCGCGATCCTCACTCCGGCGGCGGCGCAGTTGTCGCTTTCACTGCCGGCGGCTTCGTCGGTGCGGCTCGGTTTAAGCGGCGACAACGCCGGGACGGCCGGGGGCGTCGCGGCGTCGGCTTTCGGCCATGCGATCACGGCGCAAAATGCACCCGGCGGCACGTTTGCCTATACGTATTTGCTCGGGGCGGAGAGCGCGGGCACGAGCTTGGGATATACTGACACCGCTAAAGCTTCGGCGGGGACGACGACCGGGATGGGGAGCACGGCGGCTTACATTGCCGGGAATTCGCTGAGTTTCTCAAACCTGACGCTCCGCTTTGGTCCGACGGGGACGGCGAGCGGCACCTGGAATCTCGGCTCAGATGTCCTCGGGGTGAACTACTATCAAAACGCCGGGTCGCCGATCGAGGAGCGGATCTATACGGCCAACGCCAACGCGGTGCAGGCGGCGCTCTACTACGGGGGGACGAAGCTCATGACGTTTGGCTATACGCCGATGAACATGATCATCAACTACGGGGCGACGACGTCGGGCAACGACGACACGATCCAGGCGTATTCGGCGCCGGTGAGTTTCAATGTGGTCTCGGGGCTGAGCGGGACATCGGCGG
>Ga0075163_10003590_pt1 | contig 20858 bp, 24 predicted proteins | sample JI1023141ADNA_FD_71478 | JGI IMG/M metagenome (GOLD analysis project Ga0075163, IMG submission 71478) | Wastewater effluent complex algal communities from Wisconsin, to seasonally profile nutrient transformation and Carbon sequestration -... | ecosystem: Engineered > WWTP > Effluent > Algae... | reverse complement strand
GTGCTTCCAGAAGATGATCGACCAATCAATTCCGAAAGGCATCGACGAATGATCGAGATCACTCGCGAAGCCGCGGTTCACTGGACAACGCTTGGACGCCGAAAGCGCATCGAGTATCTTGAGCGAGCGTCTTTGATTCTCGACGCGCTCGAGCAATCCAAAGTGTCAATTTTCGAGGCGGCAATCGCCCGCGCATGGATCGACGAACAGGCTCGCATCTCGACGCCGTCACTCGTGGCGGTATGATGTCGTCGGCAACGGCGAGGAACTTCGATTCGGCCCGGGCTTCGGCTCGGGCCGTCTTTCGTTTGAGGATCCAATGAGCAAACCCGCCCCGAAATGCGTCGCGTGTCGCCAGCCGCTTCCGCCCCCGAGTGATCCGATGGCCAGCCGCGAATTCCTCTCGCTTCTCCGCGGCGCCCCCGTCGAGCCGATCCGCCGATTCGTCGCCGAGAACCTCGGCCTGATCGCGCTATGGATGAAGTCCGAAGCCGAGCGACGCGCAGCCGAAGCGCAGAACTCGCGCGCGATTCCGACGACACGCATTGCCCCGCCTTGATCCTCGATGTAGACTTCACGAACCGACCGTCGGAGAACCTCCGATGCTCGACTCCTAGCTCACTCCTTCTTCTTCCTGAACGGCGCGGCGACTTCGGTTGACGCGCCGTTTTTCGTGCTCACGAATCCAGTCTGCTCGACTGCGTCGCCCCCACGCCCCAGCGCGCGGAATCGTCGCTCCCGCTGCCGGTCGCCGCGCCCGCCGTCGCCGTCCCGCTACTCGTGACCGTGCTGTTCCCTGCCGCGTTCGCAGCCCCGCCAGAGGCGACGCCCGACCCGGACGACGTCACGGTCGAGTTGCCGGTCGCGCTTGCCGCAGAGCCAGCCGCCGTCGCGCTGCCGGTGCTCGTGATCGTGTCGTAGGTGTACGTGATGACGATCCGGCCATCGCCGCCCGTCCCGGCGTTCGCGCCCGAGCCGCCGCCACCGCCGCCCGCGCCGAAGCCCGTTCCGTTCGAGCCAGCGGCCGACGAGTTCCCGCCCGCCCCGCCCGCCGATCCGCCCGTCGGAGCGGTTCCGCCAGCGCCGCCCGTCGTCGTGACGGCGTTCGATCCGTTGTTGCCGTTCGCCGCGGTGCCCGCGCTCGACCCGCCACCGCCACCGCCCGCGGGAGAGCCACCGACGCCCGCACCACCCGCTCCGCCCGAGAACTTCGTGGCGCCGACGCCCGACGCCGACGCGCCGCCCGCGCCACCGGTTCGGCCCGACCCCGCGGATCCGCCCTTCGCGCTTGTGACCGTCGCGCCGACCGTCAGCGATGAATCGCCTCCCGCGTTGCCCGCGGTTCCGCCCGATCCGAGCGACCACGGGCAAGACGTCCCGTCCGCGATGGCGATGCCGGTCCGCTTCGAGTAGCCGCCACCACCGCCACCACCTTCGCCGCCCGTGTTGACGCCGCCACCACCGCCGGCGCCCCAAACCTCGATCGTCGCCGTGATGTTGGTCGGCGCAACGAAGGTGCCGATGCCGGGAGTCGTGAGCGTGACGGTCGGCACGTCAGGTTCCCGCCTCGGGTAGCTCCATCGTGAAGCTCGAGCACGAAACCGGCTGCGTCGCGACGATGGACGTCGTCACGAGGTTGAGATTCGCGCCGCTCGTTCCGGCCGTGCCCTGCCACTTCGCGGTGCCGCCGTTGGTCAAGATCCGGCAGAACGTCGCGGTGCCGGTCGCGTCGGCGCTCGAGTCCTGCGTGATCGAGTTCGCCGCCGCGGTCGCCTTTCCGGTGCCATCGGTCGCGCCGCCGAATCCCGTCGCCGAGAGCGCGAGTTGCGCGAGCAGCGTGTTTCCGGACAACGAAGCGTCGGCATCGGCGGGAGGCGTTCCCGAGTAGATGCGAAGCGATCCCGCGCCGCCCGCGTCGAACGCGTCGAGCATCGCGTCGAGCCCGAGAATGACGACCGCATTCGCGAAGTAGGAAGCCATTCAGTCACCCTCGGGCCGAAAGAGTTGCGGGAAGACGAGCAAGAGCTGCGTGATCGCGCGTTGATGCGTGAGCCCGCGCGCCCGCTGGATCTTCGCCGTGAGTTCGCGATCGATCGCCGCCGCCGATTGGATCTCGCCCGCGAAGATCGCCGCGTCGATGCGAGGTTGAAGCGCCTTGCGCGCCGCCTCGACTTCGGCCTCGTCCTCGGGAATGAGCGGCTCCGTCATGACGGCGACCCGCGCACCGATGTGCGTTCGGTACGAAGTCTCGACGAGTCTCGTGAGCGGATTCGCGGGATGGCCGGGACGACGAAGATGCGGCGGTGGAGATCCGACCGCGGGACGGTTGCCGATCTCTTCGGTGACGATTTCGGCGAACCGACGAACTTGAGCCTCGACTGGCTCGCCACCCCATTCCGGCACCTCTACGCGCTCCGGACCCGCGGCCGAGTTCCATTCAGCAACGAACCAGATCATGCGCGGATCTCGTCGACGACAACGTTGACGTCGGTTGCGATGTTCGTCCCGATGCCCCAAAGGATCAGCGTCGAACCCGCGGGGATCCAGAGCCCTTGCTCGAACTTCCATTCGATGTTCGCGCCGAGCGTCGCGGGAAGGTTCGCGCGAGCGATGAACGCGGCAGGAACGGTCGGGCCAGTGCCCCACGCGAGCGCCGTCGAGCACCCGCTTTGATGCTGTCCGGTGCCGGGAGTCGTGGAGTACGCGAGCCCCGCGTCGTCGGGAATCAGCGGGACCGGCGAAGTCGGCGTCACGCCGATCGCGGCGGGCTCGCCGAGTCCGAACGATTGGACCGTCGCCGCCGCCGAGATGACCTGAATCGATTTCAGGAACGCGCCCTTCAACGTCGAGCCGACAATCAACTCGAAGAATGCTGCGGCTGCGCCCGAGTTCGTGGTGCGAACGCCAAGTCTGGAAATCATGATTGCCTCTTGAATCAGGTGTAGGTGTAAATCGTCTCGAAGTCGGGAGCCGCGCCGGTGCCGACGACGACGACGACTTTCTGGTCGAGGATGGTGAAGACTTCGCCGGTCAGGATCGGACGGAAGAACCACGACGAGCCCCAGAACGTCGCGAACTCAACCGAGCCGCCGTGGCCTTCCCACGCGTCGCCGCCGCTCGGCGTGCCCGCGACGACGTAGGTTTGACCATCGGACGGCGAACCGGGAGCCGCAGTCAGATCCTTGTCGACGATTCGCAGCGAGGGACCGACCGCAAGTCGTCGCGTCGTTTCGTTGATGCGCGCGTGTCCGAGAGACTGGCCCTCTTCGTAGTCGGTGGAATTCGCGAGTGCTTCGATTGTCATGGTTTCCTCAGATTGCCTGGATCTCGAACTCGAGGATGTTCCCTCGCTTCACGACGGTTCCGACTTGCCAGATGCGCCCGTAGATCGCGGCGTTCTTCGTAATGCCATCGTCGGTCACGTCGTTGTCCTGCTGCGTCGTCGTGTAGACCACGGATCGCCGCCCCTCGGTATCTCCGTTGTCGTGATCGTCGGGAGCGGTGACGTTGATCGTGCGGAACAGCGTCGTGTAACCCGCGTCCGAGTACAGTTCGATGACGTACTTGTCCTGCTTGCCCTCGTGATCGAGTTCGGCGTGCGGTACTTGTTCCGTGGTCGGATCGGGGAACGGGAAGCGCGTGCGGTGAACCCACGAAATCGTAATGTCGTATTCCGGTTCGAGTTCGACATCGAGCCCGATGTACTCGCGCTCCACGAGAAGCCAGCAAGGTCGGAACGGTCGAAGCGTCTCGCCCTGAAACGTGATCTCTTCCGAAAGCACGTCGCCGAGCGTCGAGCCTTTCGGCACGGCCTTGACTTGGATGTCCTTCTTGATCTTGCCCTTCGGGAACTCCACGAACTTGAACTGCGTCGGTTTCAGGAAGACGACCAGATCGCCCGCCGCGTGCTCGTCGATGTGATCGAACGTGTCGCGCAACCCACGGAACATTCCCGACAAGATGTACTTCGACGATCCGACCTCAAGCGAGATCGCAACCGTCCCGCCGAGCGGACCTTCATCCACGAGCGCGCCCGCGTCTTCGGAAAGCGTGATCGAATCCGCGCTGACCGCGAGCACTTCGCGGAACAAGTCTTGATTCTCTGGCTCTTCAAGCCCCTCGATGCGAACGTACTGGCCGACGACAACGCCGAGCGTGACGAACGACGTTCCGCCCGTCTTCACGAACATCGCCGAAGCCATGCCGCACGAAAGCCCGGTGAGATCGGTAGTCGTCGAAGCGACCGGCGTCGCCGTCGTGAATCCGCAGACCTCGAAGTCGTCGCCAGCGAGCGAGCCGATCGCGATCCAGTTCACGCCGCCCTCGACCTCTTCGCGGGTCGCGCTGCTCGGCGCGCCGTGAAGCATCTGAACCGTGACCGTCGAGAGCGGGTCGAAGAAGTGCCATGCCGTCGTATCGTTGAGCACCGTCGTCGCGAGGCCGATCGAGCACTCCGAGAACGGTCCCTTGAACTTGTCGTAGCTCGTGCCGCCGAACTTGGCGTAAGCCTGCGCGCCCTTCCACGTCGCTTGAGGGTCTTCGGCGCAATGCGCGTAGTGAATGCCCGTCTCGGGCACCTCGGCATCGTCGAAGATCGGCGGAAGATTCATCGGCACTTTGCGCACGAGCGGAGGCGTGTAGCCGCCGTCCTCTCCGTCTTCCGGATCGTCGTTGTCGCTGCCGTCCGTCGTCGAATCGTCGTCGTCCGCATCGGTGCCGAGATCGCTTCCGGCTGTCGTGAGGATCTCGTCTTCACCCGCGCGGACCTGCTCGACCACGCCGCGGACCTCGATCAAGTAGTCGGCTCCGACCGTGATCTCTTGCGCGCGGATGTAGTAGACCTGCCCGCCCATCGGACACGCGAGAACGTCGCCCGCCTCGATCACCATGTAGTCGGCGGGAAGCCCCGAGATGAACGCGGACTGCGAGACGCGGTACGCTTCGGCCAGTCGACGCTTCGCAACGCGACGCGCTTGCGCTCGACGCAGAACGCCTTCGTAATTGATGACGGCCGCGTTCTCGCCGTTCTGAATGTCCGAGTTGCGCCTATACGGTTCGCTGGATCGTTGGTAGCGCGCGTCCTTTTCGAGGAAGTTGATCGTGACCGCAGTCGGTCGCTTGCGATTGTCGAGATCCGCGATCTCGATCGGTCGCGAAGTCGGCGCATCTCCAACCGAGCACCCGAGATGATCGGCGGAAACCTCGACTACCGGCTCGTCGCCGCGATCGAGGAACACGAGACGACCGTCCGAGTGGCGCGCCGTGAGGTCGAAGATCTGCGTGAAGTTCTGGATCAGTTCCGCGGGAGCGACAAGGCCCTCGTGCTGGAACCCCTGGAACTGCCGAACGCCGTCCTCTTCCTTGATGACGTTCTTCCCGGTGACTCCGGACACGTCGAGGTCGTCGTCGGCGTCGCGGCCCGGAATGCGGTTCCATACGTCCGCGATCGCATCGGCGAGCGTGTACGGCGTGTCGTCGGGCTGAATGATCGCCGAAATCGTCAGCGGGATTCGGTTGCCGAAGTCTTCGAGCCGCCATCCCTCGATGACCGTGTACGCCGTGTCGCGGAATCCCGGAACGCGGTTCGAGCCCGCCGCCTCTTCGATGACCGCGTCCGCGTTCTGCGACGTGCTTCCGTAGTAGTGCGTGACGTCCGTCCATCGATCGTCGAACTGGCTTTCCTTGTTCTTCTTCCACAGAACCTTGCCGTCCGCGATGATCATGATGATGTCGGAAATGCGACCGAGCCCGTTCGTTCCGCCGAACGCCTGACCCCACGCAATCGCGACGTCGACCTTGTATCGATCGACTTCGGTCTCGACCTCTTGAACGACGACTTCCTCTTTCGAGTGCTGAACCTCGCCCTGCCAGATCACGACGCCACGCACACGCGCGCGACGCCCGCAGGATCTGTACATGGGAGTGCCTTCGGTGGCCGAGATCCTCGGGATCTCTTGGATCTCCTTGTTGGCGATGCTGTCCACCTTGAACTCTCCGAGCGCCTGAAGCGCGGCGTACGCTTGGTAAGCGATTGCGACCTCGACGACCGCGATCACGATCAGAATGAACGTGATGAAGACGTCGACGATGTACTCTGTTGCTAGGTCGGTCCCGGCTCCCGTGAAGAAGCTGAACGCTGCGCCGACCGGATCATTGTTGCCCATGAGCTTCGATCCTCAGCACGGCGCGCCGAGCCCACCGCTCATCGAAACGAGTCTCGATCACCCTCCCGCTCTTGTCGCTTGCCTGAATCAGCGTCCCGTCAGCGGTCGCGATTCCGAAGTGACTCGGGTATCGCTTGACCTTGAAGAGAAACGCATCGCCTTTGTTCGCGGTGAGATCGTCGCTCGTCGTCCAATGCCGCCGAGCTTCCGCCACGTAGTCGAGTTCTTCGTCGCGATGCCGGTACGTCGTGAAGTCCTGGATATCAAGTCCACCCGCGCGGAACGCGAGGATCACGAGCCCGACGCAATCGACTCCCGCATCGGTGCGCCCGAGATGCGAGAACGGCTTGCCGACCATCGATCGAGCGAACGCCACGACTCGATCGCGTTGCTCGCTCGTCTCGCGAGATCCCGCAGCGAAGCACGCGGCGCACGCGGGGAACGCGTGTCCTTCGTGCTCGAAGCATTCGACGTGGCGTTCAAACGACCGCATCAGGCCCCGCGATCGTCTTGTCAAAGCCCGCGACGAAGCGGAACCCGCGGTGATTCGCTTGGTTCGAGAACTTGATCCGGCAGTGCTGATTGAAGAGCTTGTTACAGCCCGGCGTGACGCTGAACGTGTCGCCGACTTCGATGTCGTATGGCGTCGTGGTCCACAGCTCCATCACGCCATCGGTCTGGCGCGATAGTTTCACTTGATGCTTGTTGACTCCGGTGATCGCGTTCGTCCCGGTGAGCCAAGTGAGTACGCCATCGGTCCAATAGTCGTCGGCTTGCGACGTGTTGTCGGACTCGAACGAGAGGCGCGGCGAGTCGCCGACCGCGGTGATCGTCTTCGTGCCGCTCGACAGTCCGGTGAGATCCTTGCCGCAGCGCGAATCGCCGAGCGTCGCGTCACAACGGATCGTGTAGATGCGCCCGACCTTCGCATCGGCGAGTTGCGCCACCGTCGCGAGTCGGAACGAGATCGACTCGCCCGAGAACGTGACATCGACCATGTAGTAGACGGCGTGATAGAGCCATCCGCCTTGAGGTCGAAGCCAGTCGATGTCCCAAACGTCCACGCGAACGCGCTCGAACAAGCCGATGCGCGCATCTTCGATCGTCCAACCGGAGTCGGAGATGATCGACGCGATGGAATCGGTTTCCGCATCGAGCCCGACCGTGCGCCGCGACGACTCGCGATTCGCGCTGATCTCCGATGGCGTGAACGTCTCGGTAGTGAACGGATCGAACGACGTCGCCGCGACGAGAACGCCCGATGCGTTCGTGAATCGCTTAACCGTGCCGTCCTTGCGTGTGAGCTTCCAGATCCGCGAGAGTCGCTTGACCTCCGCAAACCGAGTCTCCTCGATACGCTTGGCGATCGCAAGAACCATTACTTTTTGTGCCCCTTCCAAGTGCCGATTCCGGACGAACTCGTGAGGTACAGCATCACCATCTGCGCCGACGTGACTCCCGAAACCACGGACCCTCCCGCGGAATCCACAACGTCAAATCCATGAGTTCCAACGCCGATCAGAAAGAACGCGTCGAACCCGCTGATTCGGTTGCCGAGCTTCGCCGAGGCACTCGGCAGGCGAACAATTGAGCTAGACGCGGTGGCGTTCACGCTCCAAACTTTCGCTACGTTGAGATGCGCGTCGACCGTTGTTCCTGCGACGTCGATCTTGCGAGCGCCTCCAAAGATTCGCGCGATGGAAATCATGACCAGATGAGCGCTTTCCACGCCGACGCGCCCGCCGAGTCGAGCGCATGGAAGACCATGCATGTTTCGCCCGCGACGACATTCTTGATCGTCGTCAAACTCGCATCGACGACGACGAACGTGTTCGTTCCGCCAACGTTGTGAATCACGAAGCACGGCCCGCCTTTTGGAACCGTAGCGATTGATGGCAGGATCACTCGCAATCCCGCTCCGGTAGCGTTGAACGACCAATCGAGGCACGATAGGTCTATCGTGTAGTTGGCTGCGATGGTCTGAACTCGTGCGCCGCCGTAGTGGATGTCCTCGTTGCTCGCCCCGGTTCCGAGCACTTCGACGAGCGGGAGATTCGGGATCGCGTTCGAGCCATAGTTCGAGAGTTCGATCGCGAGGTACTGATCCGCGCCGTCGCCGAAGCGCACTTCGACGTCGAACTCGAACCCCGCCGCAATCACTTGACCGAGAGTCGGTGCCGACGAGAACGTGACGATGCCCGTCGAAGTGTTGACGGTCCACCCGGAAGCGGTCGGCGTGCCGTCGATGGCAATGATCGTCGTGTCCTCGACCGGCTTCGTGATGTTGCGGACGTAGGTTCCTTCCGCGTCCGAGTACCGCTTGACGAGTTGGAATGCCGTCGTGGTCCCGTCTCCGATGCCGATCTGTTGATCTTCCTCGTCGATCGTGGCCGCGGAGTCTCCCCAATCCTTGCCGGACTCCGTGGAGTTGAAGTCGTCCCAATCCTTGAAGCGGAACGAGTTCGCGAGCCCGCCCCGAGCGAGATAGAACCGCTTCACCTCTTCGGTAAGCGAGTGCTCGCGGACCTTCGCCGCGACGTCGTAGTAGTGCCGGAACTGGCTCCAACGCACGATGCGGCGCTCCTGGCCGCTGTCCATGCGCTGAACCGATGTTGAGTTGCCGGGACCGCCCTGCGCGCCCCAATCGGAAACCGTGGGGAACTGGATGTCATGAAACGCCATAGCGGTTCCTCGCGCGTCGCTCGTCGGCGAGCATATGTTGACGCGACTTCCGGAACGAATCCGAGTCCGGCGTCGAGATGTTCTGGATGATCGTCACGCCGCCGCCACCGGCCGGACCCTTGATCCCGAGCTTGCCATCGGGACCGCGACCGAGAGGAACGATCGCTTCCGGACCCGCTTCGCCGCGTAGCCCGACCTTGCCGCCCGAGAGCGGGAAGTACTCGGGACCGTTCGTGATGTAGCCGCCGCTCGCGTAGGGAACGACGTTGCCGTTGTCGACGACTGCGCCGCTCGCCGCCTTGATGCCGAGCCCGCTCGCGATCGAAGAGCCAAGCCCGCCCGTCTGCGTGTCGATCAGCGACAGGATGAGTTTCTTGATGAGCGCGACGAGAACCGACGTGATGAGTTCGTCGATGATGCCCGACAGGATGTCGTTGCCGATCTTTCGACCGATTGCCGCCGCGTCGATTTCTTCGCCGTTGATGACGTCGGAGATTGCGGAGTTCAGCCCCGAGCGGATCGGATCACCCACGGCATCCGCGATGCCCTGGTTCCGCCGCAGCGTGTCGGCGACGACCTTCGCCTCTTCCTCGGCCTTCTTCTTCGCCGCTTCGGCGCTCGCGTCGACGGCCAGCGCGTACGCCTCTTCGATGCGCAAGACCTGCTCGAGCTTCGATCGGTAGTCCTCGACCGCTTGCGCGGCTTCCGGCGTTCCTACGCCGTACTGCGACTCCGCGGCAAGCTGGATCTCCGCGAGCGCCGCGGCGACTTCCTTTTGCTGCTCGGTTGCCGAGATGAGTTCGCGACGAAGATCGAGTTCCTTGTTGAGTTGGTCGATCGCACCTTGCTCGGGACCGAAGGGCTTCCCGGTGGCCGGGTAGAATGTCGGGAGATCCGCGGCGAGCGGTTGACCTGCGGACGGCGGAGCGGCCACGCCGCCCGGTGGCAGAGCGGGACCGAACGGGCTCACGCCTTCGTAGGATTGGAATGGCGATGTCGACGCGAAGTTGAGACCTTGCGGAATCACGAACGGCGACTTCGGAGTGAACGATCCGAATCCTGCCTGAGCAAGCTGCTGCGCGCGGAACTCCTCGAACGAAAGCCCACTCTCTTGAAGTGCGCTTTTGGGGGCGGCGCTGAACGAGAACGCGTTGCCCACGAGATCTTCTGCGCTTGTGATGCCAGCCTTGCCAGATCCAAGGTTCTCGCCGGCAGTCTGCTTGAGCCGCGCAACATCGTCGACCAGAGCGGAGACCTCGTTCGCGATGCTCTTGATGAAGCCCGCCGTTTCCGAAAGAACGGAAGTTAACCCGGCCTTGCCGATCGAGATGGCAAGATCCTCGAACGCGCCGCCGAGTTCCTTGACCGCGCCGCCCAGCGTGTCGCCGATCGCGCCCGCGGCCTCGCTCGAAGCGCCCGCGGATTCCTTCAACGTCTCGTTGTACGCCTCGGCCTTGCCGATGTTCGCGGCAAGCACGGTGCCCACGGTCGCGCCGTAGGAGCCGAAGAGGCGGAACGCGTTGCCCGCGTCGAGCCCCGCGGCGCCGAGCGTCTTGAACACGCCTGACAAGCCCTTCGCACGCGGATCGATGTCCGCGAGATCGAGCCCGAGATCGGAAAGCGCCTTCTCCGTGTCCGCGGTCGGTTGGAGCAGCGCAGCGAGCACGGTACGGAGTCCGGTGCCCGCGTCGCTCGCCTTGATCGCGTTGTCGTTCAGCACGCCGAGCAGCGCGGCCGTTTCCTCGAACGTGATCCCGAGCGCGTTTGCGAGCGGACCCACGACGCGGAAGCCTTCGGCGAGTCCGGCAACGCTCGACTGCGAGGCGTTTGCTTGCTTCACGAGAACGTCAGCGACGCGTGTCGATTCCTGCGCGCTGAACTGGAACTGCGCGAGGGTCGCGAGAAGCACTTCGCTCGCCTGAGCAAGCGAGATGTCACCCGCGACCGCGAGATCGAGAGCGGGCTTGATCGTCTTGACCGCGTCCGCGGCGCTCAGACCAGCCTTCGTGAGTTCGAGCAACCCGCCCGCTACTTCACCAGCGCCGAACTGCGTCGAGGATCCGAGCGCGCGCGCGGTCGATTCGAGTTCCTTGAACGCAGCCGAAGTCTTCGGCACGCCGCCGATGACCTCGATCTGCTTCATTGCCTTCTCGAAGTCGATGATGTAGCCGGTGATCTTCTGGACCGTCCCGAGCCCGACGAAGCCCGCGGCGACGCCGAGCAGCGACGACTTGAGCGCGAGTCCCGCCTTTCCAGCGAGGGACATCGAACTTTCCGCGGTCGCGACGTCGGTCGCCGCCTTCTTCGCCGCGGTTCCGGTCTGCCCGAACGACTTCTCAACCTCGTCGAGTTCGCGGTCCGTCTTCTTCGCGGCGACCGTCACGAGATCGGTGGAGCGCACGAACTCTTGAGCGCCAGCCCTTGCTTGACTGGCGTCGAGTTTGATGATCAGTGCGCTCTCAGATGCCATCGTTATCGTTTCGCTCTCGTCGGAATCTCGCGACTCTTCGCCTTCGGAGTCGGTGTCGCGGGAGGCTTACCCTCGCTCGCACTCGTCGCTTTCTCGCGCTCATCGCGGTCTCGATGCCAGCGCATGAATGCGTCGTCCATCGCAACCAACAGCTCGACGAACTCGATCTCGTCGTCGCCCTCGATCCGCATGAGGCCCGCCCACGAACGCATCTCGGAGATCGGGACGTAGTTCGAGACCAAGCCCGCCGGACGTCGATTCGATAGCACCGTGAACGCTTGCCATACGACCTCGTTCTCGAGCCAGAGTTCTGGTTTCGTGTCGAGCGGCGACTTACGGCCCTTGAGTCTCTCTTTCTCCGCGAGCGCGAGCGCCGTCTCGTCGCGCCCATAGGAGAGATGCCACTCAAGGGCCTCGATCAGTTTCCCGCGGCGCTCTTCGCCGATCCGACCTGATACGCCTCGTCCTCACCCGCTCGCGCGAGGACGAAGAGCCGCAAGTCGGTGAGTTCGGGATCGGTCAGGTACTCCGTTGCCTTCTCGACCGAGTACGGGATTTCGGCCCCGTCCTCGGCCTGAATCTTCCGCCAGCCCTTGAGCAAGTGACGCGCGATCAACCGTCCGTGCTTCGTCAGGAACTCGTCGTCGAGGCGGATGTCGGACTCGACCTGTCCGGGCTTTCGCTCGGACTTCACCGCGGCGCGGATGTCGTTCTTCCATTCGCGTTGAGCGGTCGATGCGATCAGGAGTTCGATGTCCTCCTGGTACGGCACCCATCGCCCGGACGCAGCGCGATTCGTGTCGCGTCGGAACTTGTTCAGGTTGGCCATGATTCCTCGTGAGTAAGAGAGCGACGGGCAGTCGCGGGGATGACTCGGGGGACTCGGTCAGCCGCGATCAGGCTGCCCATCGCTGAATTCGCATGGTGATCAGTTCGGTCGGATCGAGCGTCGCTCGGAACTCGAGCGGGATCTCGACGTCGGTATTGATGCCGGTCGCGTCGCGAGTGCCCGCCGTGTACTTCACGTTCGGCCACTCGAAGACGTACGCGTTGCCGCTGTTGTCGATGAACCGCACCGCGAGGTTCGTAGTCGTGTCGTTCAGGAACTTCGCGTAGATCGTGCTCGCGCCGTCGCTCGAGTAGACCGTGATGTTTCCGGTCGCGCCGAACGTGCCCGCACCGATCGAGACCGCGCCGAGCGTTCCGACTTCCTTCCGCTCGCGCAGATTGTTCGTCGTGTTGATCGTCATGCCGCGGATCGAGAACTCCGCGCCGCTTTCGAGCACGGCGTCGACGTTCGTGACCGCGTTCATCACGGGATTCGTGCTCGCAGCCGTGTTCGATCCGCTGCCGAACGTTGCGGAGTGAACTGTTGCGGGCTTGCCGAGGAAGCCGAGCGTGATGCCGAGAATCGAGCCGACCTGCGTGTCGATCGACATCGTGTCGACGACTTGGCCGAGAGCGCGCTCGAACGTCGTCGTCAAGTCTTGGAGATGCTTCTCGAACGCGAACGACGGTTGAGTCGTCCCGTTGGTGATCTCCGCACCCTGTTCGATCTCGACGCTCGTCGCCGACTCGTTGACGACCGTGATTCCCGACAGCACGATCTTGAGCGCGACGATGGACACGATCTTCGCGTAGATAATCGTCCCGTTCGTAGTGAACCCGCTGATGCGGATCCACTTGTTCGCCGCAAGCCCAGAGATCGCGGTAAAGTCGCCCGACGCACGGTTCAGCGAGTTGTCCGCTGCCGCGAGAGAGCACGTCACGGTGGACGTCACGACGCTCGTCCAAGCCGACGATTGGAGCGCCGCCTTGAGGAAGTCGTCATACGCGCCGTACTGGAACGAGCACGGCACCGAGCCGCCGCCGGTCGCGTCGGTGAGCACCGAGTAGGAGATCTGGCGATCCGATCGAAGCGTCGTGTCGTCGACGTACGTGACCTGCTTCGAGAACGGCACCGCGCGCACGTTCAGGTTGACGAGCGTCGGCGGGCCGGACGGCACTTCGCCGTAGGTCGACTCGGCCACGTAGGCAAGGTTGACTCGATTTGCGTCGCTCATGTTGTCCTCAGATCAGATCGTCGAACTGAAACGGGCAAGCGACGATGAGCCGCGCCCAATTGCCTACGCGGATCGGACTCGACCCGCCTTGAAGTGATGGCGTGCGAAACGTCAGCGTCCCGCTCGTGTATCGCTGGAATGCCGCGCGCACGCGGTCGGCGAGCTCGAGCACCGTCTTCGACCCGCTCGACCCTTCGTCGAAGCACTCGACGAGAAGCACGCCGTCGGTGCGATTTCGGATCGACGATGCGCCGATGTCGGCTTGATCGCGCGATGACTCGCGGACCGTGACGCGGCACCATTGCCCCGATGCTGGTTCGGATGTCGGATCAGCCGAGTAGATCGTCGGCACCGATGCGCCGCCGTCGCCGCCCGCCGCAATCTGCGCGCGATGGCGTTCCTCGATCGTGTGGAGCAAGGTCGCGAAAGCCGTCATGACTTCCTCAGCGACGCGAGGCCTGCTTCGATGACGAGCGGCGTGATTCCGCCCGGGCGCTGGATCAGGAACCCGTCCTTGACGAGCGGCGCGCCTTGATGCCCGCCGACCGCGGCAGCGCGACGGCGAACGCGATCCTTGCGGCGAGCCCGGCGCTTCTTCAACGCCTCTTCGTCGGTGCGCGGATTGGCGGGCTCGTAGAGCCCGAGATCGATCGCAGCGGCATACTCGAGATTGTTCGTCATGAAGACGACCGCGAAGTCTGGGAGCGATCCGAGCACGACGCGGGCTTTGCTCTTCGCGGCGGTCCCGCTCGGGTCCGGCGTCGCGATGGTACCGCTCGCGGGAGTTCCTACGGTCGCTTGCCAGTTGCCGCGGAATCGGCCGGTGTCGACGGGGGAGACGCGGATCGCGGTCGCGAACATGTCGATGCCCGCGAGACGTTGCCGCGTGCGGACGACATCAGCCGGGAGCTTCTTCGCGATGGACTTGATCGCTTGCTCGAATTGGCGAACGTTCGTCGTCATGTCAGCCCCGCCGCAGTTGGAGAGCGAATGCGGCGATCGAATTGCCGGGGGACAGCGCGACCACGCGAACGATGCGCAGCCGCTTCGATGCGATCTCGACGATCCAACCTTCCTTCGGAGTGAAGCCGAGCGTGTCGGGACCGTTTACGTAGACCTCAACGTCGCCGGATCGAATGAACTCGCCGTCGATGTAGTGCGAGTCGTACTCCGCTGGCGGAGTCGCCTTGACGTTCGAGTGAGCCGTTCCGCCGCCGCTCATGGCACCCGTCGATGGAACGAGCGTCGCCGCGGTTTCCGTGATCGTGGCATTCACGCCGATCTCGGCGATCAGCGCGACGACTTCGGGAACGATCTCGTCGTCGAGTTCCGTCATCCTCGAGCCCTCGCGCCCGGAGGATCGATCAAGCCTGCGAGAAGCGCGCGGGCCTCGGGAAAAGTCGGCTGCGAAGACTGCGCGCCCGCAAAGACCTTCGTGATCGCGATCGAGCCGACCTTGACCGACTTCTCTACGACTTCGCCGCCGTTCGTTTGATTGGCGTAGAGTTCGGTCCCGTCGATCAGCGCGAGCGCAATGACCGCGACTGCGCGACCGATGCGAGTCGGAATCGATGACGAGGAGACGTAGAACCCGTCGTCGTCAAAGACCGCGGTGCGCGGCCATCGAAGCGCCTGCGTCTCGTGCGCTCGAACGCCGCGCCATTGATGCGCGTATCGATCGTCGAGGTAGGCGGTCGCCTGACGTAGAGCGGATTCCTTGTCGGCAGTGCTGGCAGCGGCCCACGATGCCGGAGCACCGTTCGCCGCGTGATAGGTATCGGCGTCAGCTACGGAGATGTAGCTTTCCGCCGTCGCCGACCCGGAACCCGACTCTACGATCAGGCTCATGGATCACGCCTGACGGATGCGGACGGCCATGTTCGGATTCAGCACCTTGATGCCGTACAGCACGTCGACGGAGAACAGCATCTTCTTCGATGCCTGGTTCCAGCCGTAGCTCGTGCGGACCGACAGCCCGGTGCGCGGATCGGTGACCGTCGCAATGCGCGCGTTCTCGCCGAGCACGTCCGAGTATTCCGGCAGCGGGCCCATCGCGAAGGCGATGTATTCCGAGTGCATGAACACCGACTGCTTGACCTTCGTGGCTTCGGTGTCGAGAGTCACGACCTCGGAGCCAGCGGTTGCCGCCGCGAGCTTCGGCGAAATCGAGAGCGTCACGCTGCCACCGGAAGCGGTAGCGTCTGCCGTGATCACGTAACGCTGATTGTTGCCATCGATCACGAACGAGTCGCCTTCCTTGAACGTGCCAGAAGCGGTCACGCCGGAGACAACGATCGAGGTCGCACCGACTGCCGTCGCCGCCGCCACGCCCGCGTTATCCGAGTTGTTGCCCGGAGTGTGAGTCGGACGCGAAGGCGAGGAGAACAGGCGGAAGCCGAGCTTCGGCGAAGAGAACTGCGCCGTGTTCTGGACGTTGACGCCGTCGCCCGCCGCGCCCTGCCACTGGCCGAACGAGGAGAGCTGAACGAGCGCCTCGCGCTCTTCGGGACCGATGGCACCCCACATGTTCGGGTAGTCCTTGATCGGCACCTTGTTCTTCTCAAGGATGCGCGACGCGGCGGCCATGTCGGCGAGCGCGATGTTGGTGCCGGCCGTGTTGTAGACCCACGGCGTGCCCTTGTAGGCCGCGGCCCAAAGGCGCGTATCCATGCCATCGACGAGCGAGTAGACCGCGCGCGGAATGTGGTCTTCCATGAGCGCGCGACCCGCGTAGGCAAAGTCGAGGTCGGTGACCTCGAAGTTCGCTTCCTTCGCGATGTTCAGCGTCATCTCGAGCGCGTCGGGAGCGAGCGCGGTTGCCGTCCCGGTGCCGAGCGTCTGCTCGGTGACCGCAGATGGGCGGCGGATCCGGATCGTCGAACCGGGACCGAGGCTCTGGCGGTTCTCCGCGTCGTATGCGCGCGAACACACGGCAGGCATACCGAGAGTGTTTTCGAGAACGCGCAGCGCGCGCTGGGAATACTTGAGTTGATCGTAGTAACCAAGCGTGTTTGCCACGGGTTACGCTCCTTAGTGTGAATGGTTTCACAGCTTGGAGAGCACCCGAGCACCGCTCGTGTTACTCTTGCGTCGGCACCGCCGCACGCCGCCGTAGATGTAGGTTCGTTATCGGACGATGATGAGTTCCTGTCCGGCCTTGGTAGCGGCGTCTTCCGCCGCGCGATACTTCGCCGGATCCCTGGCGTCGGCCGCCGAAATCGTGAAGCCACCGGCTCCACCGCTTCGAGAACCAGCGCCATTGCGCCCGCCACCGCTCGCGCCACCGGCGTCGAACAGGAACGGGAAGTCCTTGCGGGCGAAGTCGTTCGCCCACTCTTCGATCGTCATGTCGCCGGTCGAACCGGAACGATGCGTCGTTCGACGGCCACCGGCTTCGTTCTTCAGGAACACGCGAGGCGACGCGGTCGCGTCTTGCGGAATCTCGACATCCGCCATGCCGCGGAGTTCGTGGAGCAAGAGCTTGATCGATTCAGGCTTCGCGCCCGCCGACGCAAGCGCGCGAGCGGCCTCGGAATCGATGAGCGTTTTGCGCAGCATCGTCTCGTACGTGGTCGCTTTGCCCTCGATCGTCTTGCGCTGCTCGTCCCAATCCTTGCGATGCTTGCCGAGTTCGGCGCTCAACATCGCGTCGAGCTGATCCTTCGGCACGTTGCCCTTGAGCTTCTCGACCGTTCCGCGCAGTTCCGCGACGGCTTCCGGCGTCAGATCGCCGAACGCTTGGAGTTTCTCCCGGGCCTTGCGGTAGTCCTCGCGAGAGTGCTCGAGACTCGATCGCAGCGGCGCGACGTTGTCGAGCTTGTATCCCGCTCGTTCCTCGACCCCGAGCACGAACTTCCCCTTGATGTCGCCGTCGCTCGCCTGCGTGTAGTGCGCTCGAACCGGCTCGGGAACAGAATCGAGGGAGTCGACAATCGCGGGGAGGGCCATATCTTGCGTCCTGAGGGCCAGTGACCCCTAGATTCTGGCTCATTTTGAGTCGGTCGCAAGCGAAAACGCGGAATTCTCACTCCGAGTGTCTCGAAACGATCCACGTGAAACGTCACCGCTTGAGCTTGCGTTCGAGCTCGTCGAGCGTCAGCAGCCGCCCGCGATCGTCGGTGAAGTCTTCCGCCTTGACCCGCCCGTCGCGCCAGAGCGCCGCCCGCTTCGGCCCCAGAACTTCGTTCTGGACCGCGGTCGATTGCCCAGAAAGCCATTCGTAGTACGTCGTCTTGGCTGGCACGTCGCCGCCCATTGACGCGCGAACGCCGTCGGGTAGTCCTCGCGTGTCGTCGGTGCCGATCCCAAGTTCCTTGAGCGACTTCGTGACGGGAGCCGTGGTTGACCGGCAGTTGTAGTGTGCCGGTGGACGCTGCCCCTTGCCGACCTCGAAGAACTTCCCGTCGAGCGAACGGCAGATCGGCGTCGTGCCGCCGTCGAGCGTCGAAACCCAGATCACGCCCGCGATCAAGTCGTCGTTTTCGCCATAGAACTCTTCGCGCGCTTGCGTTACGACGTGATTGATGTCGGTGCGAACCTGCGCTTCGGTCTGCCGTCGCATGGTTCGCGCGACGCTTCGATCGAGTGGAGCCGAGCGCGTTCCCATGACGTCGCGGATGATGTCGGACGTGTCGCGACCCTCGACGATACCACTGCGGACGGTGCGCTGAATGTCGGTCGACCATCCCGCCGCCGTCTTCTCCCACCATTCGCGGCGCGGCTGGCCGAGAATCGGACCAGCATCAATGATGCGCGAGATCGTCTGAATCGACGGCGCGTCGAACGAGACGAGATTCGAGAACTGCGTCGCCAGCGGTTTCGGGATCGTCCGCGTGAGCATGTCGGCTTGGAAGTCAATCTCGAGCCGCCCGATGCGCTGAAGGCGAAGCGATTCGTCGTCTGCGATGCGTCGCGCCGCGCTTGCCGTGATGCTCTCGAAATCGCGGAGTTGCGATTCGAGCGCGCCGCTGATCTCTCCAATCGGGCCTGATGCTTCGAGTTCCGCGAGCAGCGTCGCGAGACGACCTCGAACTTGCGGGATCGTCGTCCCGTTCAGAAACGAGATGACGCGCTCGACTTCCGAATTCGAGAGTCGTTGGAGATCGACCGCGTGCCGGATCGCCCGAGCCTGTAGCTCCTGGTTGACCGTGCGCGCCGCCTTGATCGTGCGCGGATCGGCCATGCGTTACGCGTCCTGCGGATCGGTCGGGTCGGTCGGCGGCTCTTGAGTATCATCCAGAGGATCGCCCTGCGGCTCGGTGCCGAACGCGGCCGGATTCCCGGCGACCAATCCACCCGGCGGACCCTCGGCTTTCGTGCGCTCGATGATCGCTTCGACGTCGCGATTCTCGGCGAGAATGCCGTACCGCTGAAGTTCCTCGAGGTGCGTCTGCTGGTCGATGTCGCCACGTCCGCGAGCCTTGTCGAGAAGCTCGACGTTGCCCTTCGCGCTCGCGCCGACCGTGAACTCGGAGAAAATTTCGACCTCGAGATCGGGATCGATTGGCGCGTTCTTCTCGCCCAGTAATTCGTGAGCGATGATCAGCGCCCGCCGCAGCGCCGCCTCTTCGTTGCGGATCCAGCTCTGGATGATTGTCATCGTTCCGGATTGACCGGCAACGACGCCCGTCGCGGTCTGATTGCCCACTCGCTCGATGAACGGTTGGAGCCCGAGCGTTTCCATGCGCGCCTCGAGATCCTGTAGATCGTTTCGGCCCGCTTCGATCGCGGCTCCGCTATGCTCGAGCATCCCGAATCGAGCTTCCTTCGACGTCGAGTGAAGGAACTGCGACACGGCCGCGATGCTCATCTTCTCCGATTCATCTTCCGTGATGCCGGTCGCCCAGGGCTGCGCGACCCGAGCGTAACGCAAGATGTTGGCCTGATCGCTTCCGGACTGCCAATGGCGCACGTTCAACCAACCTAAATCCTCAAGCGGAGGACATGCTTTCAAGAGTCCGTCTTGATTCGTGTACCACGGCTCGAACGGGATGTTTCGGTGCGAGATTGTCCCGTTCGACGTCCTCGCCCACGCATCCTTGACCCGCTCCCAAATCTCCCACGTCGCCGTCGGCGTGCCGCCGAAATCCGCGGACATAACGCGACGAATGCGGTATCCGTCGACGTCGTCGCCGCCTTCATCGTCGGACTCGCGGATTCGGATCTCGCCGAGCCGCACCATTCCCGATGCGTCGCGCGACCCATTCCACCAGATGATATCGCGACCGCGAACGACCGTGATCGCCGGGTAGATCGTGCGCGATTGAAGGTCGCCGAGCGACTCGAAATCGCCATTCGGCAGATCGACGAAGAACCCCGAAACCCCGAACGATGCCGCGTCACGAAACGAGTCCTGCGCCACGTTGTGTAGCGATGTTCCCGCGCGGTCCGCGTTGCGCTCGATCGGTTCCAGTAGGTCTGGAAGATCACCGAGCACGCGTAGCGGTTTGCTGAATGGCTTTGCCGTGAGCTTGCCGATCGTGTCGCTCAACGCGCCGTAGAGAACCGATCGAAGGAGTCGGGCATCGTAGGATTTTACCGACTCCTTCTCTTCACGCGGAAGCCACCGTTCCCCCGCGTCGCGCATGGCCAACGTCCCGCCGAGAAGGTCGACGATGTGTCGGCGTCGGCGCTCCATTGCGTTCCATGCGGCGCATGGGATGTCGATGGTTTCCGCGATGTTCAATTGATCGTTCCCCCAGCAGCGACGATCGCCGCCGTCATTGCCGTGACCGCTTCATCGTGGCGCGTCTGCCACGCCGACTCACTCTCGACGCCGTCCGTGAACGTGCGGATCTCGCACGTCTGCTGCGTGCCGTCGAGCGTGAACGAGATCGTCGATACCTTCGGATCGCCCGACCCGCTCGCCGGATTCGTCGAGGCTTGCGATCCTTGAACCTGCGCAATGTGCTCGGTTGCCCACGCCGAGAACGACTGGTTCGCTCGCTTGGCCGTTCGCACAAAGTGCGTGCCTCGCGAGTCGGTCCAGAACGTTAGCGCGTCTTGCGTGATCATCGTGACACATCCTTTGACCTGGCTCGGAACTCGAGCCATTCCTTCGTTGCGCGGATCGTGAACTCGGTAACGCTCGCGTCTGTGATCTCGCGCGGAACGTCGAGACGAATCGAGTTGCTTGGGTCGCTGGAATCCTCGAAGTGCGCGATCTGTGGCGGACGCGTCGCGCCCGTCTCAAGTCGCTCGATGATCCGCGAAACGCGACCCCAGATTAAAGCCATGCTGATCATGATCGCCGCGAAAGCGGCATATCCCTTCCACATGCGTAGACCTCAATTCCCATTCGGTTTGCTACCACGCTTCCACTCTTCAATATTGCGGAGGCGCGCTTCGTGGTCGACGATACGCTCGTTCGACCCACTGAGCTTGTCGCTGATCTCGTGAAGCGTCACGACGATGTCTCGATGCGAATCCGCGATCATAGAGAACTCGGATCGGATCACCGCGACGTCCGACTTGACTTCG
>Ga0075163_10003589_pt1 | contig 20868 bp, 14 predicted proteins | sample JI1023141ADNA_FD_71478 | JGI IMG/M metagenome (GOLD analysis project Ga0075163, IMG submission 71478) | Wastewater effluent complex algal communities from Wisconsin, to seasonally profile nutrient transformation and Carbon sequestration -... | ecosystem: Engineered > WWTP > Effluent > Algae... | reverse complement strand
TGAGCTGGGTGGCCTCACCGGTGGGCGCGTTGTCGGCGGCGGCCAGCGCGGCGTTGAACAGGTCCAGCTTGGACGGCTTGGGCTCCTTGACCCTCAGGGTGCCCTCGGCGCCCGGCAGACCCTTGAACTTCTGCCAGTCACCGGTGATCTTCAGCAGTGCCAGGACGGGCTCGGTGGGCTGGGCGCCGACGCTCAGCCAGTACTGCACGCGCTCCGAGTCGATCTCGATCAGGCTGGGCTCTTCCTTCGGCTGGTACTTGCCGATGACCTCGATGGCGCGTCCGTCGCGACGGTTGCGCGCATCGGCGACCGAGATGCGGTACTGGGGGTTGCGGATCTTGCCGAAGCGGGCGAGTTTGATCTTGACAGCCATGGTGAAGCGTTTCTCCTGTGATTGCCACGCTTGCAATTCAGCGACTCGGGCGGGTTGCCCGGTCCGGTTTTGCCTCTGCGTGTGTGACCGGCGTGCGGCGCATCTAACGTGTCGCGCGCGGGACAGCCGCCCATTGTGCCAGAGCGGGCGCTACCGGCCCAAATCCCGCCGGCGGTCCGACCCGCGTGGGTCAGACGACTCTGTCGAAACACTTCTCCTCGACGCGCTTGGTCATCCGCCAGCCCTCGGCGGTGCGCACGAACTCGTCGTCGTACCAGAGCCCGCAGAACAGCACCTGTCCGTCGTCCCCGCCCAGCACCATCGGGTTGAAGCACAGCGTCCGCGAGGTCGCGGTGTCACCGTCGATGCTGACGTCGACGTTGCCGAGCATGTGGGCGTAGGCCGGGAAGTTCGGCAGCACCTGGGACAGCCAGGCCTTCACCTCCGGGTAGCGGCCGTCCACCCCGCCCATGGCGCGGTAGTCGATGTAGGCGTCCGCGGTGAACACCCGGTCCAGGTCATCGAAGCGGCGCTTGTCGATGGCGGTCGAGTACGCCACCAGCAGATCCTGGATTTCCAGGCGGTCGGAGATCTCTTCGAGGCTCAGCACGCCTCGATTGAACCACTAGCTCTGGCCACCCACCGGGCCTTCAGACGGGGGCCAGTGCTCCCCCGACCATTCACCGGGCTCGGCGTGGTCACCGCGCGAGAGCGGCACCCACTGCTCGGTGGGCGCCGGCTGCTTCGAGGACGGGAAGTCACGCAGCTCGCCCTCGGCGTGGGCATCCCACTTGGCGAACGTCAGCGGGGTGTGCAACCACGCTTGCAGCAGGTTGTAGACGGCTTCGAGCGACTCGATGTGCGTGCGCTCCCAGCCGTGGCTGCCGTCCAGACCGAAGCCGACGAGCGCCGCGCGGGTCGCCGCTCCCGCCTCGATGGCCGCCGCCGCATCCGAGCGGTAGTAGCGGAACACGTCACGTGCGTACGGGATGCCACGGTCATCGGCCAATCGGCACAGCTTGCGGGTGAGGTGGTAGTCGAACGGCCCGTGCAGGTCCGCCATCGGGATCGTCGCGCCGTCCTCGATGGAGTGCTGCCCGGGAGCGCACACCGCGTTGTCGACCGAGACGAGCTCGGCGACGTCGGGCGGCAGCCCGTGGCTGGCACCGTGCCCGACCTCCTCGGTGATGGTCACCATGATGGTGGTGCGGTGCGGCAACCTGGTGCGCTGCGTCATCACGTTGCGGGCCAGCGCCAACGCCACCGCGACACCGGCCTTGCCGTCCAGATGCCGCGAGACGATGAAGCCGTCCTCGGTGAGTTCGGGACTGGCGATGAGCGCCACGAAGTCGCCCACCTGGAAACCGAGTCGCCGCAGATCATCCACGTTGGACACCTTGCGGTCGATGCGCACCTCGACGTGTTCCCATTCGGTGGGCTGGGTGTCGATCTCATCGCCGAAGGCGTGTCCGGATGCCTTCAGCGGCATGACGGTGCCGGTGAAGAACTCGTCCGCGTCGTCGGTGAAGATCCGGACCCGCGCACCGGTGGCGAACCGGGCGGAGAACGTGCCCACCGGGATCAATTCGAGTCGGCCGTTGTCCTTGAGTTGGCGCACCATGCAGCCGATGGTGTCGGCGTGCACCACCACCGCCCGCTCCACGGTGTCGGAGTCACCGGGCAGTTCGGCGTTGAGCGCGCCGCGGCGGGTCAGGGTGAACGGCACACCGAGGTCGGTGAAGATCTCGCCGATCAGCTGCATGACGGCGTCGGTGCGCCCGGACGGGCTGGGCGTCTGGAGTAACGACAACAAGGTGTCGACCATCCAGTCGCGGTCGGCATCCGGCATCCGTGGCGCAGGCATCTTTTCGGTTGTTCCGGAACTCACTGCGGCGGCTCCACTGGGTCGGGGTGCCACGCCCATGGCGTGGCAGCGGTTCGGGGAAAGAGTAGGTCAACGAAAGCCTGTGCGGTGGGCCGGGGTTCGTGGTTGGCCAGCCCGGGCCGCTCGTTGGCTTCGATGAAGACATACTTGTCTTCGCGCACCGAGGGCACGATGAGGTCGATACCGGTGACCGGGATGCCGATCGCGTCCGCCGCGTCCACCGCAACCTTGGCCAGGGTGGGGTTCAGGTCGTCGGTCACATCGACGATCGTTCCGCCGGTATGCAAGTTGGCGGTGCGCCGCACCACCAGATGCTCGTTGGCGGGTAGCACATCGTCCATCGCCCAGCCCGCATCGGCGACGGTGTCCTTGGTGACCGAGTCCATCGGGATCGTCGATTCGCCCTGGGTGGCGCTGGCGCGGCGCCGGCTCTGCGCTTCGATGAGCTGGGCCACGGTGTGCTTGCCGCTGCCGATGATCTCCGGCGGGCGACGCACCGCCGCCGCGATGACCTTGCCGTTGATCACGACAACCCGCAGATCCTCGCCCTCGCAACGTTCTTCGATCAACACGTCGGGGCAATGCTTGTTGGCGAGTTCCAGCGCCCGGTCCAGATCGTCGTGCCGGGTGACGCCGACGGTGATGCCGGCACCCTGCTCGCCGCGGGCCGGTTTGACCACCACGGAACCGACCCTGGCCAGGAAGCGGTGATCGTCATCGCCGAATGTTGCGGTGATGCCCTCGGGCACAACAATTCCCGCTTCACTGACCACCTTGCGCGCGATGCGCTTGTCATCACAGCGGCTCATGGCGACCGCGTTGGTGAGTTCGGACAGCGATTCGCGTGTCGTGACGGTGGTCCCGCCGTGGGTCAGTTGCAGATAGCCGGCCTGGGCGTCGAGCACCTTGACCGCGATACCTCGCAGGATCGCCTCGTCGGCGATGATCCGGGCGTACGGGTTCAGCTGCGCCAGGTCCTCCTCGGGCTGCGCGGGCGCGAACAGTCGCTCGTTGATCGCGTTCTTGCGCTTGACCCCGAGCTCGGGCACCCGCTCGAAGCCCATCCGCTCGTACAGCGCAATCGCGCCCGCATTGTCGTGCAGCACAGACAGATCCATCTGCGCACGGCCGCGGGCAATGAACTCCTCGACCAGCGATCGCACCAACAACCCGCCGGCACCGGGCCGGCAGAGCGTCGGGCTGACCGCCAGGCACCACAGCGACGAGCCGTTGTCGGGATCATCGAAGAGCTGGGCGTGGTCGATACCGGTCACGGTGCCGACCACGGCACCGGTCGCGTCGTCGACGGCCACCAGGTAGATCATGTGCTGCTCGGACTGACTGTTGTGCCACATCAGGTCCACATCGGCGGGAACCATCCGGCACTGCAGGTAGATCTCGTTGATCGCGGCGCAATCGGCCATCGACTCGACGCGGCGCACACTGACTCCGGGCAGGTCCTCCGGGCGGTAGGCCAGCGGGACCGTGAGATCCAGCCGATAGGTGAAGCTCGGGTCGATGAAGAAGTCTTGCGGATTGAGCGCCACGAAGACGTGCGGCGCGTCGAGGTACATGCCGATATCGCGTCGTCCACTGGCCTCGGCCCGCAACGCGTCGCCCAGCTCACCGGGATCATCGAAGGTCTGACCGAAAACCAACCGGCCCCAGCCGAGGTCCTGGATGACCTCCCTGGGGTCGGCGTCCTCATCGGGGGTCATCGCGTGTTTACCCCATCCACATGGTGCGCCAGCCACAGTTCCAACAGCCCGAGTTGCCACAGTGGGTTACCCCGCAGCGGGGTCAGATAACCATTGGGCTCCGCGAGCAGGCGGTCCACCTCGGTCGGGTTGAACAGCCCCCGGGCGCGCGCACCGTCACTGTGCAGGGCGTCGCGCACCAGATCCAGATACGGCCCGGCCAGGTGCTTGAGGGCCGGCACCGGGAAGTAGCCCTTGGGGCGGTCGATCACCTCGTGCGGGATGACCTTACGGGCGGCTTCCTTGAGCACGCCCTTGCCGTCGTGGGCGGTCTTGAGCGACGGCGGACAGGTCGCCGCGAGCTCGACGAGCTCGTGGTCGAGGAACGGCACCCGGCCCTCCAGGCCCCAGGCCATGGTCATGTTGTCCACGCGTTTGACCGGATCGTCGACCAGCATCACGGTGGTGTCCAGGCGTAATGCCCGGTCGGTCGCGGTGGCCGCCCCGGGATGAGCGAAGTGATCGAGGACGTAGGTGCCGGCGACATCGTCCGGCAGCCGCCACGACGGCTGCAGCAGGGAGTTCAGCGCACTGTGATCGCGGTCGAAGAACGCCTGCCGGTAGGAGGCCAGCGCGGCCCGCGGGTCGTCGTCGGCGGCATGCGCCATCGGCGGGTACCAGTGATACCCGGCGAAGATCTCGTCGGCGCCCTGCCCGGACTGCACCACCTTGACGTGCTTGCTGACCTCCTGGGACAGCAGATAGAACGCCACGCAGTCGTGGCTCATCATCGGTTCGCTCATGGCACCGATCGCCCCGGACAGGGCGGGCAGCATGCGGGCGGTGTCGATCCGGATCTGGTGGTGGTCGGTGCCGTAGTGGCGCGCGATGACGTCCGAATATTTGAACTCGTCGCCCTCCTCACCACCGGCCGCCTCGAAGCCGATCGAGAAGGTCGCCAGCCCGTGCTGGCCGGCCTCGGCCAGCAGGCCGACGATCAGACTGGAATCCAATCCACCCGAGAGCAGGCAGCCGACCGGGACGTCGGCGACCAGCCGGCGCTCGACGGCGGTCCGCAGCGAGGCCAGGATCGCCTCTTCCCACTCGTTCTCCGACCAGTCGGCCCGTTCGGCGGAGCGCTCGAAAATCGGCTCCCAGTAGGTGTGCTGGGTCCGGGTGCCGTCGGGCTCGATGCGCATCAGGGTGCCCGGGGGCAGCTTTCGCACCCCGCGCAGAATGGTGTGTGGCGCGGGCACCACCGAGTGGAAGCTCAGGTAGTGGTGCAGTGCCGTCGCGTCGATCTCGGTGTCGACGCCACCGGCGGCCACCAGCGCCGGCAGCGAGGAGGCGAAGCGCAGCGCGTCGGACACCTCGGTCCAGTACAGCGGTTTGATGCCGAGCCGGTCGCGGGCCAGCAGTACCCGCCCGGAATCGACCTCGGTGATCGCGAAGGCGAACATCCCGTACAGGTGCTCGACGACGCGTTCGCCCCATTCCCGGTATCCCTTGAGCACCACTTCGGTATCGCTGTGCGAGAAGAACCGGTAGCCCTTGCCGATCAGCTCCTGGCGCAGCTGCGGATAGTTGTAGATGCAGCCGTTGAAGGCCACGGTGAGCCCGAGATCGGGATCATGCATCGGCTGCTGCCCGTGGCTGGACAGGTCGATGATCGCCAATCGGCGGTGGCCGAAGGCGATTCCGTCCTGGGCCCAGAAGCCTCCGCTGTCGGGGCCTCGCGGCACCATGGATTCCGCCATTCTGGCGATGGCTGACAGATCTGCCGACCGGCCGCGAGCAACCTCGCCGGCGATGCCGCACATTCTCTTCGTCCCCCTCGATGGTGTAGGCCCACTCTGGTTCGCGCTGGTCTTACGTTACCGGTGGTGCGCCTCGCCAAACCTGCGGCACGGAAAGGTAGTTAGGCTCACATCCCATGCGAAGGCTTGTGGCCGGTCTCATTTCCGTACTCCTCGTCTGCACGCTCGGCAGCGGCGCGGCGGGCGCCGAGGTCGGCGTCGATCAACCCCTCGGGTCGCTGCCGATACCCGACGGACCTGCGCAGGCGTGGGTCATCGCGGACATGGACAGCGGCGCGGTACTCGCGTCGCGGGACGGGTACGGACGCTATGCCCCGGCCAGCACAATCAAGGTGCTGCTGGCCACCGTGGTGCTCGACGAACTCCCGCTGGATGCGACGGTGGTCGCCAACGAGACCGACACCCGGGTGGAGTGCAACTGCGCGGGGGTGGCACCCGGATTCACCTACTCGGTGCGCCAGCTCCTCGACGGTCTGCTGCTGGTCTCGGGCAATGACGCGGCAAACACCTTGGCGACCATGCTCGGTGGCCGCGATGCCGCGGTGGCGAAGATGAACGCCAAGGCGGCGCAGCTCGGCGCGCGCGCCACCACGGCGGGCAGCCCCTCGGGACTAGACGGGCCCGGTATCGACATCTGGTCCTCGCCGCACGACCTGGCCGTCATCTTCCGGGCGGCGATGGCCAATCCGGCGTTCGCCCAGATCACCGCGCAGCCGACGGCGGTGTTCCCCGGGAAAACCGGTGACCGGGTGTTGGTCAACCAGAACGCACTGCTGGGCCGCTATCCGGGCATGCTGGGCGGGAAGACCGGATTCACCGACCTGGCCCGAAAAACCTTCGTCGGCGCGGCCGCACGCGATGGTCGGCATCTGGTGGTCGCGCTGATGTTCGGTCTGATCCACGAGGGCGGCCCGACCTACTGGGATCAGGCGTCGGCCCTGCTGGACTGGGGGTTCGCCCAGGACCGGGCCGCCACCGTGGGCGCGCTGTAGTCGAGACCCGACGGATATCTTCTCGAGCACGGATCGAATCCTGCTTCTCGTAGCCTCGCTTCGGGGCGATCGCAGTGACGGGAAGTGCAAGAGTGCGAGTACTGTTCGCGGCCACCGCGCTGGCCTTGAGCACCGTGGTCGCCACCCCGGTCGCGATCGCCGCCCCGGCCGTCGAACCAGCCGGAGCGCAGGCCTTCGCCAACGGTCCGGCCCAGGCCTATCTACTGGCCGACCTGGACACCGGCGCCGTGCTGACGGCCAAGGACCCCAGCGGTTCGTACGCGCCGGCCAGCACCATCAAGGTCCTGCTGGCCATGGTGGTGCTCGATCACCTGCGGCCCGGTAACTTCGCCCGGGCCAATGTCTCGCACACCAAGGTCGAATGTTCTTGTGTCGGGCTCAAACCCGGTCAGCCGTACACGGTGACACAGCTGCTCAGTGCGCTACTCATGGTGTCGGGCAACGATTCTGCGAACATGCTGGCCGACATGCTGGGCGGGCAGCGGGTGGCGGTCACCGCGATGAACCGCAAGGCCGCCGCCGTCGGGGCGCGCAACACCACGGCGTCCTCGCCGTCGGGCCTGGACGGTCCCGGCTGGGAATCGATGACCACGGCGCACGATCTGGCCGTCATCTTCCGCGCCGCGCTGCGGTATCCGCTGATCGCCCAGATCATGCGGTCGCCGTCGGCGCCGTTCCCGGGCAAGACGCTGACGAACCAGAATGAGCTGCTGACGCGCTACCCGGGTGACCTCGGCGGCAAGACAGGGTTCACCAACCGCGCCCGCAAGACCTACGTCGGCGCAGCTCAACGCGGGAACCGCCGCCTTGTTGTGGTACAGATGTACGGAACAGGTGATCTGTACGGCCAGGCGATCAGCCTGTTGGACTGGGGATTCAGCCAACCCTGAGGGGGAGTCGCCCATCACCGCCGCCGACCACGTAAGGTCACCCTAATTTGAACGCCGGGCAGCCGTCCGGTCGTCAGAACGAGGGGAACACCGTGTCCGGCCAAGCTGATCTCGCACTCATCGTCGCCTACGGCACCGATATGGGCAACGCCGAAGACGCCGCCATGACGTTCGCCGAGGCGGTCGCCGAGATCGGCATCGAGGCCGAGGCCGTCGAACTCAACCAGGTCGAGCTCGGACAGCTCGGGGACGCCACGCATTTCGTCGTGGTGGTCTCGACGTTCGGTGAGGGCGAGTTCCCCGATTCGGCCACCCTGTTCTGGGAAGCCATCAGTGCCGACACCGACCGGCTGGAACACCTGAACTTCGCCGTGCTGGCGTTGGGCGACAGCTCCTATGAACTGTTCTGCAATGCCGGCAAGCTGCTCGACGAGCGTCTGGAAGCCCTCGGCGCGCATCGGATGGTGGACCGCGTGGACGTCGACGGGTTCTACGAGGAACCCGCCAAGCAGTGGACCGCCGATATCGTCAAGATCCTGACCGCGCAGCAAGGGGGCGCAGCCACCCCGGCCGCGCCGTCACCGGCTGTCGAACGGACCGAACCGCGGGAACGCAACAACCCCGCCGTAGCGCGCCTGACCGCCAACCGCCGGCTGAACTCACCCGCGTCCGACAAGGAGGTCCGGCACTACGAGATCGACCTCACCGGAACCGGAATCACCTATCAGGCAGGCGATTCCATCGCGGTGCACGCCACCAACGATCCCGACCTGGTGCAGGCCCTGCTGGCCGGGCTCGGAGTGGGAGCCGACTACGCCATCAACGGTCACGACACGCCGCTGGGCACGCTGCTCACCGAGCACTACGAGATCCGCACGCCGTCGCGCGCCCTGCTGAGCCTGGCCGCCGAACGCAGCTCCGATCCGGCCATCGCCCAGGCATTGCGCTCCGGGGACACCCACGGCGGCACCGAGAACTCCTGGCTCTACGGCAAGGACACGCTGGACATCATCGGGCTGGCCGATCTGTCGGTCGACGAGGTACTGGATACGTTGCGCCCGCTGCAGCCCCGGGACTACTCGATCGCCTCCAGCCCACTGGCTCACCCCGACAGCGTCCACCTCACCGTGGCCAACGTGCGCTATGACGTCGGGGGCCGCCGACACGGCGGTGTCGCCTCGACCTACCTCGCCGATCGCTGCGAGAACGTCCTCGTGCATCTGCGTCCCAACAACCACTTCCGGCTGCCCGCCGGCGATGTCCCCATCATCATGATCGGCCCGGGCACCGGTATCGCCCCGTTTCGCGCATTCCTGCAGGAGCGACGCGCCGCCGGGGCGAGGGGACCGTCCTGGCTGTTCTTCGGCGATCGCCGGTGCGACACCGACTACCTCTACGGCGAGGAGTTGGAAGAGTTCCGCACCGACGGGGTGCTGACCCGGCTGGATCTGGCGTTCTCCCGCGACCAGGACACCAAGGTGTATGTGCAGCAACGTATGCAGGAGAACGCCGAGGAGTTCTACCGATGGCTGCAGGACGGCGCGCACGTGTACGTGTGCGGGGACGCCGACCGGATGGCCAAGGACGTGGACGCCACGCTGCACGATATCGTCGGGCGCTGCGGCGGACTGGACGCCGCGGCCGCGCACGCCTACGTCAACGAGCTGATCAAGAGTCATCGCTACGTGCGCGACGTGTACTGAAGCCTTGTGAGCCCGTGACCCCGCGAGATTGCGGATATCGAGATCGCCACTCGGACAAACGCGCGATAGCGACAATCTCGCGGCGGTCCGGCAGGGCTAACCCCAGACCCGGCCGCGCAGGATCACCAGATCCGGGTTGCCGACCCCGACCTCGCGCGGATCCGCGGCGAAGCACAGCAGGTCCGCCGACGCGCCGTGCTCCAGCGCGGGACGTCCGAGCCAGGCCCGCGCGTCCCAGCTCGCCGCGCCCAGCGCCGCCGTCGGGCTCATGCCGATGCCCTTGAGCGCGTCGATCTCATCGCCGATCCGGCCGTGGGCGACCATCCCGCCGGCATCGGTGCCCGCGTAGATCGGCACACCGGCGTCATGCGCGGCCGCGACCCGCCGCTTGCTGGACGCGTACAGATCCCGCATGTGCGTGGCGTAGGTCGGGTACTTGCCCGCGGCGTCGGCGATGCCCGGGAAGTTGTCGATATTGATCAGCGTGGGCACCAGCGCGGTGCCGTGCGCCAGCATCAACTCGATGGTGTCGTCGGTGATGCCGGTGCCGTGCTCGATACAGTCGATACCGGCGTTGATCAGCCCGGGCAGCGCATCCTCACCGAAGACGTGCGCGGTGACGCGCGCACCATTGGCGTGCGCGGCCGCGATCGCCTCCACCAGCACCGCATCCGACCACAGCGGCGCGAGGTCGCCGACTCCCCTGTCGATCCAGTCGCCGACGAGCTTCACCCAACCGTCGCCCCAGCGGGCCTGTTCGGCGACGTAGGCCGGCAGCTGCGATTCGTCCTCGATATCGATGGGCAGACCGGGCATGTAGCGCTTGGGCCGGGCCAGATGCCGACCGGCCCGGATGATGCGCGGCAGGTCGTCACGGTCGTCGAGGCTGCGGGTGTCGACCGGGGAACCGGCGTCGCGCAGCAGCAGGGCACCGGCAGCACGCTCGGTTTCGGCCTGGCCGACGGCCTCGTCGAACGTGGTCGCACCGTGCGGTCCGAGTCCCACATGGCAGTGGGCATCCACCAGCCCCGGGATGACCCAGCCCCCGTCGAAGACGGTGTCGGCGTGCGCGAGCGGCTCGGCCGAGAGCAGCCCATCGCGAATCCACCACCGCACCTCCTCGCCGTCGGGCAACCCTCGGCCCCGCACGTGCAGCGGATGCATCGCCTTACTTCTGGCCGGGGAACTTCAGCTTGGACAGGTCGATATTGGCCAGCCCGGGCGGCAGCTCGTCGAGACCCTTGGGCATCCCGGTCAGATCCGGGAAACCGGCGGGCAGACCCGCGCCCATCGGATTCCTCGGCGGCGTCGGTCCCCTGCCCTTCTTCTTGCCGGCCTGCTTGTTCTTGCCCTTGCCGGCCTTACGCGGGGAGCTCTTGCGCCCGAACGGCATTCCCATCTGGCCGGCCATCTGCGACATCATCTTGCGGGCCTCGAAGAAGCGGTCGACGAGCTGGTTGACCTCGCCCACCGAGACACCGGAGCCGTTGGCGATGCGCAGTCGGCGCGAACCGTTGATGATCTTCGGGTCGGCCCGCTCGGCGGGTGTCATGCCGCGAATGATGGCCTGCACGCGATCGAGTTGACTGTCGTCGACGGCGGCCAGTGCGTCCTTCATCTGGCCGGCACCGGGCAGCATGCCCAACAGGTTGCCGATCGGGCCCATCTTGCGGATCGCGAGCATCTGCTCGAGGAAGTCCTCCAGGGTGAGCTCGCCGGAACCGATCTTGGCGGCGGCGGCCTCGGCCTGCTCGGCGTCGAAATGCTGCTCAGCCTGCTCGATGAGCGAGAGCACGTCGCCCATACCGAGGATCCGGCTGGCCATCCGGTCGGGATGGAAGACGTCGAAGTCTTCGAGCTTCTCACCGGTGGACGCGAAGAGGATCGGCACACCGGTGATCTCGCGGACCGACAACGCGGCGCCACCGCGGGCATCCCCGTCGAGCTTGGTCAGCACCACGCCGGTGAACCCGACTCCGGACCCGAATGCCTCCGCGGTGCTGACGGCATCCTGACCGATCATGGCGTCGAGCACGAACAGCGTCTCGTCGGGCTGCACGGCATCGCGGATGGCGGCGGCCTGGCTCATCAGTTCCTCGTCGATACCGAGGCGGCCCGCGGTGTCGACGATGACGACGTCGTAGTGCTTGGATTTGGCCTCCGCCAGACCCGCGGCGGCCACCGAGACCGGGTCGCCGGTGGTCATCTGGTCGATGGTCACACCGTCGGGTGAGACACCCGGGTGCGGTGCGAACACCGCGACCCCGGCCCGCTCGCCGACGATCTGCAGCTGGTGCACGGCGCCGGGGCGCTGCAGGTCACACGCCACCAGCAGCGGCGTATGCCCCTGCGCCTTGAGCCATTTGGCGAGCTTTCCGGCCAGCGTCGTCTTACCGGAGCCCTGCAGACCGGCCAGCATGATCACCGTCGGGGGGTTCCTGGCGAACGCGAGCTGACGGGTCTCGCCGCCGAGGATGCCGACGAGTTCCTCGTTGACGATCTTGACGACCTGCTGGGCCGGGTTGAGGGCGGCCGAGACCTCGGCGCCCTTGGAGCGCTCCTTGATGCGACCGACGAAGGCGCGCACCACGGGCAGCGACACGTCGGCTTCGAGCAGGGCCAGGCGGATCTCGCGCGCCGTGGCATCGATATCGGCGTCGGTCAGCCGCCCGCGGGCGCGCAGGCCCTGCAGTGCGCCGGTCAACCGGTCAGAGAGCGATTCAAACACCTGATAAGCCTAACGGTCGAAGTTCTGGCCCGAGGCGGCCCGCTGACGCTAATCTGTCAACGCACCGTGACAGATTTGGCCGGAGGCCCCCATGACAGCGATCGACGTCCCCCTGCCCGAGGTGCGCAGCAACCTCGACGAGCGGGCGAGCGTGACCCACATCAGCCAGTGCACACTGTGCGAGGCGCACTGCGGGCTGCACGTCACCGTCACCGATGATCGGGTCAGCCGCATCGCCGGCAACCCCGACGATGTGTTCTCCAAGGGCTACATCTGCCCCAAGGCGACCGCGATGGGCGACCTGCACCACGACCCGGACCGGCTGCGCACACCGATGCGGCGCGTGGGCGATTCCTTCGAGCCGGTCAGTTGGGCCGAGGCGTTCACCGAGATCGGCGCGCGGCTGCGGCGGGTACGCCGCCGGCACGGGGTACGCGCGCTGGGCATGTACCTGGGCAATCCGGCCGCGCACAGTTCCGGCGCCATGTACGGGCTCGCGCTGCGTATCGCCCTGCTGACCCCGAACTTCTATTCGGCGTCATCGATCGACCAGATGCCGCACGAGTACGCCGCCTGGCGGGTGTTCGGGTCCAACATGCTGGTGCCGATCACCGATATCGACCGCACCCAACGCCTGGTGATCCTCGGTGCGAACCCGGCGGTGTCCAACGGGTCGCTGTCGATCATGCCGGGCGCGAAACGACGCATCAAGGCCGTCCGGGACCGCGGCGGCAAGGTCGTCGTCATCGACCCCCGCCGTACCGAGACCACCCGGTTGGCCGATCAGCACGTCGCGGTACGCCCGGGTGGCGACATCTTTCTGCTGATGGGCATGCTGCATGTGCTGATCACCGAAAACCTCTGCGACACAGCGTCACTGGACAAGATCGCGACCGGCCGGGTGCAACTCGCCGACTTGGTCGAACATGCCACACCGGAGGCCATGGCCGCTCGCGCCGGCGTCGGAGCCGACGAGATCCGCGGGCTGGCCCGCGAGCACGCCGCGGCGGAATCCGCGGCGATCTACGCGCGCATCGGCATCTGCCAGCAGGAGACCGGCACCTTGGTGAGCTGGCTCGTCATGGTGATCAACACCGTGACCGGCAATCTCGACCGCCCCGGCGGCACGATGTTCTCCACCCCGATCGTCGACGTACCACGGCTGGCCAAGTACGTCCCGGTCGGGCACGGGCTGTGGACCGACCGCTCCGGCCGGTACAAGGCGTTCCGCGCCGAACTGCCCGCGGTGGCGATGGCCGACGAGATGCTCACCGAGGGTCCGGGGAAGATCCGGGCGATGATCACCTACGCCGGGAACCCGGTGTCCTCCATCCCGCAGAAGGGGCGACTGGCGCAGGCCCTCTCGGAATTGGATCTCTATGTGGCCGTGGACATGTACGTCACCGAGACCACCCGGCACGCCGATTTCATCCTGCCGCCGGTGTCACCGCTGGAACGCGAAGACGTCGGCCTGCTGACCACCATCTTCAGCGTGCGCAACAACATCCGCTACCAGCACCGCACCTTCGAGCCGGCGATCGGCGCCCTGGAGGACTGGGAAATCCTGAGCCGGTTGACCTTCGAGCTGCTGCCGGCCCCGCTGCGACAGATCGCGGCGCCACTGCGCGAGCGGTTCATCTCCTTTGCCAACCCGCTGCGGGTCACGGCCGCCGCACTGGCCACCGGCCCGTACGGACGGCTGCGCCGCGGCCGCAAGGGCGTCACCATGAAAGCGCTGCGCGACAGTGCCGGCGGCATCGATCTCGGCGCGTTGCAGCCGCGACTGGGCGCGGTGCTGGCCACGTCGGATCGCCGGGTACACCTGGCGCCCGACGAGTTCATCGCCGACGCCGCCGCCCGACTGGCCCGCGCCGACGCCGAACCCGCCGACGGCCGGCTGCAGCTGATCGGCCGACGGAACCTGCGCAGCAACAATTCCTGGCTGCACAATGTGCCGTCGATGACCGGCGGCAGCAACATTTGCACGGTGCTGATGCATCCCGCCGATGCCGACGCACGCGGGCTGGCCCAGGGCGAGACCGTGCGGGTCACCTCGACGATCGGGCATATCGAACTCCCGCTGGACATCAGTGACGAGATGCGGCCGGGCACCATCGCGGTGCCGCACGGATGGGGACACCGCGGCACCGGATGGCGGCATGCGAACACGCTGGCCGGTGCCAATGTCAACGATCTGCACGATCCGGATCAGGTGGACACCTTCACCGGGACGGCCGCGGTGAACAACACCTGGGTCACCGTCACCGCCGGCTGAGCTAGCTGGCCTCGGACACCTTGCGCGGCGGCGCGGGCAGCATGGCGTACAGGTCGCGTTCCAGATCCGCACGCGCCTCGGCGATCTTGGTGGCATCCGCCCCGGCGGCCAGCGCGGGCACCGTGATGCTGAAGACATCGATGACCACCGAGCCGAGCGTGGTGACCTTGGCCCAGTTGATGTCCAGTCCGTCGCGCTCGATGACGGCGGTGAGCCGCGACAGCAGGCCCGGGCGGTCGGACGCACGCACCTGGACGAAGAACTCGCCGGGCGTACCGCCGTCGGTCCACAGGATGCGCGGCGGCGCGATGGTGTGATTGACCGGCACGGAGGCCGGGGTCTCCCCCGCCCGGTGCGGGGTGGCCGCGCTTTCCAGATCACGGCGCTCGAGCGTGTCGATGACGTCGAGTTGGCCGTCCAACGCCAGGATGAACTGCTGACGCAGCAGCTCGGCGGCCGGCGGCGTACCGAAATGCGGTGAGACCGCAAAGGTGTTGATGGCCACCCCGTCACGACTATTCACCGACGCCGAGTGCACCCGCAGCGCGTTGAGCGCCAGCACGCCCGCCGCCTTGGACAACAGACCGCGGCGGTCCGGCGCGATCATGGTGACGTTGTGGATGTGCGGGCCCTCGCCGGCCGTCATCTCGACATGGACGGCGCCGTCGGCCGCCAACTCGACATACCGCGGATCGATGGGATCCGGTGTGGGCAGCGGCTCACCGGCCATCACCAGCCGGCAGCGGCGCACCAGGTCACCGATGAGCGAAGATTTCCAGTCCCCCCAGACGCCGGGCCCGGTGGCCAAGGAGTCCGCCTCGGCCAGCACGTGCAACAGTTCCAGCAGCTGGTAGTCGCCGCCGAGGGCGTCCACCACGGTGGCGATCGTCTTGGGGTCCTGCAGATCCCGGCGGGTGGCGGTATCGGGCAGCAGCAGGTGGTAGCGCACGATCTTGGACAGCACCTCGACATCGGAGGGCCACAGACCCAGCCGGGTCCCGATCTGGGTGGCCAGTTCGGCGCCGATGACGCTGTGATCGCCACCGCGCCCCTTGCCGATATCGTGCACCAGCGCACCCAGCACCAGCAGATCCGGCCGAGATACCCGGGTGGTGAATGCACTTGCTCGCGAGACGGTTTCGATCAGATGGCGATCGACGGTCCAGATGTGAACGACATCGCGCGGCGGCAGGTCGCGCACCGCGCCCCACTCGGGGAACAGCCGGCCCCACAGCCCGGTACGGTCCAGCGCCTCCACGGTGTTCACCGCCGCCGGCCCCGCCGACAACAGCACCAGCAGATCCTTGAGGGCCTCGCGTGGCCACGGGGTGCGCAGTTCGGGTGCGGCGCCGGCCAGCCGGCTCAGCGTCGAGGCGGCGATCGGCAGCGCGGTGGTGGCCGAGGCGGCGGCCACCCGCAGGATCAGGCCGGGGTCGCGTTCGGGTTTGGCGTCACGCGCCAGGATCACCTCGCCGGCGAATTCGATGACGCCCTCATCGAGCGGGCGGCGGGCCGGGCGGCGCAGCGCGGCGAATCCTCGGCGCGGCAACGCATTTCCGGCGGTGCGGATGCCGGCGTCGACGTAGTAACTGATGGTGCGGGCGGCGTCGGAGATGGTGCGGGCCAGATCGAAGCGGTCCCCGATGCGCAAGGCGGCGCCGATCTCGTCGGCGTACTGGGCCAGCACCTGCTCGCGGCCCCGCTTGGAGACGCGGTGCAGTTCGGTGCGGACGTTCAGCAGCGCCAGATGCGCCTCGCCGAGCGTTCCGGTGGGCGAGGCCAGCAGCCGGCTCGGGTACACGTCGGCGAGTTGCGCGATGGCCAGCCCGTTGAGCAGCTGCACATCGCGCAGTCCGCCCCGGCCGTTCTTGAGATCGGGTTCGGCGCGGTGCGCGATCTGCCCGCTGCGCTCCCAGCGGGCGCGGGTGTGCTCGACGAGTTCCTCGTAGCGCGAGGCGATTCCGATACGCCACTGGCGGCGCGCGCCGCCGGTCAGCAGCCCCGACAGTTCGGCGTCCCCGGCGATGTGGCGGGCGTCGAGCATGGCCATCCCGGCGGAGATGTCCTCACCGGCCACCTGCAGCGCCTCGGGCACCGTGCGCACGCTGTGGTCGATGTGGATGTTGGCATCCCACAGCGGGTACCAGAGCAGTTCGGCGACTTGGCTGACGATGTCGGCGGGCATGTTGTCGTGCAGCAGCATCAGATCCAGATCGGAATACGGCAACAGTTCACCGCGCCCGAGCCCACCGGTGGCGACGATGGCGAACCCGCTGGTGGCGGTGATGCCGATCTCGGCGGCCTTGGTGGAGAGCCAGAATTCGTTGAGGTCCAGCAACGCGGCGCGCAGTGCGGCCGAATCCAGTTGCTTGCCACCGACGTCGAGCAATTGGCGAGAGGCCTTCGCCAAATCGGTGGCCGGACGCGGCGATCCCGCTGCCGGAGCTTCCCATCGGGAAGCTCCAGCAGCGGGATCTGGTGTCTGATCAGTCATTTCGGTCCTCCCCCGGCCCTACATTCGAACGGTCACATATTTGGCCGGGAAACGACCGTCGGACTGATTAGAGTGCGTCGACTCCCCGCTCACCGGTGCGCACGCGCACGACGGTGTCCACGGGACTCACCCACACCTTGCCGTCACCGATCTTGCCGGTGCGGGCCGCCTGCACGATGACGTCCACCACCTTGTCCACCGCGGAGTCGTCGACAACGACCTCCACACGGACCTTCGGCACGAAGTCCACCGAGTACTCGGCGCCACGGTAAACCTCGGTGTGGCCCTTCTGACGTCCGTAGCCCTGCACCTCGCTGACGGTCATTCCGAGAATGCCCGTCTGCTCCAGACCCGTCTTGACGTCTTCCAGAGTGAACGGTTTGACGATCGCAGTGATCAGTTTCATTTAGTCGATTCCTTCCAGGACTGGAGTCAATTCTTCCCGATCATGCGAGTTCATAAGCGGTTTCTGCGTGCTCGGTCTCGTCGATACCGGTGTCTTCGTCTTCCTTGCTGACTCGCCAGCCTAGTGGCTTGACCACGAAGGCGATGATTGCCGTGAGCACGGCGGTGAACAGCAGCGCCACCCCGGCGATCACGATCTGCACGACCAACTGCTTGTAGTCACCGCCGACGAACAGGCCGGCGTCGGTGGCGAAGAAGCCCAGCGAAACGGTGCCCCACAGGCCGGCCACCAGGTGCACGCCGACGACGTCGAGCGAATCGTCGTAACCGAATTTGTACTTCAGACCGATCGCCAAGGCCGACAGCACACCGGCGATCGCACCGACGACCAGCGACCAGACCGGGGTCAGGTTGCCACACGCAGGGGTGATGGCGACCAGGCCGGCGACGACACCGGAGGCGGCACCCACGCTGGTGGCGTGGCCGTCACGCAGGCGCTCCACCAGCAACCAGCCGAGCATCGCGGCGGCGGTGGCGGCGGTGGTGTTGACCCAGACCAGACCGGCGAGCATGTCGGCGCCGCCCTCGGAGCCCACGTTGAAGCCGAACCAGCCGAACCACAGGATCGCGGCGCCGAGCATCACGAACGGGATGTTGTGCGGACGGAACGCGGTCTTGCCGAAGCCGGCCCGCTTGCCCAGCAGCACCGCCAGAACCAGCGCGGCCATACCGGCGTTGATGTGAACGACTGTGCCACCGGCGAAGTCGATGGGTGCGACGTTCGCCGCGCCTTCCTCGTCGACACCGAACAGCTTGGCCGCCAGGCCCTGGTCGCTGGCCGAGAGCAGACCGCCACCCCACACCATGTGCGAGAGCGGGAAGTACACGAAGGTCGCCCAGAGCCCGCCGAAGACCAGCCAGGTGCCGAACTTCATCCGCTCGGCCACCGCGCCGCTGATCAGCGCGACGGTGATGACGGCGAAGGTCAGCTGGAAGGCGACCCACACGATGGCCGGGACGGTACCGAAGCCGCCGGAGACGAAGGTCTCCACGCCGTCGATCTCGCGGACCTCGGCGAGTTGGTTCACGCCGAACAGCGAGAACGGGCTGTCGAAGAACAGGCCGGGCTGATCGCCGGTGTGTGCGGAGGCGAACGACATCGAGTAGCCCCAGAGCACGTAGATGACGCTGACCACGCCCAGCGAGCCGAACGACATCATCATCATGTTCAGGACCGACTTCTGCCGGGACAGACCACCGTAGAAGAACGCGAGGCCGGGCGTCATGAACAACACCAGGGCTGCCGAGACGAGGACCCAGGCGGTGTTGCCGGTGTCCAATCCATCCGGGCCGAACGGCAGGAAACTGTCGTCCGGCAGAGCCGTGACGACGTCGCTTAAGGCAAAGACCACTTTGTGTGAACCTCCTCGGGATTTCGCCGACGAATCGGCCTCCCGAAGAGAGTCTTTCGCCCTCGTTTCATCCGTGGTTCTCCGATGTTTCGCGGGGGTGAACGGATTGGCCTGGTCTGTTACACCTGTGTTTCGGCGTTGCGGACGGGCTATCCGAGGAGCGCGTCGACGAACGCGGCGGGCTCGAACGGCGCCAGATCGTCGGGTCCCTCACCGAGCCCGACCAGCTTCACGGGCACTCCCAGCTCCTGCTGGACACGGAAGACGATGCCGCCCTTGGCGGTGCCGTCGAGCTTGGTGAGGACCACCCCGGTGATGGCCACGACCTCGGCGAACACCTTGGCCTGCGGCAGGCTGTTCTGGCCGATGGTGGCGTCGAGCACGAGCAGTACCTCGTCCACCTTGGCGCGCTTTTCCACCACGCGCTTGACCTTGCCGAGCTCGTCCATCAGGCCGGTCTTGGTGTGCAGGCGGCCGGCGGTGTCGATCACCACCACGTCGGCGCCGTTCTGGATGCCCTTGTCGACCGCGTCGAAGCCGACCGAGGCGGGATCGGCGCCCTCGGGACCACGCACCACGTCAGCTCCCACGCGTGAGCCCCAGCTCTGCAGCTGATCGGCGGCCGCGGCTCGGAAGGTATCCGCGGCGCCCAGCACCACGCGGCGCCCGTCGGCAACCAGGACACGCGCCAGCTTGCCGACGGTGGTGGTCTTACCGGTGCCGTTGACACCGACGACGAGCAGCACCGAGGGCTTGTCCTCGTGGGGCAGCGCGCGGATCGAGCGATCCAGGTCGGGCCGGAGCTCGGAGATCAGCACCTCCTTGAAGACGGCGCGAGCATCGGCCTCGGTGCGCACCGAGGCGCTGGCCATCTTGGCGCGCAACGCCGCCATGACATTCGCGGTGACCACAGGCCCGAGGTCGGCGATCAGCAGGGTGTCCTCGATCTCCTCCCACGAATCCTCATCGAGGTCACCGCCGCCGAGCAGGCCGAGTACGCCGCGCCCCAGGGTGCTCTGCGATTTGGCCAGCCGCCCGCGCAGCCGTTCCAGCCGGCCCTCGGACGGGGCGATGGCCTCCACCTCCGGAGCCGGAGCGGCCTGCGGTGTGGGCTCGGGTTCGGGCGTCGGTGCCGGCTTCGGTTCGGGCTTCGGTTCGGGTTCGAGGACCGGCTTCGGCGGTTCCGCGACGGGAGGTTCGGGCAATTTGACGTCAGCGATGGGACGTTTCGGGGCGTCGCGCGGTACCGCGGCGTCGTCACCCACGCCGGGCAGACCGACGGGGTCGACCTTCTCGGCGGGCGGTGCGGTGCTCGGGCCGCTGAAGGTGATGCCCGATGACGCCTTGTAGCCACCCGATTTGTCGATCTGGGTGGTGGTGTCCGGCGCGGAAAGGCTGATCCGGCGCTTGCGGTAGCGCACCAGCCCGACGACCAGCGCGGTGACAAGGAGGACTGCTACGACCGCGATAGCGATCCACAAGGCATCTGACACCCGGCCATTGTCTCAGGTGACATCGGCGTGCTAGGCATGGCGCCTGTCGGCGCCGGATGTGGCAGTCTCGGGCAGGTGACGGGCTTCGAGGACGGGATCTCGGTGCGCAAGCGGCGCCATATCGACGTCTGCCTGTCCGAGGCCGTCCAGTATCAGAGCGTCACCACCGGGTTCGAGCGCTACCGGTTGCCCTATAACGCGCTGACCCAGACCAGCCTGGCCGGTATCGACCTGGGCACCGACTTTCTCGGTGTCCCGCTGCGGGCTCCGGTGCTGATCGGATCCATGACCGGTGGGTCTGAGCTGTCGGGCACCATCAACCGGAATCTCGCCACGGCGGCGCAATCGCTGGGTGTCGGCATGATGCTGGGGTCGCAGCGGGTGATGCTCGGCGACGAGTCGGTGGGCACTTTTCATGTGCGTGACTACGCCCCCGATGTGTTGCTGGTCGGCAATATCGGTCTGGCGCAGCTGAACCCGTCGGTGGTCCCCAAGCTGCGTCGCGCGCTTGACGGTGTCGGCGCCAATGCGCTTGCAGTACATACCAATCCGTTACAGGAGGCGGTTCAGCGCGGCGGTGACACCGATTTCACCGGGTCTGTGGCGCGGCTGCGCGAGGTGGTGGAGACCATCGGGTATCCGGTCCTGCTCAAAGAGGTCGGGCACGGTATCGGGGCCTCCGC
>Ga0075163_10003588_pt1 | contig 20873 bp, 17 predicted proteins | sample JI1023141ADNA_FD_71478 | JGI IMG/M metagenome (GOLD analysis project Ga0075163, IMG submission 71478) | Wastewater effluent complex algal communities from Wisconsin, to seasonally profile nutrient transformation and Carbon sequestration -... | ecosystem: Engineered > WWTP > Effluent > Algae... | reverse complement strand
TTCACGGCCGACACCACAGCCCGCAGCGACGCTGTGGTGATCGAGGTGGCAATTCCGACGCCCCATACGGTGTGTCCGCCGACGGACGCTTCGACATAGGCCGCCGCGGCCGCTTCCTCGCCCGCTGACATCGCGTGCTCGGAGTAGTCCAGGACGCTGATGTCGAATCCGACCGCGGAAAGGGCGTCGACGAAAGCCGCCAACGGTCCGTTGCCCTTCCCGCTGATCTCGGTCTCGACTCCGTCGATCTTCACAGTGGCCTCGATGACATCGGTGCCACCGTCGACCTCGGCGCCGATCACCTTCTGGCGCATACGCTCCAGTGGCAGGATCGGGTTCAGGTATTCCTCGGCGAATGCGTCCCACATCTCCTTGGGCGACACCTCGCCACCCTCGCCGTCGGTGATCCGCTGGACGGCTTGGCTGAACTCGATCTGCAGGCGGCGCGGCAGCACCAACCCGTGATCGGCCTTCATGATGTAGGCGACGCCGCCCTTGCCGGATTGCGAATTGACCCGGATGACGGCTTCGTACGTCCGGCCGACGTCCTTCGGATCGATGGGCAGATAGGGCACCTGCCACACGATGTCATCGACATCGGAGTCGGCGGCGTCGGCGTCGACCTTCATCGCGTCGAGCCCCTTGTTGATCGCGTCCTGGTGGCTTCCAGAGAACGCCGTGTAGACCAGGTCGCCGCCGTAGGGGTGACGCTCATGGACCGGCAGCTGGTTGCAGTATTCGACGGTGCGGCGGATCTCGTCGATGTTGGAGAAGTCGATCTGCGGGTCGACACCGCGCGAGTACAGGTTGAGTCCCAGGGTGACCAGGCAGACGTTGCCGGTGCGCTCGCCGTTGCCGAACAGGCAGCCCTCGATGCGGTCGGCGCCGGCCTGATAGCCCAATTCGGCTGCGGCGACGGCAGTTCCGCGGTCGTTGTGGGGGTGCAGACTCAGGATGATGGAATCGCGACGCTTCAGGTTGCGGCTCATCCACTCGATGGAGTCGGCGTAGACGTTGGGTGTATCCATCTCGACGGTGGCAGGCAGATTGATGATCAGCGGCCAGTCCGGCGTGGGTCCGATGACATCGGACACGGCGTCGCACACTTCGACGGCGTAGCTCAACTCGGTACCTGTGAACGACTCGGGGGAGTACTCGTACTGCCACCGGGTGCCGGGGTGTTTGACGGCCTCCTCCAGACACTTGCGCGCGCCGTCGGTCGCGATTTTCGTGATGGCGTCGCGGTCGGCCCGGAAGACGACACGGCGCTGCAGGATCGACGTCGAGTTGTAGAAGTGGACGATCACGCTGGCGGCACCGTGGCAGGCCTCGAAGGTCCGCTCGATCAGTTCGGGACGGCACTGGGTCAGCACCTGGATGGTGACGTCGCCGGGGATCGCGCCTTGATCGATGATTTCGCGGACGAAGTCGAAGTCCGTCTGGCTGGCCGACGGGAAGCCCACCTCGATCTGCTTGTAGCCCATGCCGACCAGCAGGTCGAACATCCGGCGCTTACGCGCCGGGCTCATCGGATCGATCAGGGCCTGATTGCCGTCGCGCAGGTCGACGGCACACCACAGCGGAGCGCGATTGATGACCTTGTCCGGCCAAGTGCGATCGGGTAGCGAGATCGGTTCGACTTCGTCCGCGAACGACCGATAGCGGAACACGGGCATCGAGGTGTTGCGCTGGGTGTTCCAAGCGGGTTGTCCATCGCCGCGAGGACCGGCGGGAGTGGTGATTGTGCGTGCCGATACGAAGGCGTCTGCAGAGGGTTGAATTGTCACGATTGGCTCCGGGGGTGCTTGATGGGATTTCAGACCGGCGCCATCAAGAAGACCCGCGACGGGTAGCCGGTCTGGTCAGACCCCGTCGCGGCGTCCGAGGAGGAGCACCCGCTGCACACCCGTCACATTACTCCCGATGCGCCATCGGGCCAAAGTTCGTCCCTAGAATCAGCACATGTGCACGCGCGTGGTGTATCTGGGCGCTGCCGGCCGCGTGATCACCGGCCGGTCCATGGATTGGAAGTACGAGATCGGGACCAACCTCTGGTCGTTGCCCCGCGGCGTCTGTCGCGATGGCCAGGCAGGGCCGGGTTCGGTGCAATGGACCGCGAAGTACGGCAGTGTCGTTGCCACCGGATACGACCTGTGCAGTACCGACGGCGTCAACGAAGCAGGTCTCGCCGTCAATCTGCTGTGGCTGGCGGAATCCCGGGTTCCGTCGCCGCAATCGAGCGGCCCGGCTCTGTCGCTGGCTCTGTGGGGCCAGTACGTTCTCGATTGTTTCGGCAGCGTGGCCGAGGCGGTCGCAGCACTGACTGCCTGCCCGTTACGGGTCGCCACCGCTGAAGTGCCGGGTCAGCAACGGTTGGCGACGATGCACCTTGCGTTGTCGGACACCACTGGCGACAGTGCGATCGTCGAGTACGTCGACGGCGAGCAGACCATCCATCACGGCCGGCAGTTCCAGATAATGACGAACTCGCCGATCTTTTCCAAGCAACTTGCCATCACCGAGTATTGGGACCAGATCGGCGGCACCGTGATGCTGCCCGGCACCAATCGGGCTGCCGATCGCTTTGTGCGCGAATCCTTCTACATCAACGCGGTGCCCAAGACCGACGACCAGTTGAGCACCACGCTCTCCAGGGGTGACCGCTTGCGGGGCGCGTTGTCGCGCTCGGCAACCTCGTCCGACATTTGGTTGTAGTCCGCCGGCCAGCCGACGGCGACCATCACCAGCGGCCGGACCGGATCGGTGATGTCGAACTGCTCGCGCACCCCGTCGGCGTCGAAACCCGCCATCGGGTGGGCTACCAGATCCCGGGAGAACGCCTCGATCAAGAGGTTCTCCATCGCTGAGCCGGCATCGAGCGCGGCATAACGTGCGGAGTCTTCGTCGTCGCCCTCGTCGGTGGAAAACAGGATCAGCGTCGCGGCGGCTTTCGCGTAAGCGTTTCCGCGGCTGAGCAGCCCGGACAGCGTGGTGAAGGCAGCGTCGCCGCGCACCCCGACCACGAATCGGACGGGTTGCCGCCGACCCCAGGTGGGCGCCCAGCGGGCAGCTTCGAGTAGGGCTGTCACCTGCTCGGTGGAGACGTCCCGCTCGGGATCGAAGGCCCGCGGACTCCACCTCGCGGCGATCGGGGGATGGATCGGGACGCGGGTATCGGCCTTGCGGTCGGTGGGGTGATCCGGCACCGATCGGACGTTACCGGCACGCTCACCGATTAATCGAGATGCGGCCACCTTTATCCTTAGTCACGTGGCGTTGGTCGTGCAGAAATACGGTGGGTCTTCGGTAGGCGACGCCGAACGCATCCGTCGCGTCGCCGAACGGATCGTCGAAACCAAGAATCAGGGCAACGAGGTTGTCGTGGTGGTCTCGGCGATGGGTGATACGACCGATGACCTATTGGACCTAGCCGGGCAGGTGTGCCCGGCCGCGCCGCCACCCCGCGAGCTGGACATGCTGCTCACCGCCGGTGAGCGCATCTCCAACGCTCTGGTTGCGATGGCCATCGACGGGCTGGGTGCCCAGGCCCGGTCGTTCACCGGTTCCCAAGCCGGCGTGATCACCACCGGGACGCACGGCAACGCCAAGATCATCGACGTCACTCCCGGCCGGCTGCGGGAAGCTCTCGACCAGGGGCAGATCGTGCTCGTGGCCGGTTTCCAGGGCGTCAGTCAGGACAGCAAGGACGTCACCACCCTGGGACGTGGGGGTTCCGACACGACGGCCGTGGCACTGGCGGCCGCCCTCAACGCCGACGTGTGCGAGATCTACACCGACGTCGACGGCATCTTCACCGCCGACCCACGGATCGTGCCCAACGCCCGCCGCCTCGACACCGTCAGCTTCGAGGAGATGCTCGAAATGGCGGCCTGTGGCGCCAAGGTGCTGATGCTGCGCTGCGTGGAATACGCCCGGCGCTACAACGTTCCGATTCACGTGCGGTCGTCGTACACCGACAGGCCAGGCACCATCGTTACCGGCTCGATGGAGGACATCCAGATGGAAGACGCAATTCTCACCGGAGTTGCCCACGATCGCAGCGAGGCCAAGGTGACCGTGGTCGGCCTGCCCGACGTTCCGGGCTACGCCGCCAAGGTGTTTCGCGCCGTTGCCGAGGCCGACGTGAACATCGACATGGTGCTGCAGAACATCTCGAAGATCGAAGACGGCAAGACCGACATCACGTTCACCTGCTCGCGAGACTCGGGTCCGACCGCCGTCGAGAAACTGAGCGCCCTCAAGGAGGAGATCGGATTCACCGACGTCCTCTACGACGATCACATCGGCAAGGTGTCGTTGGTCGGTGCAGGCATGCGCAGCCATCCGGGCGTCACCGCGACGTTCTGCGAGGCGCTGGCAGAGGTGGGCGTCAACATCGAACTGATCTCGACGTCGGAGATCCGTATCTCGGTGCTGGTCAAGGACACAGAGTTGGACAAGGCTGTTTCCGCGCTGCATCAGGCCTTCGGGCTGGGTGGCGATGAAGAGGCCGTCGTCTACGCCGGAACGGGCCGATAATGGTTTCGATCGGAGTCGTGGGCGCAACCGGCCAGGTGGGCCAGGTCATGCGAACCCTGTTGGAGCAGAGGAACTTTCCCGCTACGTCGGTCCGATTGTTCGCCTCGGCGCGGTCGGCCGGCCGTAAGTTGTCGTTCCGCGGCCAGGAGATCGAAGTCGAAGACGCCGAGACGGCGGATCCGACTGGGCTGGACATCGCGTTGTTCTCCGCGGGAGCGACGATGTCGAGAGTGCAGGCGCCCCGCTTCGCCGCTGCGGGTGTGACCGTGATCGACAACTCGTCGGCATGGCGTAAGGACCCCGACGTGCCACTGGTGGTGTCGGAGGTCAACTTTGATCGCGATGTCCGCGGGCAGCGTCTGGCCAAGGGCATCATCGCGAACCCGAACTGCACCACGATGGCCGCCATGCCGGTGCTCAAAGTGCTGCATGACGAAGCCGGGCTGGTTCGGATGATCGCGTCGACTTACCAGGCCGTTTCGGGTAGCGGTCTGGCCGGGGTGGAAGAGCTGGCCTCGCAGGCGCGTGCGGTGGTCGACGGCGCCGAGGAACTCGTTCACGACGGCGGCGCGGTCGACTTCCCGGCGCCCAAGAAGTACGTCGCGCCCATCGCGTTCAACGTCGTTCCGCTCGCCGGGTCGCTGGTCGATGACGATTCCGGCGAGACCGACGAAGACCAGAAGCTGCGCAACGAGAGCCGCAAGATTCTCGGCATCCCGGATCTGGCGGTGAGCGGAACCTGCGTACGCGTGCCGGTGTTCACCGGCCACTCGCTGTCGATCAACGCCGAATTCGCCCGACCGATTTCACCGGAGCGGGCACGTTTGTTGCTGGCGGCCGCGCCCGGAGTCAAGGTGGTCGACGTGCCGACTCCGTTGGCTGCCGCGGGTGCGGACGAATCGCTGGTGGGTCGGATCCGCCAAGACCCCGGTGTTCCCGGAGGCCGAGGTTTGGCGTTGTTCATCTCCGGTGACAACCTGCGAAAAGGCGCTGCGCTGAACACGATCCAGATCGCGGAGCTTCTTGCCTCGTGCATTTACAGCGCAGGATCCACAGCGCCGCATTCACAGCGGGCTCACATCTGAGACCTAACCTGCACACGTCGACGGAACCGATGATTGCGCTATGACAGAAACAGTAGGACTGATCGATGAGTCCGCAGCGGCTCCCGTGGCAACCGAGCCGGCCCCGCCGCGATCCAGCAGGCTCTTCCAGGCGGCCGCTTGGGTGGCGATTGTGGCCGGAACACTTTTCATCGTCGCAACGGTCTTCTTCGCCGGATTCTTCATGGGACGGCACAGCGGCGACCATGGATACGGCCATGGGGGAGGACACCACAGCCGGAGTATGCCCGGCGGATTCGGTGGCCCGGGAATGATGCCGCCCTGGGGTCCGGGACAGATGGGTCCGGGCATGGGGCAGCTGGGCCCCGGCGGCCCCGGCGGTCCGGGCGCGGGCGGTCCGAATGCGGGCAACGCGGCTCCCTCACCCAGCGCCGTGCCGCCACGGCCGTAGCCGCGCTTAGTCTCCGATCGGCGGCTGGCATGATCGACCCATGAGCATTGAAGTGATCTACACCGCAGAGTCAACAGCCACCGGCGGAGGCCGCGACGGTCATGTGAAGTCGTCGGACGACCGGATCGATCTCGACACCCGGCCGCCCAAGGCCGCCGGTGGCAGCGGTGAGGGCACCAACCCGGAGCAATTGTTCTCGGCCGGCTACGCCGCCTGCTTCCTCGGAGCACTGCGACTGGTCGCGAAGAACGCCAAGATCGCCATCGATGATGCGTCGGGTATCACCGCGCAGGTTGGTCTCGGTAAGGATCCCAACGGCGGATTCGGTATCAACGCGCACCTGATCGGGTACCTGCCCGGTCTCGAGCAGAGCGTCGCCGACGAACTCATGAACAAGGCGCACGAGTTCTGCCCCTATTCGAAGGCGACTCGCGGCAACATCGACGTCACGCTGGAAGCCAAGGTCTGACGTCAGTCAAGGCAAGGTCTGACGTCAGTCAAGGTCCGGCCAGGTGTGCACCGGGTCGTTGCTGTGCATGAAATCGCAGTAATGGTGCAACATTTCGGCCAGGGCTGCAGGGCGGCTCAGTCCGCGCTCCTCGAGAGCGCGGACTGCCGCGACCTGCCAGGTGGAGCCGTTGCGACCTGTCTTCGCCCGGCCCTCGATCACCCCGAGATAGCGGTCCCGGATGTCGGGGGCCACACCCCATTGGGTGAGTCCTTCGTGTGCCATCGGCAACAGGGTGCGCAGCACCAATTCGTCGGCGGTCACTGAGCCCAGCGCAGGCCAGTACAGGCGGGCGTCGATGCCGTGTTTGGCGGATTCGGTGAAATTGTCATGTGCCGCATCGAAACTCATTTTGGTCCAGATCGGGCGGTCTTCCTCGGCCAGCGTGCGCAGCGCCCCGTAGTAGAAGGCGGCATTGGCCATCATGTCGATGACGGTGGGGCCGGCCGGAAGCACACGATTCTCCACGCGCAGGTGCGGGCGTGCCGCGACTCCTTCGCCGACGACGTCGTAAACCGGTCGGTTCCAGCGGTATACGGTGCCGTTGTGCAGGCGCAGTTCGGGTAGTCGCGGTGTGCGGCCGGCTGCCAATTCGGCCGCCGGATCTTCGTCGGACATTTCCGGCAACAGCGACGGGAAGTATCGGACGTTCTCTTCGAAGAGGTCGAAGATCGAGGTGATCCAGCGTTCACCGAACCAGACTCTGGGGCGCACCCCTTGGGATTTGAGCTCTTCGGGACGGGTGTCGGTGGCTTGCATGAACAGTTCGATGCGGGTCTCGGCCCACAGTTGATGGCCGAAGAAGAACGGCGAGTTCGCCCCGAGCGCAAGTTGCGGACCGGCCAGCACCTGGGCGGCGTTCCAGTGGGCGGCGAACTGGTCCGGTGACACCTGCAGGTGCAATTGCATACTGGTACAAGCGGATTCGGGCGCAATGGATTCCGAGTACATGGTGAGCCGTTCGGCTCCCGCTATGTCGATCAGGATGTCTTCGCCGCGTGCGGTGAAGATGGAGTCATTGAGTGCCTGGTAGCGCATTGACGGACTCATCCAGCTGCCGGACAGGTGTTCCGGCATCAATGTGGGCAGGATGCCGACCATCACTATGTGGGCGCCGTCGGTGTTGGCCTTGGTCTCGGCTGCGTTCAGGCTCGCCCGGACTTCGGATTCGAGGTCCAGTGCGGAACGCCCCGACAGCGGGCGCGGTGGAACGTTGAATTCGATGTTGTAGGCGCCCAACTCGGTCTGGTAGGCCGGATCGGCGATCGAGGCGAGCACCTCCTGGTTGGACATTGCCGGCTGGTATCCGGCGTCGACCAGATTGCATTCGATCTCGGTACCGGTCAGGGGCTGCTCGGAATCGAAACTCGCCTCCGCAAGCATGGTTTCGAACACGTCGAGGCTGAGTTGAACCTTGCGCCGGTAGGCCATCCGGTGCGCGCGGCTGTAATTGGTTTGCTTGACTTCTTCACCCACGGTGATGATGCAACCAGATCGTCAGCGGTTTCGGCGGGCGATTACCACCTGGCGATCGAAGGAGCCGGGGCCGAATTCGACCTCGATGTCGGGGGAGGCGTGCGCGGCCAGCGCTTGAATGGCCGACGGGCTGTAGGTTCGCAGCGAACTGATGAACCCGTCGTGGGCGAATGGCCACACCAGGGCAAAGGGTGCCATGGTCGCGAGTTTCGCGATGTGCAGCACGGACGGCCAGCGCGACATGTCGATGATCAGCAGTTTGTCGGCGACGCGGGTGCCCTCGGCGATCACCTTTGCCGCCAGTGGCGGCGGCAGGTGGTGGAAGGACAAGGCGAACACGGCGACGTCGAACGACCGGTCCGGCGCGTCGATGGCCGTCGCATCGATGGTCAGGACGCTCGCGCGGGAATGCTCACCCAGATCGGATGCCGCCATGGCCGCAACCGAATGCGGATTGACGTCGGACACGGTGACAGTGGCGGTGGGGTGCTGCTCGAGAATCTTGCGTGACAGCTGGCCGTGCCCGGCGCCGAGTTCCAGGATCCGCGGGTCGGGGACGGTGGCGACTTCCTGAAGGACCTGTTCGGCATTTCGTTCGTGTTCGCGCAGCAGAACACCCATGACGTCGAGGGCATCGATGACACTGCGCTTGACGTCCTCGTCGACGTCGTCGCGGTCGAGGTACTCCGCGCGGTCGGTTTGCAGTAACCGGTCAAGCCAGGACGCATTCGGGCCGCCCCTCGGCATGGCGGCGATGTCAGGGATGTTCGCGATCTGTCGACCCATGTAAGCCATCATGGACGAGACCGTGACTGCGTCGCATCCTAGGAGCACAGTTGGCCGACTTCGTCGCATCAATAGACCAGGGCACCACCAGCACCCGATGCATGATCTTCGATCACAAGGGCACCGAGGTCGGGCGGCATCAGCTCGAACACGAGCAGATCCTGCCGCAGGCTGGTTGGGTCGAGCACAATCCGGTGGAGATCTGGGAACGCACCCGATCGGTGCTCACGTCGGCGTTGACGAGCACCCACCTATCCGCAGGCGACATCGCCGCGATGGGGATCACCAACCAGCGTGAGACGTCGGTGGTGTGGAATCGGAACACGGGCAGGCCGTACTACAACGCCATCGTGTGGCAGGACACCCGTACAGACCACATCGCGGCGGCTCTCGATCGCGATGGACGTGGCGACGTCATTCGCCGAAAGGCGGGCTTGCCGCCGGCCACCTATTTTTCGGGCGGCAAGCTCCAGTGGATTCTGGAGAACGTCGATGAGGTTCGGCGCGATGCCGAACGTGGGGACGCGCTGTTCGGAACCACCGACACCTGGGTTTTGTGGAATCTGACCGGGGGCCCGCGCGGCGGTGTGCACATCACCGACGTCACCAATGCCAGCCGCACGATGCTGATGAATCTGGAAACCCTGGACTGGGACGACGAACTGCTGTCCTTCTTCGGCATTCCCCGGCAGATGCTGCCCCAGATCCGGCCGTCCTCGTCCCCTGAGCCGTACGGGCTGACAGCGTTCGACGGTCCTCTCGAGGGTGAGGTGCCGTTGACCGCGAGCCTGGGCGATCAGCAGGCTGCCATGGTCGGGCAGGTCTGCCTGGCACCCGGCGAGGCGAAGAACACCTACGGCACAGGCAATTTCCTGCTGCTCAATACCGGCGAGAAAATTGTTCGCAGCGAAAACGGGCTGCTGACCACGGTGTGCTACCAGTTCGGTGATGCCAAACCCGTGTACGCGCTGGAAGGCTCGATTGCGGTCACCGGCTCCGCGGTGCAGTGGCTGCGAGACCAGTTGGGCGTGATCCTCAAGGCGTCGGATGTCGAAGCGCTCGCCCGTGAAGTTCCCGACAACGGCGGGGTTTACTTCGTTCCCGCATTCTCAGGCCTGTTCGCACCGTATTGGCGCGCGGATGCGCGCGGTGCCATCGTGGGGCTGTCCCGCTTCAACAACAAGTCGCATCTGGCGCGGGCCACCTTGGAAGCCATCTGCTATCAGAGCCGCGATGTGGTCGATGCGATGGCCGCTGACTCCGGCGTCCACCTTGAGGTACTGAAGGTCGACGGCGGAGTGACGGCGAACGAGTTGTGCATGCAAATTCAGGCCGACGTTCTCGGCGTCGACGTGGTGCGACCGGTCGTCGCCGAAACGACGGCACTCGGTGCCGCGTATGCAGCAGGCCTGGCAGTCGGATTCTGGGCCAATCCCGATGACCTGCGGGCGAATTGGCAGGAGGCGAAGCGCTGGTCGCCGATGACGAGTGCGGAATCCCGCGCTGCCGGGTATGCGGGCTGGGGCAAAGCCGTTGAGCGCACGCTGGATTGGGTGGACGTTTAGCCGGCGCGAGCAGACCGTGAGGTCCCCGACACGCCGTGCCGTTGGGGACCTCACGGTCTGCTCACGCAGAGAAGGTCAGTCGGACTCGCCGAGGATCTGGTAGATCTCGCGGCGCGCGGTGTTCAGGATGTCGACGATCCGCTGCTGTTGCTCGTCGCTGGCGGCATGTGCTGACTGGGCGACCGCGCCGAAAAGCTGCCCCGCCGCGGTTCGCAGGTTCAGTTGGCCCGGTTCGATGCCGTCGGCCATTTCCTCCCACGGCGGTGTCACGACCTTCTCGGCAGCGTCGCGGCCCTCGTCCGTCAGCTCGAAAAGCTTTTTGCCACGGTCGCTTTCGGTGGCGGTGATCAGACCTTCGTCGCCGAGCATCTGCAGGGTTGGGTAGACGGAGCCGGGACTCGGCTTCCACACGCCGTTGCTCCGCTCGTTGATCTCCTGGATCATCTCGTAGCCGTGCATCGGCCGGTCGAGGAGCAGAGCGAGGATCGCGGCACGTACGTCGCCGCGCCGGCTGCGTCCGCGGCCGCGGCCTCCGCCGCGGCGCCCACGATGCCCGCCGGGTCCGAAGCCGGGTCCGAAGCCGGGTCCGAAGCCTGGACCGAAGCCAGGGCCGAAGCCGAGGCCGGGGCCGGGGCCGGGGCCGGGGCCGAATGCGCCGCGGGGGCCGGGGCCGAAGGGCGGTTCACCCGCTACGGCATGGGCGTGAAGGTGCTCACGCAGGTGGTTGTGGTGTTCGTGCGGGTGGTGGCGGTGTTCGTGACGGCTGTGATGGTGATGCGAAGGGATGGGGCCGAATCCGAATCCGGCAGGTTGTTGTGGGTTCATGTGTGAAAAGTTCTTTCGTCATGGTCCGCGGAATGCGGTCCGATACGTTGACGATATATCGGAAGCCATCGTGATGCAACGATCAGGCTTGGGATCGTTTGTCGATCTCTTCGGTGACCCACCGGGCCCAACCGGCCTCCATGGCTTCGGCGCGCAGACCGTATTCCAATGCTGCGCGGCCGTAGAAATCGGCTTCCGTGTTGTCCCAGTCGATCGAATCACGCAATTCGCTGAGTCGTCTCAGTTCCGAATCGGCTTGTTCGGCAATGTCTTTCATGTACTGCCGGGCCTGGTTGACAGGCATTTCGCCGAGTAGGAAAACCCGCAACAGCGAAGCGCTGCGGTATGGCGGATCGTTGCGGGCGTCGGTCATCCAGCGGATCAATTCCTCGCGCCCGGCGGCGGTGATGCCGTATTCCTTGCGGCCTCGGGCGCCGACGTCGGTTACTTCGATGAGTCCGGCGGTGGCGAGCTTGTTCAGCTCGCCGTAGAGCTGGCTCTGCGTCGCCGGCCAAACATTGGCCATCGAGTATTCGAAGCGTTTCAGAAGGTCGTACCCGCTGCCGGGCTGCTGGGCGAGCAAGCCCAGCGCGGCGAATCGTAGGCTCACAAACGCAATGCTAGAAGATAGTTCACTATTGACATGTCATATATGGAATGTCAGTGTGTCTTTATGACCGAGACCTACGCCGATTCCGCCAACCTCCCGGCCGGGGGCAAGTTCTACGAGCGTGGGAATTACGCGCCCGTGCCCGATGAACTGACCGAAGAATCTCTGACCGTCGAAGGCGCGATTCCGCCGGAGTTGGACGGCTGGTACCTGCGCAATGGCCCAAACCCGCGTGAGGCGTCCGGACACTGGTTCACCGGCGACGGGATGCTGCACGGCGTACGGATTGAACGGGGAGTCGCCAAGTGGTACCGCAACCGTTGGGTGCGCACCGACAGTTTCGTGGACCCATTCCCGCTCTATAACCCCGATGGCACACGGAACCTGCGTGCCGCCGTCGCCAACACCCACGTCATCAATCACGCGGGAAAAACGCTGGCGCTCGTCGAGTCGTCGTTGCCGTACGAGGTGACGAAAGAGCTGGAGACGGTGGGCTGCTACGACTTCGGCGGAAAGCTCGCCGACTCGATGACGGCCCATCCCAAGATCTGCCCCACAACGGGCGAACTGCACTTCTTCGGCTATGGCAGCATCTTCGCGCCACACGTCACGTACCACCGGGCCGACGCCGACGGTGAGCTGACAGTCAACCGTCCGCTCGACGTCAAAGCGCTGACGATGATGCATGACTTCGCGATGACCGCCGAACACATCGTCTTCATGGACCTCCCGATCGTCTTCAATCTCGACGTCGCGATCAAGTTCGACGGCGACATGCCCTACCGCTGGGACGACAACTATGGAGCGCGGCTGGGTGTGCTGCGCCGCGACGACCCATTCGGTGAGGTGCGCTGGTTCGAGATCGACCCGTGCTACGTGTTTCATGTGGCGAACGCCTATGACACCGGTAATTCCATTGTGCTGCAGGCAGTTCGGTATCCCGAACTATGGCGTGACGGAGCCGGTTTCGGTGCAGCCGGTGTTCTGTGGACCTGGACGATCGACCTGCAGAACGGCACCGTCTCCGAGCGTCAGCTCGATGATCGGCCGGTCGAGTTCCCGCGGATCGACGATCGGCTTGCCGGACTTCGGGCGCGGTACTCCATCTCGGTGGGTGACGGCCGCCTCGTGCGCTATGACCTCGACAGCGGCGACGCGGTTGAGCACGTTTTCGGCGCCCCCGACGCCCCGGGCGGACCGGGAGAAGCCGTCTTCGTCCCATCTCCCTCCGGGCCGGCAGACGAGACAATCGGTTGGTATCTGGGCTACGTCTATGACCCGGTGCGCAACAGCAGCGACTTGGTCATCCTGGACGCGGCGGACATCACCAGAAAGCCGGTGGCGCGTATCCGTCTGCCGCGGCGGGTCCCGTATGGGTTCCACGGCAACTGGATAGCGTCCTAGTCAGAGGCGGAGTGTAACGACGTTGAGTATCGTTGCGATACAGGTGCGGCGGGGATTTGCGAACGTCTATCCCGACGGCCATGACCTGTGGAGGGGTGGTTTCCGATGATGAAAAGAATCGCGGTTTTCGGGGCGACGACACTGGCTGCAGCCGGTTTGACGGTTCTCGGTCAGGTGGGAATCCAGGCGATCGCGGGCTCGGACTCCCCGACACACAGCGTGTTGGCCGACTGCCAGGAAGTCGATGACCCCGGTAACGCCAGTCTGAACTGCCCTCCCTCGGTCATCCCCGATCAGAGCGACCAGCTGACGGAACAAGAGGTGGCAGAGCCGGGATTCAACGGCGGCAACGAATCCCACAATGGCGGCAGTAGCGGCGGTGGCGGTGGCGGGCATCACTGACGTCTGAGCGCTCACTCGGGATCAGCCCTTGGAGTGCGGCTTGTCCTGCGGGACGGCCTCCGCTGAACCGGTGGCGAAGGCGTCCTGATCGCCGTCGCTGTCCGGGGTGCCCTGGATGGCATTGGTGAAGCTGCCCTGGGTGCCGTCGCTGTCGATCTTCTCGTCAGGGGAAACACTGATTTTCATGTCCCCCGGAGTCCCCGGGGTTGGTGATGAATCAGTACCACTGACAGCCCCTGCGATGGGCGTACCGCTCAATGCAATGCCTATGACCGTCGCGGTCAGGCCGACAGCCAAGGCCAGCCTTCTGCGGATAATCCGGTGATGGTCCTCTGACACGATGTCCCTCCATGCTCGTGGAGGTTTCGAGTCTGGCTTTGCGAACTTCGGATTCCCTGGTGCTTTACCTGCGGAATCGGACCGACTTCGCTGAGGCTTCGCGTTGGATTGGCTGCGAGAGTCCTGGTGGTCCCGGTGCATGCACGAAGTAACCTCACCGGGTGTGAGCGGATTCGGCTTTGGCGCAATGGCACTGATCGCCGTGGTGGGCCTGACCGGACCGGTTTTGACATCGATTCCCGCTCTGCGTATTCCGGTGGTGATCGGACAACTGATCGGTGGGATGATCATCGGCAACACCGGTTTCGATGTCATCGACACCCGGGACCCGACGTTCACTCTGCTTGCCGACATCGGATTCGCGCTGGTCATGTTTGTGGTGGGAACCCATGTGCCACTTCGGGATAAGGCACTGAGCGGATCGATTCCACGGGCGGCGATCCGGGCGGCTCTGGTGGGCGTCGTTGCGACAATTCTGGCAGTGATGCTGGCAAGTGCATTCCACACAGGCCATGCCGGTGTTTATGCCGTGCTGATGGCGTCGTCATCGGCGGCGCTGGCATTGCCGGTCATGCAGTCACTCACGCTCGATGACCAGGACGTGCTGGACGTGACCGCTCAGATCGCGATAGCCGATGCGGTTTGTATCGTCTCGTTGCCGTTGGTGATAAATCCGGCCCGGGCCGTTCCAGCGGCCATCGGTGCCGGCGCCATCGGCCTCTGCGCCATTGGGTTCTTTGTGGCACTGCGGGCGGTGGACCGGCGTGGGCTGCGTAAGCGTCTGCACCGCTACTCCGAACGCAATCGATTCGCGCTGGAGTTGCGGATCAGCCTCATCGTCTTATTCTCATTCGCGGCCCTGGCGGTAGCGAGCCACGTCTCGATCATGCTTGCCGGATTCGCGTTAGGTCTGGTGGTGTCGGCCGTGGGCGAACCCCGGCGACTGGCCCGTCAGCTGTTCGGCGTCACCGAAGGGCTGTTCGCTCCTGTGTTCTTCGTGTGGCTTGGCGCCTCCCTTCACGTGAGGGAGTTGTTCGACCGGCCGGGATTCGTGTTCCTGGGGATCGGTCTGGGTCTCGGCGCTGTCCTTGCCCATTGGGTCGGCGGTCTGATGGGACAACCCCTCGTACTGGCCTCGTTGACGGCCGCCCAACTCGGTGTGCCGGTCGCGGCGGCAGCGTTGGGAACCGACGAAAAGCTCTTGGAACCGGCCGAACCGTCGGCTCTCATGCTGGGAGCCCTGCTCACGATAGCGGTGACATCAATCGCCAGCGCGGTTGCCGCTCGCCGAGCTACCCCGGCGGCATAACCCCCGTCTGGTGCGCTCGCCGCTGGCGAAGCCTTGACAGTTCGCGGCGATGCCGCTCCGCCAGTACAGCAGCCAACACATACTGAGGCGGTGTCCCCGGTGGTGGGGGAGGGGAGATTCGCGCGACCATCTCGGATGCGATGCGGTATGCCATCTGATCCCTGATATGAGGATCCAATTCCGGTGCGCGGGAGAGGAATTGCCGCGCCAGTTCTGCTTGTTCGACACTCAGGCCGGACAGCTCCAGCGACGATGCCCACCACTCCAAAGCAGGGGGCATCTGCGGCGGCGGCGCCAGCTTCGGCCCGCGTTCATTGATCACCACGGTACCGGCGAAGACATCGCCGATCCGTTTACCTTTGGGAGACAACAAGCTGCAGATGACGGCGGGACTGCCGAAGAACATCCAGATCTCGACAAAACCGGCCAGAGCGCGAAAAGTAGCTTGCCGCAAGCGCTCTGGGCCGCCATCGTCGGAAACGACGCGCAAGCCCATCGCCATCTTCCCCAATGATCTTCCGCGAGTGGCGGTCTCGAAGATGATCGGGTAGCCGACCAGCGCGAGCACGGTGAAGATGATCAGGACGGCTGTGCTGAGCGCGTCGTCGAACTGTGTCAGTGTTGTCGCCCACAACACCACGCCGAGGATGTAGGCGATACCGACCACGGTCAGGTCGATCAGCGCTCCGACCGCCCGCACCGGCAGTTGCGCGAGTTGAACGTCGAGCACGACGGCGTCGCCGGTCACCACCTGCTCGGATAGCGGAGCCATGGTGCTCACGCTACCTGGGCGGCTGCTCAGCCGAGATGGCTCGGGATGCGAACGAATCGGTCTCTCCGATGCTTCTAGCCGCCGCCATAAGTACCGTTCTGGCCCGTTGCACCGTCGACGCCGCCCGGGGGACTGCCGTCGCCGCCTGTACCGCCGTCGCCCCCCTGGCCGTCGGTTCCATCCGGGGCTCGGCCCCCATTGCCGCCGTTGCCGCCGGTTCCACCATTGGCACCTAGACCGCCGGGTCCTGGGACGACACCGGCACCTCCGGTTCCGGCTTGACCGGCGTTACCTCCCGCTCCACCGGCGCCGCCTTGCCCGGCGTAGTCAAAACCAGAGTTGTATCCGCCGGCGCCGCCGGAACCGCCGGAGCCCCCGGCGCCGGCGTCGCCCCCCGCTCCACCCGGTGCGTAGGACAAGCCGGAGCCTCCTGTACCGCCGTTTCCGCCATTGCCGCCCGCACGGCCGAACCCGCCCGCGCTGCCATTGCTCCCGCCGCCGGAAGAGCCGGCCCCGGCGTCGCCGCCGATACCACCGGATCCGCCACCGCCCGCCAGGCCGCCCACGCCTCGCCTACCGACGTCGCCGCCGACTCCGCCCGCTCCGCCGGCCCCGCCCGCTCCGCTGCTGTATCCACTGTTGTCGTCGGTCGCCGAACCGGCGTTTCCGCCGTGCCCGCCAGCACCTCCCACTCCACCCGTGCCGCCATTCCCGTTGGTGGTCCCGCCGATAACCTCCCCGCCGGCGCCGCCCGCACCGCCGGCCCCGCCGGCGCCGCCGTCACCTCCATCGACGCCCTCGACGCCGTAGGAACCGATGCCACCTGCTCCCCCCACGCCGCCCAGGCCCCCGTTCCCGCCGACACCGCCGGCCTGAGTTCCGTTCCCGCCTCTGCCTGCAGAGCCGCCGGCCCCACCGGTGCCGCCGACAACCTGGCCGTATTCGATTGTCTGGCTGATCCCTTCGCCGCCCACGCCGCCGGCGCCGCCATCGCCTCCATCTCCGCCGACCCCGTAGAAGCCGGACGGACCACCAGTCCCGCCGGTGCCGCCCGCTCCGCCTGCGCCGGGCGATTCGTCGGCTCCGATGCCGCCCTTGGCGCCGTTGCCGCCGTTGCCGCCGTCTCCACCTACGCCGCCCGGTGAACCGCCTGCGCCGCCGTAGCCGCCCACGCCGCCGACCCCGCCGTCGTCGCTACGGGAAAGCCCTCCTCCTCCGCCTGCCCCGCCGTTGCCGCCGTTCCCGCCTCCAGCAGCCGAATAGCCGCCGATGCCGCCTACGCCTCCGTTGCCGCCTTGGCCACCACGGCCCGGTGAGTTCTGGATACCGCCGTACCCGCCCGCACCCCCGGCACCTCCGTTGCCACCGCTACCGGCAATTGCCGACTGGGACATTCCGCCGTCGCCGCCGTGGCCTCCCTGACCGCCGGTGCCCGCGTCCGCGTAGAACCCGGCGCCGCCGGTGCCGCCAACCCCGCCGGCTCCGCCGTCGCCGCCGGCCACGTCGACGCCATTACCGCCGTTACCGCCCTTGCCGCCATTTCCACCCATGGTCGACGGTGGTCCGTCCGCGTAGTTGCCCCGTGCTCCGGTTCCCCCTGCACCGCCGATGCCACCCGCGCCACCGTCACCCGGGGTTGAACCTGCGCCCAATGCGTAGCCGCCGTAGCCGCCGTCACCGCCGTCACCGCCATTGCCACCCGGAATCTGGGAGCTTCCGAAGCCGCTGACACCACCGGTGCCGCCCGCGCCGCCGATTCCGCCACCGCCCGCAGTGCTGTCTTCGTACGCGTTGCCGCCGTTTCCACCAGCGCCCCCCTGACCGCCAAGGCCACCGGTTCCCTGCTGTTCGCCGACGTCGGTTCCGCCGGTACCGCCCGACCCGCCGGCGCCGCCGGCGCCCCCTGTCCCGGCTATGGCACCGCTACCTTGCTTGCCTGCGTTACCACCGGCCCCGCCGTAGCCGCCGAGCCCGCCGGCGCCGCCTTCGAATCCGTTGTCGCCGCCGAGACCGCCGTATCCGCCTGCGCCACCAGCACCGCCGTTACCGCCATTGCCATTGCGGCCGCCGGACACGCTATTGCCACCCGCACCGCCGATTCCGCCGGTGCCACCCGCACCGCCCGCGCCGCCGTCCTGTGACCCAATGCCGTTGAAGCCGGCATCACCTATGCCGCCGCTCCCGCCCGCGCCGCCCTGACCACCCGATGTGCCGTCGCCGCCGCTTCCGCCATTGCCACCGGCTCCGCCCGACATGCCCGAAACTGTGCCGATCGGGAAGCTGTAGCCGGCGCCGCCGTTTCCACCGGCGCCGCCACTGTTGGCAGCCATGCCGTTGGCACCTGGTGTCAGTCCGCCGCCGCCTGCGCCCCCGAGCGTGTTTCCGCCGTTTCCGCCGTTTCCGCCGCTGATCTTCAGGATCGCGTGCACCGAATGGTCACCATCTGCCCCATCGCCGCCATCACCGGCCGTCGCGCCGTCGCCGCCATTGCCGCCACTGCCGGTTGTCCCGGCGACGCCGTGACCACCCTGGCCGGCAGCGCCACCAACACCGCCGTTTCCGCCTTGACCGCCTTGACTGTTGCCGCCGTCGCCACCGTCGTATCCGGGAGTGGTGGCATCGAACCCGGTACCGGCTGCTCCGCCATCGCCGCCAGCCCCGCCGTAGCCCCCACTTCCGCCGCTCCCGGCATTGCCCAGCGACGAACCGCCGCCAGCGCCCCCGGCTCCTCCGTTCCCGCCGGCTCCGCCGACGCTGTCGCCGCCGTCGGATCCTTGGGCGGTATTGCCCGCGCCGGCCGTGCCTGCTACTCCGCCGGCGGCGCCGTTACCGCCGCTTCCGCCATTGCCGGCGCTGCCGGACAGCGAGCCGCCCGCGCCGCCTGCGCCGCCTGCACCGCCGTTACCGCCCGCACCGCCGACGCTGCTCAGCCCTGGGTTGGCACTGTTGTCAGGGCCAACGTCGCCGGTCCCACCGTCTCGGCCGGCGCCGCCATTACCGCCATTGCCACGTAGCGAACCGGCGTTTCCGCCTGCCCCCCCGTTTCCGCCATTGCCCCCGTTTTGACCCACACCGCCGGAACCAGCCGCACCGCCGCCGCCGTTTCCACCGTTTCCGCCATTGCCTACAGCGCCGCCGTTTCCGCCGGCGCCGCCGTGTCCGCCAGGCGCGCCCGAAGCCGAGTTATAGCCGCTGGCCGAGTCATATCCGTTGGCGCCGTTTCCGCCGTTCCCGCCGTAGGTCGCGGCCTGGCCGGAACTACCCGTATTCCCGGTGACGCCTCCGAGACCACCGACGCCGGCCGCTCCACCCACCCCGCCGACGCCTGCGGCCCCCGGGTCTCCGCCGTCGCCTCCGTCACCCCCATTCAGCCCAACGAAATCGCCGGTTCGGCCGTCCGCGCCATCCCCACCGATACCGGCAGCTCCACCGGCTCCGCCGGCACCGCCGTCACCGTTCAGTCCGGCCACGGCCGAACCCAATGTCGATCCCGCGTTGCCGCCGGCGCCGCCGGCACCGCCATAGCCGCCGTATCCACCCTGGCCGCCGGCCCCGCCGGTCTGCCCAGCGAACACGGCGGTCGCTCCGGCGCCGCCCGCTGCACCGCTCCCTCCGACACCGCCGCCGCCACCGCCGCCGCCGGAGCCGTTCACCCCAGCGGCACCCGAACCCGAAGCAAGTCCCGCGTTGCCTCCATTACCACCGGCGCCGCCGGATCCGGCCCCTCCGCCGAAGCCACCCAGCGTGCCTTCTTCACCCGCGAACGGGCCGGGCCGACCGGCACTGCCCGCACCGCCGTTGCCGCCAGCGCCGCCGGTGCCACCAGAGCCACCGTTTCCGCCGTTGCCTGACGTCAGGCCGCCTGCGCCGCCATTGCCGCCGAGGCCGCCCGCGCCACCGTTTTGACCTATACCGCCGCGCACACCTGACCCCGGTGCGTCTTCGCCAGTCGCACCGCTGTTGCCGGCGCCGCCATTGCCTCCTGCGCCGCCGTTACCCACCGCCCCGCCATTTCCACCCGCGCCGCCATTGCCGCCATTGGCGCCGGGGGCGGCATCCGGGTCGAGGGCCGCGTTGTAGCCGCTCCCGCCGCTACCGCCGTTTCCTGCCGGTCCGGTCGACGACGAGCCACTCGCGCCTGATCCGCCCGATGCACCCGCGGTGCCACCGCCCGCGCCGCCGCTGCCTCCCTGCCCGGCGATACCGGGATCGCCACCGTCACCGCCATCGCCGCCGTCCGGCGTCGTGGAATTACCCGCGGCACCCGCTCCACCATCGCCGGGAGTGCCGGCGTTGCCTCCGAGGCCGCCGTTTCCGCCGTTGCCGTCGGTGCCGTTGGCGGCGGTGGCGGCGCCGGTGCCACCTGCACCGCCGGCTCCACCTTGTCCGCCGTGGGCGCCGTTGCCGCCTGCGCCACCACTGCCGCCGGCGGTGAGTGCATCGGTTCCGGAGGTGCCTTCGGCGCCGTTGCCTCCTGAACCACCCGCACCGCCGGCTCCGCCGAAGCCGCCGTTGCCGCCGTGTCCGTGGGTGCCGGTGGTTCCGGCGGTTCCGCCGCCGTTTCCTGCGAGCCCGCCTGCTCCACCTTGCCCGCCCGCACCGCCGTTGCCGGCGTCGCCTCCTGCGGCACCACTGGCGCCGGGGGTTGACCCGCTCGTTCCGATGTAGCCGGCGCCGCCTTGGCCGCCGGTGCCGGCGTTACCACCGAGGCCGCCGTTTCCGCCGTTGCCGTCGGTGCCGTTGGCGGCGGTGGCGGCGCCGGTGCCACCTGCACCGCCGGCTCCACCTTGTCCGCCGTGGGCGCCGTTGCCGCCTGCGCCACC
>Ga0075163_10003587_pt1 | contig 20876 bp, 16 predicted proteins | sample JI1023141ADNA_FD_71478 | JGI IMG/M metagenome (GOLD analysis project Ga0075163, IMG submission 71478) | Wastewater effluent complex algal communities from Wisconsin, to seasonally profile nutrient transformation and Carbon sequestration -... | ecosystem: Engineered > WWTP > Effluent > Algae... | reverse complement strand
CTTCGCTAATTTCTTTGGCTTTTTTGGCCTTGTCTACCGAATCCATAGCGTCATGTCGAGCTTTGCGAATTCCAATGTTGGCTTCTTCTTGCTTTTCACCGAGTTGCTTGACGATCATCTGCCTACGTTCTGTAGTGAGTGACGGAACTTGAACCCTAACAAGTCGTCCATCATCAACAGGGTTGAATCCTAGTGTCTGATTGTTACGAATAGCGGTACTGATTGCTGAAACAGTTGATGGGTCGAAAGGATTAATCTGAATTAACTGAGGTTCTGGTGTCGTAATAGTAGCTAGTTGCTTGAGAGGAGTCATGACGCCGTAGGCTTCTACCATGACGTCTTCTACCATGCTCGGATGGGAACGTCCGGTACGCAATTTCTTTAGCTCATTATTGAAATGGTCTTGTACTGCTACTAGTTTAGTCTTTAGCTCAGTCGTTACGTCTTTGTCGTTCAAAATATAGTCCTTGGTTAATACTACTATTGTAGCAGTCCCTTGCGCCCAATTGTATCCAATAATTCGTCGAATGACCTTGTTGCCGTTAACGAGGCCATCTTGTACTGTAAAGCGAGGAATCTCCCAAAATCTGGCTCTATTTCAGAAACTCTATCAAAGATTAGTTTAGCTTTTTCGTCTAAAATTGTACCGTTTTGACTCCAAACTTCACCTGAATATTGTATTTCTAAAGGAAAAGGCGGCGCAAGTAACATGCTTGTCTCAGCGACATCTTCTCTTGGGTTTTTACCAGCGTACGAACCGTTGACCAAAATTCCTGAATTAAATAATTGAGTAACTTCAGATGTTTGTTTCCATTCAGGAGCATAACTAAACTCTATACCAGTCGATTGATTTAATTTTTGCCAATCAGAATCAGTGCCTGGTTCGCAATTTACCATCATTACACCATGACCGATGACTTCGTGAAATATAGTTTTTACTAATTCCAAACCATCTACTAATGATTTTTTCGGAAGTAAAATTATTCCATCATTTTTCAAGTACTGCCCGCTTAGGTAATAATATTCATCAACCTGGTCTGGTTCTGTGGCATTATTTCGCTCTTGCGCCAACTGCTCTTGAGATTTTAAATACTTTAGTTCCTCAACTATTCTTATTTCTTTTATACCCGCATATTCATAAAGTGTTTTTGGTATGCCGTACATAGCAATTCCAAGATTTTCTATGCCTGCTCTATTAATTTTGTCCTTTGGATTAACGTTTGGGTCAGAATAATCCTCCTCAGAATTCCAGTCTATGGCGTCATAATCTATTTTCACTGGACTGTCTAGTAGATAGGAATCCAATAAATCCGCTGCTTGTTTGGCTCCAATACTGTTTGCGAAAATTTGTCGGGTACGCAGGTTACCCCACGATTCTAAATCAAAAAGAGCAATACGATCATAAAGCCCGCCGTAATTAAATCCCTCTTCATACTGTAAATCTGCTAAATCAGGATTCACTCCGTCAGAGCAGTCCACTAGATTACCAGCCTCTTGCATTGATTTCTGCGACAATTCATGGTCTTCACTAGGGATAACGCTTGCTGTTAGAGCGATTAGGCTCAATACTCCCACAGCTCTTCTGGCGTGTGTCTTTCTTGCAAAATTAATCGATGTAGTTGCCCAATCATCTATAAATTCCCCGAAAGTTTTATTCTGTCTAAAGTCATGACGGCGTGGATATAGTTCAGAAATAGGATCAATATGCCCAAATTCTAACTGTAACTGTTCTGGCACATCTCTCGACATATTATTTTACTAAAGATTAAGAAATCTAGGCGACTTCGCCGAGTTGGATTCTGCTAAATCTACGAACCAAGATGTTTTCCCCTAGTTGTGCATTTGCTTCTTTGACTATGTCACCAACTGTTTGGTCTGGATTCTTGATGAACGGCTGATCAAGTAGACATCGCTCTGCAAAATATTTCTTGACCATTCCGGCAACAATATTCGCCACGATGTTATCTGGCTTGCCCTCTGCTTTAGCCTTTTCGGTAAATTCTGCAGTAATCTTTTCTTTAACTTCTGCTGGAATATCTGCCTCGGACACAAATTCCGGAGCGCTAGCTGCGATGTGCATACAAACGTCTTTTGCTAATTCTGTAAATTTGTCATTACGGGCAACAAAGTCTGTTTCGCAGTTAATTTCTGCTATTACACCTATACGGTTGTCGTGTACATAACTGTGCACTACACCCGCACGAGCTTCACGTTCACCACGCTTGTCGGCTTTAGTCATACCCTTTTTGCGCATCGCCTCTAGTGCCTTGTCAAAATCACCACCAGCTTCTGTCAGAGCAGCTTTTGCGTCAGTCAGGCCGACACCCGTTAAATTCTTTAGTCTCTTTATGTCGTCAATTGAAATTGCCATATTATCCCCCGTTATTAATTCCTGCCATAATTCTTAAAACTTCTTCTCCGTACTGTTAAAGCTGATCAACCGGGATATCCTCTTGGGTGACAACCTGTCCATCTAGGTACAGAGCGGACCAGGCTCCTTGTTGTGCGTACCATTTCAAACTTTCAGGATCGTCGTCCACCGATACTCTACCCGACCACATTTGTACTAAATCTATTGCTTTGGCCATATGAATCTCGCTGAAAACAAAATCTGTCATTATTTTTCTTCTTTAATTACTTCTGTTGCTGACTTTTCTTTGATAGATTCCTCTACAGTTTTTTCGGCTTTCTGCTGTGATTTACCAAGATCAATTGCTTGTTTTACATATGAACATACAAGCTCAACTGCCTTTAAGGCGTCGTCATTACATGGTACTGGGTATGTAATTGTTCGAGGGTCGCCGTTGGTATCAACAAGCCCGACAACTGGTACATTCAACTTAGTTGCCTCTGCTACAGCGTTTTTGTCGTGCAAAATATCAACAACAAATACAATTGCTGGCTTTGCAGGCATGTCTTTGATTCCACCGTAGAGAATATTCATTTCTTCGATTTCTTCTTGGAATCTTTGGACTTCTAGCTTGCTGTATTTTGCTGCAAGCTCACCAGTAGCCATACGTTCTTCTAAGCTTTTTAGGTGCTTTATGCGTCCACCAATAGTGTTCTGGTTTGTTAGCATCCCACCTAACCAACGGTTCACAACAAATGGCATATTTGTTTCTTCCGCAAGTTTCAATATTGAGTCTACCGCTTGGCGCTTTGTAGATACAAGTAATACTTTTCCGCCACCTGCAACAGCTTTTGTGATTGCCTCTAGTGCTGTCTCTAGCATTGGACCAGTTTGGGTTAGGTCGATAATGTGATTACCACCGTTTTTGCTATGAATATAAGGTCGCATAGCTGGGTGCCAGCGACTAGTTTTGTGCCCAAAGTGCGCACCTGCTTCTAATAGTTTTTTAACATCAACTTGTATTGAAGCCATATTAATCCTTTCTCTTCACCGTGTGGGCCCGCGTAGCACAATGCATGCGGGAGGATAATTAATCACTCGGTTGTTTAATTTATATCTATTGTAGTGTAACAGATTGATGCAGATTAAACAATATCGGTTGACCGAAGTGGGATAATAGCGTATACTCTGAACTTGACTATGAAGAAAGATATACACCCAACCAACTATCGTCTTGTTGTGTTTGAAGACCTCAACGACGGAACAAAAATCCTAACTCGCTCAACAATTGCTGCAGAGGAAACTACAAAATGGGAAGACGGCAATGAATATCCTGTTGTGAAAGTTCACATCTCTAGCGCAAGTCATCCATTCTATACCGGCCAAGAAAAGCTTGTAGATATCGAAGGACGTGTTGATAAATTTGAGGCACGACGTAGAGCTGCAGAAAAAGCACAAACAGCACGAACCAAGAAATCTGCAGAGCCTGCAAAAGAAGAAAAAGCCGAAGAAAAGGCTACCGCACAGAAAATTGGATAGCTAAAGTCGAACTAAAAGCTCTGAACAGTTTTGTTTAGAGCTTTTTTGTTTGTACACTAGAAGAGACACATGGAATCAGATTCATACAAAAGTGAACTCAAAGAACTACAATCAAAATTAGAAGACCCTGCTTTCTTTGGTTCCAAATCCTATCCAATTACTGCAAAGCGAATCTCTGAGCTAGAAGAGATTGTTCGCTTGCAAGATGTCGTCGAACAAGCTAGAGAGTCTATAGAAGAAGCCAACCAATTACTTTCAAGTGAAGATGCTGGTATGGTTGAGCTCGCCCAGATGGAAATTGCAGAATCAGAAGAAAAACTTCAGACTGCTACTGACAAACTTCAAGAATTATTGATTCCTAAAGACCCAAATGCCGATAAAGACTGTATCGTAGAAATTCGTGCTGGTGCGGGTGGCGACGAAGCATCCCTGTTTGCAGGTGAACTATACCGAATGTACGTCAGACATGCAGAAATTGCCGGATTCAAATCAGAATTACTTAGTGACAGCCCGTCTGAGGTTGGTGGCTACAAAGAAGTCACCTTTGAGATCACAGGTCCAGGAGCTTATGCACATTTTCATCTAGAAGCCGGCGTGCACCGTGTCCAAAGAATTCCATCAACAGAATCACAGGGTCGTGTCCACACATCTACCGTAACAGTCGCTGTACTTCCGGAGGCAGAAGAAGCGGATATAGAAATCAAAGATTCCGATTTGCGTGTTGATGTCTACCGAGCAGGTGGCCACGGTGGCCAATCTGTTAACACGACCGATTCCGCTGTCCGTATCACCCATGTACCAACCGGGCTTGTGGTAACAAACCAGGACGAAAAATCCCAGATTAAGAACAAATTGAAAGCCATGAGCGTCCTTCGATCAAGATTACTGCAGTTCAGAATCGATGCCGAAAATGACAAGCTTTCTGCCAGACGAAAGGCTCTAATCGGTTCTGGAGACAGATCTGAAAAAATCCGTACCTACAACTTCCCCCAGGACCGCATAACTGACCACCGCATTGGCTATTCAAGAAGTAACATCCCTGGTGCACTAACTGGTCAAATTGATGACCTGATCGAAGAACTCAAAAAAGCGGAAGTAGATCTCCTCCGCTCCGAGAGCTAAAGTGTTATAGAATCTGAATTCCTAGTCTGTGTTAAAATAGGTTTATGAGTGAAGACCAATTTTCAAAGCTATTCAGACACATGGAAACGATGCGCTCAGAAATGAACACAAGATTTGATCTGCAAGACAAGAAAATTGACGAATTGACAGGAGCTATTGCAGAATTAGGTGGTCAGTTGCGTGATTATCATCAAGAAATGATTATGCTAGCTAGAAAAGTAGACCGTATGGAGCGCTGGATCCATGAAATCGCTAAGCAAACTGGCGTCACACTATCTTTTGAATAGTTTATAGAATAGAAAATAAAGTTAGAATTCTATTTTGCTTTATTTTCAGCAGCTAACTCTTCAACTCTTTTATAAAGATTACTCATATCTAAAATTCCATCATCTCGAGTTAACCTTACTAGAACCTTTCCGTTTTCAACATCTCTACGTGCAGTTTCCGCCCAACCAGTGGGATTAAATTTAATAACTTCTCCACTGGAGTTTCTAAACCCGCCATTGCTGTTGTTCGTTCTGTGCGCTTCTTGACCATGCACATACGCAGCGATTTCCGGGTCATCAATCAGTTCTACGTGCACTGCCGGCACTAAACCTACTGCTGCTTGCTGAAGCATTTCTGCTTTTTCACGATCATAAAGGTTTGCTACAGTTACTGGTTGTACTCGTGGTGGCGTTTCATTCATAACAGTTATAATACTCTCTCTCTCTACATTTGTCAATACATATTGGAGCTTTTGTCAATGTTTGTGATATAGTTACCTCTGTAATGACTCTTAAACTTTGGATTAGAAAAAATACCGACAAACTCAGATCTTCTAGCTTGACTGCAAGGTTAGATACAGAAATCCTACTTGCGACGCTACTGGGTAGGGATCGGTCGTGGATTCATGCTCACCCAGAGTATATTTTACATGTTTCTGATATTCACAATCTGGATGATATGATTCAGCGGCGAGTTAACGGAGAACCCGTGGCGTACATCACGGGCAATAAAGAATTCTATGGACGAGATTTCACTGTTAATAAGTCCGTGCTTGTTCCCCGACCCGAGTCTGAGTCTTTCATAGAGCTACTTAGGGGGTTAAAAAATGATAAATCTATTCCGGGTTTTCTACACCAAGTATTAGATATGGGCACGGGGTCTGGCTGTCTGGCGATCACAGCAAAGCTAGAATTCCCCGACCTAGTTGTAACTGCCACCGACACTAGCTTGTCTGCGTTGAAAGTCGCAATAGACAATGCTAAAAAACACGATAAATCTATCGTATTCAGAAAACAAAGCCTACTTGCTGGCGATAAACAAGGTTACGATATAGTCTTAGCCAATCTTCCCTATGTCCCTGAGACCATGCAGGATAAGAGTATTATGCACGAGCCTAGAATGGCATTATTCAGCGGTCACGATGGATTGAACCACTATAGGAAACTATTCGAGCAGTTAGAGCCAAAGCACATACGGTTTATAATGACCGAATCCCTTCTGAATCAACATGCAAACATAGAAGAATTAGCTAGCCAAGCAAACTATACCCTAGTTAAAACTGATGGGCTGGTTCAACTTTTTGCTAAAAACGATGCTTAGACAAAACCTACTGTTCTGGTGACGCTTCTAGGGTCGCATACAGGGTTTTTTCTTGACCATCTCTGATGACAACAATTTCTACTGTGTCACCAACTCTTTTGCGCCCCAATATACTAACTAGTCCGTTTTTTGCGTCTAGTGTCTGACCATCAATTTTGATTATCACATCTTTTTCTTGTATGCCGGCTTTATCTGCTGGGCTATCTACCAGAATAGATGGGCGTGAGTCTGTGCCTTCAGGAATAAATGCCCCAACGGTTTGATCTATAGAAAGTTCTTTTGCTATGTCTTCGCTAAGCGTTACGTACCTAACCCCTAGATATGGACGTTCTAATTTGCCAGTCGCAAGCACTGTATCGATGAGGCTCTTAACGTCATTGATAGGAATAGCGAAACTGATGTTTTCTGCACTTGCAGTTGCTACATTAATACCGATGACTTCACTGGCTGAATTGACTAGTGGACCGCCAGAGTTACCGCTATTGATTGCTGCGTCGGTCTGAAAAAGATTTTGTAATGATTCAGTTTCTGTACCCGCTCCGTCAGATGCTTCAATGTCTCTACCGTAGCCAGAGATAATACCGCTCGTGACTGTATTTTGAAATTGCCCTAGTGCATTACCAATAGCTACCACTCTTTCGCCGACTACCACACCTTCAGAATCGCCGAGTTTTGCCGGAACTAGCTCCTTGTCTTTCAAGTCAGTTACTTTAAGAAATGCAATATCTAAAGGATCGCTTTGGTTTGTTTTGCCTACAACTTTTGCATCTAATTCTGTGCCATCTGATAATACGATAGTAACGTCTGAATCTTTATCAGGGACAACATGGCGATTGGTTATTATCACCCCATTGTCGCTTATAATTACTCCGGTTCCTGCTGATTGACTCTTGTACTCCTGTCCGTTTCCGAAAAAATCTTGTGTAACAGCCGTACTGGTGACGTTAACCGAAACAACAGACGGACTTACATCGGTTGCGATTGTATTGATTAGATTGCTCTCACCCTCTACTATCTGTCTTGTTATGGTACTGTCGCTGTTGCCCGTAGTGCTAGCTTTGCTACCAACGTAGCCCCCAAAAAATCCAGCCGAAACAGCCACCAATACTAGCAGCAGATTCTTGGCTAAATTATTATTTTTTGCTTTTACAGGTAATGCTGATTTGGTTGATATTTCTTTCATAATCTATACTGTTTTATCACTCCATTCTGAGAATACTATGAGAAATATAACAACCATGAACATAACAGCTACGAACTGTCTGCGCACGTTTTTTGTTAATCTATCGGTGTGTTCTAAATAATACATGGCGGCCAATCCGTACGATAATACACCAATTAAAAGGGCTGGCTGGGCAATCGGGCCGTAGAAAATTAGCCAGTGACCGCTTAGCCAGGCGATACATGCAGTAAAAAAGGCCCAGGTGTATGAAGTAGCTCGAGCCATGCCCTCGTCAAAAGCAGTCAAAAAATGACGGGCACAAAGATAACTAACACCCCAAGTAAATAAAACGATAATTATAGTTGAGCTCTCTGACCAAAAATAGAATACTGACACCAAGGCCAGCATTTGTGCAATCAGTGCTTGGATACCTATCCAAAGTGTAGTTGACTGAGGTTTGATAACAAGCGACCAGAATGCGTAAAATGCTGCCCATAGAAGCTGGAGTGACATAACGTTGGTGGATACCATAAATATTACAAATGATAATCCGACGAATATATCGACTGCATTGGCTCTAATATTAGCAGGCCAATGTCTTGCCTTGACTGCAAACATCCGCCATTTACTTAGTAATACTACGAGTACCGCTACCCATCCAAATTCCAAACGAACTAACATGAAGACAGCAAGTGGCAACAGTGCGGTCAAAATAATATGCACCAAGGTTGCGTAACTTCCCGAGGGCTTTCTAATTTGTCGTCTTTGAAATTTCATCTGTTCCTAGAATTATAACAAAATCTGCTTCAACTGTACCAGTAATTCCAGCCGGAGCCTGCGAAATAGACGTCAGTCCTAACCTGCGCTCTAGATAACTTTTTGTGTAGCGTTTTACGCCATTGGTTAGATCAATCAACTGGCTGGCAACATAATCTGAAGTTGGAGCATTATCAACACCTACTATGTTGTAGCCGTATGATTCTAGTTCAGTCGATGTAGCTGTAGCTAGCCCTGCCGTCCCTGTTCCGTTCAATATCAACACCCTGGCATTTTCGCTCTTCAAATATGCATCTTTTAGATTATTCCTAATGTATTTGTGTATTGCATCATATTGATATAATCCTGCAGTCGGTAATACTACAGATTGGTCACCTATCATATCAGTACCAACCAGTACGTTAGGTGGGTCGGCCAGACCAACAGATGCAATTTTGTCAGACCCAATTTGCTTACCGATTTCGTATAGGCGCTTTATCTCTTCTGGCCCATTCAAATCAGTACGTACTCTGTCACCAAAGTTTCTTAGTAGATCTACGACCTTGAATGGGTTAGAGAACGTGTTTAACGACAAAATTTTGTTCTGTAGAGCAACAATTATTTCTCGCTGTCGTTCAGTCCTATCAAAGTCTCCGCGCGCACTTCCCTTTCTAGACCGTGCATATAGTAACGCCCGTTTACCGTCGAATGTCTGTATACCTTCTCCTGCAACCAAAGGATTACCACCAAGTAGCCAAGCAACGCTACTATCATATAGCGGTTCTTTTACGTCTACCGTGATGCCACCAACTGTGTTGATAGCTTCTTCGAATGCCGTGAAATCAACCATCACGTAGTAGTGAACTGGCACACCTAACACTTCGCTGACGGAGTTTTTGACGGCTTTAAGACCCGCATCCTCAGCTGCTTGTCTATCGGAATCTGTATCACTCCCGTTTGCCAGTCTTGCTTGCTTTGCAGTCGAATAAACTGCGTTGATTTTCATTGAATAGCCGCTCTCGTTTTTGACATACATGTCTCTAGGCACGCTGACAAGAGCTGCTTCATTCTGTACTGGGTCAATACTAGCGAGTAGTAATGTATCTGTTAGATCCGGAGCCTCGTGACCTGGACCACCTTTGCCGAGTAATAATATGTTTACACGCCCATCGCCTTCACCGTTCAGTTTGGCCGGATCGACGTTTTTCATTAATCCGGCAGCACCATCACCATCACCTTTGAAGATATTACGTGCCTTGATAAAACCGTAAGCGAACAGTGACGAGACCCCTATGACGAGCGCTACGACTAATATTGCGAAGCTCTTTGCGATAGTTTTTAATTTAGATTTTTTACGTTTTGATTTTTTCTCGGATTTCCTATTAAAAAACCGACGTTTTTTCTTTAAGCCCTGTTCTGGATCAAAAGTCGTATCTGTTTCTGGTGTGAAGCTAGCTTGGTCGTATGAAGAATTATCAACAAATGATACTGCTTGCTGTCTAGAGAAAAAATCGTCAGTTCTGACACCCAGTTCATCAATTGTCTGATCGGGACGATAAGTAGTTTGAAATTTTGATTTCATATGACCAGAAGACTGCGACGGAGTGCCACTGTTCCTGACGAACCCATCTATTGAGTTAATCTGTTTGTGTGTCTTTTTTGGCTGTTTGAAATATGTCATAGATACTAGCATTCTATTATAGCTTTTATAACCACTACGCGTAAAGCCTAGGTTTGTCTGATATAGTTATATATACGATGGAGCCAGAAAACCCTAAGATAACAGAATCCGAGCCAGTACATGAAGCTACCCGGCGTGGATGGAAAAATATAGCATCGACAGCAGCTATCCTGCTAATTGCGCCCCTTTTGGCTGTTTTCATTACGATATTCGTTTTTCAGTCGTATGAAGTATATGGATTGAGCATGGAAACAACCCTGCAAGATGGTGATAGATTAATAGTGCAAAAACTTTCGAAAAACTGGTCTAAAATTAGGGGCAAAGAATATATACCAAAAAGAGGTGAAATTGTCGTGTTCGACAAACCAGCTTACCTAAGTAATTCAAGCGATGATGTAGACCATCTAATAAAAAGGGTCATCGGTCTGCCTGGCGAAAGAGTTGTGCTACACGACGGGACCTACACAGTGTACAATGATGAAAAACCAGAAGGTTTCAACCCTGACCTTAACCAAGAATACGCAAAAGACATCCTAACAACACCAGGCAAAGTAGATATTACCGTTGGTGCAGGCGAAATATTTGTATCAGGTGATAACCGTACTAATTCACTAGACTCTCGAAACTTTGGTGCTATTAGTGTTGATACTGTAACTGGTGTTGCTACTATACGATTTGTACCCGTGAATGCCTTCAAGAATATTTAGCCATTCAGCCTGCTGAGATAATCTTTTAGTTCGTCTAGAGTTGAATAATTAATAACCATAGATCCACTAGAACTAGTCTTCTGCCTTATTGATATCTTTTTTTTCAAATTTTCATTGATTGAATCTATGATTTTTTGGGTTTCTACTGAAACTGCGTGTTTTTGAGCATATGATGGTTTTTGAATAAGTTTGTTTTGCTGTGCAAACAATTCAGCCTGCCTAACTGAAAGACCCTGAGTAATAATATTGTTCAATAATTCTAATTGGAGTTTTTCATCTGTTTTAAGTGCCAGAATTGCCCTTGCATGACCCTCTGTTATCTTATTTTCTCTGAGTGCAATCATGGCTGGTTCTGGTAGCTGAAGTAGGCGAATGATATTACTAATGGTAGTTTCGGCTTTCCCTAGTTTCTTTGCTATGTCGTGGAAACTCATAGAAAACTGGTCGTGAAGTTTAATAATCGATACCGCTTGTTCTAGTGGTGACAAATCTACTCGCTGTACGTTTTCTACTAAGGAAATCTCTAACTCTTCTAGTTCTTCGTGGTTTCTAACTACTACTGGGACTTTGGATAATTTAGCCAGTTGTGAAGCTCTAAATCTTCGCTCGCCTGCCACAATCCTAAATTTGTCTTTATACGGCGTCACGACTAGCGGTTGGATTATTCCGTGTTGCTGAATTGATATTGCTAATTCTTGCAAAGAAACTTGATCAAATTCTTTACGCGGCTGATCTGGGTTAGCAACAATTTTACTCAGCTCTATATTTCTGATGTGTTCACCAGGTGCTGCAACATCATCAACTACAAAATTGGTTGGAATTAAACCCTCGAACCCTCGACCCAATGCTTGTTTAGCCACGATCCATAATCTCCTTTGTCAGGGATTTGTATGCCCTTGCTCCTTTTGACCATTTGTCGTGCTCGAATACTGTTTTGCCAAAACTTGGCGCTTCTGCCAATCGGACATTTCGTGGTATGAATGTCTGGAATACATATTCACCGAAGTGTTTTTTGACTTCTGAAATTACCTGTGCCGATAGACTATTTCGAGCATCTACCATTGTCATAACGACCCCCAATAATTTCAAGTCTGGATTTAGCCCTGCTTGAACACGTTGAATAGTTTGCATCAAAAGTCCTAAGCCTTCTAGTGCGTAGAATTCTGCTTGGACAGGTATTAATATACTTTCTACTGCTGTTAGCGCATTGATGCTGAGAAGACCGAGTGAGGGCGGACAATCAATTAAAATATAATCGAAACTAAGCGTGTTCAATGCATTTTTCAAGACTGATTCTCTGGACATGACTGCTACTAGTTCTTGTTCTGCAGCAGCCAACGTTGTTTTGGCTGGCATAATATATAGTCCATCGATTTTGGTTGCTATTATCGCATCTTCCGCGGATACCCCCGAAACCATTACTTCATAGGTGGAGTTTTGTATTTTTTCTCTTTGCAACCCTAGACCGCTTGTGGCATTAGCCTGTGGGTCAAGATCAATAACTAGAACTGTTTTGTTGGCACGTGCCAGTGCTGCGGCGATATTAATGGTGCTAGTTGTTTTACCGACACCGCCCTTTTGATTTAGTACAGCTATTGCCCTCATATCACTCCAGTATAAACTATCATAGTAAATTTAAAACTATCTTACGTCTCTGCCCTCACACCAAGCGTGTGAACCAGCAGTAAAGTTACCCGCGCTTGTAACAAAGCTGACTGAACTTATTTGAGACGCTGTGTTGTTCCAAGTTCCTCCGCCACTATAACGATTCATGTTTGTCCCTATTGTTTCTGCCCCTGTTGCCGTCCAGTCAACCGCTTTTCTGGTGTCTGAAAAATTAGTAATTTTAACATCTGAACTAAACGGAACAGTGCCTGTTGTAGTTCCGTTCAGCTGTATCTCACTATCAGAAGCGTCTTGAGCATCTTGTACGGCCGCAGCCACTATGCTGTAGGTGTTCCAGCCATATGAGTTTCCGGTTACGTCACCATTAAATCGTAAATACACCAGTGATGCTGCCGTGCGACCCTTTGATTCTATACGGCATTGCAAATATTCAGTACTTGCAGCTAAGTTTACTGTTATTGTATTACCTGCAGCGCCTAATGTAGTCTCACCCAAAATCCTTGTAGTTGAACAGTCTGACCAGAAACCGTTTTCATAACATCTAGCACGTGCATCGGTAGAATTATAGTAGCTTCCTCCATTTATACCCGTAGGATCTCCTGCTGTATTCTTTGTATCAAGTACAAACAATACACCCGTACCATCAGCCCCAGCCGGACCAACACGAACGGTGCCAGTACTAGTATCAACTGAGAAGTAGCTAGTACCACTAGCATTTCGAATGTCTAGTGCAGTTGCAGACGTAGATTGAATTTGTAAGGCTCCAGAATTTGCTACGGTGAATACAGCTGTACCACTTCTTTGTAGAGAAATTAGATTGCCAGTTGCATTAGTTTTGTTCACGGCCAGGACATCATTGGTTGATGCATCTGTCTGGAATGAACCAGCCGCAAGTCGCAAATACCCACAGGAGTCAAAATTACTCAAACAAATTGTTCCGGCTTCGTCTGGCAAATTAACTGCTCTTGCAATTGTCGCATTAGATGTAAGGGTTGTTTGTCCTAGAACTATTCCACCACTAAATGTCTTAGTACCGCTGAATGTCTGAGTTCCCGATAATAGGGCGACATTTGCTGATAGCCTGCCATCTGCAAGTGTTCCGGATGAGATGCTGGTTGCACTTAATGATGTCAGTCCTGAACCGTCACCACTAATTGTAAGTCCCGATACAGCTCCAGTAGCCACTATGTCTCCCGTTGCGTTGGCATTACCCGTTATGTCTAATCCAGCTCCAAATGTTGTAAGTACACTAAATGTTTGGCCACCGTTAAGTAGCGCAACGTTAGCCGATAATCGTCCATCAGCTAGTGTGCCAGATGAGATGTTTGAGGCGTTGAGACTAGTTAGACTAGCACCGGAAATTGCCGGTAGTGCACCAGAAAGGTTTGCTGATGAAAGATTAGTTAGCGCAGAGCCATCGAGTGTCGGTAATGCACCACCAGCGCTTAGCTGGACAAGCTGACTGTTACCATTAAACGTATTGCCAAGTAGCGTGACGTTTGCGCTAAGTCTGCCGTCAGCGAGTGTGCCAGATGAGATGTTTGTTGCATTTAACGACGTAAGTGCAGAGCCATCACCTGAAATGCTCAGGCCAGATATCGCACCTGTAGCTGCTATATCTCCAGTTGCATTTGTGTTGCCTGTTATGGCTAATCCGGCTCCAAACGTTGTAAGTGCGCTAAATGTTTGGCCACCGTTAAGTAATGCAACGTTTGCAGATAGTCTACCGTCGGCTAATGTACCAGATGAGATGTTTGAGGCGTTCAAAGCCGTTAGACTTGCACCAGATATTACAGGTAATGCACCAGAAAGGTTTGCAGATGAAAGGTTAGTTAAGCCGGAACCGTCACCAGAGACAGTTGCACCGGACACCGAACCCGACGCACTAATGTTACCAGCAGATACTGATAGGTCGCCGGCACTTACTGTTAGACCAGCACCAAACGACTTAGCACCACTGAATGTTTGTATACCTGTCAACATCGCTACATTAGAGCTTAATCTTCCATCCGCAAGAGTACCTGACGCTACGTTTGATGCATTCAAGCTAGTTAGGGCTGAACCGTCAATTGCGGCCAGACTCCCAGTTAAATTAGCTGCACTTAAGCTTGTTAAAGCTGAGCCGTTCAATGCCGGCAAGTTGCCAGAAACATCAAGCTGTACTAATTGTGACGCACCATTGAATGTATTACCCAGTAGAGTTACGTTTGAGCTAAACCTACCGTCGGCAAGCGTACCAGACGAGATGTTTGATGCATTGAGAGTAGTGATTGAAGAGCCATCAACAGAGGCAAGTGTACCTGTTAGATTGGCGGCATTAAGGGACGTAAGCCCTGAACCGTCACCTGAAATCGCACCTGTCACGGTAAGTGTTCCACCCAGTGATACATTTCCACCATTTGTTTGCAGACGAAGATCTGTGGTGCTGTTAATAAGTCCGTCACTGATCGTTGTAGAGCCTGCTCCAATAACTACTCCTCCAAGGAAATAACCCTGGAAGAAACGATTTGCTTGAGTAGAATAGTCCGTATCAGTAGCTCCGATATTCTGTACATTATATTTAGTAACTGTTCTACTGTTTTCAAACGTCACAGCTGGCGAGACAGTGTAGCTACCAGTTCCTGGATCGACAGTTACTCTAGTATAGTAATCTTGTCCGACGTTATCTATATATATAACGTCGTCTACGCTAAATGAGTCTGCAACCAATGTGAGCGTTGTTGTACTTGTGCCAGTACCTGATGTAGTTCCAGTCGTACCAGTAGCCGTACCGTCAGCTACAATATTGCCACTAACCACAGTTAGACCGGTAACAGTCAGGCTGTCAGTGGCGGTCAATCCTCCAATGGTTGCGTCATTAGTGACTGAAAGTCCTGTACCGGCTGAGGTAAATGATGACACACCAGTAAACGTCTTATCACCTGCAAATGTTTGAGTACCTGTAGAGACTAGACCAGGGTTTGTTGCATCTGCAGTTTGCATAAATATATCTGTGCCAGTTATAACTGCACCATTACTAGATTTTGTAACTGAATCTATTAGTCCCATTGCTGTAACGCCACTGCCAGCACTAGCAACATTTAATGCTGTCCAGGCGCTACCGTTCCATATATAACCCTGGGTTCCGCCAACTGGAATTACTACACTATATAATGTAAACGATGTTGTTGAACTTGGTGAGTTTGTGACATAGACTACTCTACCGGCCGTGGTGCTGGTAGGAGTATGTAATGTCTTTGTTGTACCTATAGTTGTTTGGGTAAGAATAAATGCAGTATCAACATCTACTGTTGTTGCGGCAGATGCACCAATCGCTACAGAGCCAGCGTTCGCAACAGCTTGAGCTGTGTTAACTGTCGATGCGCTGTTCGTGAATTGATTGCTTGTTATATTAATGTCATCTTGCACCTCAAATGTCCCTGCACCGTTAATAATAACGTTGCCAGATGTGAGCGTTGACATAGTTAAGTTTCCGGTATTTGCTCGAACGGTACTTGCTCCGTTACCTTGTAGTTCACCTGTTGAGCCTATTCTCCAGCGCTCTGTCAAAGTTACACCTGACGATGTAGAGAATACCAAAGCTGTATCGTTAACTCCTGCTGTATGTGTTGCAGTTGCTAGAGCTTGAATTCTAGCACTTGTCGCTCCTGGAGCTGTTATGTTGGAGTCGTTTGTATCAAAATCAAGACCGCCTACTACATCGTTTGCAACAATAGCTACTCTTGCACTACGGAGTTTTATCTGTGAAGTCGTAGTATTCTCTGTAACTACTGTTAGGCGAGCATTTGGTAGTGAAGTTGTCGTTCCGGTTCCTATACCTACATATCCACTATTAGTTACTCTTAGCCGTTCTACTTGAGCAGCTGTGGTTGGAGTAGTTAGAAAAGTAATGTCACCGCCAACGCCTGTTGCAGTTCCAGCACCACCACGACCTGCGCTAAATGCTAATGAACCACCGTTGCCTCCTTGAAGCGTGCCGCTTCCGGTAGTTGCCGCACCACCATTGCCTGCTGTTAGTGCAAGTGTGCCACCAAGACCACCGGTATTAATACCGCTTGTTGCACCGGTAGCGTTACCACCTGTACCAGCGCCCAGCGTAAATGCACCGCCGTTACCACCGGTGTTGTTGCCCGTGCCAGCTACAGCAGCTGCGCCACCGGTGCCACCGTTAACTGTAAACCCACCTGCTGTACCGCCTGTTGATGCGACTGTGGCATTTGGTGCTGTTCCACCATTTGATCCGTTGAAAGTGATACCACCAGCATTACCACCAGTTGCAGTACCAACCGCTGAATTAATACCGCCTGCGCCAGCCGTAAGCGTGACTGCCCCACCTGCAGCGCTACCAACAGAAGCTCCAGCTGTTAATGTAAGAGCACCACCCGACCTAGCAACCGATCCATCACCTCGACCCGCACTTGCAGTAAACGTTAACGACCCACCATTACCGCCAGTCCCCACATTTGAGCCCAAGCCTGACGTGAATGATAGAGCACCACCGGCTGCGCCGAGTACTGCACCTGCGTTACCTGATTGGAAAGTTAAAGCTCCGCCATTACCGCCACTCGTTGTTCCGCCGCCTCCCGTACCAGCCGCAAATGAGAGTGCGCCACCTGAGCCACCGACATTGCTAGAGCCGCCCGATGCTGTGCCACCTGAGCCAGCCTGGAAAGCATAGCCACCACCGTTACCGCCAGTGTTTATGCCAGATGTAAGACCTGTAGCAGACCCACCGTTGCCACCGTTAAACTGTGATACACCACCGTTACCGCCACGGTTTGCGCCAGTGCCTGCAACTGCTGCATTCCCACCGGCACCACCGTTAAATATGATTCCACCTGAGTTTCCGCCGGTTGAAGATATTAGTGCGCCCGATGCCGTACCTCCGTTATTTGCATTGAGTGTGATGCCTCCTGAATTGCCGCCAACAGCTACCCCTGTACCTGCATTGTTTCCTCCAATACCTGCTGAAAGTGTGAATGCCCCACCAGTTGCCCCACCTACCGAACCACCAGCAGCGAGTGATATCGATCCACCCGTACGAGCCACGGTGTTGTTGCCACCAGCTGCACCAGCACTAAGAGTCAGCGCACCACCGTTACCGCCCGTCCCAGTAACCGAACCTGCCCTACCTGACACCGATATAGCACCGCCTGCTGCACCTGCCATCGCTGCTGCTTGGCCACCCTGAATCGTAACTCCACCACCGTTACCGCCACTTGTTGCGCCGAGACCACCAGTACCACCACTAAATGTGAGTGCTCCACCAGTACCACCTATTAAGTTGCCACTGCCAGTGTTTGCTGCTCCACCCGTACCACCAGTGAAAGTGAAAGCTCCACCTGTGCCACCAGTATTAATACCGCTTGTTGCGCCATTAGCCGTGCCACCCGTGCCACCTGTAAACGCTGAGGTTCCACCACCGCCGCCTGTGTTGTTAACCGCACCACCGACTGATGCATTTCCACCAGTACCACCGTTTACCGTAAATCCACCGGCAGCACCACCTGTTGATAAAGTTGTTGCGTTTGGTGCTATGCCGCCACTGCCTGCATTAAATGTGATACCACCAGATGCTGCACCGGCTACACTAGCCCCAACAGTGAGATTGCTTCCCGCACTTCCTGCCGTAACGGTTATAGTTCCACCTACACTTGCGCCTCGAGATGCACCAGCTGTTATTCCAATGGAACCGCCGGTTCTGTTAACGGTATTGTCTCCACCTGCGGAGCCGGCACTAAGAGTTAATGCACCACCATTGCCACCTGATCCAGTAGCTGAGCCAGCTCGGCCAGACACGGTAGCAGCACCGCCCGATGCGCCAGCCATAGCCGCTGCCGTACCACCCTGAAGCGTGACCGCCCCACCATTGCCACCACTAGTAGCACCAATTCCGCCAGTTCCACCGCTCAAAGTAAGCGCGCCTCCAGCGCCACCCACCAAGTTACCAGCTCCAGTTGTAGCTGTTCCGCCTGTGCCAGCCTGTAATGTGAATGTTCCGCCATTGCCACCGGTATTGTTGCCACTAGTTGCACCCGTTGCGCTACCACCTGCACCAGATTGCAAAGTGAATGCTCCACCGTTACCACCAGTGTTATTACCCGTTCCTGCTACTGCAGCGGAACCACCTGTACCGCTAGTGAGCGAAGTAGCGCCACCTGCGCCACCACTGGAAGCAACTAGGGCTGATGCTGCTGTGCCACCTGTTCCGCCTAAGTACGTAAACCCACCACCCGCTCCACCGGCACCCGTTGTTGCTATAGTGGTTGAGCCACCAATACCGCCTGCAAAGTTAGCAACCAGAACTTGGGCTGTACCAGTGGCACCAGCACCAACAGCCGGTGCGGCATTTGTAACTTGCAAAACTGCAGTCGGCGTTGCTGTACCAATTCCTACACGATTATTTGTAGCATCTACAAAAAGCACGTTGGTGTCTATAGCTACATCGCCATCACCTTGAACTGCGAGATAATCAGTGGCGCCAGCATTGTTCTGAACCGCAAAAACGTTTCCGTTTCCAAAAGACACCGTAGCATCTCGAACTCTAAGTGCTCCATCTGTTGCTGTAGTCGTGATTATTCCACCTACCGATGTATCATAAGCTGTTTGCAGAGTATCAGCTGAACCAGAGCCACCACTAGCAAGTGACCACGCTGTTCCATTCCAAACAAAAACGGCACTTGCTGACGGAGCAATTGCCGATCCGTTCAATGTGAAACTTGCCGACCCGGTGTTAGCAACGTAGATTAGCCTGCCAGCTGTTGCTGTCGTTGGGTTAGGGATTGTTAAAGCTCGACCGGCAGTTGTTTGCGGAATCGTGAAAGCTGTTTTGACATCTACCGTTGCCGCTGCTGTGCCGATTGGCGCATCTGCTCCAAAGTTACCCAGTACAGATGCATTGTTAAGCGTTGCTCCGGCATTTGTGAACAAGGTTCCGTTTGTGGTTAGAGTACCTGCCGACAAAACCGCTCCATCTTTAGCAACAGTAAACACATCCAAGCCATTTCCTTGAAGTTGCAACAAAGATCCAGCACCAGCTTGGTTTAAGCGGATTGCTGCTAATGCGGAGTTGACAGCCTGGATCGTAGTTGGTGCTTTTTGAATCAAATCATCTCCTGTGTAGGCGTTTCCAACTGAGTCAGTGATCGCCCCAGCACGGAATGCATACGGAACTGAAGAAAGTTTGAATCTAGGAGTCATTTCGTTGTCCGCTGGCGTACATGCGCCAAACGCACAAGAGCCAGTTCCGCGAACTGTCATCCCTAGCCAGTGTTCTTGGTCCCAATTTATGCTTCCTGGAAATGCTGTTACATCACCCAAATATGCACTAAAATATCCATTTCTAACAGTGATACCTTGTACACTTGAATTCAATCTAGTTTCGGTCCATTCGCTAGTTCCTCCACTAACGACAGTGTAGAGATTAAATTCGACATTGTACGACCCATCTGCAATAAGTCCACCAGTGTTAGTTAGTAATCTTCCCTGAAAATTTAAAGTATTGTTCGTAGCGGCAATGGCAGGTGTTGTCTGCACTGCAAGTAGTGACATAACAGAGGTCAGTAAAATAAAAAATGGCAAAAGAAAACTAATGTATTTCTTTTGCCATATGGCATGCCTTTGCTTTTTCGAAAAGTTAATGCGCAATTTAACGCCTTATTTTTTGTTTTTTATTTTTGTTTTGATCTGTTGTTTTGTCTAGAAACGTTTTTGTTTTGTCAGTCAGATCTATGTAACAGTTTACGCCATCTGTTTTTGCAGGTCAATAAAATCATAAGAGGTTCTACATCAGTTATCCACAGAGCTTGAAATCTAGAACAAATTGATTAAAAATGAATGTTAGTATTATACGGCTAGTAATATATTCCCTGCTACTTATGTGTCGTACTGCTCAGATTCTAAGGTTTGTGCTAAGAGTAATCGATATCAAAAATCAGTCGACTAAAGTCTAGCATAAATGCATTGTATTAAAACATGTATATGGATTGCTCAACTTCTGTATGGAGGCATCTCATGAAGGTGAAATTGCTATGTCGTACATTATACGAAAATTACTGACTATTTGTCGGCTAGTTCGGTTTTCAGTAATTCTAACTCTTCTTTTGTTTGTTTATAGTCATCAACAAATTGTTCGTAATTTCCGCCCTCAAATAGCTCAAAGACTTTGTGTTGCTTTACCCAGTCTGCCATCCAGCCTTTTGTAAAATATGGCCAGCTAGAATATGGCCAGTTTTTATAGTCCTTAGGGTTCATGTGAATATAACGAGAAATATGCAGTAAATATGGATCAGAAGAAATTCTAGTTGCTTTATAAACACCCTGAAAAAGATGCCCTACTCGTTTGTA
>Ga0075163_10003586_pt1 | contig 20879 bp, 24 predicted proteins | sample JI1023141ADNA_FD_71478 | JGI IMG/M metagenome (GOLD analysis project Ga0075163, IMG submission 71478) | Wastewater effluent complex algal communities from Wisconsin, to seasonally profile nutrient transformation and Carbon sequestration -... | ecosystem: Engineered > WWTP > Effluent > Algae... | reverse complement strand
CTGAAAAAGTCGGACCGAGCACTCGGCGAGCGCGATGGGGCCAGATGCAAGGCGCCGGACCGCAGGCAATACTGAGTATTGTTGAGGACTTCCGGCAACGCCGCAGATGGCCTCATCCCGCCGTCGATGCGACGGGAGACTTTTTCAGCAGCCTGCTAGACCCGCGCTACGGCGCGGTAGACCGCCTCCATCTCGGCGCCGATGACCTCCCAGCGGTAGCGCTCAAGCACCAGCTTTCGCCCCCGCAGGCCCATCTCCACGGCATCGGGGTTCGCCAGCAACGCATTGATTTCACGAGCGATTTCCGGCGAAGAGCACGGGACGATGCGCCCCGCGTCCACCTCGGCCACGGCGGGAAAGTGGCAGGTGTCGGTGATGACCACCGGCCGTCCCCAGGCCAGCGCCTCGGTGATGGCCATGCTGAAGCCCTCGTGGCGGCTCGGTAAGACAAAGAGCGCGGCGTCGGTGAAGGCTGCATCCTTGCGCGCCCCCGCCAGCTCGCCCACGAGGTGCAGCCGGTCGCCGTAGCCGTGGCGCCGCGCGCCCGCCTCAAAGAAGGTCTGGCCGCCCTGATCGCGCCCCGCCACCACCAGGTGCACCTGCGGATGAGCGCGCGCCACTGCACCGAAGGCCTCGGCCAGCAGATCGCAGCCCTTGCCCGGGTGGACGCGGGAGAGGAACAGCACGTAGGGGGCGGCGCCCAGGGCCGGCACGGTGGCTCGGAAGGCGCCCGGGGTGGGCGGCACCGCAAAGCGCGCCCCGAAGATGCCGTTGGGCAGCGTGGCCACCCGCTTGGGCAGGAGCCAGCGCGGCGCGCCGTCGGCCTCTTCGGCGTTGAGCACATGCAGCGCCGCCGCCTGGCGAATCATGCGGCCGAAGCCGAGGCCATACATGCCCAGCAGCTTCTTGAGGCGCTTCTCGCCCAGCGCACCCCGGTGCAGGCTGCCGTGGGGTGACAGCACATAGGGCACCCCCAGCGCCCGACAGACGCGGCTGGCCTGGAGGGTGATGATCGGCCAAATCCCGTGCAGGTGGGCCACATCGGCGCCCCGCAGGACCGTGCGCAGCGGACCGGGCAAGAAGGGCGGCGGGATGCGGATGCGGGGCGGCAACGGGTCGAAGTACTCGGAAAGAAAAGCAGAAAGCGATTCGAGCCCCACCGGATCCGCCGAGGCCAATGCCACCGTGTGCCCCGCCGCCTGCTGGGCCGCCGCCAGCCCGGCGATGACCCGCGGTGGGCCCCCGTTGGCGGGATCCAGCTGGTTGTAGACGTGCACGATGCGGAGGGGCCGCTCGCTCAACGGCGCACCCGCTGAAACAACACCAGGGGCTCGCCCGCCTCGCCGGCGTCCTCGGCCACCAGCTGGTCGGTCTGCACCCCGAGGGCTCGCAGGCGCGCGGCGGCGGCCTCGGCGCGGCGCAGCGCGAGGGTGCGATCGGCCTGGCGCTCCACCGCGGTGGCGTGGCCCCGCACCACCACCTGATCACTGGGATTTTCCCGCAAGGCCCGCGCGATGGACCCCATCACCGCCACCCCGCTGCCATCGGGCACCGCGCTGCCGCGGGCGAAGCGCAGGGCGAAGTGGTGGGTGTCCGGCGCGGTGCAGGCCATCTTGGTGCACATCGGCCCGTCTTCGGTGCATGTGCAGGTATTGCACCCATCGTCCGAGGGGTACTTCTCGCCCAACGGATACACCTGGGCCCCCACCGGACACCCCACCGTCAGTGGGCTGACCTGGGGGGTACGCAGGGTCGGCTCGTCCAGCGGGTCAGGCGGCGGCCGCGAGCCGCACCCCAATGCGAAGCACGAGACCGTCAGCAGGGCGCCCATTTGAATCGATGCAAGGGCTTGTTTCCACTCGGGTTTTTTGGGTTGTTGAGCCTGGTTCATCGGCAGTGCACCCCCAACGACATGCTGGTTCATGCCGCACCATAGGCGGTCGCGGCCCGGATTCGCTACAGTGCGCCCATGGCGTCATCCTCCACCGAAGAAGTGCTCGAGCCCCAGGTCCTGCCCGCCGATGCGGTGGTGCCCACCCGCCCCACGGCCTTGCCCTCCGGCGCTCAAGTGGGCGCGGTGAGTGGGGCGGCTCTGGGCCTCGCCCTGGCCGGCAAGGGCAAGGGCCTGCTGGGGGCGGTGTTGGGGGGCCTGGCCGGCGCGCTGTTGGGCGCCGTGGTGGAGGGCATCGCCCAGGCCAGCACGGCCCCCAACCGGCAGCCCGAGCTGCCCGCGCCGGAAAAGCTGGACCCCTCGGCAGCCACCGAGACTTCGGCGACACCCGAGGGACGCGCCTGAGTACCCACAGGTTTGTGCTGGAGGCCACCGCCGGTGCGGTGACCTCGGGCCCCACCGCATGCCGGGGACGCAAACCCGCCCCCGGCGAGAACGGTGTGGGCTGAATTCTGTACTTGCAGCATCCCCGCGACTCCGGGAACGGTGCAATGCTAGACTGCGGCGCACGCAGACGGGAGGCCTCCTCATGAATCGACTGATTCCGGTTTTGACCTTGCTCATGGCCGGCGGCCTTTGGGCCTGTGATGACGGTGACGACGGCAATGCCAACGCCACCGTCGACGCGGTGGTGGGCGCGGGTGGTGCCGGCGGCGCAGGTGGTGCCGGCGGCGCAGGTGGCGCGGGCGGTGCCGGTGGCGCGGGCGGTGCCGGTGGCGCGGGCGGTGTCGGTGGCGCGGGTGGGGCCGGTGGCGCGGGTGGGGCCGGTGGCGCGGGCGGGGTGGTGGACAACGCCGTGCTGCAGAGCGTGGCCATCGAGGCCACCAGCGAATTCCTCGCGGGTGAAGAGCAGCAGTTCAAGCTGATGGGCACGTTTGACGACGGCTCCGTGCGCGACATCACCGCCCAGGCGGAGTGGACCTCGGACGACGAAGACATCGTGCACTTCCTGGGCACGCCCGGCCTGGCTGAGCTGCCCTACGGCGGCACGGGCCGCGTGGTGGCCCAGGTGGGCACCCAGATCGCCGAGATGTCGGTGGAGGTGGTCTGCAACTACCCCCGCTTCCCCGCCACCATCAGCTACGGGCGCACCATCGCCCCGGTGAAGTGGGACCAGGCCTTCAAGGAAGACGGCACCGAGATTGCGTTCGACTTCCGCAAGGCCATGTGCTCCGTGGAGTACAAGGACGTCACGGCCTTCTTGCTCATCGCCAACGCCGAGTGGTGCCAGCCCTGCATCCAGGAGATTCGGCGCCTCGGCCCCCATGCGCAGGAGCTGCGGGACCAGGGCGGCCTGATCCTCTACATCGTTGTGCAGAACATCAACTACGCGCCCGCCACCAGCGCCACCGCCAACCGCCACATCGGCCGGCTGGTGGGTGCCGACAGCCCCGGCATCCGCATGGGCGGCCGCAACGCCATCCCCCAGGCCTTCTTCGACAACCCGGCGCTGCTGCAGGCTTTCCCGACCTCGTTTGTGGTGCGCAAGAGCGACATGGTGGTCATCGCCGACAGCCGCCGCACCAACTACCACCTCGATCCGTTCTTCGGCCCCATGCTGGCGGATCTCAACGCCGATTGGTCCGATCCGGCCGCCACGGTGGTGCTGCCCTTCGACAACAATTGCGGCCCGAGCGACGAAGAGGCCGGCGAGCCCAACAACGCCCAGGCCCAGGCCACGCCCATCACCGCGGGCACCTACGAGGCGGGCATCTGCACGGCGGAGCCCGACTTCTACCGCATCAACGTTGAGGGCAACTGGACCTTCCGCGTGAACTTCTCGGGCGCCGTGGGCGACATCGACATCGCGCTGTGGGACGAGGCCACCAACAACGTGGCGCGCCGCGACGGGATGCCGGTGCAGTCGGCTGGCCAAGGCGACAGCGAAGAGATCACCGGCACCGGCCCGAGCACCGTGATCGTGGTCGGCTACGGCGGGGCCTCCGCGCCCTACACCATCACCCTGGAGTAGTCCCAGATGATCAAGCGTTTCGCAGGGTTGGCGTTGCTGGCCAGCGTGGGGTGCTCTGACCCTGCGGGTGGTGGCGGGGATACGGATGCCGGCGGCGCCGGCGGTGTGGCTGGCCAGGGCGGTGGCGCTGGCGGCATGGGCGGGGGCGCGGGTGGCGCTGGCGGTGCGGGCGGTGGTGCCGGCGGTGCCGGCGGTGCCGGCGGCGCCCAGCCGGTGACCATTGCCCCCGGCCCGCCCGACGTGGCGGCGCCGGCGGCCCTCGATGGCAACCTGGGCCTCGACGAGACCCGCGGCACATGCGACGCCAGCTTCGATTGGGTGGCGGGCATGCGCGGCTGGATCATCGATGATGCAGGCCAGCCGGTGGTGGGCGCCAAGGCCCAGGCCTGCATCTACACCGAGCCCGGCCGCATGCTGCTGTGCCTGCAGCCCAACGACAGCGACGCCGAGGGCATTTTCACCATCTCGGTGCCCGAGCAGGCGCGCTGCCACAGCGGCATCAACATGCGCGTGCTGCTGCCCGAGTCGGGGCGCGCCTCCATCTACTGCGAGGCCGAGAGCACCGATCCCATCGTCCGCGTGCGCAACCCGCTGGTGCTCTACCAGACCGAGCCCGCCGTGGTGGTGCCGCCCTACGCGCCCGGCGCCGAGGCCCGCGACGTGGTCTTCGCCGACGGCACGACGCTGATGGGTGTGGTGCCCGACGACTATTTTGGGAGTGATTACGAGGCTTTGGGGATGCAGCGGGTGTCACCCACCGGGCGCGGCCTCTGCTTCCTCGAAGGCCAGACCACCCCCAGCGCCGTCATCGCCTTCTATCCCGAGGGTGCGCTGGCGGCGCCGGTGGACTTCCGCCTGCCCAACGATCTGGGCCTCGCCGCGGGCAGCCAGGTCACCTTCATGGTGCTCGGCAGCCTCGACTGCACGCTCGCTGACGGCAGCCAGGTGCCTGAGGCCGCCTGGCAGGACTTCGGCACCGGCACCGTCTCCGCCGATGGCAGCGCCATCGAGAGCGATCCGGGCAGCGGTCTGCCCTGCATCAACTGGCTGGGCTACCGGCCGCTGTGAGTTGGGTGATGAGCATGAAGCGAAACGGCTGGCAATCACTGGCTTTTTTGGCTCTCGTGCTCCTCGGGTGCGAGGGGGAGGGGGCCCAGGGCCTCACCGGGGGGAGCGATCGCTCCCAGTACCCGGGCTTTGGCAAGGAGGAGGGGGCCATCCTGGCGCCCCTCCAGTTCGAGCTGCCCGATGGCACGCCGTTCTCCCTCGCCGACATGTACCACGACCCCAAAAACCGGATCATGATGCTGAGCACCTCGGCGGGCTGGTGTACGGCCTGCATCGAGGAGCAACCCAAGCTGGTGGCCTTGCATGAGGAGTTCGCCGAGCGCGGCCTCTTCATGGTCATCGCGCTCTTCGAGGACGACCAGTTCCAGCCGGCCAACGCGGCATTGGCCAACCGCTGGAAGCGTCGCTACGCACTGCCCTTTGCGGTGGTGGCCGACGCGGACTTCCAGCTGGGCAGCTACTACAACCGCGAGCTGACGCCGATGACCATGTTGGTCAACGTCGACACCATGCAAATCCTCAAGATCACCACCGGGTTCCCCGAGAGTGAAGTGCGGGCCATCCTCAACGCCGCACTGTGACACCAAGGCGGCTTGATGCTACGTAACAGCCTGATCTTCCTGGCCCTTTTGGGCGTCGCTCACGCCGAGACGCCCGCCCCGGCCACCGAGGGCCAGGTGGAGCGCACCCCCCTGGGCGACTTCGCGCTCACCGACCTGGAAGGGCGCAGCGTCAAGCTGTCCGACTACCGGGGCCAGGTGGTGGTGGTCAATTTCTGGGCCACCTGGTGCGAGCCCTGCAAGCAGGAGCTGCCCTTCCTCGACGCCTACTACCGCGAGCTGGCGGCCCAGGGGTTGGCGGTGCTGGCCATCAGCACCGACGGCCCGCGCACGGTGGCCCAGGTGCGCCAGACGGTGAAGCAGCGCGGCTGGACGTTCCCCGTGCTGCTCGACCAGGACGGCGCCGTCATGGGCGATTTCAACCCGCGCGGCGCAGCGCCCTACACCCTCTTTGTCGATCGCCTCGGCCGGCTGGCGGGGGATCACGACGGCTACGCTCCGGGCGACGAGCTGGGCATGCGCGCCCGGATTCAGGCCCTGCTGGATGAAGGCAAGCAGCCCGAGGCCAAGGAGGAGCGCACCAGCCTGCGGGTCACCAACTCCCTGACGGCCGAGCGGCGCACCGTGGATGCGGGCACCTACGGCCTGCTCACCGATCGCCTCAATCTCCAGGCTTCAGCGGGGGATTTGACCACCTTCGGCCGCATCGACTCGATGATCTTCGCCGACGCCCCCGACGGCCGCTACCAGGACGACGCGCGGCTGGAGCGGCTGCGGGTGCGCTATCGCCTGGGCAACTGGAACCTGGTGGCGGGCGACTTCTTTGAGCAGCTCGGGCGCGGGATCATGTTGTCCATCCGCAAGGTGGACGAGCTGGGCGTGGACCTCGAAATCCGCGGTGGCCGGCTGGAGTACGACGGCCCCGCGGTGGGGGCGACGGTGTTTGCCGGCCGAATGAACCCCGCCAACCTCGACATCGTGTCCGAGCAGTTTGTGGAGGACACCGACGACGTGCTCGCTGGTGGCCGCCTCGTGCTGCGCGCCCTGCCGGGGATGGAGGTGGGCGCGCTCGGGCTGCACATGCGGCCCGTGACGCAGAGCCTGCCCCCGGATCAGGCCGAGGCCCTGGGCATCCGCCAGGACGACCAGAGCAGCGCGGGTGGTCTCTATGTGGAAGTGCCTGACATTGCTGGTCTTTTCTCGCTGTATGCCGAGGGTGACTTCCAGCGCCGCATCGTGGCGGCCGACGACAGCGACGGCAAGGCGCTGTACGGCACCCTGGCCCTGCACCTGGAGCACGTCAACGTGTTGGTGGAGGCCATCCACCTGGATGAGTACATCGTGACCGGCAGTCCCAATACCGCGTTACAACAGGCTTTTTCCTACAATCAGGTGCCCACCATCGAGCGCCTGGACCAAATCGTCGACAACGTCACCGACTTCTCCGGCGGCCGCCTCTACGTCGAGCCCACCCTGCTGGGCGGCGATCTGGTGCTGCACGCCAATGGCATGATCCGCATCAACGATCCGGGCGAGGACGGCTCCATCCGCCAGATCCACGGCTATGGCGGCATCAAGTACCTGTACGAGGCCGGGCGCTCCCGCGTGGAGCTGAGCGGCGGCCACCGCTCGGAGCGCCATGTTGATGGCGGCGAGACCTTCCGGCGCGTCAGCCACGCCGAGCTCGACTGGCTGCAGGCCCTGGGCAGCTCCTCCTGGGCGCTGCACGTGCAGTCGCGCAACGACCTGCGCGCCCAGATCACCCCGTCGGGCACGCTGGACGAGTTTGTGTGGAGCAGCACGCTCCTGTCGGTGGACTGGGCCAGCCGCGGATCGCTCGCATTTGAGTTCGGGGTGGATACCCAGCAGGCCGACGAACAGAACTACTTCTTTGCCGGCATCCTCGATCTGCACCTCGATGGCGCCCTGCGCGCACTGGATTGGGCGGATCTGGAGCCCATGGCCATGCGCATCACGGCCGGCAGCCAGCGGGGCGGGATCAAGTGCATCGCGGGAATCTGCCGTGATTTCCCGGAGTTCTCGGGCGTGCGCCTGAGCCTGGTTTCGCGCCACACCCTGGGGGGCTGACCCGCGCGCCGCGGGGCGGTGCGTTTGCGGACCACCACCCCATGCAAGGGCGTGGGTCACTGTGGACGGCGCGCCCGGGCGAGGGTAGCATGGGGCGCCGTTGGATGGATTTGCCGTACCTGCGCCGGTGACGCCCAAGTCGCGGTGCCCGGAAGACCCGACCCCGCCGCCTCCATCGGGCGCGCGGGGGCCCAGTCATGCCCCACTGCGCTGGTCGTTGACCCGCGCAGCGGGTGGAGTCGAGTCGCCATGGATCACGCCACGCTGGCTGAGCGCTTCAACCAGACTGCCGAAGAGCTCGGACGCAGCGGGCACGGCGTCATTGTGCGTCGGGCCCGATCGCTCATCTCCGAGGGCGAGGTGGCCGCGGGGGTGGCCTTCCTCCGCGATGCCAGCCGCCGCCAGAGCCTGCCCACCCTCGACCAGCTCGCCGCCGCGGTGGAAGCCTGGCAGGGGGCCGGGGGCAGCGCCGCCGACCTCACGCGCACGCCGGCCTGGTCTCAGGGTACGACCCGCGGCGAGCAGGTGAGCCAGCGCATCGCGAAGGTGACCGCCAACAGCGGGCTTGACGCGCTCATCACCACCTTGGCACTTGAGCAGGCGGAGCTGGCGGCTGACGAGCAGCCCGCCCAGGTGGATGCGCCCGCCCTCGATCGGCTGACGGGCCCGCAAGTCATCGCCAACATCTGGGGGCAGGTGGAAAAGCCCAGCGCGGTGGTGGAAGCCGACAGCCAGTTGGTGCCGGTAGAGATCGACCTGGACGACGAGCCGCGCGCCGCGCCGCGCCGCATGGTGAACGACCCCACGTCGGCGCCCCCCATGCCCGAGATCGCCCCGGCCACCGCCCCGCCCCGGCGTGCGGTGGAGACGGCCTCGGTGCCCTTGGCCCCCGAGGAGCTGGATCAGCCCACCCAGGTCACCGCGCCGCCCTTCCCCGAGGAGGAGCTGGATGTGGTGGAGCTCGGCGACGCGGTGCAGCCGCTGGTGGCCCCCGAGACGCCGGCGGCCAAGCCGACCCAGGTGGCGCTGCCCCCGCCGCCGCCGCCGCCGCCCGAGGTGATCCCGCCCTCCGAGGTCGAGCCCGGCGGCAACACCATGGCGTGGGTCTTCGCCTTCATCCTGCTGGCGGCGCTGGTGGCCGTGCTGGTCTACAGCCGGTAGTGCCCGCCTGCCTCCGTGCGGCACGCGCCGCAGGGGCTTGATTTCACTTGATTTTTTGGATGTTGCCCGGTGATCGGGCGGGTCGGGCGGCCGCCGCAGGGTGGCGCCCGGCGACGGCTTCAGGCCGCGAGGGAAGGGCGCAGCAGAATGCGGGCGAGGGCGGATCCGGCGTCGGCGGGGGCCGTCTCTCGGCCGCCCACCGCGGTCAAGAAGTAGGCGCCGCCATCGAGCTCGAGGGGCCACACCCGGACGGGCTCGCCCCGGGTGATCAGGCGCAGCAGGCCGTCGTTGCAGTCGCCGTGGCGCTGCGCCAGGGGCGCGATGGCGGCCACCGCCTCCATGTCCACCGCTGAGTCGTCGTCCACCACCAGCAGGCCGTCGCGGTCGGCCAGGGCCAACGCTCGGTAGCCCCCGCGATGTGCGGCGGCCTTCAGATACAGGCGCGCAGCCTCTGCCGGCACGCTGCTGCGCTGTCGCCTTCGTTCCTGAGTTGCCATGCCCGCCACCTCCTTGGGGTCTGTGGGGGAATCATGAGAGGCGGTTGACCCTCGGGCAAATTTTCTCGGGCGAATTCCAAAGAGAGGGGCCGGCGGCCCATACCAGGGTGGGAATACCCGGCGCGCGTTGGGTGATTGGCGACCAAAGCGCCAGCGCCTTGGCGCCAGAACCCGGCGCCAGAGCTCGGCGCCAGAACCCCGGCGAGAGGCCCCCATGCGCCGTATTCCGCTTTTGGCGCTTGGCAGTGCGCTGCTCCTGCTCCTGGACCAGTGGACCAAGGGCTGGGCGGTTCAGGCCCTCAGCCTCTCCCTGAGCGGCCTGCCTGATGAGGCGCGGCACCTGCGCGGCCGGGTGATGACGGTGTGCGGGGAGTGGCTGCGGCTGCGGCTCGCCGGCAACCCGGGGGTGGCCGGCAGCTACCTCGGCGGCCTGCCCGACGGCTGGCGGGTGCCGGTGCTCGCGCTGTTGGCGCTCATCGCGCTGGCCGGCGCGGTGTATGGCTACCTGGCCACCGAGCGCCGCCTGACCCAGGTGGCGCTGCTCTTGGTGGTGGGTGGGGCCCTGGGCAATCTTTCGGATCGACTGCGACTCGGCTACGTGGTGGACTTCATCCAGGTGGCGTGGGTGGGCCGTGTGCTGCCCACCTTCAACCTCGCCGACGTGTTCATCTGCGTGGGTGCATTGATGCTCCTGCCCGGTCTCGCTCGACGTCGCTGGTCGAACGTGGCATCCCGTCCCGGCATCCTGTACAAGTGAGCCGCCATGCAGCGCTATCTACTTCTGATTGTTGGAACCATCGTCACCGTTGCCCTCGACCAGTGGACCAAGGTGCTCGCCGCCACGTCCCTGGCCCTGCCCAACGGTGAGCTCCCGGGGGACGCCAGCCTGATCCGCACGCGGATCCACGTCGTCTTCGAGAGCTGGTTCAATTTCCGACTCGCCGGCAACCAGGGCGTGGCCTTTGGCCTCGGCAATACCTTGCCCGAGGGCTGGCGGGTGCCGCTCTTTGTGCTGATCACGGCGGTGGCCGCTGCGGTGATCGTCACGCTCTACCGCAAGGCCGAGCAGCAGGGGCTGCAGCGGGTGGCGCTTACGCTCATCCTGGGCGGCGCCTTCGGCAACATCATCGATCGCATTCGCCTGGGCTACGTGGTCGACTTCATCGATTGGCACCTCGGCGACAAGCACTGGCCCACCTTCAACATTGCCGATGTGGCCATCAGCGTGGGCGTGGGCCTGCTGTTGATCGACATGCTGCTGGCCGGCCGCCACAAGAAGGCCGACGAGGCTGCGCGCATCGCGCCGGACTGAGCGCACCCATGCACCCGACTCTCCTCCAGATCGGCGATTTTTCGCTTTCCAGCTACTACACGATGATCACGCTGGGCTTCCTGGCGCTGCTCATCGTGGGCCGCCGAGAGGCGATTCGGGTGGGAGTCGATACCGACGACTTCCTCGACATGTCGCTCTACATGCTGTTCGTGGGGCTCATCGGCTCCCGGCTGCTGCACGTCTTTGCGGACGGCTACTTCTGGGACTACGTGCACCTCTGCACCGATCCACTCCAGGTGGACGTGCCCAGCTTCATCCACGTGAAATGCGACAGCGACGCCGCCTGCCTGGCTGCGGACGCGGGCGCCCTGTGCGATCCCGAGGCGGGCCGGTGCCATCCCGCCCGCGATTGCCTGGCGGCCCTCAAGTTCTGGCACGGCGGGCTGGCGTTCCTGGGCGGCTTTGTGGCCGCCGCGGCCGTCGCGCTCTGGCTCATCCGGCGGCGCAAGCTGGATCTCGAGAAGATCTACGGCCTGGGCGCCATCTGCGTGCCTCTCGCTTTGGCCATCGGCCGCGTGGGTTGCCTGCTGTCGGGCTGCTGCTTTGGCGCCGTCACTACGGGGCCGCTCGGGGTGCAGTTTGATGGCTATGTGAAGGCAGCGGGCCCCGATGTCACCTGCCCAAAGAACTACGACCTCATCACCACGGACGATGGCTCTCAAGTGTGCGCCTTCGGCCGGCCCGCCTTCCTGGAGCACGTCAAGCACGACCAGCTTGAGCTGGGGGCCCGCGAGAGCCTGCCCGTGCACCCCACCCAGGCCTACGAGGCGGCCTTTGTCTTCGCGATCTGGCTCTACCTCTACTTCTGGCGGCGCAAGCGCTCACGCTTTGCCAGCCAGGGGTTCTGGGAGCTGTGCATCCTGTATGGGGTGGGCCGCTTTGTGGTCGAGTTCTTCCGGGCGGACGATCGCGGCATCTGGCTGGGCAACCTGTCCACGAGCCAGCTCATCTCTGTGCCCATGATCGCTTTCGGGGTCTGGCGACTCTACAAAGGGTTTAAATCATTGAAGAATCCGCCCGATTTGCCCAAAGCGTCTGGTCCGCCCGCTGAGACCCCGCTGGCCGGCCACCCGGTCGAAGGCGCCTGATGCATCCCGTCCTGTTTGAGCTGTTTGGCTATCCGGTCCACATCTACGCCGTGGCCATCGCGCTGGGCTTCATGTTCGGCATCTGGCTGGTGGTGCGCTACGGGCAGACCGTGGGCCTCGACAAGGCCATGCTGCTGGACCTGTGCTGGTGGATCATCGTGGCGGGGCTGGTGGGCAGCCGCCTGGCGTTCATCGCCGTGGAGTGGAAGCAGTACTGGTACCCGTGTGTGGATGTGGCGCAGTTCAACGCGCTCTTCCCCGACAAGGCCATCACCGAGCCCGACTGCACCCGCATCCTGCGCTTCTGGAACGGTGGCCTGGTGTTTTATGGCGGCGTCATCGGCGCCATGCTCACCATTGTGTGGTTTCTGCGCCGCGAGAAGGTGCGCTTCTCGCCGGTGGCCGACGCCCTCATCCCGTCCCTGGCGCTGGGCCAGTTCTTCGGGCGGCTGGGCTGCTTCGCGGCGGGGTGCTGCTTTGGCGCGCCCTCCGACTCCGCGCTGGCGGTGCACTTCCCCGCCAACTCCATGCCCTTCCGCCACCACCTCGACATCGGCCTGATCGAGCCGCTGGCCACCCACTCCGCCGGGGTGCACCCGGTTCAGCTCTACGACTCCCTGGGCGGCCTGGCGCTGTTTTTCATCCTGCTGCTGGTGCGCCGCCGCAAGCGCTACGACGGCCAGGTCTTTGTCTGGTGGCTGTTTATCTACCCGTTCTGGCGCAGCACTGTGGAGTTCTTCCGCGGGGACGTGGAACGCGGCTACCTCACCGAGGTGGTGGTGGGCCCCATCAACGATCTGCTGGGGCTCGCGCCGGGCACGCCCACCTTCCTGTCCACCTCCCAGGCCATCAGCCTGGCGATGTTGGCCGTGGCGGTGGCCTACTGGTGGAAGCGCCACCCGCGCCGCGTCACCGCGACCTGAGCTCAGGTGGCTTGATTCCAGACCCTTGCCGAGCCTAACGTCTGCCATGCGCTTGATTCTGTTGCCCATCTTGCTCGCCGGCTGCACGCTGATCACCGACTTCGATCGCGAGTACCCGCGGGTGGTCCTGGAGCTGGCGGGCCCGGTGCCTCCGCCCGCCTCGTCGTTGGGTCTGGGGCCGCGCCTCGAGATCTGCACCGCGGGGTGCACGCTCTTGCAGCAGTGCAGCTATGCCGCTTCCGACGAGCCGTGCGCGCATGGCGTCGGGCAGTCCTTTGAGAAGACCAACGCCGACTTCTACCTGAGCACCTGTGTGGGCACCTGCCTCACGGCTGATCAGGCCGTCGGCCTGCGGGGCCTGCGCACGTGCGAGGACATCGCCGCGTTGCCCGAGCTTGAGGCCTTTGGCGAGGCCATCTTCTGCCAGGGGGACGTTTCGGTGTGCGGCGAGGCCTTCTTGTGCTCGCCGCTGCCCCGACCGTTGCCGGCTTTGTTTGAGGCCTGCATCGACATCGACCTGGGCACCGGCTGCGTGGATGCCTGCGAGTCCCTGCCGCAGCCCTTCTGGGCCTGCGTGGCCCAGGACACCTTCTTCGAGCTGGAGCGCTGGAAGAAGGACCTCGAGGACCTGGGCACGCCGCCCGGCGACGCTGAGCTCGAAGCCCGGCTGGTGCGGATCCTGTGTGAGCGCCTGGCGCGTTGCGCCGGGGCGCCCACGCCCGCGATCTTCGGGGCCGATGAAGACGGCGAAGGCGTCACGCCCGGGCAGCCTTAGGCGGGTGCCGCCCGTGTGGACAAGCGCTTGTTTTTACTGAGGTTTTAGTCGAAGCTGATGTTGCCGGCGGCGAGGCGGGTGCAGGTGACGCTGCGGTCGCGGGCGGCCAGGTCCGCGGCCTCGCGCAGGCGGGTTTCGCCCAGCGCCCCGTAGGGCTTGGCGGCTCGGCCCACGAGGCTCTCCACCAGCTCGGGCACCCCGATGTACTTGGTCTTCTTGCAGACCTCACCGGCCCACTTCGCCAGATCTTCGGTCAGGCGCTGCTGGAGGGCCTGCTCGGCCTGGAGCGGGCGCGCGGCCTGCTCCAGGGCGCGCGCGAGCTGGGCGGTGCTGGCCATCACGGGGGGCTCTTCGTTGATCGCCAGCAGGCTCTCGCAGGAGGTGCGCAGGTCCTGGGCCTGCGCGAAGGTGCCTTGGAGCTCCTTGGCGAGGGTGTCGCCCACCACGGTCCACAGCTCCTCGAAGGGCAGGGGCACCCCCTCCACCCACGCGGCATCGATGCGGAACACGTCGCCCTTGGTGGGAGAGCCGCTCTGGTCGCGGTCCCAGAGGGTGCCGCGGGCGGCGTAGGCGTGGTCGGTCTTGAACTCGTAGCGCACGCCATCCCAGCGCACCTGCCCCGTGTCCGGCGGACAGTAGGGCACCGGGCTGGCCAGGCCGAGGAGCAAGGTCAGTGCAGTGATCATGGCAACCTCCGGTCATCTACGCCCCCGCCCCCACCCGCCGAGCGCCGGGGGTCACGTGCAGGGCCACAACACCTTCATCACACTACATGTAGGTGAATGTATGTCAAAGCCCAACGCGCAGTGCGGCGGGGGGCGGGGCCTGGCGGCGCTGCGGCCGGACGGCGCAGTGGGCTATTCGAAGGTCATCTGCGGCACGGCAATGTGGGCGCACTTGAGGCTGTAGTCGTGGGCCACGTTGACGGCGAGCCGGCGAATGGTGCTGCCCTTCAGGCCGCGGGTGCCCTCGGCCCGCTGCACCAACAAATCGGCCAACTGGTTCTCATCTCGATGCTTTTTCTCGGCGCACAGGGTCTCTGCCCAGCCCTGCATGGCACCTTGCAGCTGCTCGACGGGGTCCACCCGCCCGGCGGCCTCGCCGGCCGCGAGCGCCAGCAGGCCCTTCACCGAGCCCACCGTGGCCACACCCTCCACCTCGAAGTGGCTCTCACACGTGGCCGCAAACGAGCGGCCGGCCTCCTTGAAGCGGGTGGCGAAGGCACCGGCGAGGGCACCGCCGAGCACCAGCCAGCGCTCCGACTCGTCGATGCGGAACAGGTCACCTTTGGAGGGCTTGCCGTTGTGGTCGCGGTCCCAGAGCGTGCCCTCGATGGTTTGGCCCTGGGCACTGAAGGTGAAGCCGCTCCAGCGGATCTGGCCTTCGTCGGGCGGGCAGCTGACGGTTTGAGCGAGGAGTACAGTAAGTGCGAGCGCGATCATGGGCCTCCCATGCGGGCGATGAGTCCGTTGACGGCGCAAAGCGGTGCACGAAGTGGGCCGTCAGTGGCCGAGCGCCTGCGGGCGCGGTTGGGCGAGTTGAGGCGGGGTGGGTGGGTGCGGGGGCGAGACCTGGGCGTCTCGCCTGGGGACGTCGGGGCTGGGGTCAGGCGTCCCCGCCCTCACCCAGGGGGGGCGCATCGGGCAGGATGGTGGCAATGGCCGCTGCAGCGGCGCTGGCGGGCGTGGGGGCCGCGATGGTGCTGCCCTGGGTCGGGGTCTGGCCCTGGGACGCCAACGCCTCCGTCACACGGGCATCCACGAGCTGGTCGAGGCCGCGCACGCGATCCACCAGGGCTTCAAACTGAAGCTGCAGGATGCGGTAGGCCTTGCGCTCGGCGCCGAGGTTGTGGCGGAGGTCGCGCAGGACCGAGTCGGCCTTGCCCAGCTCGTTCTTGAGCTTGCGATCGGCACTCTGGGCCAGCTTCTCAGCAGCCGCCAGGCGATCCTTGAGCTCATCGCGGCCGGCCTTGACCGACTGCAGCTGCTCCTCAAGGCGCTCCATCCGACCATCGTCGTCGCGCTCCACCCGGCGAGGGGCCGGCGTGATCACGGGCGTCACCACCGGGGCGGCGACCACCACGCGCTCCACCGGGCGGGCCTTCAAGCTCTCCAGCTCGCGCTGCATGTCGAAGCGCGCGGCGTGGGCGGCCTCGGCGTCGCGGCGGGCTTCCATCATGGCCTGACGGAACTCCACGACTTCGCCCTCGAGGTGCTCGACGCGGGCCTTGAGCGCCTGCTCGCGGCGCTCGGTCTCACCCTTGGTGGCCGCCGTCTTGTCGGTCTTGACCTTCGACTTGCGGAGCGCCTCGGCGGCCTCCTGGGCGCGCCGGTCGGCGGCCTGGACGGCCTTTTCCTTCTCGGCGACCCGGGCCTCGGCATCGGCCTTGGCCCGCCGTACGGTCTCGGTCTCGGCCCGCGCCGCCTGGAGCTCGGCCTCAAGTTCTTCGATCCGGCGCTTCTGCGCCCCTCCCCCGAACAGACCCATGCTTCGCTCCTCGGCTCGCTGCGGCCCCACACCTGGCCCGACCCGCGCTGCGCGGCTCAGTCGCCTGGTGCACCCCCTTGGGCACCCGAGGACGGGACCCGCACGGGTGGGCGCGCAAAATAGCGAGGGTGAACGGGACTGTAAAGCTTCGGGTGCAGGTCAGGCGTCCGCGTACTCGCGGGCCAGCGCTCGGTAACGCGCGTCGGTGGGATCCAAGCTGGTGGCGCGGCGCGCGAGGCGGCCTGCGGCGGCGCGATCCCCCAGAGCGGCGACCGCCTCAGCGAGGCTGGCCAGGGCCTCGGGCATGTGGCTGGGCGAGTGCAGGGCGTCGTACAGGATCTCGGCCGCTTCCTGGTGGCGACCCGCGGAGAGCAGGGCCACCCCCAGCATCAGCGCGTACTCGGGCTCTCCGCCGGAGAGGGCGAGTGCGCGGCGCAGGTGGGCGATGGCGCTGTCGGGCTCCTGGAGGCCGATGTGCAGATCCCCCAGGCGCGCGTGGGCGATCTCCTTGGCGAAGTCGCCCTGGTCGGCCAGACGCAAGACCCGTCGGTAGGTGCGCACGGCCCGCTCGTATCGGCCCTCGCGGGTATGCAGCTCGGCGGACTGAAGGAGCGCCCGCACCCGGTGTTCTCGCGGCATGGGGCGCATGGTACGGCCGGCGAGGGCGGGCACCAAGTTTTCCGCGACGGCTCGGCCCACCAGGATCTGTTATGCGGCGACCGCTGCATCTGTTGCGGCGATACGCAGTGGTGGGGCGCCGGCGGTCGCCCGGCACAACGTGATGATCGCACAGCGTTTTTTGGATCCGGCTGCCGCGAGCGGCGGCGCGCTTCAGCGGGAGGCGATGAACAGGACCAGCGCCAACAGACACGCACCCAGGATGAGCAGCGTGAAGCGCATGGGCCCCAAATCGAGCTCGCCGCGCTCACGATCCAGCTCCGAACGGGCCACGCGCAGGCGGTCGATGCGCTCGAGGGCGCCGGTGGCCTCGGCCCGACCGGCGAGCTGTAGGTCCGGGCGCTCCAGGGTGGCGCGGCCCAAATCCATCAAGACCGCCTGGCGTCGGCGGCCCAGGGCTTCCTCATGGTTTTGGGCAGCGCGGACGGCGGCCCCCAGCTCAGCCAGGTGCAGATCGGTGGCCACCCGCGCGGCGCGGCGGGCATCCCGGGCGGCCTCGAGCGCCTGCGTGGCGGTGGCCACCTCGGCGTGCAGCGTGGTCATCGGCTCCACGAGCTCCGCCAGGCCGGCCCCGTCGCGCTCGGCGGCCTCCGCCAGCTCCGCCAGGCGGGCCTGGACGGCCTTCAGCTCGTCGGTGCGCTGGCGGGCCTCCGCCTCGCCCTCCTCGGGCGGCGCCTCGCGCAGGCGGCTCTGGCGGGCCTCCTGGCTGCGCTGTTGCCCCGCGCGGGCGCTGGCGGCTTGTTCAAGGGTGTCGTGGCGGCTCTTGAGGTCCCGCAGGCGACGCTCCAAGGGGGCGAGCACCTCGCGGGCGGCCTCCACCACATCGTCGTGGCGATCCAGATCGGCGCGGCAGTCCACCTCAGCCGTCGAAAACGCCCGGGTGGCGGCCTCGCGGCGCAGCGCCGCCGCGGCGGCTTCCGCCACCACCGCCTCCAGCGTCTGGCGAAAGGCACTCAGCGCCGGCGCGTCGTCGGTGGCGGCCACCTCACCCAGCGCCGCGAGGCGATCATCACGCTGCAACACGGCTTCCCGCAGCGCCTCATCGAGGCCCTGCTGCTCGCGTCGCCACGCCCACAACAGGCGGACCACCGCCCAGGTGTGCCGGAGATAGCCGCCCACGCCGCGGGGGGGCGGCAGGCCGCTGGACGTGGAGACGTGGGGCAGCTCGGCGGGCATGAGACGGGCCTCAGCGGCCGCGCTTGAGCTCGATGAGGACCTGCTTGGCGACAGCCTTCAGGGTATCGAACACGCCCTCGCCGGTGGTGGCGGTCGCGTCGAAGTCGGGCACGCTCGTGGGGTTGAGGTACTCCCGCAGGTAGGCGCCCTCCACCGCGTTGGGCAGGTCGCGCTTGTTGTACTGGACAACATAGGGGATCTTGTCGAGGTCGTAGCCCTGCTCAGCGAGGTTGTCGCGCAGGTTCTCCAGGCTCTCGATGTTGGCGTCCATCCGCTCCACCTGGGAGTCGGCCACAAACACCACCCCGTCCACCCCCTTGAGGATGAGCTTGCGGCTGGCGTCGTAGAACACCTGACCGGGCACCGTGTAGAGGTGGAAGCGCGTCTTGAAACCGCGGATCAGACCCATGGACAAGGGCAGGAAATCGAAGAAGAGCGTGCGCTCCGTCTCCGTTTCCAGCGAGATCATCTTGCCCTTCGCCTCAGGGTTCGTCTTGGCGTAGATGTACTGGAGATTCGTGGTTTTTCCGCAAAGACCGGGACCGTAGTACACGATCTTGCAGTTGATTTCGCGGGAGGAATAGTTAATGAACGACATGCTCTAACTGCCCGCCTCACCCATCTCCGAAGAGACTGTCGATGTCGTCATCGGTGATTTCAGAGAACACCGAAGACTCCTGTTGCTGGGCTTTGGTGTGGATGACTTCGAACACCGCCGCGAGCTCGGCGCTGGCCTTGCGCACGCGGAGGCGAACCAGACCCAGGGATGACCGCTGATCGAAGATGATCACGAGGATCACCCGCTGGCCCACCAGGGAGATGTGGATGTTGTCGTGCTCTCCCTCGTGGAACTGGATCGCAAACTCTTTTTCACCGAGGAGCTGAGCCAGCCCGCCGGTGGCAGCGATGTTGCCTGCAGTCAGGCTCGCCAGGGACGTGGTGTCCATGGAAGCCGTCTCGCCGCTGTTCGCCAGCAGCTGGCCGTTCTTGTCGACGAGAAAAACCGCCTTGGCGACTGCGTCGCGGTGTAGCGCATCGCAGATCCCAACGATCTGGACATGCTCCTCTTCGAACAGCACCAAATGCGAGCTCATGCACTGCTCTCGTTGGCCTGGCCAGTTCCCTGCTCGGCTCCACGCCGAGCGCGGCTCAACCTAGCACCGGCGGGCAGATCAGACAAGAAGTTCAATGAGTCTGTGGCCAAGGCCCATGGCTGCACAGCCGAGCCGCCCCGGAACCCGGGACCACGTGCCAGACGCCTGGCAAGGCCCGGCCCATGAGCGATGCAGGGGTCAACCGGAATGGGCAGCAGGGCCGGTCCTGCTGCTCAAAGGTCCCGGCGACCCGCCAGGGCTCGGGAGAGCGTCACCTGGTCGGCGTACTCCAGATCCGAGCCGATGGGCACCCCGCTGGCGATGCGGCTGACCCGCACCCCCAAGGGCGCGGCGAGGCGCTGGATGTAGAGCGCGGTGGCCTCGCCCTCCACGCTGGGGCTGGTGGCCACGATGATTTCCTCCACCCCCGAGAGCCGCGTGAACAGCTCCCGCAGGTGGATGCGATCGGGGCCGATGCCTTCGAGGGGGGAGAGGCGGCCGTGCAGCACGTGGTAGCGCCCCCGAAACTCGCCGGTGCGCTCGATGGCCAGGAGGCCCTGCACGTTCTCCACCACGCAGAGGGTCTGCGGGCTTCGGCGCTCGTCCGCGCAGAAACGGCAGGGATCCTGCTCGGTGAGGTTCAGGCACGTACCACACTTGCGGATGCGGGCGCGCACTTCCACCAGCGCCGCAGCGAGATCGCCGGCCACCTGGGGATCGGCGTCGAGCACGAAAAAAGCCAAGCGCGACGCGGACTTCTCGCCGATGCCCGGTAGCCGGGTGAAGGCGTGCACCAACCTGCGAATGGGGTCCGCGTCGGCCATGGCCTCTAGAAGAGGCCGGGCAGGTGGATGCCGCCGGTGATCTTCTTCATCTCGCTCTGGCTGTTTTCCTGGCTGGCGGTGATCGCCATGTTCAGGGCCGCGGCCACGAGATCGGCCAGCTCATCGGGATCCTCGGGATTGAAGGCCTCCCGGTCGATGTGCACCGTTTTGACCTTCTGGCGGCCATCGACCACCACCCGCACGAGGCCACCGCCTGCGGCGCCCTCGAAGTCCAGCTCGGTGAGCTGTTCTTGCAGGTTCTTGATCTGGCTCTGCATGCGCCGAGCCTGGAGCATGATGTTGCTGGGGCCGCCGCCACCGGGTTTCGCCATGGATCACTCCCTCTTTGTCGTCGTCAAGCGGGCGCCGGCTACTCGGTCCGGACGTCCCAGATCTCAGCCCCCAGGAGGGCCATGGCCGCCTGCACCGCGGGATCGCGGCGGGCAGCTTCCTCCCGGGCGCGCCGGGCTTCCCGGGCCCGGCGCTCTTCCCACTCGTACACCGTCTCACCCACCAGCGCCGGATCACCGGGCGGGCAGGGGCGCAGCCGGACCTGAGGCACCCGCCCCAAGAGCCGAACCGCGGCATCGGCCAGGGCGGCGGACAGCTCGTCCGCATCCCCGGCAAACACCTGGGGCAGGGCCACATCGAGGCGGTCCGCGTCGAAGTGCTGCACATAGGTGTTGTTGCGCAATTGGGAGCGGGTAAAGCCCTCAACCGCCTCAACGAGCTGCCCATAGTGCGCGATCAGCGGCGCCCCGTCACCGAGATCCAGCTGACCGGCCGGCTCGGCCTCGATTTCCTCGAGCACGGAGCTGTCGTCGGCCGCGGGCGCCGCGGCCGGGGCCACGGCGCGGGCGGGCTCCACCACACGGGCGGGCTCCACCACACGGGTGGGTTTTGCGGCGCGGGCGGGCTCCACCACACGGGCGGGCTCCACCACCACACGGGCGGGCTCCACCACGCGGGCGGGCTCCGGGGCACGCGCCTCAAACTCGCTCTCGTCGTCGTCCGGCGGCGGGGGCTGCACCACCCGCAAGTGGGGTGCCCGCGCGATCTGCCGAACGGCGGCGACGGGTTCGTCAAAGGCCGACGGTGGCGCGCTGGCGGGCCACTGGAGATTCTTGAGCAATCCCAATGCCTTGCGCGTGTAGGCGCTGGCACCGGGTGGCAGATCCGGGGTGAGATCGGGGGCCAGGGCGGT
>Ga0075163_10003585_pt1 | contig 20882 bp, 15 predicted proteins | sample JI1023141ADNA_FD_71478 | JGI IMG/M metagenome (GOLD analysis project Ga0075163, IMG submission 71478) | Wastewater effluent complex algal communities from Wisconsin, to seasonally profile nutrient transformation and Carbon sequestration -... | ecosystem: Engineered > WWTP > Effluent > Algae... | reverse complement strand
CTTGCGAATAAATGAGCTTGTTTCATTTTGGTGTGAGGCCCGTAAGGGTTTTGCATCAAATGGAACGAGTTTGTTTACGAACAAGATCCTAAGGATCTTGCGAATAAATGAGCTTGTTTCATTTTGGTGTGAGGCCCGTAAGGGTTTTGCATCAAATGGAACGAGTTTGTTTACGAACAAGATCCTAAGGATCTTGCGAATAAATGAGCTTTTTAAAAATAACTTTTAAAAAGCTCTTCAGCATTGAGTTTGAGATGTGTATTCGAGATGTGTATTCGAGATGTGTATTCGAAATGTGTATTCGAGATGTATTCGATTGAATAATGATGTCCACATTAATGATCAACGATTTTGTACATATATGATAAGATATATCAAAGTGTATTTAGATAAATAATAACGTACAGAGTCGAAAGGCTTTCTGTATTAAAATTAAAAATTAGGATTAGTCGAGTGTATCAGAGTCTTGAGACTAACTGTCTGGTAAGTGGGTCGATTCGTTGTGTTACTGGGAATAGGTCTGTCAAAATTTAGAGGCAAGACCCCTTGTCCTAATTCCATCTTAGCAATCTCTTCCTCATCATTGACTACTCTGATTACTTTTCCATCTGTGTCTTTAATTTCCAAATCTACGTAGGGATTAGCTCCTCGTCTCAATTGTTCTGCACGAACGCCTAATGCCGCCGTCTTTTCATACTTTGTTAGATAATTACGAGTACGGAATGTTGGAAAATTATGGGGATTGGGATTATTAGGATCCAGTCCAGACGTACTATCATCAGCATTAGGTTTACCTCTTCCTAGAACTGACACAGAACTCGTTGTTAGAGCTTGTCTAATGTTGGATTCCTGTTCGGTCAGATCTCCTAGAAGATCAGTTTCTAAATCATCATCGAATTCAGATAGATCTAGATCCTCTTGGGTTTGCTGTTCTTGATCTTCGATGTAATCTTCATCAAAAGTAGCATCCTCTCCGTAATCCTCAAATTGTGGTTCTTCATCCATTTTATATATTACTCTTGACTTTATTGATAAATTAATATCTTTTTAAATTTCATCATTTTTTCCTCACATATTTAAAGGTAATTCTCTTAACATTTTTATACAAGCTTCATGTAATTTTTGAGGAGTACCATATTGAGCTTGTTGTTCTACAGTTAAATCAGACCACGCTTTTTGTAAAGCTTCATTGTTTTCCGGAACATTCAACAAATTTTGGCAGTTAGTTTCATGATTCAATCTTAAAGCTTTTGTTCTAAATGATTCACCACATTTCCAACAACGTTTCTTAGCAGCCTTAGCTTCTGTTTCTTTCTTACTTTTCTGGGGCATTTCTCTCTTTACGTTTATGACTGTGGTTTGTTAAGGTTAACGTTGTGGTCACCCAAGATATCAAATTTCTGGTGCTCACTTAGCACATAAGCCGTGGGTGATGTGCTAAGTGAGCACATCACCCACGGTTGATGTATGACATTTATTATTCTCATTTTTTATGAGAGTAATATCAAATCCTCAAACAAACAATTATTCTACAATTTCTAAATGCTTTACTTGAGTAGTAAAACTTAGTTCCTTTCGCTGTTCTAATGTTAACCAACTAACGAAACGCAAATTAAAACCATATTGATCAGATACTAAGCGTGCTAAAAGCTCTAATATACGATCTGGTGCTTTTCTACCATTAAGTAAGTCATTATTATTGGGATTAATCTCTCTTAAAGTTTCTACTAAAAATCCATTATAAGTTTCATTCAAGATTAGCTCTAATATCTCGTCATCTGGCATCTTTCCACCAAAGGTTCTTCTTACCATATTCAAAAATGCTTTATGATCTACTTGTAATATCCAAATACCTTCAGAGGTAAATATTACACTAGTTTCACCTAGTCTTTTCCTTCCCGTCTTTGCTATAGTTTTGGATTTGTCATATGTTTTATCATATGCTCTCAAAGTTCTATCATATATTTCCATCACATCTTCGACACTAGGTGGAGAAAAATAGGGTAAACCTAGTCGTTCGGCAGTCTTCTTTGGGTGAGTATGAAAGAAAAGCGCCCACTCTGATGATCCTTCAGCCGATTTCGGATCTAAATTTGTTCTCATTTCGAAACTCTGAAACTTTAAATTATCATCAAAGTAAAAAGTACCTTTTATCTCATATTCATATCGATCCTGTAAGATTCTAATCATATCTATCTTCTTATATGGGATCCTTATAAGGATTGAGTTATGTTCTTTAGGTTTCTCCATTTTATTGGTATGTGCATATTTTGACGTATAAGTAATCTTTAATTTTTGTTTATTTACATCCACATTTTTATTTTCTTTATTTTTAGGCATCTTTTCATATATAGTTATCTTTCTCTTTTCATTGCTATAAACTTTATCATCCATCGTTTTTTCAACTTCACGCTCAGCTTCCTGTTTTACTTCATCTGCAGATCGGTCTAATCCCTCTAATCGTTCTAATCGGTCATTTAGACCAGGTATAATAACACCCTCTTTAGGTACTATTTGTACTGTTCGAGGAGTTTGCGAGGATCCTCCATTAGAGAACCATCTTATCAAATCCATTTTTTTTACGCGTTATGCTCTTATTTTAATCATTTAAAATAAAAATGTTTTATATTAATTTTAAGGGCGTATCGTTGCCCTTATGAACCCTACTCCTACGGATTTGCTGCGAGCTCCGCGCTCCCGCAAAATTAATTTTAAGGGCGTATCGGTAGCGTAGCAAGCCGATAGGCCGCCCTTATGAACCCTACTCCTACGGATTTGCTACGAGCTCCGCGCTCCGCGCTCCGCGCTCCGCGCTAAATTAATTTTACAACCTCATTACACTTCACAAAGTAAACTTTAACAAAGTATTTTTTTGATTGGGTTTTTGGGAGCAGTCAAAAAAGGTTGATTTTACGCTGATAATTTACTGATTTAACCATTTTTTCAATGGTTCGGCGGCTGACCAATTGCGACTCAATAAGCCATTCAGCGCAAACATGTCCTGACGAACTTCGAGAGGTTGAAGTTTGATACGTTTCACAAGTTCACGCTCTTCACCTTGAAACATATTCAAGACACGTTCCTCTGGATCTACCAGACGCAGAAGTACATAGTTGAAGCACGGTGTCTGGAAACCATCTGGACCAAGAACACTACTCATAATTCCATATGTCTTTTTGAATTTCGTTTTGGTATCCATATTGGTGTATGTTACTTGTGAACCATCCTTGAATTCAGCAAGGTTGTTACCATCCTTGCATTGATCCATTCGCGATTGTTGACCTGTTCTGCTAGTATTACAATAGCTATAGCTACGGGAAAAATCGTACATCTTGACGGTCAAGGAATAGAGTTTCGTTATAGAACCAACGACAACTTGATCGTGTCCAGAACCACAATCACGAATCTTGAAGAAGTTTTCCCAGGTATCTGGGTTCGAACGTTGTTCCCAAATTTCAACTGCCAATTCTGCAACTCCCTGCAAGTATGTCTTGGCATTTGTAAGAATCTCACCCAGTGCCATGGCAACTTCAGAAATCTTGTACCAATCTTCGCGAGTACCACAAACGCGAACCTTCGAAATACCACAGAGAGTCGTACAATAGTCATAATAGGCCTCCATAGCTTCACAGAAGCAGGCACCAATCGCTTCACGACTCTTGTTCGTGGAATCGCTAAATGTGGGGCAGAACAACGAAGTATCGATCTTGACTTTCGTTTTGAGGCGATCAATAATCATGTCAATGTTAAGAAGATCGGGGTTCGCCACGACGAAGACAAGTTTCTCCTTGGCGGCACCTGGGGCTGCATCGGAGAAATATCGCCGATATGTTTCGGCATTGACAGGATCATTGATATGTTTAGCGAGCTGACCAGCCACGATAAACCAGATATCCGAAGGACGAATCACTAGACCAGCATGAGTTGCCCAGCAATTAAAGAGATAGTTTGCATAATTGCTATGAAACATTACGTCTCCAAGCATATTCGGGGTTGTAGTAAGATCTTCTTTCACAACAACCGCCTCACCTCTTACTGTAAGACCATCCAAGACAGTTTCTGCTTTTGTAGGACGATCGTTTCGTTCCAATCGCAGTCCAGGATTAACAATTAGTTCGTTAAGACATGAGTTGCTAGTTGAAGATACCTGGCTGATAGGTTGAGGATATGCAGTAGGAATGACGGTGAAAGGGAAAAAAGAAGTAGGTAGTTTGCTACTCTGTCCACGATCTCCCAAATCACAGTAGAAATTGCTATTCATTCCAATCCACTCGCTGGTACGGTTACCATAATGAGCGTTGGCACAAACAAGACAAAATCCCTCATTGGTTGGCCATTCTGGAGTACGGTACCAAATTTGGGGAACGTGTTTGTTACCTGTAAATGCATAGGTACAAATGCCACGATCGTAACATTCTTGAATAGATTTAGGAGAAGCTGTTGTCGTCGACATCTCAATAAAGTTTTATGTAGTAATAAAAAATATGACTACATTATTCATTATTTAATTCAATTTTAAATAACTTATTAGGCAAAGATATTAATATTGTTTTTCTAGATTCGACTTTCTAATAGGGAGAAACAAATCTGATTTTTATCTACTCCAAGCGTGACGCATTGGTTTTTTAAACTTCACGGGTTGCTATGAAACATTGTTGTAAACTTCACGAGTTGCTTCGAATACTAGTTTCTCATTTTTATAGCTAGGATGTTCCTTCTCACCATAAAATAAACTTTCCGTAACATTTGCTTCTAGCATTAACGGTCCATGTCTATCAGATAGAGTTATATCATTAAAGGTTAATATAAGTTTATTATCATCACTGACGAACCACTTACCATAATAATTACCTTTTCTTTGATAGAATGTTTTATCTGGATAAATTGTAAAACAACTATTGGTGGAGGTATCATGATAAGTAATGCGCCAATCACCCATAACCAACCTCTCGATACTCTGTTTATTACTCATGGCCACTTTCTCTCCTAATACCATCATTCGACCACCCTGATAGGCCATGTTATAGATCGATCCCTTGAATTTATTTTGGTTCTCAGTCAAACATGCCTCTAATCTAAGGGGAACAGCGTTATTTTCACCAGGTAATTGGATACTAGGAAATTCTAACGTTAAGTTATTTCCATCTAAGTTGAAAATTCCCTCCAAATTTGTTTTGCATTCCCTAAATTCTCCATCCAATGTAAATACTATGGTAGATGTTACCATAGTATCAAGATATGTAATGTTCCATTCGCCAATTATCTTCATCATATGTCTTTAGTGATATTACACTATAACAACAACTCCAATCATATATCAATTTTTTCTAGTTTCGACATCCGCTACGACATGCGCTTCGACATCCGCTTCGACATCCGCTTCGACATGCGCTACGACATCCGCTACGACATCCACTACGACATTCGCTACGACATCCGCTACGACAATCGCTTCGACATCCGCTACGACATACGCTACGACATCCGCTTCGACATCCGCTTCGACATACGCTTCGACATACGCTACGACAATCGCTTCGACATGGGTTTCGTTATTTCTAAGCATTTACCTGATCAGGTACTTTGCTGAAGTTTTGGAAACCTTAAGGATAAAAATTTGCATATGTACATATGCGTAAAATTCCAATTGAGGTATGAACAAAAAAGCAAACTGAATTTTCCTAGGACCCTCTTCATATAGTAAGATTATAGTCAGCCTTGATAATTGTAAAATCTATCCTTACGTCCATTACTTAGACATGTTGCGGAAAAAATAAAGATGCTTATACTTGGCATAACTTAAGGATTTTTACTGAAATATTATTTAAAATTATTATCTAATTATATAACATAGAACAATATGACAAAGTGCGGTAACTGCAACAAGTGCAAGAAAGCTAACAAAGGAGAGGCCAAGGAATGCCACACCAACTGCGACTCAAAGGTCGATGTCCGCGTTGACGTCAGCCCCACCGTCCGCCACACCGAGAGCGCTCACAGACGCACGGACTTCCAGATCGATCTTGACTTCAAGACAACTCCTCACTGCTGCATTCGCGAGAAGCATCACAAGAAGACTGGTAAGTGCCAACACAAGTGCACTTTCATTGTCGATGTCGACCTCGACCTCCGCGCCCGCAGCTGCGTAAGCAAGCCATGCTCACCTGAGGCTACCTTTGACTTGCAGATTGATATAGATCATGACACCTCATGCAAGCTCCAGAACGGTCCTCACGACTGCAAGGACAAGTGCTAATGATCATATACTTATAGGTCTTTTTAAAGAGCTTATGGTAAATGTTTAACCATCTTATTAATTAAATAAGTGTTATAAATAATATAACACTTTTTGATTTTTCGTTGGCATAAATTGATTTTTGTTTCCTTACTTGTTAAAGTACCATAATTTATCAAAATGGTACTTTGTGAGGAATGTGGAAGAGGAGGTGCTTTATATGGATACGTTTATCAGCAGCCCTTGAGATGTAAAGACTGTAGAGATATGACCATGTTTGACGCATACATCAAGAGATGTCCATGCAATAAAGCTAGTGCACGCTTTGGTATTCTCGGTGGAATACCAATCTATTGTGGAACATGTGCTAAAGACATGCCAGGGTTTATTAATCTAAAGGTTTCGCTATGTATAAAATGCAAGGTGGGGCAAAGACGTTATGGTCGTGAGAATGAATGCGCTGAATATTGTGCCAACTGTCGTACTAAAGAGATGCTAGATCTCTACGCTAAAAGATGTGACTGTCCTTTCAACAAAATAGCAAGTTTTGGATACCCTGAAGAACAAGCTTTTTGTTGTGAGAAATGTAGAGCTTCTGATATGAAGGATATCAGAGCCTCTAAATGCAAAAAATGCAATAAATCGACCGCATCTCATGGACATCCTGGGATGTCAGCTACGCATTGTCGCAAATGTCAAGAGCAGGGAATGGAAGATCTCAACGCAAAGGAAAAATGTAGATGTGGAAAGGCAATTCCTTCTTTCGGTTATCCCAACGATGAAAAAGCGACGTGTTGTAAAATATGTATAAATGATGGTATGGTTAATATCGTCAGTGAGATGTGTTTATGCGTGCAGCCCAACCGTCAATAGGGTATCCTGGTGAACGAGCCACTTGTTGCAAGATGTGTAGGAAACCTGGAATGATGAATGTGAAAGATGAGAAATGCAAATGTGGCTTTATACCTAGTTTTGGCTTTCCAGGTGATAAAAGAGCCACTAAATGTAGAGATTGCAAGGACGCAGGTATGGAAGACATAAAACATAAAAAGTGTATATCAGGATTGTGTGGTGGAAGCAACGCCTCTGCCAATCCTCAATATAAAGGTCACTGCAGACATTGTTTCATACATCTTTTTCCAGATGAACCTGTTTCAAGGAACTATAAGGTAAAAGAGAATGAGGTAAGAAACTATTTCTCTACCCAGTTTCCGTCAATGAGTTTTGTCTTTGATAAGACAATTGATGGTGGCTGTTCTAAGCGTCGACCAGATATATTCTTAGATTTATTGTCTCATGTCCTCATTGTTGAGATAGATGAAAATCAACATAATGGGTATGAAGATTCCTGTGAAAACAAAAGAATCATGCAAATATATGAAGATTTAGCCCATAGACCGATCATTTTATTGAGGTTCAATCCTGATAGTTATATCGATGCTGCTGGAAAAGCAATACCTTCACCTTGGAAGATTATACAAAAAGGACTGATCCTCACAAAAGAAGGGAAAAAAGATTGGGACAATAGACTAAAAATACTCAATGAGAAGTTTCAAGATTATATCTCAGTTGTTCCTGAAAAGGCCATTACAATTGAGAAGTTATTTTTTGACCAAGAATAATCCTTCATGCAAGCTCCAGAACGGTCCTCACGACTGCAAGGACAAGTGCTAATAATCTTACACTTAGATCTTTTAGAGCTTATGGTAAATGTTTAACCATCTTATTAATTAGATAAGTGTTATAAATAATATAACACTTTCACATAATTTATCTTTTCCAATTCAACTTAGTTTTTCCAGACATGTTGGGTTCATCTTCACATTTTATCTGTTTACGATAAAAGGCTAATTTTATCTATTTACGACAACACAGTTCAAAATTATTGTCTTGTGTTTCAAATGCATCTAGCTCATAGGATCTTCAATCGAATATTAACTAGTGACTCTTATTGTTTATTACAATAAACAATAATAAACAAAGATAAAACCTCTATATAAAATAAGAATATGACAAATTGTAATTTGCTCATCCTCGTTATTATTCTAATAGCTTTAGTAATTTATTACCAAATTTTTCACAAAAATACCATACAAATTGGCGGTCAAGATATAGTAAGCACGAACATCATAGTTGAAGGTTCCGATGCTGATGTTCAAGTAGCTGATATACAAGCTGAAAGTCTTGCAGCTACTGAAAACGCCTTTATGGGAGATTTCAGAAATGCGGACTTTACAGATAATAACTTAAGTAGGTCAGATGTTAATACCATTGCCAATGGAGCCCCCTATGTTGCAGAAGAACAAGCCAATATGTATTTTACTGGTGATGTGGTAGATGGTATTGGAAACTACACTGTTGACGGCACCAACAGGGTTCAAGGACAACAAGGACAACAAGGACAAACTAGAAGAATTAGTCCCATTTCCTTAAGAAGACCATTAGGAAGAGTTATCGAAGCTAATACATGGAGTATGATTGATTACCGCCCCAGATCAAATGATCGTGCCTTTAGAATTATGAGAGCTGGTATTAGACAACTTGATGTTCTCCAAGTCTTCGATTCTATGGGTCGCACCTCCTTCGTTTTACGTCTTAAAGGTATGATGCCCACTGCATGCAATCAATTAAGGATTCTACCAGTCAGACTAGATCCTTTTGGTAACATCAGATTAACTGCCTATTCGATTGTTGATCCACTCTTGTTATGCACTAGAGATATCCAAGCATGGCAGGTTGATATTCCCCTTATACGATTACCTCTAGGTCGTTATACAATCGTCCTTAACAACCGACCTGTTACTACGGTAATTCAAACCTGATCTGTTTTGATATCCCATTATACAAAGTACGAGTGGACTGAGTAGCTTCCCACGAGCATTATAAGATCTTAGAGATTGTTGAAAAAGTAATGGAACCGCTTTTATGGTCTGCAGTTTTGGTGACACATTACTTCCTCTTATCTCCAATATTATCTATTTTTAAAACGAACATTTTTTAAATAGACAAAATCTTTACAACACTTGATCTTGGCTCTTAGACTGATACATAAAGCCCCTCAAGAAATTTATGTATTGCGTCACTCGTTTCTTGTCGCTCAAAAATATCGTTATGGTCAGCACCTGGTACTGGACATAGGTCAACACATTTAATACCTTTTCGTTTGCATACATCCACCATATGTTCAGCGTGATCATAAGCTATCACACAGTCAGAAGAACCATGAATTATGAGAATTGGTGCTGCTATATTGGCTATTTTATTTTCATTACAAAAGAAATCCACAAAATATCCCATTGGATTATTAGTTATCACTTTAGCCGCAGATCTGAAAGGACTTATTAAAATTACTCCACCGAGTTTGTGTTCTGTGTCGTTATCTAGATTACTCGATCCTTCAGTTGAGTCAGTATCAGAGATGGTAGAAGTACTACAACCTGAAGAAAAAGCACAGAATCCATCTTTTTCTATTGGTTTTTTGCCTTTTAAGGATATTCGTTCAGCTATTTCACATGTAGGTCCAGATCCGATGGACTGTCCCATTAAGATTATGTCTTCTGGCTCATAACCAAGAATGCGTCTAGCATGATTCCAGGCCATGGCTAAACTTTCATAGCATCCATCTTCCGAAGGATAATCGCATGTACGAACAGATGACGTAGAAGTCTGTTCTGCTGGAACAGAGTGACCGTAACCTAGATACTCATAACCTAGCACTGAGACATGGAATTTCTCCCGCAATTGCATTAGAAAGTATTCAGATGCAGCTAGATCTGTAGCGTTACCATGTGAGAAGATAATAAGTTTTAAATTTTTATCTGCTTTTGTATTCTTCTGTGTGATTGGAAAATAAAGAATTGGTATTTTATCTCCTCGACTGTTACTAATATATATCGGTTCCGATCGAAAGTTATAAGGAGGATTCGGATAAGGGAAAGCCATTTTTTGTATTGTATTACCCATTTTGGAGGTCTATTAATATTTCGCAAATACAGAATTACAAGTATTATCATTTTTTAAAGTTAGTTTTTGAGGTTTTAAATATCCAGAGTAGTATTTTCTTGTATTCTTATATAGGCTTCATATTCAAATGAATCTAAAGGAATTAAAGCGCCTTAAAACAATAAGAGAAATCAAAAAAGGGGGTAAATCAAAATACGTTATATTATTAGAAGGAAATGTTATCAAAAAGAAATACGATAAAACAAAACCTGAACATATAAAACATTTTGAACATGAAGTTATTATTCTGAATCACTTAAAAGCACAAGGAGCAGTAGAAATTCCTAATATTATAGCTACAGATAAAGAAGATCTAACTATCTACATGGATTTTTGTGGAGATAATCCACAGGATACAGCTGTTTTACAACAAAATTTAGCAGTACTAATGAAGAAATTTCGGGATATCTATGGTTTATATAGATATGAGATTGTAAATGGAAACAAGATTTTAGTCGATAAGATAGGTTTACACAACGTATGTGAGAAAGACGGCAAATTATTCTTAATTGATTTTGGATCTAATTTATGGGTACTAAATGTTTAACTTACACTGAGGAAATGGATATAGAGTCTAAAAATGTTTAACTTTTTCTGATAGATAATGATATAGACTCTAAAATGTTTGAAATGCTTCTTGGTTGGTTGCCAATTGTTTTGGCCTTCTTCTATTTCTTTGGTGAAAGCTTCAACTTCACTCGTGACTTCACTCGTCGCAACAAGACCGTCATTGGTTGGTTACTCGCCCTCTCACTCTTGGCTATCTTATTGCTCTACCTCATGGCTGGGACCCTTGCATTCAACTACTTGTTCAAGAACCCAAATACCGTAATAGTTACTAGACCAGGTCCAGCCTATGTTGACCTTGAATAAGGTATAATACATTCATAACATATTGATATAATCTCGATGATTTGATCATCGAGATTATATGTTTGCTTGTTGTGTATAATCTTGACAAAGTATGTTATTGCTAATTTGACTTTATTTGACAGGTTTAAGGATTGTTCTAGGCTTAATAAGACCTGGCACTATCTTAGGCATAAATACAGTTTTAGACGTCTTTATAGCTGGATTTATGTCTGGTGCTGCTTTAGAAGTTAGTACTTTATTATCGGTTATGACTTTTTCATCATTAGCATTGGCATTGGCATTCGCATTGGCATTCGCATTGGCATCAGCATTAGAAGGAGATGTTGATAAACCATCATATGGTATAAGTTGTGAGGGATTTAGAGATTCAGCTACAGATTTGGGTTTTAGAATAGGTAAAGGAACTAGTCGTTTTATAGGTTTTATGGGATTCATGGGTAGACTATCAGATATGACAGAAGATGTGACAGAAGATGATTTCACTAGGGGTTTGACTGAGAGTTTAAGGACTGGTCGAGGTAAAGAACTCGTAGCCTGAAAAGTGGTGCCAAGTGAGGATTGGTCTTGCTCCTTTTCCCTCTCCTTATCCTTTTCCATCTCCTTATCCTTCTCCTTCTCCTTATCAATTAAAGAGCCTACTTCATCTTTATGATCTCTTTTCGAGTATAAGGTTTGTTCATAAGTATCTTCGCGTATGAAATGCATTACTGTAACGGTACGCTTCTGTCCTGTACGGTAGGCGCGGCAAATTGCCTGATATTCATATTGTTCGCTCATGTCTCCTAGAAATGGATGTACTATGAAGACATAATTGGCTTCGACCAAGTTAATACCAGATGCACCATATACTGATGATAATAGGATCACCTTACAATTCTTACGTTCCTGAAATGTTCTAATAGCCTTGGTACGCACACTAGTCGCTCCCTTAACAGTACTGGATTCGATCTTTACTTCGGCTAATGCTACCTCGAATTGTTCTAATAGATCTTCCCATTGTGCAAAAAGTATAACCTTATTTGTGGGATCTGAAGCGCATACCTCTGATATCTTATCCACGATATCACAAATCTTAGAACCCCATAATCGTTTTGATAGTCCCGTCTTACTACGAATCTCAGCAGCTACATCGTTCTTGGAACCAAGATTAGCCAATTTCGTACTATCAAATGGTGTGTTACGACATTTAGGACATGTTTTCTGACCCGAGTTAACCATGAGTTCTGTACATTCAAGACAGAAATGATCTCTACAATCAAGGGCCACAAACTTTTTACATTCAGACGACGTGAAATCACAGAGACAACATGTCAGAGTCTTGTTCTGCAAGAAGTTTAGATACAGTCTATTAGATTCTTCCAACGCCTTAACCTCCTGTTTAGCAGAGTCAAGTGATTTCATTTCCTTTTTGTATTCTCTGACAAGATCTCTTGCCCTTCTTAAATGTGGATCTACCTCTAGACCAGCCTTGACTTTAGCATTATGATCTTTATGACTGGAATCCGTGAGAAAGAATAAGTCCTGAGGGGTTTGCCAGTTCTTAGTGAAAGGATAATCGGCTAAGGCTTGTAGATTCTTGAGATTAGAAATGATATCGGTAATAATATCCTCCATAACTTTTATATGTCCAGCCCAGCTCTTAAGTCGATAAGCACGATCTTCATGTTGCTGTGCCATAATGTCATCGGCTGATAACAATTTGTTAGAAATAGAGGCTGTAGTCGCAGAACTTACCAGTGTCCCCGAAGTTCCTGAAGTTCCTGAAGCAGGAACAGCTCCAACAGCATTAGAAGCACCCGAAGCATTAGAAGCGGAAGATAAGGTGGAGTTAACATTCAAGTTATGGTAACAGGCAAAACGAACCTGCTGTTCCACATCTGATATTACTGCCATAGCTTTATAAAGCATTCTTTCTTCTTCTGAAGCATGTACGGGTATCTTGACATATTTCAATGGTGGTAAGATGCGTTTAGTATTCTTAATAACGCATTTATCAAAAAAGAGGGATTTGTTGACACCAGTCATTGGTAGAACCTCGGACCAATCATCCTCAAAATGCAGTAAATATGGTAGATTCATAAGAATGTTCTCATTATCTAAGATCGATGAACCAGAAAATCCCCAGTAATATCGAGCCTTCAACAACGATTTAATAATAAACAAAAGAGAATTAGTTCTTGTCTTAGTAGCTATGACCTCATGAAACTCATCATGTATTACACGATTCCATTTATAGAAATAAAGGAGTTTTCTAGGTAGGACATGTTCTAAATCTGCATAGACTTGATTATTCCAAGTCTCTGGATCATCAGAACTCAATTCTGGAATACTTGACTTAGCCAACCGTTGTTCGACTAATTGCTCAGAAAAACCATTTTCCTTAGTAAAGCCTTTACCAATGTGATTAGTATTGATCATCATAGAATATGTTACGATAACTGCATCTGCATTAATTATATCAGCATGTGACAGATTGTTTAAGTGGTGCATAGTCGCTATTCTAACCACACGATAGTTACGACCAGAATTATCAGATGAGGCAGATGCATGAATCTGTCCTTTTCTTGCATTTGCATTACCGATTACCATCGTGCCAAGACATTTTACAAATTCATTATACCATTGATCGATGATGTTATTAGGACACAAAATTAGAGTAGCTCTACTAGGAATATATGCATCATCTTCGATACCTTTATCGAGTGGTGGGTAACTAGGTCCTAATCGGCAATGCTCAGAATAAATATGACCGATACCCGTCACTGTCTTTCCATTACCCATAATATCACCTAGTAGACCTCCATTTATCTTGTATTCTTTAAAGAAATCAGGTGGATCCTGATAGATATGGTAATGAGCCAGAGTTTTCGCAGTTTCCTCTACATCTTTCGAAGATACGAAACAAAATGGTTCATTAGTATCTGGATCTGGTATGCCATAATAAAAGTCTTTGTAGTATTTTATTTTGATATCACCACTTTCGATTTGTCTCATCCATGTAAGAGTCTTTGCCTGATAATCATAAAGTTTAATTTTGAATCCCCGGGGATTAGGTGTCATCAATTCTGATTCCGAATCTCGCAAAATAATCTGTGAGTTATCACGTCTCAAAAACATATAAATTACCTGAATTAGTTTTACAGGTATGTTTTGATTCTCAAGATAGAGCTTCTTTGCCAGATTTAGATTCGGTTTAAAAGTAAGTTTATATTCCCTCAATTTAGCAGGAACGTAACTATTGATGTAATTATTCACGTTATTTGGGTTATTTAAGTTATTTGGGTTATTTGGGTTATTCGGGTCATTTGGGTCATTTAGGTCATTTAGGCTATCATCTGTGCTATCTTCTGATTCTAATTTGGATAAACTAAGTAACATATAGTCGGGATATAGTGTGGCCATTTCCTTCCACTTATGTACTTCTGCCATATTACCGTGTTTAAATATATTTCTTGACGCATAAAAATTATTACCAAAACAATAGTGTTGGCCATTGATAGAGAGATGCCAATCAGCATGTGAATATGGCTGTCCCACCACGAACGGTTGTATCGTTATTTTACAGTTTTCCAAATCAGTAGGTAAATCCGTATTACCATTACTGCTGGTGCTGCTGTTGCTGGTGCTACTGTTGCTGCTGTTGCCGTTGTTATTATTGGTGTTATTGGTATTTAACATACTGTTGGTTCCACTGATATATGAATCATAGATGATGCTAATCTCATATTTGTAGTTATCTGCAACGACTGTATTAGTCGTGGTAGATCTACTTTGTATATGTGCCATTTAACTGATTAACTAGTACATATGAAGCATTTAAAAAAAATTTATTCATTTTTTCATCTGAGCCATAACCTATTCAGTGTAAGTATAATTAAGTGACTTTATGTAATTGACCAATTTAGGTTTATTCAGAGGAGATATAACCCAGCATTTCGTAGTAAAATCCCATGATGCTCCCAATTCCTTTTTTAACCAATCTTTGATACCATAGGTATTACTTCCACATATCTTTATACGATCAGCTCCATCCGTCGTAATACTAATTGTCTTCTGTTTCATTACTGGAATTGTATTCGTACTACTTACCGAAGTCGATGCGATTGTATTGGTATTAGACGCAACTGGCACAGAGACAGAGACAGACTGTAAAGATGTACCTGCTGCTGCAGCTATGGAAGCGGCTAATCGGTCTTCAGGAAGGTGAACTTTTACTGTCTTGGATGCAAAGAAAGATAGAATATCATCCATAATCTTAGATGGAAAGATCCAACATTTCTTGATAGCATTCCATCTACCACCCAATCTTGACATATCCGTCTTATACTTAAAGGTAGGTGGTCCACAAACCCAGATCCCATCTTTACCTTCGGTTAGACCGATTACTATTTCTTGTGGAGCTTTTTCATACGTTTTCGCAGTTGTTGCTGATGATGAAGCAGTTGTACTATTCTTTGAAAAAGAGTAGTATAGTTTGTATTATCCAATTAAAAATCAAATAAACTGACACAAAGTATATTTTTTATTCAAGATATCTATGTTTAACCAAATTTCGGTTTGAGTCTAATAGTAGATTTCACTGGTACCGTGGTACTTCCCGGCGCAGCCGTTGTCGCTGTTGCCGCAATAGGTCTTGCTGTTGCCGCAGTAGGTCTTGCTGTTGCTGTTGCTGTTGTTGGTCTAATAGTCAGTGGCACGCTTTCAGAAGTTGTAACACTAGATGTAGTAGCGGAAGGCGTTGCTACGGGTCGTGAACTAGGTTTTGTAGTGGGTGGTCGAAGTCTGGCAGATGGTAAAGCAGCACGAGCTGGTACTGTGACCGGTAGAGTAGTTGATGCTGTTGTAGGTGCTGTTGTAGGTGCTGTTGAGGAGACACTGATAGCAACACTTCCACTAGCAGTAGGACGAGTAACGATCGTGGGTATGACTCGATTGGTGTTGGTAGCTGTATTAGGTCCAGCTGAAACTACATTAGTGGTAGATGTGTCCGATAAGTTAGGTACTGGATAATCTTGTTCAGCATTTTCCACAGACGATTCTATTTTTTCATTCCTAGGTTTATCTACTGGTAAACTCACTTCTTCCACTTTTTGCGTCTCTAACGTAGGAGTTGGTAGAATAACAGCAGGTACACTTGATATACTAGTCTTAGTAATAGGTCGCACCGATAACGCCACTGGTCTTCGAATAGTAGGCACTCGAAGTACTCCTGGAGCTGCTGTAGGTGCTGTGGCGCCGGTAGCTGTGGTAGCTGTGGCTGTTGGTCTAGTTGATCCTGGGGCCAATGGTCTAATAGATCCAGGTGCTGCTATTGGTCTCGTAGATTTTGGTGTAGGCAATGGTCCTACGGTAGCAGCAGTAGCAGCAGTAGCAGCGGTAGCCGCAGTAGTAACTGTCGGAACTTTCTGAGTTGTTTTTGAAACAGTTGTGACTGTAGTTACAGCTGGAGCCTTAGTGATTTTAGTGACAGTAGATGGAGGAGCTGGTTTTGCAGTCGTTGTGGGTGCCGTAGTACCGACGAATCTTTCCAAGATTGATGGTGTTGTATCTACTTTTTTAAAGATAAAATATCGATTCATGTCATTGTAACGTCTCTCGAAGTCGGACATCTTAGGTTTTTCTTTAAGAGAAGGTGAAATATAATTGGACAGATCACCTCCTTCTGTGAAGGCACCATATTCGACAGGTTCGAATCCATATTCAGCCGCAATCTGAGTAAGATAGTCGAAGTCTGTTAAATACTCTGGAATTTCTTGACCAATACTAATATGTTTCACCTTAATTTTCCTACCCAATGGTCCAGCTACGAATTCTGCTGCTGGTAAACCTGGAATATCTTCAAATGGATTACTCTTGAAATCCTTGGTCAAACGCCAGACATCTATCTTACGATTAGGTTCGCTGCCAACCAGAACATTCGACTTAGCTACATTAAACTCATTCAACACTTTGGCACCATCCAAGGTAATACCTATAAGATAACCTCCAGGCATCATAAGTTCTGAAATATTCTGAAATAATCCAGTAATATGAGCTTCATCTTTCATAAAATAGTGCAAGGCAAACATGATCGAAATGATGTTGAAACCTGGAGCATTCTTTTCAAGTGCTTTTTCTAGAACTTTCTTGTAGCTGTCAGTATTAGCAGCATCTAAATTGTTAATATTCTTACTAACATCACCCCAGACACCATCCAGATCTACCTTATATCCCGGTGGAGGATCATATCGATCTTCTTCAATACCATTTCTTGCTGAATCGATACCTAATACGCTTTTCGCTCTTGCAGCGCCCCACTTATCCCAATCAGCAAAACGACCAACACCAAGATCTAAGATTCGGATAGGAGCTGTAGGATCATCTTTTCTGAGTTCTTCTGCAGCACCAACTATAAGATCGCGTTTTACTCTATTGTGGAAAGAACGCATTCTCTTCGTAATATCTTTCAAACTGTCATCAACTTGAAGATAATAATGTGCTGGAATTTCTTGTATTCCTTTAAGCATCTCTAGTGTAATAGGGAATTGTATGAGTTTCCAATTGCTCTGTGCAGTATCTAAACGATTTGGCGTTTTCGTTCTACTCTTGTCCTCTCTTACACGTAACGGTATCCAGCCATTGGTTCTGAAAGGAAAAGCACTTACTCCACCAACTATTGGTAATGGTCCCCAGATAAACTCCACTACTGAATCATCATATATGATTTGCTTCTCCAATGTTCGAATTTGATTATCCGCATCGATTGGTACTCTTGCTACGTTATCTACACCATCAACGAAATCATGAGGATACATGAAACGATGTGGCTCTCCTCCCGGATAGCCCGCTAATAGACTTAAGGTCTGGAATGGATCATTAGGGTTAGTTCTTGGTAGTATACGAACTAGAAAGTCATTCGATAATGAACCTAATGGTTTCCATTTAAGATTGCGTAACCACTTAATTGGTTGTCTTAAACTAGCAGTGGGATAAGGTTCATCTGGTGTAAAAATGTAACCATCACTGCGGTATAAGTTAGCCGTAGGCGAACTTTCGATTTTCTCAACAATCTTACCTAGAACACTAAAATCATCTGGCTTCTCAGGCTTTGGAATATGATAGTGTTCTTTCATTTTTAATACTAAAGGTCCTACTGGAGTGATTAAACCCGGTTCACCTGGCTTATGTTCATCCTGAACCATTGGATCAACTCTCGATGGGGTTTGTGCTGTTGAGGCATCGGCCGATGGAATCTTTAATGCTTTGAGTTTCTTGATACGCTCTGAGAATTTTAATGGGCGAATATCCTTACCACTTGTTTTATTTGCTGTTGGTTCCATCAAGTAATCGAAAATCAGAAATTCATTTGAGTTTTCCATATACTCACCATCGAATGCGGCACCAATTAAGTCTGGTCTTGTTAAACCAGAGTAACGAACATTTAAGTTATGATCAATAAGATAACCACGACCCTTTTCGGTTATTGGAAAGTAGAGAATATTACGCGTACCATCAGCTTTCATAGTAATAAAATAGGAACCATCAAGTATGGGTATTTCTCCTTGTGGGTTCTTCGCAATATGTTTAGGTTCGAACGGATTTACATCCATACCGGCGAAGTAACGTCTCATTCTACCATCATTTGGAGCATTCTTTCTTTCTTTCTCATTAAAGAATGAGATTGTATAATCTAATAACACTTCCCTCTTTTCAGACTCGGAAACTGGTATAGGTGAATCATCATAGGCTGATTTTATGACTTCTAGAATTCCGATGACACTATTATAATATTTATCCGTCTGAGCATCGACATCTGTTGCAGGAATATCCGCTAAAAGAACATCCGGATTCGATTCAATCTCCAATTCATAATGCTCAACCGCATTATAGATATTGGAAAGTTCATATGAAGCACCATCTGATTCTTTTACAATGGTTGCATCGACACGAAAACTAGGTACCATGGTCTTTCCATCCACTGGAGAAATTATCATAGGCCCATTGAATGAACGACGTTTCTTTAAGCGATAATGTTTCTGATATCTAGGGTCGACAACCAATTCTGAAAATTGAGCTTTTACTGTGTTATCCGTAACTGGAGTCTCTGTCGAAGATTGTAATCGCAAGTTCCAATCAGCAACAGGTGTCTTATTAAGACTCGACTTAACTTCTAAATCTTTAATTGCCGATGTAAGACAGAAAGTCTGAATTTGAGATGAAGGGATGCTAGCTCTGGCTTCTAGTAAATGTGCTGGAAGGAACTTTGTCTGCTTTAAACTAATATCTAAAGTCAAGACTGAATCCTTATTTTCCGTTATTTGAATGTTTTCAGGTAAAATAGCTTTCGTAGCTGAAACTTGAGCTGCAGACAGGCGTCTAAGAGTACCGATGACTTGTTTGAACTTAGTAAACTCGATCTTAGGGTCAAATTCGATCTTACGACTCGTGTTAGATTCGATAAACTTTCCCAATCGGAATTCTAGTTCATGATAGGAATTGGATGTCTTAGAAGCTTTTTTTCTCGATAAGGTTCCAGTAGCTCTTTCGTTGCTTTCAAGGGCCTTATTTTTACTAAAATGGTCCCAAATTTTGCTTCGAATAGAATTTTGGAAATCTGTTGCCATAGTTCAGTTAAACTTTGACGTTTCTTCTAATATTAAGCTAGATAAGAAAGTCAAATAAAAACTCATCATTTTTTATATCAACATTCTCTCTCAGAAGTTAAACTTTCTATTCTTCATTATTGTTATAATAAAGACAACATCCTCCATCCTAAATTGGTTAAAGATAGTTCTAAATTGCTGTTTATCAGTAAAATAAAACTAGACTTACTTGAAACCGTAGCTTTTTCGTCACGACTAGTCCATCAGGTAACGGTTTCAGTGTATTTGTTAGCTTGACACTGTGGCTACATGTGAGTTCTCACCAACAGTCTCAATGTAATTTTACCCTTCTCAACTATACAACCGCAGGCACGCTTTTACAACGGAGATCAAGCTCACAAAAATTGCATTACTCGTAACCAGCGGAAATCAACTATTTTACGGATACGGTAAAATTTGAATACTTTGTTCTTTATATTACTGGCTAGAGACTTTTGGAGGCTTAAATAAAAATCCGCAATAGATTATAAAGAATATATTATGACTAATATGTATTTAGATACTAACATGTATGGAGGTTATGTAAAAGACTCTCTATTACGTGTGAATGAATCAGGTCTAAGGACTTTCACACAAGTAATGGATGATGACAGTACTCGTGGATCCTTTAGTTATCGTGACCGCAAAGATCCTAAAACAAAAGCATATAGAACACCTTGGATGCCAATAGCTCATAAGATTTTTACTGAGAAATGTAATGCTATGAAAGATAAGACTGGTAATGACGAATGTCCACCTATGATTATAAAGGTCAGAGAAACGACTCTCGGTAATAACAAATATAATCTTGGTAACAGACAGAGACAATACTATGTTACTCAAGAGTTCTATGATGAACCACGTAGGATCGGTAAGATATTATACACATATGAGCCCAAATCATGGTTTATGAAGTGGAATGAGACTCCTGAAGCGTTTTTTAATCGTATGTATTCTAAACGAGACGCTAAACGTCGTCATCTTCCTCCAATCCCTGATATTTATAAAGACAAAGTCGAAACTAAGATTAAGGTTTTACCACCAAAAGGTAAAGGAACCTCACGTAAAGTTACGATAGCTGACGATGTACCAATTACTGCTCCGCCACCAAAGAAGGGCCGAGTAAAGAGAACGACTAGGAAGGAAATGGA
>Ga0075163_10003582_pt1 | contig 20885 bp, 16 predicted proteins | sample JI1023141ADNA_FD_71478 | JGI IMG/M metagenome (GOLD analysis project Ga0075163, IMG submission 71478) | Wastewater effluent complex algal communities from Wisconsin, to seasonally profile nutrient transformation and Carbon sequestration -... | ecosystem: Engineered > WWTP > Effluent > Algae... | reverse complement strand
TTTTCCCTTTTCTGGCTTGTTGTGCAATGCTTGTGTTGCCAAAGGGGCAAATCACCAGAAAAAGCAAAACCAATGAAAAACGTGCGATCACTCTGTAAAATAATCAATATGGAGGTAAGTATCAGTTGGATAGACTGAATTTTGGAGAGATTTACATCCCACCCTTACTCTTTAAATCAAAACGGACAAGTGCTATAACGGTAGTGTGAAATAAAAGGTTGAGCCTTTATTGATTTCACTGATAACACTCATACGCCCGCCATTTTTCTCAATAAAATCCTTACAAAGAATAAGTCCCAGTCCCGTTCCCTTTTCATCTGCGGTTCCCTTGGTGCTATGTTTCGTATCGATCCGGAAGAGTTTCTCGATTACCTCTGCGCTCATTCCTACTCCTGTATCCCGTATGGAAACAGTCACATCCTTGGCATCCGGCTGTATGGACAGTGTTATGGTTCCGCCCTCGGGCGTAAACTTAATCGCATTCGAAACCAAATTTCGAACCACCGTGGTAATAGAGTGTCGGTGTGCCTTGATGGGGAAGGGGGTGGTGAATTCCTGAATCAGCTGTATTTTTTTATTGGCAGCTTGTGTTTCCAGAAGAGTTTTGTTTTCTGTGAGTACGGCCGTCAGATCAAAGGGCTCTGCTGTAAATTCAATATTGCCGGTTTGAGAGCGTGACCACTCTAAGAGATTTTCTAGTAAGGCGAAAAGATTTTTGAGCGACTTATCCAGGTCCTTCGCCAGCATTTGAATGTCCTCTTTGCTAAGTTTATCCGTATGGTTAATCAACAGACTTGCAAAAGAGGTTAAGGAGTTGAGTGGGCCCTTTACATCGTGACTGATGATGGAGAAGAATTTGTCTTTCGTAGCATTCAATTCTTTTAGTTGAAGATTTTGGGATTGAATGATGGCATTGGAAGCTTTTAATTGTTTGTTCGATCTTCGTTTGGAGAGGTAGAGAAAAACAGTGAGTGATAAAACAGTAGCGATAAGCACAATCACAAGCATCAGAATATTGCGAAACTTCTTTTGTGCTTCTATTTCCCGCTCGCGTTGCCTCCGTACTTCCTCCAGGCGGTTAATGGACACTTCTAATTTTGAAATTTCATGCAGACTTTGTTTTTCGGCCAACTCACGGTCATCTTTTTCACGCTGTATCAGGTCGAACATGCCCTCATATTGTTCCTTGTAGTTCAGAGCACTTTTATAATCTCCCAACTTTTTATAGCACACGACAAGGTTTTCATAGCTGCGCATTTTCTCGTACGTGGCATTGGCCTCGTTGCCAGCCGCGAGGGCCAGCTCCAGATTGGCAATCGCGCGCGGCATGTTGTTTTGTTCCTGGTATAAAATGGCGGCATTGTTATAGGATTGGGCGATGCCTGCTTTATCATCAAGTGTCTATCTCACTTCGAGGGCGGCCATATGGTTGGCAAGACTTCGCTCACTATTTTTCATGAGACGATAGAGCTCGCCAATGTGGGTCAGACTTTCTGCTTCCTTCTTTCTGTCCTTCACCGATCTGCGTAGGGTAAGGGCTTCTTTGTTGTACTCCAGTGCTTGTTCAAGTTTTCCTTGCAAGCCATAGACACTGGCTATGTTAGTAAGTGTTTCGGCTCGCAGACTTGGTTTGTTTAGATCTTTCAGTAACTCCAGTACTAGTTCGAATTGCTCGAGCGCCAACGCCAGGTTCCCTTGTGCGATAAGCATTTGTCCGTATTTGTTGAGCACATAGGTTTGGAGTGTGAGGTCCTCAATCTTTTCTTGAAATTCCTGAGCTTGTTTCAACGATTCGACACTGCGCTCGGAGTAGTTAACTTGTTCATACGCACTGGCCATGGCCAGGTAGGTAATGGCACGTTCATAATCCAGGTGCAACGAATCTTCAAGGGTAAGCGCTTTAAAAAAGTAATCTAAGGCTTTGCCATAACTGTAGGTGCGGGTGAGGTGCAGCATTCCTTGTTCTTTCCAGATGCGCGCTTGTGCAGCCAGATCATTTATCTCGAGTGCTTCTGCCAATTCTTGTTCATTTTCTGCCAGCTGCTGACTGACATCCATGCTAATGGAGCGATCAAAGAAGTGCAGGTACCAGGTAAGGTCCTGTTCGGTTTGTGCGTAGGTGGAAAGGGAGCAGGTAAACAGTACTGCGCAGGAAAAAAATACGGTCCTGAGAATCATTGGCCAAAGATATCCAAAGCTTTCAAAATTGTATCAGGCTCTTTTCAGTCTTTGATTCGGATTAAATGTGCTAGCTTAGTAGAATGGTCTTATTCATTTTTTATGTACTGATATTCTTTCAACCAGAGGTGCCCCTAAAAGCCGATGAGGAGTTTGAATGTAAACTTAATCTGAGTTTTAAATCCCGTGATTCTGCCGGCCAGCCGGATGTTAATTATGTAGAAACCATCAGCGAGCGCGACAAACGTCTATCCGGTTCGCCTTTGCCCTATTTGAAACTCAAACTTAAGTTTCTGGTACTGAAGCCTGAAGAGGTACGCATGCAAGCGCTGGCAGCGGGGAGCTTGTTAAGAGGTAAGAAAATTGAAGTGGGTGAGGAGATAGACTTGGACCTGGGCTTTACCAGCGATATTAAGGACGGGATTATTCCCAAAGAGTATGTCGTATTACTGTTGAGTAAGGATCGTAAGTCTGTTTCTCAAATTACCATCAGCTTTACCAAAGAAGGCGACTACCTTGTTAATGGTGTTAAAAGAGGTAGAATTTAGCCTTTAACTCCGCTCGTACTAAATAAGCCGCTGTTTATCATGAGGTGGCCTCCCGATTTCAAAAATCTACGTTAATTCGCAAAAAACCAGTCTGCATGCGATTCCTTTTTCTACTCTTAGTGCCCATTTTTGGCTATTCACAAACTACTGCGCAGCTCAGCGCAGCAGAGATTAAGCTCAAATTGAAAAAACTCAACTTCCTGGGCTCTGTTTTATACGTGGCGGCACACCCTGACGATGAGAATACACGAGCCATCACCTACTTCGCTAACGACCGATTAGCGGCCACTGCTTACTTGTCGATGACACGAGGGGATGGTGGCCAGAACCTGATTGGAGCAGAAATACGGGATGAACTCGGACTTATCAGAACGCAGGAATTATTGGCTGCCAGACGCCTGGATGGAGGACAACAGTTTTTTACCCGCGCCAATGATTTTGGCTTCTCCAAATCAGCGGACGAAACCTTTCGAATATGGGGTAAAGAGGCGATACTCTCCGATGTAGTGCTGGTGTATCGCCAATACCAACCCGATGTGATCATCACGCGTTTCCCGCCCGATGAGAGAGCCGGCCATGGCCATCATACCGCCTCGGCCATGTTAGCGCAGGAGGCCTTTGATGTGGCTTTGCAAGCGGATCGTTTCAATGACCAATTAAAGAACGTATCCGTTTGGCAACCGAAGCGTTTGTTTACCAACACCGGACGTTGGTGGAATCAGACCATCAATGAAAATACCCCAGGAATTATTTCCTTTAATGTCGGTGGCTACAGTGCACTCTTAGGAACTTCCTATTCAGAGATAGCAGCGATTAGCCGGAGCCAACATAAAAGCCAGGGTTTTGGCTCGCGCGGTGTACGCGGAGACCAAATAGAATTTTTAGAATTTGTAAAAGGCGAGAAAGCAGAGAAGGACATTTTTGAAAATGTCAACACCACCTGGACACGCGTGAAGGGCGGAGAGAAGGTAAAGCCTTTGGTTGAAAAATTGATTGCCGAGTTTAACGAAGAAGATCCGTCTGCTTCTGTTCCGGTGCTCTTGCAGGTGAGGCAGCAAATTAATCAGGTAGAAGCAGGTGTATGGAAGGATCGCAAACTTGAAGAAGTGAATGAATTGATCCGTTCTTGCTTAGGTCTTTTCGCAGAAGCGACAGCCGATCAGTATTGGGCAAGTCCTGGCAAGGGATTAGTAATATCCATGGAAGTTGTGAATCGCTCAAAAACGGAGATAAAGTTACTGCAGGCCACGGCTGTTCAAGTAAACTATGACTCTACGTTAAACACACCCTTGACTAATAACAAACTGTTGTTGTTTAAGATTAAGCGAAGCACACAAGCTTCGTTGGAATATTCATCTCCCTATTGGTTGCAGCAGGAACATTCGCTGGGAACGTTCACGATCCCCAATGCCTCGTTAATTGGCAAACCAGAAAGCGGCCCCGCACTAAGCATTGCGTGTACGTTCGAAGTCAATGGATCCAACTTGGTGCTGAACGTTCCGGTTATTCATAAAACAGTAGATCCCGTAAAAGGAGAATTAAACAGAGCGGTTGAGGTGGTGCCACCTGTTTTTGTCAATATCGCAGAGCAGGTAATAATCGTATCGAACGATGCACCACGCGAAGTAAAAATTATTGTGAAATCCTCTTCAAAGGAAAAAACCAACGGTACACTCAAATTGAATTTGCCTACTGGTTGGAAAGCAGAGCCGTCCAGTATGCCCTTTGAATTGACCAAGCAAGGAGAGGAGCAAAGCAAGTCTTTCACAGTTTATCCGGCAAAGGACGAGGGTAATTTTACGGTAGAAGCCATTGCCGAGGTGAACGGAAAATCCTACGACAGATCGTTGAAGATTATTGCCTATGATCATATCCCCACACAAACCTTATTGCCCAAAGCTGAAGCGGCATTGGTGCGCATGGATTTGAAAAAAGAAGGAAGAGTGATCGGCTACATTAAAGGGGCAGGCGATGATGTACCTGCTGCGCTTCGCAATATGGGTTACGAAGTGTGGGAGATGAAGAACGAAGAAATCACTGCAGAAAATCTGAAGCGTGTAGATGCTGTGGTGCTGGGCATTCGCGCAGTCAATACCAATGATCGCTTGCGTTTTGCCATGACCGATTTGATGGACTATGTAAAGACTGGAGGAACCATGATTGTTCAGTACAATACGAACTTTGATTACGAAACGGATGTGTTTGCTCCTTATCCTATTACGCTCTCGCGTGATCGGGTGACGGATGAAGAGGCAGAAGTGCGCTTGCTAAAACCAGACCATGCCTTACTGAATTATCCGAACAAGATTACAGCAAAAGACTTTACCGGCTGGGTGCAGGAGAGAGGCTTGTACTTCCCCAACAAGTGGGATGCGAATTATGAAGCACTTCTGTCCATGAACGACAAAGGAGAAAGTGCGAAAGACGGAAGTCTGTTGGTTGCCAAGTATGGCGAAGGCCAGTATATCTACACCGGTCTATCCTTCTTTAGAGAATTGCCTGAAGGCGTAGCAGGTGCTTATAAACTTTTCGCCAACCTTGTCTCAGCAGGTAAACCCAAAAAGATAGCCACCACCAAGGTTAAAAATCGATCGAAGTAATGGAGGAAATAGAAAAGCCACCCGTTTTTGAAAAGTGGACAAGTTGGTACTGGTTAGTACTGATCGTGATGTTCATTCAGGTAATTCTCTATTTCTTACTAACCAATCATTTTGCATGAATCTGATCGATTGGATTGTACTCTTTGGTACACTGTTGTTTATTGTTTTATACGGTGCCTATAAAACGCGAGGCAGTCAGAACATTCAGGGTTACTTAAAAGGCGATAACAACATGAAGTGGTGGATGATTGGCGTCTCCATCATGGCTACCCAAGCCAGTGCCATCACCTTTCTCTCTACGCCCGGCCAGGCCATTGAAGATGGTATGCGGTTCATTCAATTTTACTTCGGACTTCCGCTGGCCATGATCATCATTTCGGTAACGATGGTGCCCATCTACTACCGCCTGAAAGTATACACCGCCTATGAGTACCTGGAGTCGCGGTTTGACTTGAAGACGCGCACACTGGCTGCTATGCTATTTTTAATGCTCCGTGGTTTATCAGCCGGTATTACCTTGTACGCACCCTCTATTGTGTTAGCCACCATCCTTGGGTGGAATATCTTCCTGACGACTACGTTGATTGGTTTGTTTGTGGTGATTTATACGGTTTCTGGAGGAACGAAAGCCGTAAGTCTTACGCAACGCCAACAGATGACGGTGATTATGAGTGGCATGCTGCTGGCGGGTGGTGTGGCCTACTACATGTTGCCGGATTATCTTTCTTTTGGAGATACGATTAATTTGGCCGGTGAGCTGGGTAAATTCAACATGGTGAATGTATTACCTGCGGATATTGATAGCAAATTGCCGGAAGGAGTCGCCAGTGTAGATCAACTTTCGTTGCTTCAAAAAGTAAATCTTGTCTTAAATGATCGGTATAACATCTGGACAGGCTTGATTGCCAGTACCTTCTTATTTCTCTCTTACTTCGGTACCGATCAATCGCAGGTAGCACGTTACCTGGGTGGTAAGTCCATTAAAGAAAGCCGTATGGGCTTGATCTTTAATGGTCTGCTTAAAATACCGATGCAATTCGTTATTCTTTTTATTGGGGTGTTAGTATTCGTCTTCTATCTCTTTAACCAACCGCCTGTCTTTCATAATCAGCCTTTGTATAATACAGCGATGGCTACTGAGTACGGAGCTACCCTGGATTCATTGAATACTTCGTACACAAAAGTCTCTGCTGAAAAGTATGTAGCGACTCAACAGTTAGTAAAGGCCATTGAAGAAGATAGTGATGTAGACAAGAAAACAGCCAGAACCAAAGTACTGGCCCTGCAAAAAGAAGAAGGGTCTATTCGGAATGAAGTAAAAGCCACTATTGCGCAGGCCGTACCTGGCTCCAAAACGCAAGACAGAGATTTCATTTTCCTGAATTTTGTATTGACCTACTTACCGCATGGTATTATTGGTTTACTGTTGGCGGTCATGTTTTCCGCAGCCATGTCTTCGATGGCTTCTGAATTAAATGCCTTAGCCTCTACCACTACCGTTGATATTTACAAGCGCTCGGTAAAGGCAGATGGCACCGATAAACACTATGTGAAAGCTTCACAAAGTTTTACGCTCTTGTGGGCCATGTTGGCTATGGTCTTTGCGATGCTGGCAAGCTTTGCAGAAAACCTGATTCAGTTTGTGAACATCGTAGGCTCTTTGTTCTACGGAACCATTCTGGGTATTTTCCTTTGCGCCTTTTATATCAAGCGTGTGCAAGGCACAGCCGTCTTCTGGGCAGCCCTGATTGCAGAAGCAGTGGTGTTATCATGTTATAAGTTTACAGACATTGCCTTTCTGCTCTACAATATTATTGGATGTGCCTTGGTGATTGTGCTCAGTTTTATCTTTCAATTGTTTAGCAGGAGGGAAGCTAAGTAAGATCACGTTTGCTTGTTGATTTTATAAACCCTTCATCAGGCACAGGCGTCTCGGTTGCACCATTATACTAACATCGTTGATAAAACCTCCAGTAAAGATTTGCTTGTGTTGAGGAAACTTCTAAAATCTAAATTTGATAACTTCGTGCAGTAGAGCGCTTGTACTTTTTTTGATAAAATTGGGTTGATAGAGTTATGTTCTGTTATTTGATAGGCACAAGCGAGAAGCTTGCGCATGATAAGGGATTGCGACTTTGAAAGACCTGGTTTAGGTTTAATAAAACTTTCTGTCTAATGAAATTTGTTCATTCGCAATTTCTTGAAATTTTTGATTTTTTAAATCTATTTAAAAATGTTGAAGATGATAATTCTTTGATTATTTCTCGATCTTTTTTCTCATCTGCAGTGATTGCTGTTTTCTTGAATTCTAATATTACAGTCATTGTAAAATATTTATTTGAAATAATGATACCGCCATATCTACTCGCTTTATTGATTCTCATTATGGGCTTTTATTCTTATTTCTTTTCAAGAATAGTTTTACAAAGGAGGAATGAGCTGAAATACACCAAACCATTAATTCGTATATACTTATTCGTATCGTTTGCTCTCCTCTTCTTTTAAGCTGCTAATTGGCACAAGCAAGACGCTTGCGCCTGAGAGGGGCACAAGAATGTGAACCATGTTCAAAAAATCACTGACTATCTTTAAATACTGACCCTTCAAATGCATCTACTGGAAATAACTCCTTATGTCGCGTTCAATGATTTTAATTTTGCTGATAGCTATCAGTCTATAAAAAGTAAGCTTTCAAAATTTAAGATCGTTCATGATGGTCCAAAAGTTGAGATGGGTAAGGAATATCCGTCATTGTACATTCAGGATATAGAACTACTGATCGTTTTTGTAGAAGGAGGAGAGCGAGTTCGGTATTTTGAAATTGACAATGACGTGCATCATGGTGGAATGAATCTTCATAGAGAACCCCTCTCGAAGCTGCGACTTCTATACAAGAAGCTGGACGAGAATCTCGAAAAGCTTAATGATGGAATAAAAAGTCCGTTATTCGGCATACAAATTACGAAGAGCGAAATAAGAAATGGCAATTCTGTTTTAGTTTACAGTAATGAGTACACCAACGAGCCACCCATTTCGGAGGATGATATTATTAACTACTTTATGAAGTAAGAAGAAATAAGGTATTGTATCCCACAAAGAAGTGAGTTGTATTAGTGATTAGTTGTTGGACGAAATGGCTTTTCTTGTTGGTGGTGCCATCGCACCAGGCGGCACGCAGCGCCAATATTCCCGACTGGCGCGCGTTTGCCACACATGCCTGATCTCCATTATTTCTGATCATCATGTTAACGGAATGTACGTGTAAAAATGGTTTAGTCTATTTGTACCAATATAGCAACTAAAAAGTGTGGCAGCATCCCTCTGGAGGTCTGGCGTTTACAGCACGCGTTGCAAACGCGCCCCAGATGGGGGCTTTCACGTATTGAAGAATTTCTCATAGTTCCTGTTATTGTCGCAGAGGAAGTAACTATTTACCAGCCGATGCAAATGGTGTGCTGATCATTGCCGCACTTATTGTATCAGTAGGAAGTCCTGTAAATAAGGTTAGTATGGAACCGTATACGAATCCTACAAAAGAAGTTCTGGGTATTGAGTACCTACTGGAGAAACCTCTTCGGTACGAAATTATATACAAACTTATTCTTTAAGTTGTTTTTATTACAAAGGGGTGGAGATGTCAAACTAGTTTCCTTTTACAACAAACACAAAGTCACTGCCAAGCTTGTCGTCACCGAATTTACCAAACTGAGGTGCAGTTTTAAGGATCTCAACATAGGTTAATATTTCGCTGGTTGTCAATATGCCGTCTCCACCCATTCCTTTTTCGAGTGCCTCAATAAATTGTTTTGCAAAAGGTGAATGACGACCCGCAATCCCGTCAGACACATATTCCTTTCCACCACTTGTTAGATACTTGCGTGTTTTACCTTTCAGTTTCCGGGTAATGATTTCTGACTGAGAAGGTGAAGCATATGGCTCATCGTTCACACTTCTTTCTGCCGCACTCTCATCAAATGTTCCTCCAAAACACACGTCCATAACTAAAAAAATATGTTGACATGGATTGTTATTAATAGTGGAACGCAAAACACTATGCCTTAAGTATGAATTCCTTCCTGGATCATCCGGCAATGATTCTCTTGTTACTACAAACCCTTCCTTGAAAGTTTCATCGTAAAATCCATGCCCTGCAAAGAAGATAAAGAGCTGATCTAACTCTCCATATTTCTTCTCGGCATATTCACGAAGCTTATCTAAAACTTGCGATTGATTAGGGTTTTCAACAATCTCCACATTAAAGCCATAAACTTTCTGCAAGTCATCGCCAATAGTTCTGGCATCATATATAGGATTCACCAAAGCCCTCCAATTGTCATATTGATCAGTGGCAAAAATTAGGGCATAATCTTTACGTCCAAGTTTTGCAGCATCGGCAAGAGCAGTGGCTCCCACATGTATTTGTCTTTTAGAACTGGCTTTCACTCCATCCCTGTTTTCGGCAATCACTTCCAATTCATTTACACCATCACTTAATGTCACATTTCTTATTACTTGAGCAAAGAGCTTTCTATCATCTTCAACAGGAATATTCAATGTGCCTTTCACTTCATTGGTAGCCTTATCCCGCACCAATAAAAGAACACTGCTCAGCGGAGTTTTGGACTCAATGGTCACATCAACTGCAAAACTTCCCTCTTTCATAAAAACTGTTTCAATCAAGGGTGCTTTCCAGGTAATCTTTGGAAGGGCAGAAGTAATTTTTTTCTTCTGATCACTATAGTCCACGGTCATTGTGTTGGACCGGGAGTTAAAACTTTGTGCATAAGAAGTGCTTGTAATACATACAACTATAGCAGCGATTATAAATCGTTTCATAGGTTTAATTAGGTGGTGGAAGCGGGGTAGGGTAGGGCGTATTCTCTGATTCTGATTTATTGGAAGATAATACCAGTTCGATAGCAGCTGCTGCTAAAACCACCCCACCAATTTTTACGGCAAGAGGAATTTTTGGCTTTATGACAAAGGGCTTTGAATACACCACATCGTTACGATCTTTACTGTTGGTGAATTTAATAGTGTATTCTGTTCCTTTTTTAACAGTACCAGGTATATACCAATCGAACTTACCCACATTGAGTACATTATTTTCCCCCCAAATTCTTTCACCTGCCTTATTGAAGAGTTCAATGTTTACCTGACCACTAAGATTTCCGGAGGTCCAATTGAGAGGATAATTTTTTCCACGCTTGAATACCTGCCCCTCGGCTATGTCTTTTATTTTAACGAAGGGAACATATACACGGCCTCTTACTTCCAGCGTAATATCACCTTTAAAGTTTCCGAGTTCTTGGGTAATATCCCAACTGATTTTTTTATCAAAACCGGCTGTTACTTCTGTGCCGAAGTCACCCGAAACACGTGTAAGCGGCACTGTAAAATTATCTTGCGATGAATAAAGTTGTACAAGAAATTGACGGTTACTATTGGCGCCATCGTCAAGGTTATAATGGACTATCACATTGCGGCCATTGAATTCAATGAAGTCAATATCTACGGTCTGCGCAAAGCTTGATACTGACCATGCAGCCGTGATGCAAAATACAAAGCATGCTTTCGTAATAAATGAATTCATTGTTTTACAATTTTTCCTGAGAAAACAGAGGTAGATTGGTTTGACAGCACCATTAATTTATAAATATAGATACCACTAGATATGGCATTACTAAAAGTAACATCAAGACGATGCACTCCTGAATTCACCGTTCCACGTTGGGTATGAACTAACGCACCCTGTGAATTGTAGATTTGTAAATTCAACATGTTATTGGTTTCGGTAAAAGGTAATGCCAGATTGATCATAAAGCGGCCTTCATGATTTATGGGATTAGGGTAAGGCTTACCAGCTGCTACGGTTGTTACCACCTTGTCTGAAATGTTTGAACCATACACAATACGAAATCGGCTTGCCGGGGAAAGAACAAAATCGTACTGCGTGGTAACGGTCATGTCAATGGCTTGCACCAGCTCCTCATCAAATAGGAAAAGTTGTTGTGATCTGTTACTTACTAATTCGGATGTCCAGCTCAGTTCAGCTACTTGTCCCATCACACCTGTGGGGGTGAATTGCCAGGTATAATGGTCTTGTGATGTAACCATGTCTGTACTAAACTCGATGTCGGAAAATTCTGATTTTTTAAAATTGACTTGTGGTGCTTGTAACAAACCCGGTGGGTTAAAATTATCGAATTGGTCTTCACCTGGAACAGCCATTGGATGCATGCCAAAGCCACCTAATTGGTTGGTCATTCCTTGCTGGCTAATGTGCAGAAAACAATTCCAACGTTCAGTTGAAATGTCTTTTGAAAATTCGTGGTTAGATGACGCTACTCTACCACCACTATTGGTTTGGCCTGGAAAAGGGATCTGAATAGTAACATCCGAAGAACTTAAATTCTTAACAAACCCACCTTCAAACGCGTGCAGGGTAGAGGCTGTTTTATAACCGCTGCCATCAAACACGTTCAAAGGACTAAACACTGCTCCGGGATTCACTTGCTGGTTATATGCTACTACATCAGCCCATGAAATAGCAATCGGATATGGATTACCAATTTGATTCCACTTAGGTTTCAAGGTCATTGAATACAAATTGGATTGGTTGTACCTGGGTGCGGGCACATTTGATAATAGTGGTGTGGCTGGATTGCTTGTGATTACCCAGTAGCCATTTCCGGGATCGATGCTTTGGAGATCAGAATCTTCACTGTATTGCTCGTAACTTCCTTGATTATTTTTTAAGGAAGGATTCCACCACCAAAGACCGGCCTTAGTTGGATCATCCCAAGGAATATTGGCATACACATTGGGTATGGTATTGCCTGAAGGCAGCAAATAGGGAAATGAAATGATTCGGTAATCGCTTTCACTGCTACCAAACGGAAGTGTTGGTAGACTGATGGATGAATTTATCAATTGAATAAACGCACGCGTTGAAGCGGTGGTATTACCGGCTTTATCAACTGCCTGAAAGTAATACTCAAGACCAAGTGAATCATACCATGAAGGTTGTGTGGTGATGGAGTAGTTTCCACCTAATCCTCCGGGGCCTTGTAAGGCAATACAATTGAATGCCGGTTGCGCAATGCCCCGATAAAATAGCCAGGCACTGTCAACGATTACGTTATCGGTAATGACTGAATTTAAATTGATACTAACCCCTGTTGATACTGTTGACGGATTAGAAGTGGTTGCCGCATTGATGACCGGTGGTGTGTTATCCAAGGTCACTACTTTAATAACGTTAGAGGATACGGTAACACCTGCATTATTCCGGGCTCGTACACGAAAGTAATAGGCTGTGTACGGAGTTAAGCCGCTTACCGACTGGCTGGTCACAGAATTTCCTGAAACATTAAGGTTATTATAACCAACCGCAAAATTGCTAAAGGTATTCTCAAGTGCTACATCCAAATCGTAACTAAGTGCGCCTGGAGACGCTGTCCAGTTTGCGGTAAAGCTGGTTTGGCTAAGCAGTGTTGCATCGGTCGCCACCGGAGTAGAAGGTAAGGTGGTGAGTTGAACGGTGTTTGAACTCGCAGAGAGCTCGCTGCCATTCGCTGACCGCACCCGATATTGGTATGTGGTTGCAGGCATCAGTCCTGCTATGTTGAGTGAAGTAGTATTGGATAAAAGTAAATTATCATATCCGCTCACAAATGTGTTAAAGTTGTCGGTTGATACGTCCAGGTAATAACCCGTGGCGCCAACATCAGTCCATTGCGCTATGAAACTTGTTTGTGATATACTGTTTGCTTCCGATGCGGTGGGGATCACCATTAAATTTTCCTGTGTTGTTGCTTGTGATCCGCTGTAGCTCAGTTTAATTTTTCCAATGATTGCACCCTCCGGTACTGTAACCGTAAGCGTGTTTTCGGTGACCACAGTTATTGGAAGTGAGAGTCCATTCAGGGAAGCTTCCACCAGCGTATTAAAGTTTTGCCCGCTAATGGTAACGGATTGCCCGGCAGCAGCCGTAGTGGGAGTGAAGCTGGTCACACTGGGGCTTAGGAGATAAATAATGTTCAGGTTCGAATAAATTCCTGCATTGGTCACATACGCATATCTTCCCGAAACAGAAATTGAATTGGGCGCATCCAGTAAGGCACCATTGACAAGGTGCGGCACATTTCCATAGTATTGGGGTGCAGCAGGATTGGAAACATCGATAACGGCTACCCCGCTGCTTCCACTGGAGGTAACCAACGCATAGTTACCAAACACCACCACTGAGTTTGGATTTTTTAGGTCCACACCACCGGTACCATCTACAATGGATCCCTTATGAACAGGTGCCTGCGGATTGGTAATATCCACAATCTCTAACGCATTATCTTCAGACGAAGTGATGTAGGCATAATTACCGGAAACAAAAACATCTGTCGGTTTTTTCAAAAGTGCACCACCTGTTCCATCGGTTAAACTAGAAACATGTACAGGGCTAACACCACCTACGTTTACAATCTCCAATGCATTGTTTCCATTGCTTGCGATGCAAACATAAGAAGTGTTGCTCTGGAAATAATTGACTGAAGTAGGGTTATTGAGTAATGCGCCACCGGTACCATTGTCTAAGGTACCTATTCGCTGAATGTTGGCAGGTTCGGATATATTATAAACCTCCAGACGGCCTGAAGGCGTTGGGTTAAGATTAGTAGCATTATAGTTTAATGAACTTGTAACTACTGTGGCGACTGAGTTGCCAAGAATGGTCATCGCCATCGGAAAATAAGGAGCTGTAGAAATACTTTCCCAATGGATTGGACTGAAAGGATTACCGATATTAACAACTTCAATAACCGGTGAGGTTCCGCTTAAGATGTACGCAAAGTTTCCAGATACATAAACCGCATGCGGGTTTGGAAAAAAGCTGGCGGATGTACCATGTAAAAGTTTGCTTACCAATACTGGTGACACGGGGTTGCTTACATCTAAAATAGCCAGAGATTGTGATGTGCTGCTAACCACATAAGCGTACTTACCGGATACAACAACTGATTGAGGAGAGTTTAAGGGGGCTCCATTCGATCCGCTAAAGATAGAACCCACCAGGCTTGGTTCAATGGGATTACTAATGTCATTAATGGTCATGCCACCATCATTAGATGAGTTTCCTGTAGTACTAACGGTATACAGGCGATTGCCTTTAATGAAGATCGATCGTGCAGAAGCATATAATCTAGAATTGCCACTGGTTAACGCACCGGCATGTGCTGGTAACGCTGGATTGCTAATGTCGATAATCTCTACAGCTGAAAAGGGGTTGCCTGCAGGGACTGAAATAGACAAAGAATTGGTGACGTAGGCGTAATTGCCAGATGCTGTTATGGCCCAAGGTGATCGAAGATAAGGAGCCGCACCCGAGACACCATTAACCAAACTTCCTTTATGAACAGGTGTGGCTGGGTTACTCACATCAATAATTTCAATGGCGTTATTCTTACGATCGGTGAGGTACGCGTGATTATTAGCAACGTACATTCCATAAGGCTGACCAAGAAAGGGGGCTACACCTGGAGTGCTGTTGACAATACTTCCTTTATGAACAGGGGAGGATAAATCTGAAATATCGACTATTTCTAAGGCATCATTACTGCCCACGTAGGCATAGTTATCAACAACAAATACCGATAATGGAAAATTTAAATAGGCGCCATTGCCGCTGGCATCGCCTAAGATGCTGCCATGATGCACAGGTCTAGCGGGATTAGAAATGTCAATTATCTCCAACGCATTACTATTGCCGCTGGTAACGAAAGCGTAATTACCAGAGATGAAAAGTCCCCAAGCACCATTAAGATACGGTGCCTGACCACCACCATCAAGTAAAGTTGCTTTATGCACAGGATTGGCCGGATCAGTAACATCAACAATTTCTAATGCATTGCCACCATAGCAAGTTATGTACGCATAATTTCCTGATACTATAATGTTTTGAGGACGAATTAAATTGGCACCGCCTTCTCCGTTAACAAGGCCACCTTTACGTATGGGGGCTCCTGGCATGGTAATATCCAGTATTTCAAGTGCATTGCCAAAGCCTACTACATAGGCATAGTTGCCTTCAACAAATACCGAACTGGCTCCCGTTAAATTTGGAATAGCCCCAAAGCCATTTTCATAGATACCCGCATGAGAAGCATTAAATACCTGCGCATGTAAGCGCTCGTTGAACGAACAAAAAATTATAAATGGAATTACAAATGAGGATAAAAACAAATCCTGAAAGAACTTAGGTGGCATAATTGTCACCCTAAGTGAAGAATAGCCAACTCTTATCATAGGTTAGGTAAAGAAACTAATCGGCCTATAGACAAACCGTTTGGCAGTATACAGAAATAATGAATAGGGTCGGAAAAGAGAGAATAAAATTCCAAATAAATTTTTTAGACAAGTTTAATGACTTGAAGCTGGCCAGTGTCATAACCCAGGCGTTTTAACGAATGTTCAAGATCAATTCTTCAGATGATCTATTTCTCAAGGGATATTCCAATAAACTGATTATCAAATAAATAATAATCAACTTAGGGAGGGGTATTTTGATGGTTGGTGCATTGGATAATGTTGCCCCAAAACGCGTTGGCAACGCGTGGCTACTTTCCAGTACCCCCCCCCAACTGGCGCGCGTTTGCAACGCGTGCCTGCTTTCCATTATCCCTCATTGTGATGTTAGCAGAATGTGTGCAAAATGGTTGACGTCTTTTTGCACCGATAACGCAACTAAAAAGTGTAGCGTACTTCATTCTAGAGGTCAGGAGTCTACGTCACGCGTTGCAAACGCGCGCCAGGGGGAAGGATAGCCGTCCTTTGCAAAAGCTTATATGTCTCCGTTAGAAGTTTAGATCCTCCCGACAGAAGTTAAAGCCTCCCCGTTCAAAGTGTAGATGTTTTCGTTAGAAGTTGAAGTCCAGCCTACCAATGTTGTGGGGCTTTCGGCAGATGTTGATACGGCTTCGTTAAACGTATTTTCGTCTCCGGCAGAAGTATTGCTGCCCTCGTTAAAAGTGTAGTCGCTTCCGGCCGATGTAAAATCGTCTCCGGTAGAAGTAGTGGAGCTTCCGGCAGGTTCAATCTTGTGTTCGTTCAAAGTAACCAAGCTCCCGAAGGATTCATTGTGGCTTACTCCCAGTTTACACGAGCTCCTGATGCTTTCCTCTATGCTTTTTTCTAAAGCAAGGTCTCCTTTATCTGCACTGAAGAGGCCAGGAGAGGAGTAAATGTGTACTTCGTGCATGTTGATTTTGTCGCTGGTCCGTTGTAGCAAGCGCCCACCTTCTCCTGCATACGCTGCGTTGTGTAACCGCTAGGTGAGAAACACTCATTCTTTAAAATAAAACAACTGCACTCAAACGTAAGTGTCTGTTTAGCGTTGCGCTTTTTGAAAATATATAAATCTTACAAAAGCATATAAAAAGTGTAACAGTGCATAGGCAAGCGCGTTCTTAATCACAAGTTCGCCAACATTTTCGAAGCCGGCACGAAAGCGAAGACGGATGAGTCATAGTAAAACAATAAACCATTAAACAACAAATTTTATGAAAACAGGAACCCCAAAAAATGTTGCAGCCTTCGAGAAGCTCGTAGACATCTGCAACGGCCTTGGCGCCAGGTACAAACCAAGCAAGTCGGAACTTTCTACTACCGCCTTATCTGCCTTGCTTGCACAGGCCCACACATGTATCGAGGAGGTAGAAACCGCTAACACAAACTTTGTGAAGGCTATCAACGAAAGGCAAGCAAGTTTCGCGCAGCTTAATCCGCTCGCTATCCGCATCATCCGGGCACTAGTTGCCTCAGGAGCCACCGCGGAAATGCTGCACGATGCACGCGCGTTCAAGCGAAAGCTAAACGGCCCTCGCAGTAGCGTTCAGTCAGTAGTCAATCCGGGAGAGGGAGGAAGCGCTTATCAAAAATCCAGGGGATTATCATACCTGGACTATGACAACAGAGTGAGTCTCTTCTCGCAATTGATCAAACTCTTGCAAAGCACGACAGCGTATGCTCCTAACGAAGAGGAGTTGCAACTGCCGGCCTTGAAGGAGTACCTGGCCGAGTTGCGCATGCGCTCACAAGCAGTGATTGTAGCAGGCAATGCTTTAGCCAATGCAAGGAATACGCGTAACCTCGCATTTTCAGGAAAAGGCAGTCTGCATGCGATAGGCACTGCGGTGAAGGCGTACATACGCTCAGTATTAGGATTGAAAAGTTATCCAGCTACTGAATTAGGACAACTTCGCTTAGCATAACTAAAAAACGTGTGTCATGATGTTTGAGTTAACCTAAACCCCTGGTTGCGCGAGTAATCAGGGGTTTACAATTTTTACAAATCCCTCCTCGTAGACTTCATTTCTTTTGCTGGCCGTCCCTCTGATCAACCGAAAGAACAAACAACCAATAAAAAAGGCTAACCGAATCGATTAGCCTCTCTGTATCTTCTAGTAGTGATCCCCTATTTCAGGGTCTTCAAGAAATCTTCGTTCAATTTTACATAACCAAAGTCGTTACCGCTTTCTTTTGCAATGCGGATGGATTCGTTGGCTGTTTCGCGAGCGCCTTTTACGTCACCTGCCTTTGCCTGAATTTTAGCCTTTTGGTGAATGTACCAGAATGCTTTAGGATTTGCTTTGATGGCTTCGTCAATCCATACCAAGGCTTGCTTGATGTCCTTACCATTTTCAGCATAGTAAATAGCAGCGTTCGCGTAGTTACCTGCAGGAACCTTCGTGCTGGTCTCAATAGACTTCATCACTTTCGCATCGTAGTCAACAGCAATGCCGAACTTCACAGATGTATTTTCCCAGGCGATTTCGATTTTAGCTGTTTTGCTATCGTCCGAAAGGTCAGTAATGTTCATCGTGAACATGTCTACACGCTCAGCCAGTTTCGCTGGTTTCACTTTAAACTTAGCGGCTTCATTCTCAGCCTTGTACTCATCCGTGTTTCCACCGATTTTGATGTCCTTATATAAAGACACAGTCCACTCGGCAGTACCTGGCCAGCTGAAAAGCAAATACTCGCCTTTCGCTACTTTCACACCTTCTACGGTTACATCATCACTGAAAGTGATCTTTGTACCGTTGTTAGCACCGGTTCTCCAGATTTTACCATTGGGTACCAATACATCAGCCCCTTCGCCAAAGATTTTGCGACCTTTTGTACGAGGGCGTGAGTAGTCAATTTTAACATCGGTCAAACCCACTACTGTAGTAACGGTAGCTGCAGGGCTTGGCTGTGGCGTAAGTACTTGTGCTTCGGCTGTTAACACCGCAAGAAAGAACATTGCGCAGAGTAATTTTTTCATATAGTATTGATTTTTAGTTATTTGAGTGCGCCAAAAATAGGCAAAATTTGCTACCCTCAGCCATCTTAACATGAAGTTAACAAAGACCTTTTACGAGCGGAGTAACGTTGTCACCATAGCAAAGGAATTACTTGGTAAACAATTAGTTAGCAAAGTTGATGGAAAGTTAAGTGCAGGCATTATTGTAGAGACGGAGGCCTATTCATGGAAGGAGCGGGGCTGTCATGCTTTTGGGGGTAAAAAGACCCCTCGCAATGAAGTAATGTTTGCCGCAGGCGGGTGTGGGTATGTGTATTTGTGCTATGGCATGTATAACCTCTTCAACGTGGTTACCAATACAAAAGACAAAGCAGAGGCAGTATTGATACGCGCCATTGAACCCCGAGTCGGAATAGAGCTAATGAGAGAGAGGCGAAAAAGCAAACACGATCGGCATCTTACCTCCGGCCCAGGTAAACTAACCCAGGCTTTGAACATTACCCGAAAACACAATGGAACCTGGCTGCAGGATGATGATCTTTGGATTGAGGTGGGGGATACCGTTGAACGAAAGCAAATAGTAACAGCAAAACGAATTGGAATTGATTATGCCGGGGAGGATGCAGATTTGCCCTGGAGGTTTTATCTTCGCGACAACGTATGGGTATCCAAAAAATAAGCACAGTACTGATTTGTCTTCTCATCAGTTTTTCATTTTCGCAGGCACAACTCCTTTCCGCTGAAGTAGTAGCTACCTTTAACTCTGCGTATGATGAGCAGCATCCGGTTCTTAGTGTCGATGGTAACTATCTCTTCATCACCCGTAGCAATCATCCGCAAAATGTAGGAGGTCTCAAAGATCCGGGCGATATCTGGATCGCGCATTTTAATGGCGCTGTTTGGGGCCCTTTAGTGCATGGGGGTGCAGTACTCAACGACAGAGGCTACAATACAGTAATAGGAACGTCTCCAGACAATCAACAGCTTTTTATCGCGAACCATGTAACCACTAGTGCAGAGCCTGCCAAAACGCAGGGCATTGCTGTGGCTAGTTTTAACGGAAGTACCTGGACCAATCCCACCAATGTATCCATTCCGTATTTCCATACACGGTCTTCATTTCTTCAAGGCAGTCTTTCAAGAGATGGTCAGCATTTTGTTTACGCAGCAGAAACCTATGGAACGGCAGGGGTAGAAGATATCTATGTGGTTTCCCGAGAACTTGGTAGCTGGTCGGAACCTAAAAATTTGGGTACAACCATCAACACCTCCTTTCAGGAATTAAGTCCTTCGCTCAACAGTACTAACGACACACTCTTTTTCTCCAGCAATGGAAGAAAAGGCCAGGGCAGTTTTGATGTATACTTCTCGGCTCGCCTGGATGACAGCTGGCAGCGTTGGTCAATGCCGGAAAACATGAGCACTATCAACACAGAAGGAAGAGACCTTTCTTATGTGAGATTGAGAAATGGAGATGCCCTCTATACGAGTACCATTAATAGTGATGGCTATGGTGATATCAAGCTGCACCTTTCCGGAAAGCCTGTTGTAAAAGACACCATTACAGTGCCCGTAGTAATTACACCACCCGTTGTTTCGGATAAGTTGAGATTGAAGGGAAGAGTACTCGATGCGAAAACGTCTCACGGTATCGCAGCTGACTTACTGTTTACTTCTGCTACCGAGCGCGAAAGCAGAAAGGCAAACAGGGGACTGTATGAAGTGGTGTTGGCAGGAGAGCAAACCTACCATGTAACCATTGAAGCAGAAGGCTATATCAGTTCTTACCAAACCCTCAACTTAACTGAAAATAAGAATGATGTGCTGGAGGTTGATTTCAGGTTGCAGGCCATTGAGGTGGGGGTAACAGTTAATCTTAAGAATGTCTTATTCAAGCAAAGCTCTACCGATCTTCTTCCTGAATCCAAGGAAGAACTGGATGTGGTCGTATCCTTTATGAGGACCAATCCCAAGGTAAAAATATCGCTGGCAGGCCATACCGATAACCGTGGTGTGCATAAGGATAACGTGAAACTATCGCAAGCCCGTGTTGAAAAGGTGAAGGACTATCTGGTGTCAAAAGGCATTTCCGGTAAACGTATCTCCGGTAAAGGATACGGTGGCACCATGCCTATTGCTAATAACGATTCGGATGAAAGCCGTAAGCTAAACAGGCGCGTGGAATTCACCATCGTTAAGAATTGAGTTACATGAAAGCCTGGGGCTTCAAACTTCTGAAAATACTAAGTGTTGTACTTGGTG
>Ga0075163_10003581_pt1 | contig 20886 bp, 23 predicted proteins | sample JI1023141ADNA_FD_71478 | JGI IMG/M metagenome (GOLD analysis project Ga0075163, IMG submission 71478) | Wastewater effluent complex algal communities from Wisconsin, to seasonally profile nutrient transformation and Carbon sequestration -... | ecosystem: Engineered > WWTP > Effluent > Algae... | reverse complement strand
TGTCGCAGGTGAACGAGGACGCGCTGCAGCCCTACCTCAACGGCGACGCGACGTTCTCGCAGGCCTTCGACGCGGCGAAGGAGCCGATGTCGGAGTTCATGCTGAAGAACACCCGCCCCGAGGAGCTCGCGCTCATGGTGAAGGTGTCCAAGGAGCCCGCTCCCGCCACGCCCGCCGACGTCTCCATCACCACGCTCATCCCGGCGTTCATCCTGTCCGAGCTGCGGGCCGCGTTCATCATCGGCTTCGTCATCTTCGTGCCGTTCCTGGTGATCGACATGGTCGTCAGCGCGGGTCTCATGAGCGTCGGCATGATGATGCTGCCGCCGGTGATGATCTCGCTGCCGTTCAAGCTGCTGCTGTTCGTGCTCGTCGACGGCTGGGGCCTGATCGTCACCTCCCTCGTGTCGAGCTACGGGTAGGCCGCGATGACCGACGCCGCCGTCACCGAGCTCGCCCTGCAGATGATGATCGCGGGCGCCAAGCTCTCGGCCCCCATGCTCATCACCGCGCTCGTCGTGGGCTTCGCCGTCTCCCTCTTCCAGGCGGTCACCCAGCTGCAGGACTCCACGCTGGCCTTCGTGCCCAAGATCATCGCCGTCGGCATCGCGCTCCTGCTCGCCGGGAACTGGATGCTCCAGGAGCTGATCTCCTTCACCCAGCTCGCGTTCGGCATGCTCCCCACGCTGCTCGGGTGAGGGCATGAACACCGCGTTCACCGTCGAGCACATCGTCGGCTTCCTGCTCGTCTCCATCCGGGTGGGCACCTGGCTCTGGCTCTCGCCTCCCTTCGGCGGCCGCCTGGTCCCCGGCAAGGTCAAGGTCGCCGTGTCGCTCGCGATCTCGCTGCCGCTCACCTCGCCCGCGGTCGAGGCGGCAGGCACCGTGCCGACGACCACCGGCGCGCTCGTGTGGGCCGCGGTGCAGCAGGTGATCATCGGCGGCGCCCTCGGCCTCGTCTGCCTCTCGCTGCTGTCCGCGGTGCAGGCGGCCGGCGCGCTCATCGACCTGTTCGGCGGCTTCTCCATCGCGCAGGCGTACGACCCGATGCTCATGCAGCAGTCGAGCGTCATGGCCCGCGTCTACCAGCTGCTCGCCACCGTCCTGATGCTCGTGACCGGCGCGCACATCCTGCTGATGCAGGGGTTGGCGGGCACCTTCGACGCCCTGCCGATCGACGGCAGCCTCGACCTCGCCGCCACCGCGACGACCGTGACCGACGCCGTGAGCACGATGTTCGTCTCGGCGCTGCAGATCGCCGGTCCGCTCATCGGGATCGCGTTCCTCGCCGACGTCGCGCTCGGCCTCATGACCCGTGTAGCCCCCGCGCTCAACGCCTTCTCGCTGGGCTTACCCATCAAGATCGGCCTGACCCTGGTGCTGATCGCGCTCGCCGTGCCCATGCTGCCGCCCGCCGTGCTCGGACTGTCCGAGGACGCCGTCGCCGCCATGGCCGGCATCGTGGGCGGGGGCTGACGACATGGCCGACAAGGGCGCCGCCGACAGGACAGAGAAGCCGACACCGAAGAAGCTCGAGGAGGGCCGCAAGCAGGGCCAGGCGCCCCGCTCGCCCGACCTCGTCGCCTGGGCCGGTGTGCTCGTCATGACGTACGTCCTGCCCGGCGCCGTCGCGGGCGTGGGCGACGCCATCCGCACCATGCTCGAGGCCATGCCCGCGCTGATGGACGAGCCGACCGTCGAGGACGCCATGCGCATCGCGGGCGAGCTCATCGGCGCGTCCTCCGTGGCCCTGATCCCGATGCTCGCGGTCCTGTTCGTCACCGCGATCGCGGCCGGGGTCGCCCAGGGCGGCGCGCGGCCGTACGGCGCCCGCCTCAAGCCGAAGTTCGCCCGGATCAACCCGGGCGCAGGCTTCAAGCGCATGTTCGGGGCGCAGGGCGCCTGGGAGCTCGTGAAGTCGCTGGTCAAGACAACGGTGGTCGCCGTCCTCGCCTACCGCCTCATCATGGACGTCAGCATGCTCGTCCTGGGGTCGGGCGCGATCCCGTTGAGCATCATCATCTCCACCATCGGCGGCGCTGCGCTCACCATGGTGCGTGTGGTCGCCGTCGCCGCGATCGTGATCGGAGTCGCCGACTACCTCGTGGCCCGACGCCGGGTCATGAAGGAGCTGATGATGTCCCGCAAGGACATCAAGGACGAGATGCGCCAGTCCGACGGCGATCCGATGATCAAGGGCGAGGCCCGGCGCCGCGCGATGATGATGTCGCGCAACCGCATGATGGCCGCGATCCCCTCGGCCGACGTCGTCATGGTCAACCCGACGCACGTGGCGGTGGCGCTCAAATACACGGCCGGGTTCGGCGCCCCGCGCGTGGTGGCCAAGGGTCGCGGCGTGATCGCGGCGAAGATCAGGAAGGCCGCGGCCGACAACCGCGTGCCGATGGTCGAGGACATCCCCCTCGCCCGTGCCCTGCACAGCGCGTGCGAGGTGGGCGAGGAGGTGCCGGCGGAGTTCTACACCGCCGTCGCTCAGGTGCTCGCCTTCGTCATGGGCCTCAAGGCCAAGGGCGCTGCGGGCGGCATGCACCGCGCGCGCGAGCTCGCGCTGAGCCGTCGCTGAGCCTCCGCTGAGCCTGCGGCCCGACTGTCCCTGAACTCCTCAGGACGTCGCAGGAACGACCGATGAGGCAGGTGCCAGGACGGCGAGCAGGGACCAAGGACGGGCGGACCCGGGATCGAACGATCCCGACGGCTCGAAGGACTCGCGTGCCCAACCGACGTGTCAGCCAGTACGCCGTCCCGGTGGCTGTCGTCGGCATCATCACGATGATGATCGTGCCGCTGCCCCCGGCCCTGCTCGACCTGCTCATCACCGTCAACATCGCCGCGGCCCTCGCGATCCTGCTCGCCTCGATGTACGTCCGCCGCCCCCTGGACTTCGCGATCTTCCCGGCGCTGCTGCTGGTCGCCACGCTGTTCCGCCTCGCTCTCAACATCAGCGTCACCCGCAACGTGCTCACGGACGGCTACGCAGGCGCAGTCGTCGACGCGTTCGGGCACTTCGTCATCGGCGGCTCGCTCGTCGTCGGCCTCGTGATCTTCCTGATCCTCATCGTCATCCAGTTCGTCGTGGTCACCAAGGGTGCCGAGCGCGTCGCCGAGGTGGGCGCCCGCTTCACCCTCGACGCGATGCCCGGCAAGCAGATGGCGATCGACGCCGACCTCAACGCCGGGCTCATCAGCGACGACGAGGCGCGCACGCGCCGCGCCGAGGTCGCAGCCGAGGCCGACTTCTACGGCGCGATGGACGGTGGCTCGAAGTTCGTCAAGGGCGACGCGATCGCCGCGATCATCATCACCGTCATCAACCTCATCGGCGGCATGACGATCGGCATCCTCAGCAAGGGGATGTCGGCTGCGGAGGCCGCGACGACGTACAGCCTCCTGACCGTCGGCGACGGCCTGGTCTCGCAGATCCCCGCCCTCATGCTCTCGGTCGCGACGGGCCTCATCGTCACGCGCGCCACCACCGAGAACGACATGGGCGCGGACGTGATCGGCCAGTTCGCCGGGCAGAAGCGCGCGATCCAGCTCGCCGGCGCCGGCGTCATCGCCCTCGCCCTCGTCCCCGGCCTCCCCAAGGTGCCGTTCGTCCTCGTCGGCGGCCTGCTCATCTTCGTCTCGACGCGCCTCACCCACGTCGCCTCGGCCCAGGCCGAGCGCGAGGCTGCCGCCGCGATCGAGGCCGCCGCCCCCGTCGGCCCCGCGCCCGACTCGCCCGAGGCGCTCATCGCCGAGATGCGCGTCGACCCGGTCGAGCTCGAGCTCGCCTACGACATGGTCGACCTCGTCGACGCCAACGTCGGCGGCGACCTGCTCGGCCGCGTGAAGGCGCTGCGCCGCAAGGTCGCGCTCGAGCTCGGGGTCCTGCTGCCCCCGGTCCGCACCCGCGACGACCTCGAGCTGCCGCTGTCGACGTACCGCATCCGCGTCCACGGCGTGGAGCTCGGTCGCGGCGAGGCCCCTCCCGGCCACGTGCTCGTGATCGGCGAGGGCCTCTCGGGCCTCCCGGGCACCGACACCCGCGAGCCGGTCTTCGGCCTTCCGGCCCGCTGGGTCCCCGGCACCTACCAGCACCAGGCCGAGCTGTCGGGCCACACCGTGGTCGACCGCTCGTCGGTCCTCATCACGCACCTCGCCGAGATCGTGCGCCAGAACGCCGGCGCCCTGCTGTCCCGCGAGGACGTCCGCACCCTCGTCGACGCCGTCCGCGAGACGCACCCCTCGGTCGTGGAGGAGCTCACCCCGACCGTCCTCACGCTCGGCGAGATCCAGCGCGTGCTGCAGGCGCTGCTCGACGAGCGCGTGCCCGTGCGCGACCTCGCCCGCATCTTCGAGGCGCTCTCGGCCCGCGGCCGTACGGCCGGTGGCCAGAGCACCGAGCAGCTCGTCGAGGCCGCGCGGTCGGTGCTCGGCCCGGCGATCTGCGCCAGCCTCGCCGTCGGCGGCTCGCTGCACGCCATCACGTTCGACCCGCTGCTCGAGCAGGACCTGCTCACCTCGCTGCGCCCCGCCGAGGGCGGCGACGTGGTGACCCTCGACGCGCACGTGCTCGGCGCGGTCGTCCGCGACCTCACGCGGCTCGTCGAGCAGGCCGAGCAGTCCGGTCACTCGCCCGTCCTGGTGTGCAGCGCCCCGCTGCGCGCCCCGCTCCGCCGCCTCCTGCGCGGCGAGCTCCCCCGACTCGCGGTGCTCGCCTACGGCGAGCTCGGCGGCCCGATCGACGTCCACACCCAGGGAGTGGTGAGCCTTGTCCACGCGCATGCTTCTTGAGGGTCCTGACATCAGGACGCTCCTCGCGCAGGTCCGCGAGGAGCACGGTCCGGATGCCCGCATCGTGCACGCCGAGCGCGTCCGCTCCGGCGGAGTCGGCGGGTTCTTCGCCAAGCAGCGGTTCGAGGTGACCGTCGAGATCGACGGTGCCGCCGCAGGTACGGCGTCCACGCCCGACCAGCTCGCCGAGCAGTTCGCGTCCTCGGCCGGCGGCGACAGCTTCACGCCGTCGTCGCGGCCGACCCCGCGTCCCGCCGTCACGGCGAGCACCGACCGGATCGAGCCGATCGACGCCGCGGCCCCGGTGACCCACGTGCGCGCCCTCGGCGCGGTCTCGCGCGGCGAGGCCGCCCTCGCGGCCGAGCCGCTGCCGTGGGGCCCCGCCGCCGCCGGCGGTGCCGCCGTCGACGCGCTGATCGCCGCCATGGACAAGGCCGGCGCGGACGCCGTCGAGCTCGGCGACCGCCGCGTGCCGTCGATGGTGCCGAGCGCGCTGACCGACCCCTTCGTGCCGAGCCGACTCCCCGTCGAGCCGATCCTCCCGATCCTCGAGGAGGCCACGCGCGCCGCGGGCGTCGACCCCCGCCCGGCCCTCACCCCGGTCGGCCCGCTGACCGTCGCCGCGGCCGAGCCCACCCCGCTCGGCGACCTCGTCGGCTGGCTCTCCACCCAGCAGGCGGCGCTGGCCGAGGCCGGCACCGCCCGCACCGGTGCCCCCGCGCCGACCGCGCCGCGCGCGCCCGGCGTCGACCCGGAGGTGCTCGCCGGCATCGTCGCCCGCGCCGGCCTCGTGGCCACCGGGGAGCAGCCGGCTCCGGCCGCGTTCGCCGTGCCGCAGCCGATGCCCGTCGCCGCAGCCCCCGTCACGCCCATCGCCGACGCCGTGTCCCGCGACCGCTCGATGGCCACCGTCACGCCGCTGCCCGGCGTCGAGACGCCGATGCAGGCGGCCGCACCCAAGGCTCCGCGCCGACCGGGCGACGTCCTCGTCCTCGTCGGCGAGGTGGGCCCGGCGTTCGAGACCGCGCGCACCCTCGCCGCCTCGCTGCGCATCCCGACCGAGCGCGTGCGCGTCGTGTCGCACGCCCCGGTGGCGGGGCTCGCCGAGGAGCAGCGCGTGAGCGATGTCCTCGAGGCCCGGCTCGCAGGCGCCCAGCTCGCCATGGAGCGCACCCCCGGCATCGTCGTGGTCGACGCCCCGCTCGCGCTCGTCGCCGACGCGCACGGCTGCGACTGGGTCGACGACGTCGTGGCCGCGCTCGACCCGACCGCCGTCTGGGCCGTGGTGGACGCGACCCGCCGGCACGAGGACCTCGTCCGCTGGCTCGGCGTCCTGCCGCAGCTCGAGGCGCTCGCGGTCCACGGCGTCGCCGTCACGAGCGACCCCGAGGCCGTGCACCACCTCGGCGTCCCGGTCAGCCTGGTCGACGGTCGCGCCGTCCCCGAGCCCGGCCCGACCCATACCCCGGAGCCCACCGCCCGCCGGAGGAGCTCATGAGGCTCATCACTCCGTCCTCGCTCGTGCTCGGCCTGCTGCTGGCCAGCCCGACGCTCTGGCAGGCCTTCAACGACCCCGGTGCCGACATCACGGGCGCGCTCATGCGCTTCGTGCTCGCGGTGATCGTGGCCGGCGCCGGCCTGTCGTTCCTGCGCGGCCTCGTCGGCGCCTACCAGGCGTCCGCGATCCGCAGCGCGCAGGACCGCGAGAACACGATCACGACCCTGTCGCCCGCCACCGGCACCGTCCTCATCGCCAGCGACGAGGTCCTCCCCGCGTAACACCCGCGCCGCTCTGGCACCCTGACGGGATGGACGACGGGGGCGCTACCACGACGGCCGAGCCGGTGCCCGTGCCAGCGCCGGCGCGGTGGACGGCCGGTCGGGTCCTCACCGTTCTGCTGTGCGTCCTGGTGGGCCTGGCAGCTCTGGTCACCCTGTCGGTGGCGTCGTTGCCGGGGTCGATGGTCTTCGTGCTTCCGCCGCTCGCCCTCGTCTGGCTCGCCAGCGCCGGGCTCTGGATAGCGCTCGTCGTCCACGACGTCCAACGGCGCCGCCCGAGCGCGGCCACGCTCGTCGTGCCGTGGGTCGTGGTGGCGACCGCGGCGCTGAGCTTCACCGACATGGCGCTTCAGGTCCGCTTCGACCTCACGCGCGGCGCGTTCGAGGACGCCGTCGCCACGATGCCGGCGGGTGAGGACTACATCGACGACCGCGGGCTCGTCGGGACGTACATGATCCGGTCGATGGAGCGCGTCGACGGTGGCGTGATCATGGCCGAGGAGATCGGCGACTCGATCATCGACGACGCCGGCTTCGCCTATCTGCCTGCAGGGCCGACCTCGGACCTCGAGAACGGCTCGTTCGAGCGTCCGCAGTGGCACGACCTCGGCGGCGGCTGGTGGAGCTGGACCGCGAGCTGGTAGCAGGCAGCTACTCGTCGGGCTCTGCGCCGGCGCCCAGCTCCACGTCGAGACGTTGAGGCCAGTCATCATCTGCGAGGCCGCCACGAACGAGGACGTCACGCCAGTCGACCTGACACAGGGCGAGCGAGTCCTCGAGCCGGCCGAGGTCGCCCCCGGCCCAGAGAACGACCGCGGCCTGGACGCGTTCACCCTGCGCAACGGTCGCAAGGCGCTCGATCACAGCGTCAGCGGTTGCGGGCGCCGGGAAGTCGAGCCGGACCCGGTCAGCCAACCGGGAGCTCACGTCGCTCACGACGAACCTCCCGTCCTCAACAAGAACCGAGCGATAGCGGCACATCGGCGCGCCAAGAGGCCTGCCCATCCCGGTCAGTCCTGGTTGCGAAACCACCACCAGCCTGTCCCGGCGGGTGAATGCGGGGCTGGCGTCGTTGCCCGCATGAAACGATCGTCGAGAGCCGTCACCTGCTTGGCGATGCGCTGGCCTCGGCGGCCCCCTCGCAGGATCAGAGCCTCTAGGTCATCGCGGGCGTGATACCCGTCGTTTCCATCGCATTGCGGGCACCCCGTCGGATGCGTCGCTGGCCCGCGCTCGGCACGCGTCACCAGGTGCTCCCAGGCTTGGAGCAACGCACCTGTCTCAGTGCCGTTCTCGGTCCTGGCGACGCGTGGGCGAATGGAACTCTTGCGGTTCTCAGCCATCTGATGCGCCGTTACGTGACGCGACCGGTGAGAGTCGAACGGAGGACCTCATCGTAGGCGCACCACGCGATCGCTATCGGCACATCTGCATCAGACGCCGAGTGGGCCAGGCTCATCGCTTTCCACCACGCCCACGAACGACCGTCGTATCGCAGCGAGAACCGTCGGGTCCGTCGCCCAGACGATCCAGTACGAGGAATCGCGGGCCAGCAGCATCAGTTCGGCATTGCCAGCCTCGCCATAGCCAACGAAGCGACCGTCGATGGTCTGGTGGACCACCTGAGCTAGCCGGGTCAACGTCGCCCAGTCAGTGGAAACTCCGCGGCCCTGCTCCGAACGGGTGCTGAGGTCTCGAGCTCCATCTGGCCACACCCCTGCAACCTCGCCCACAAGGTCTGCTTCGGTGATGGTCCAGCGGAGATGGTCTTGGGGTCCAACAGCTGCCACGACCTCGCGCAGGTCGAACCCGAGACTCCCGTCGCCACCTTGAGCGCCAATCCGAACAGCAACAGACATGGACCGCATTCTGCCCGTCGTACGGGTGCTCAACCGCGGCAGTAACCCATCGGGGCGAGCGCTATCGGCACATCTGCGCGGCGGGACCCGTGCCAAGATCGACAGATGGGGACGGATGCGGGATGGTCGGCGCGATGTCGCTGATAGGACCAGATGACCCTGACTTCCGAGTGTGTCGCGTCGACTTCGGAACGCTTCTCGATCTACAGATCCACGCAGAGCGTCAAGGGTGGGGTACTCGCTGGTCGTCGGTGGACGCCCTCCGAGGCCAAGTCAGGGAAGCGCCGGTCCTGCTTCAGTCCTTCCTTCGCCAGGAGCGAGGGGGCGCCGTGTCCACCTTCCGATGCCTCGTCCTCTTCTCCGTGGTCGAGGGCGACGGTGCAGGCGGTGTCACCACGCTCGACGTCGACCCCGCTCTGCTCGCGTCGCTGGAGCCTGCCGATCTCGACCCGAACAGTCGTGCCGTGTTCGCCGATCTCTTCGCGAAAGCGGTAAACGGGATCTCGATGATCACGAAGGCCTGACCCGCCAGCACAAGCCAAGAGGCGAGCTAGAACGGCACCTATGCGCGGTAGTCCTCGAACTCCCAGAAGCCCAATCTCGCCAACTTCTCGCCGACGTCCGGCCAGGTCGGAGCTTCGACCGACGAGACGCGCTGATTGAGCCATCGCCGGAGGTCCCCCTGGTCGAAGGATTCAGCGTCCACGATGACGTGGTGGCGTCCGTCGATGAAGCGCTCTTGCCTCGCCCTCGCTGCAAGCCACTCAGGGCTGCAGACGGTCAGGTCGAATGACTCCTCCCCCGGACCATCGGCTGGACCCACGATGAGCCGAACCCCGAAGGCGAAATGTTCAGCCTCGCTGGGAAGGGTTCGGGGCTCCGGGTCGAACATGATGTGCCGCACCGCTGCTCGCATGGGTCAAGGATGCCCTTGATCACTGCGAGCGCGAACGGCACATCTGCGCGGCTAGAACCAACCGGCACCGGTCGCCACCCCAACGAGGGCCAGGACGGCAGCGGCAACAAGTGCCTGACGGGTCCGAAGCTTCGACGCCCGAGCGAGCGACTTGGCCACGTCCTCGTCCGACCAAGAGGCCCAGGCGTGGCGCTCAAGGTAGGCGACCACCAGCCCACCGATCGCGAGAGCGACCGGGACCCAGCACAGCACCGTTACCCAGACCGGCAAGTCTGGACCGACTGCAGCACGGGCGAACCAGAACAGCAGCCCGCTCAGCAGCGCGGGGATGACGCTGAGCACGAGGCCCACGTTGACCGTCTGCTCGCCGATCTGTCGGTTCCACTCGCGGCGGTCGCGTCCGCGTGACACGAGAAGGTCCGCCGCATGAGGCCCCGCCTCCCATCGCAGCGCCCCGATGAAGGCCGCCGTCACCGTGTCGCACGTGGCCGCGTGTGCGACGACACGAGGGATCGTGACCCTCTCCAGAGGGCTGGCTTCTGACACGCCTCCGCCCCCCTGCACCCGAGCGATACTGCCGGTTCAGCCGATCCGATGCGAGCGCGAACGGCACATCTGCTCGCCTATCCGGCAGTGGGTCCGATCGCTCGCAGGAAGTCCGGGTAGTAGTGCGAGCATCCGTCACGGGGCACCGAGGCGGTCCAAACGCCGTCGGCCGTCTCGACCCGGATGAGCACTGGCACGTTCGCATACGCGGCGCAAGCGGTCGGTGATGCAGGCGGCACTGTTTCGGTGGGGACAGACAACGCGGCGGTGAGGGCTGCCATTTCGGCCTCCGACGTCAGAGTCCGGGGCTTGCCCTGCTGCACCGGCGGGTCGCCGAAGTACGGCGGGCACACGACATAGGACAGAACCTCGCCGGTGATGGCGATGGGCAGCCCATCCGGTTCGGCGGGTCGCTGCTCCGGGCATGTCAACGCATCTGCCGGGAATCCACGTAGCCCGCTGGTTGCAGGCGACGGTTTGGGCGTTCCAATGCTGCTCGGCACGGAGGCCGTAGGTGTTTGGGTGGCCGGGGCGGCGGTCTCGGGTGTCGAGCCCGCTGTGCATGCCGACAGACCCGCGACAAGCGCGAAGGCCGCGAACAGCGTGGTCATGCGGCGCACTTCTGACCTCCCCAGTCGACCTTGCGTCTAAGCGGGCCCGATTCCGGTCTGACGCGCAAGTTGGCCCGCTCGTTCCGTCCTATCGGCAGCCGCAACCCCGTGTCTCCATGCGAGTGATACTGCCGGTTACTTCTCGCGGTGTCACCTGTGTCCGGACATGGCGATGGAACCGCTCCCTGTCGGGTGGTGCGGTCTCGGGGTGGTGCTGATCGATCCCTAGCGCGGCCGGCCCTTCTTCAGGGCCGGGTTCGTGGTGGGACGGGGTCGGGTGGGGTGAAGGTGAGCCAGGTCGGGCAGCCGGGGTCGGTGCCCGGAACCTTGGTGATGGTCCAGCCGCCTTCGTGCACGGCGTGGTGGTGCTTCGCGCACAACAACGTCAGGTTGTCGAGGTTGGTCGCGCCGCCGTGCTCCCACTCCAGGATGTGGTGGGCCTCGCACCACCCCACCGCGATCCGGCAGCCCGGGAACGAGCAGTGCCGGTCGCGCAGGTCCAGTGCCCGGCGCAGGCGGGGTGGGACGGTGCGGTAGCGGCGTCCCTCGTCCCAGACGTGGTGGCGACGGCGCAGCAGCCGCGCGGAGTCCGCGTTGAGCTCGCAGCCGGCGACGCCGTGGACGTGCCCGTGTCGTCCCCGGTGGGCGGGTCCGTGGCACGGCACCCCGTCGTGTTGGTGGGCGTGCCGGTCCGGGACGGATCCGATGACGCCGATCTCGGTCACTGAGGCGTCGCAGAGCATCCGGCGCACGGTCTCGGCGTTCACCAGCACCGGGGACGACAGGCCGGGGACGGTCATCTCACCGGGGAACCCCGCCTGGACGTCGTCCACCGTGGTCGCGATCGTGACGTGGGGACGGACCCCGTGCGCGCGGCCGACCATCCCGTTGGTCAGCCACAGCTGCACGAGATGGTTCAACGACAGGGCGTCCTGGTGCGCGGCCGCGATCCGACGGCGCCGCTCATCTGTTGCCGCATCGCCGGTGGGCTGCTCGTCGGGGGTCAGCGAGCCGGAGCGGAACTTCGCGTCGCGCATCCGGTCCAGCAGCGTCTTGAGCGCGGCGCCGTCCTCCAGGGTCAGGGCGCCCTTGATGACGAACTGGTCCCCGACCTGGGTCACGGTCAGGAACTGCCCGGCCATGGCCTCCTCCGTGCGGCGGGCCGCGGCCTCCGGGTCGAGGATCTCCTTCAGGACCGCGCCGGCGACCACGACCTCCTCCACCGAGCCCTGCTCGGCGATGGGCAGGAGGTAGTCCTCGCAGAACGCCCGCCACTGCACCCGGTCGTCAGCGGTCTTGTCCGCGATCGCCGCCTCCGACCCGCGCACCAGCGCCGCGGCGAGGTCGGGGGTGACCCGGCCGGCGACCAGCGCGACCCGCGTCGCGGCATACGAGCGCAGCGTCCGAGCACCCGAGACCACGCTGCTGGCCTTGCCGGGGGCCATGCCGGTGCGCTGGGTCAGGAACGCCTTCGTCGACCCGAACCCCTGAGCGGCCAGCACCCCCGACGCGTCCAGACGGTCCACAGCGACGGTCCCCAACGCGTGGGCGGCGTCGCGGACCGCGAACAGATCAGCCGTCAGTTCCGGCAGACCCGCGAGTTGCACCTCAGAGACGGCACCCGAACCGGCCAGCACCGACGCCTCCGCGAGCAGACCCCGAGCACCCGCGACCAGGCGCGCGAACTCCACCGCCGGATCGACGAAGGTGGCCTGGGACATGACCCCATCATGCCGACCACCTCCGACAGTGCGCCGACCACCGACCGGCGATATCCACAGCAACCACAACCGATTACGGCCGCACCCGAACCTAAGGACGAAACGCGTCGCAGAGAGCGCGATCCAGCATCAGGTACCGAATCGGCGCAGCACACCGTGCCGACCCGGACCTGCCAGAGCGTGAGGGCGAGCGGTCAGGCGTGGTCAAAGCCCTCGCCGGTGAACTCGCGTCGCTCGACCAGGACCGTCCCGTTTCCGGAGCTGTCGCGGTAAGGCACGGGACGGCACCAGCGTGGACAGGGGCCCGGCCAGAAGGCAGTACGAACCGAGACGATCCCGGTTGGGTCGTCGGCGGCAGCTACGCCGCGTAGGCAGCTACTCGGCGGGCGGGGTGGCGCGGGCGGCGAGGGCCGCGGTCAGCGCCGTCACGGCAGCTGCGTCAGGGGCGGCGGCCGCCTTGTTGGAGGCCTCGATGGCCTCGAAGACCTCGGAGCGGTGCACCGGCACCTCGCGGGGGGCGTCCACGCCGATGCGGATGATGTCGCCCCGCACCTCGAGCACGGTGACGACGACGTCGTTGCCGATGACGACGCTCTCGCCGACCCGGCGGCTCAGCACCAGCACGTCCCGCTCCTCCCTGACGCCGGCGGCGTCAGGCCGCCAGCGGTGCGCGCAGCGAGAGCGACGGGTCGTCCAGGACGACCTGTGCTGCCGTCTGCGCAGCGGTGTTCACGACGATCGGCGCCATGAGGTTGGCCGTCGACTCAGCGAGACTAGCGCCCACCGTCACCACGAGGAGCACCAGCGCGGCACCATCGGCCGTGTCGAGGTCCGCGAGGCCGAGCCTGCGGGCCGTGACGTCGTCGATCTCGGGGGCGTACTCGGGGAAGAACGCGACCGACGGGACCACCACGAAGCGGGCGGTGGGGTCGTCCACGCTCTGCAGGTCGAGGACCAGCCCGGCGTCGTCGAGGCGCACGAGCACGAAGCGCGTGGCTGCCGGGAAGCCCGGGATGCCGTCGGCGAACTCGAGCACCGGAAGGTCGGTCCCGTCGATCACGCTCACGTCGTCTCCTCGCGTCTGGACGCTCATCATCGCAGGAAGTCCATCAGGGAGGGCTGGATCACCTTGGCGGTGGCCTGCAGCGCGCTCTGGTACGACAGCTGGGCGACGTTGAGCTCGTAGATGGTCTTGGCGAGGTCGATGTCCTCGATGCCCGACAGCGAGATCGTCAGGTCGTCGGTCCGGTTCTCCACCGAGGTCACGGCCCTCTCGAGTCGGTTGTAGCGGGCACCGACGTCGGTGAGCGCTGTGGTCATCCGGGCGCTGACGGCGTCGAGCGCGGTCAGGTCTGCCCCGAGGTTCGCGGGTGCCGTGCGCAGGTCGTTGGCGATCGAGGTGAGGGTCGAGAACAGGTCCGCCCCCGCCGGGCCGAAGGCCTCCGGGCCGGTGATGTCGACGCGGACGGCGGTCGCCGAGCCGATCTCGCGGGCGACGACGCCGGTGTCGCCGAGGTAGGCGCCCGTCGTCGGGTCGTAGGCACGTGTCGAGGACGTCGTCCCGCCGAAGAGCGGTCGGCCGAGGTAGGTGCTGTTGGCGGACGACAGCAGGTTGTCGCGCAGACCCTCGACCTCGGTCGCGAGCGCGGCGCGCGAGGTCGGCGTCATCGTGCCGTTCCGCCCCTGCACGACGAGCTCGCGCACGCGGCGCACCTGGTCGTTCATGCCGGACAGCGTCGAGTCGATGGTGCCGAGCCAGGTCCTGCCGTCCTCGGCGTTGCGCGCCCACTGCTTGGCCTGGGCGAGCTCGGACCTGATGCGCAGCGAGGCCGCCGTGCCCGACGGGTCGTCGCTCGGCTTGCCGATGGTGCGGCCCGTGGTCATGCGGCGCTGGACGTCGGACAGCCGCGACTGGTTGCCCTCGAGGCCCTGCATCGACTGGCTCGTCAGCATGCGCTGCGTGATGCGCATTCCTGCGGTCATGGCTACCTGCCCACCATTCCGGTGCGGTTGATCAGGGTGTCGAGCATCTGGTCGACGGCGTTGAGCACGCGGCTCGAGGCCTCGTACGCCCGCTGGAAGGTGAGCAGCGAGGCCATCTCCTCGTCGACGTCCACGCCGGCCTGCGACTCGCGCGCGGTGTCGATGCCGGTCGTCACCATCTGCTGGGTGGAGACCCGGCGGGTGACGGTCTGGGCCGTCTGCGCGAGGTCGGTCACCAGCGCGCGGTAAGTGCTGTCGGCACCGACTGCGGAGGCCGCGAGCTTGGCGAGGGCCGTCGCGACGCCGGAGTCGAGCGAGGCGCCACCGGCGCCCGGGGCGACGGCGGACGCCGCGACCGCGCGGGGGTCGGTGATCGCGACACGGAGCGTCCCGGCGGTGGTTCCGGTGAAGAACGCACCCCCGGCCGCGCCGTTCAGGTCGAAACCCGTGCCGTGCACGGTGTTGACGCTGGACGCCAGCGTCGAGGCAACGGAGTCGAGCCGTGCGCTCCAGCTGGGGAGCGACGACGCGACGGCGCCCACGAGGCCGCGCAGCTCGCCGCCCGTGGCCTGCACGGCGGACCCGTCGGCCGCCCAGGTCAGAGCGAGCGTGGCCCCGGACCCGGTGAGGTTCATGGCACGGACGCGATCGCCCTCGACCAGCGGCATCCCACCGATCATCACGCGCATCGAGCCCGAGTCGTCGACCGACGCGACACCGCCGACGAGATCGGCCAGCTTCATCGCGAGCAGGTCCCGCTGGTCGGCGAGCTCGTTCGAGGGCAGCTGGCCGTCGCGGGCACGGACGATGGAGGCGTTGAGCTCGGCGATCTGGCCGGCCAGGGCGTTCACCTGGTCGACGTCGGACCGCGCCTGGCTCGTGATGTCGCCGGACAGCGCGGACAGCCGTGCGGAGGTCTCATTGAGCCAGTCGGCCACGGTGCCGGCGCGCTGGAGCAGCGCCGTGCGCGTGCTGACATCTCCCGGCTGGTTGGCCACGTCGTGGAACGCGGACCACAGGTCCGAGAGCGCGTTGGCAAGGCCGTCGTCCGACGGCTCGGGGAACAGCTGCTCGACCTGGGAGACGACGGTCTTGGACGCCGTGAGATCGGCGAGAGCACCGTGCGCCTGCTGGCCGCGCACCTCGAGCAGCGCGTCGCGGAGCCGGTCGACGCCGCTCACGCTCACGCCGCCCGTGAAGGCGCGCCCCGTCCACACGCCGGCCACCGCAGGCGCGCCGATCGAGGTCATGAGTACGCGCTGGCGGGAGTAGCCCTCGGTGTTCGCGTTCGCGATGTTCTGCCCCGCGACGTCGAGCGCCTTGCGCTGCGCCGAGAGGCCCGAGAGGGCGACGGAGAGGCCGTCGAACGTGCCCACGGTCAGATCGCCTCGTCCACCAGGGACGCGCGCGAACGCCGGATGTCGATCTGCACCTGACCGGTCGCGGCGTACGCCGTCGCGCTCTCCTGCGCGCCGTCGAGGCCCGCGAGGACAGCCTCGGTGGCACGAGCGGCGGCGACGGTGAGCTCCTTGTTGGAGTCGGCCGAGCGCTGGATGCGGGCGGCGAGGGTCATGAAGGCGTGGTGGTGCTCCTCGAGCACGTAGCCCCAGGGCTCGGGGGCGTGCTCGGACAGCGTGCGCAGGCTCGGGTCCGGGTCGATGCCGAGGGCGTAGGCAGCGCGCTCGAACTCGACGGCGCGCTCGAGCTCGATCTCGCCGACGCGCTCGAGGACCGCCTCGATCTCGCGGCTCGCACGGGGCAGCCACTCCGCGTCCCCTGCGGTGAGCAGGAGGTTCTGCTCGTGCAGCTTGAACAGCAGCGTGTCGAGCAGGTCGCGCTCCCGCCAGAGGAGGCGGGACAGGTGCGCGAAGTCCATGGGAGGACCTCCTGTCGGTCGGCGGGCGGTACGTGGCACGGCAGGTTCTGCGCCTGCCGAGATACCCATCGGGGCACCCGGCCCCGATCTGAGGGTTTTGGGCCGCACGTCCGCTTCGAGTGGCCAGGACGCCACGGGGAGTGACCGAGAAGGCCGCAACAACCGTGCAACGGGCGTGCAACCTCACGGCCGGCTCACGTCGATCTGACGCAACGCTCACCAGGCAGCAGGTCTGCTCACCAGGGCTCGCACTCGGTCCCGCATTCCTCACGTCGGCTCACCAAAACCCTCTCTCCCCGTTGAGGTTCAGGAGTTGCCCAACGCCCTGAAGCAGGCCTCAGATCGGCGCCTTCTGAACGGCAAGTCAGCAACTCTCTCCTCATGACCGCGCTTGCATCCACCCCCGAGACCGACCACGAGCTCATCACCGCGCACATGCCGCTGGTGGGTTACATCGTGCGAGAGATCGCCGTGCGCCTCCCCCGCCACGTCGACCTCGGCGACCTGCACTCCGCAGGCCTGCTCGGCCTCGTGCAGGCCGCCCGGGGCTTCGACGAGAGCCGCGGCGTCCCCTTCAAGCGCTACGCCAGCACCCGCGTCCGCGGCGCCATCGTCGACGAGCTGCGCAGCCGCAGCTGGGCGAGCCGCTCGGTCCGCCAGGCCGGCCGCCAGCAGGCAGAGGCCGTGGAGGCGCTGTCCGCGGTGCTCGGCCGCACCCCGACCCAGACCGAGGTCGCCCAGCACCTCGGCGTCACGACCGCAGAGCTCGACGCCGTGCAGGACGACCTGCACCGCACCACGGTCCTCTCCCTCGACGCCGCCCCGAGCCCGGAGGCGTTCGAGGCCGCGATGCAGCACGACGAGCCCAGCCCCGAGGGCGAGCTGCTGCGCTCGGAGGAGCACCGCTACCTGCACGCCGCTGTGGCCGAGCTCCCCGACCGTCTCAAGACGGTCGTCACCATGTACTACCTGCAGGGCAAGCCGATGGCCGAGATCGCCGAGGTCCTCGACGTCACCGAGTCGCGCGTCTCGCAGATGCGCGCCCAGGCGCTCGAGCTCGTCAAGGACGGCATGAACAGCGCGCTCGACCCCGACCGCGTCGAGGAGTCGGAGCGCCCTGGCGGCTGCGTCGACCGTCGCCGTACTGCCTACTTCGCCGCAGTGGCCCAGGCCGGCCAGCTCCGCCGCCTGCAGTCCCCGGCTGCTGCTCCCGCGCGTGCCGCCGTGTACGCCACAGCCTGATCGTCGACAAAAGAACCCGAAAACTTCTCATGACGTGCGGACCCGCACCGATGAGGGACGCGTAGCCCACGGACGGGCTTGGACAGAACCCAACAGACAAGGATGAGAACAATGGGTCTCCGGATCAACCAGAACATCGAGGCGCTCAACGCCTACCGCAACCTGTCGGCCACCTCGGGCCAGATGAGCAAGTCGCTCGAGAAGCTCTCGAGCGGTTTCCGCATCAACCGTGCCGCCGACGACGCTGCCGGTCTCGCGATCTCCGAGGGCCTGCGCTCGCAGGTCGGCGGGCTCAAGATGGCCGTCCGCAACGCCCAGGACGGCGTCAGCCTCGTGCAGACTGCTGAAGGCGCCCTCGGCGAGGTCCACTCCATGCTGCAGCGCATGAACGAGCTGGGCGTGCAGTACAACAACGGTGTCAACAACTCTGACTCCAAGGCCGCTCTGAAGAACGAGTTCGACACCCTGAAGACCGAGATCGGCCGCATCACCGACAACACCTCGTTCAACGGCGTGAAGCTCTTCGACGCCGCGAACAGCCCGCTGTCGTTCCAGGTCGGCTACGCGTCGTCCGACAAGATCGACGTGACGCTCGAGACCGTGGACGTGTCCGCGCTCGACATCGCCTCGACCACCGTCGCCGACGACGTCCAGGGTGCCATCACCGGCATCTCGACCTCGCGCTCGAACCTCGGTGCAGTCCAGAACCGCTTCGAGCACACCATCAACAACCTCAACGTCGCGGTGGAGAACCTGTCCGCGTCGGAGAGCCGCATCCGCGACACCGACATGGCGTCGGAGATGGTGTCCTTCACCCGCTCGCAGATCCTGAGCCAGGCCGGCACGTCCATGCTCTCGCAGGCCACCCAGGCCCCGCAGAGCGTGCTCAAGCTCCTCGGCTGAGTTACCTAGCAAGCGCAGATGTGTGGGGGCGTCCCGGACCGGGGCGCCCCCACACGTCACTACCGGACCGGCCCTAGGCCGGCGACGACGACGGAGAGGGACTGACTCGCATGGCCAACGCGATCGACGGTCTCGGCACCATCAACGTCACGCAGCTCGTCTCGCAGCTCATGTCGGTCGAGGGCGGGCAGCAGAAGCTGCTCACCACCAAGCAGACCGGCGCGAAGAGCGCGCTGACCGCGCTGCAGTCGCTCAACACCCAGATGCTGGCCGTGAAGACGGCGGCCGAGTCCGTCGTCGGGAGCGTTCTGGCGCCCCAGCCCTGGAGCAACCAGACAGTCACCTCGTCGAGCACCACGGTCGCAGCCACGGCCACCTCTGCCGCCACCACGGGCGACTTCACCTTCGACGTCACGGGTGTTGCGGCGACGCACCGGGTGCTCCTCGGCGGCGCCGTCTCCTCCACCCAGTCGCTCGCCAACGGTCCGCTCACGGTCACCAAGGCCGACGGCAGCTCCACCACGATCGACCTGAGCTCCGCCACCACCATCAGCGAGCTGGTGAACGCGATCAACGCTCCGGGCACCATCGTCGGGATCCGCGCCGTCGCGGTGCAGGTCGGCAACGACTCGTACCGCCTGTCGCTCTCGGCCACCGGCTCGGGCGCCGACGCCGCGTTCAGCGTCGCCGGCCTCGACTCGGCACTCGGCTCTGCGGCCGTCGTGTCGCAGGGTGCGGACGCCACGATCAAGATCGGCCCGGCCGACGCGGACATCGTGCGCTCGGCGACCAACACGTTCACCGGCGTCCTCCCCGGCGTCTCGTTCACGGTGTCCAAGCCGGAGACCGGCGTCAGCCTGTCGGTCGGTCGCAACAGCAGCGCGATGACGACGCAGGTCAAGTCGATCGTCGACTCGGTCAACACGCTGCTCGGCACCATCGCGAGCAAGTCGTCGTACGACGTCGCCACGAAGACCGGCGGCCCGCTGCTCGGCGAGCTGCTCCCCACCCAGCTCGCGTCGTCGCTCAGCACCGCCACCCTCGGGGGCGGTTCGCTCGCCGACTACGGGATCCAGCTCGACCGGTACGGGAAGCTCCAGTTCGACAGCACGGTCTTCGCGCAGAAGCTCGCCTCCGACCCCACCGGGACGAGCGCCGCCATCACGGGCTTCGCGACCCGCGTCGGCGTCGTGGCGCGCGACGCCACGACGTTCGGCACCGGCACGCTCAGCACCGCCATCACGAACAGGCAGACGACCATCACCAACCTCGGCAGGAGCATCACCGACTGGGACGGCCGGCTCACGCGCAAGAAGGCGCAGCTGACCTCGCAGTTCTCGGCGCTCAACACCCAGCTCACCAAGATGAACGACCAGGCCACGTGGCTCTCGAGCCAGCTGTCCAAGCTGTCCGGGTCCTCGACCGGCTGATGACCCAGGAGACCTCCATGAACCCCCGCTCCGCGAGCCTCGCGTCGGCGTACACCGCCACGGCGCTCACGACCGCCTCGCCGCAGAAGCTCATCGTGCTGCTGTACGAGCGGCTCGTGCTCGACCTCGTGCGCGCGGAGGAGGCCATCGAGGCCGGCCGCTCGCCGCACGACCCGCTCGTGCACGCGCAGGACATCGTCATGGAGCTGCTCGGTTCGCTGAAGCCCGAGCTCTGGAGCGGCGCCGCCGGTCTCACCAACCTCTACACGTACCTGCACACCCAGCTCGTCACGGCGAACGTGCGCCGCGACGCCGCCCTCGTCGCAACCTGCCGCGAGCTCGTCGAGCCCCTGCTCGACGCGTGGCGCCAGGCCTACGACACCACCGTCGCCGCTGCAGCCACCGCCGGCAGCGCAGCCGCCTTCGCCGCCGCTGCGCTCGCCTCCGGCACGGGCGATCCGGGCTCGGGCGACACAGCGACGCCGCAGCGCGTGCCGCTGTCGTTCACGGCGTAGGCGATCACCGTGCAGACATCTTGGGACCAGGCCCTCGACGACCTCGAGCACGAGCTCGACCTCGTGGAGCACGCCCTCGCCACCGGCGAGGTCGACTGCCTCAGCACCCAGGCCTGGTCTCCCCCCGAGGTCCTCACCCGCATCCCGCAGCACCTGATCCCCCGCGCGGTCGGCCTCCTCACCCGGCAGGACACCGTCGTCGCCCGCCTGCACGAGGCCACCGCCGAGCTCTCGGCCGAGCTCTCGTACGTCACCTCCGTCGACGACGACAGCCGTCAGCGCGGCGGCCCCGTCTTCCTCGACGCCGCCCTCTGACCTCCGGCGACCTGCCCGGTCTCGTCGCTTCTCGGCCCGGTCGATCCCACCTTCTCGACGTCTCCGAGGAATCGGGGCGCGGCTTGGCCCCGGCTGTGTTCGCTTGGGGCTGAACACTTTCAGGCGATTCCTCGCCCCAGGGTCTTGAACACTGTCGTACGTGTGTTCTATTCTGTGATCCATGTCGACCGCCCCGCCCGCTGGCACCCCGGACACCGTCGTGTCCGCGGTCGACGCGCTGCTGGCCGGCCTGGTCGAGGGCCTCGAACGGTTCGTCGTCGAGGGCCTCGAGGTCGATTACGCCCGGCCCGCCGCCTGGTCGCCGGTGCTCGCGTCGCTGCAGCTGGACGTCGCGGTGCCCGGCCATGACCGGGTCGTGCGCCCCGACCCCGC
>Ga0075163_10003580_pt1 | contig 20886 bp, 14 predicted proteins | sample JI1023141ADNA_FD_71478 | JGI IMG/M metagenome (GOLD analysis project Ga0075163, IMG submission 71478) | Wastewater effluent complex algal communities from Wisconsin, to seasonally profile nutrient transformation and Carbon sequestration -... | ecosystem: Engineered > WWTP > Effluent > Algae... | reverse complement strand
AGCCGGTCGGCGTCGACTCGGACGACGGCGGGCCGGTCGGTGCCCGTGGTCGACACCTCGATCCCCTTGGCCCGGGATCGCGGGATGACGGCCTCGGCCGCCGCGACGACGACCTCAGCGAGATCGGTGTCCTCGAGCTTGAGGTTGAGGGCGTGCTCCTCAGCCGCGGCTGTCTCGCGCAGGTCGGCCGTCAACCGCCGCAGGCGGGAGACCTGGTCGCGCATGGTCGACCACGAGGCGGCGTCGGGCTGGACGACCCCGTCCTCGAGCCCGTCGATGTACGCCTCGAGCGTGGCGAGCGGGGTGCGGATCTCGTGGGCCAGGTCGGACAGCAGCCGGATCCGGGAGGCCTCGGTGTCCGACAGTCGTCCCGACATGCGCCGGAAGGCGTCCGACAGCCGCTGCAGCTCGATGCTGACGCCGGCGTCGGGGATCTCGACGGAGTAGGTGCCAGACGCCACCGCCTCGGCAGCGTCGGCCAGCGCCTCGATGGGCCGTGCCACCCTCCGGGCGAGGAACCATGAGGCGATCCCGGCCGCCACGACGGACGTGGCCGCTGCCACCACCAGGGACGCGGCGACCGGCACGGCGAACGGCCCGTTCTGCGCCAACTCGGCCGTGGCGATCCACGTGAGCGTGACCACGCCGACCACCGCGCCGAGCAGCAGCATCAGCCGGGTGAAGAAGTGGGAGGGCGAGCGCATCAGCCGGTTCCGAGGCCGTAGCCGACGCCACGGACGGTGCGGATGAACCGGGGCTCCGCCGCATCGTCGCCCAGCTTGCGGCGCAGGTGGCCGATGTGGACGTCGACGACATGCTCGTCGCCGTACCAGTCGGCCCCCCACACCTCGTCGATGAGCTGCCGGCGCGGCAGCGCTGCTCGGGGTCGAACCACCATGGCGGCCAGCAGGTCGAACTCCGTGCGGGTCAGGTCGACCGCCTCGCCGTCGACCGAGACCACGCGTGCTTCGAGGTCGACCTCGAGGTTCCCGACGACCACCGACTCCGGGACGGGCGCCTGGCTCGGCCGCGGCCGGCGGAGCATGGCCCTGATCCGGGCGATCAGCTCGCGCGGCGAGAAGGGCTTCACGAGGTAGTCGTCGGCGCCGACCGAGAGGCCCACGATCTTGTCGACCTCCTCGTCGCGGGCCGTCAGGATGATGACGTAGGCGTCGGTGAACTGCCGGATCTGCCGGCAGACCTCGATGCCGTCGATCCCCGGCAGCATGAGGTCCAGGAGCACCAGGCTGGGGGAGTCCTGCCGGGCGCGCTCGACCGCGCTGGGCCCGTCGAAGGCCTGCACGACCTCGAACCCCTCGCGCTCGAGGTAGCTCGTGATCACGCCCACGAGGGCGCGCTCGTCGTCGACCACGAGCACCCGGACTGTCTCCGCCATGAGGGCATTGTCCGGCCTGACGGGGACCTTCATCGAATCTTCATGGTTCGTGGCGAGAACTGCGGGGGCACGGAGGGCATGGTGGTTCACATGCAGCGGCGGCGAACGGTGATGGCTGGTGTCCTCGCCGGAGCCCTGGTCCTCTCCCTGGTGTCCCTGTCGACCTCGTCGGCCGCCCCCAGCAAGGACCTCAAGGAGGTCGCGCAGCAGGTTCGCGAGCTCCAGATGGCGGCTGAGGCGGCGCACGAGCGCGCCAGCAACGCGCAGGCGCGCCTCAACGGCATCTCGTCGGAGCTCGATGCGATCCAGAACAAGGCCGAGCGCGAGCGGGCCGACCTGCGCATGGCCATGACGACCATCGACGACATCGCCCGGGCGGCCTACTCCAGCGGGGGCATGGACCCCACGCTCGAAGTCCTCATGGCCGACGACCCGGGCGAGTTCCTGGTGCAGGCCGCCGTGATGAGCCAGTTGCAGCAGACCCAGATCGCCCAGCTGCGCCGTGCCCAGACCACGCGCCTGCGGCTGGCGCAGACCGAGGCCGAGATCAGCGACCGCGAGTCGTCGGCCCAGCAGGCGCGCGACGAGATGGCCGCGGCCCAGTCCGATGCGGCTGCCCAGCTCGACGCCGCCGAGGAGGTGCTCGCCGGCCTCCAGGAGGAGGAGCGCCAGCGCCTCGAGAAGCTCGCTGAGGAGCGACGCCAGCAGCAGATCGCCGACGCGGCTGCGGCCGCGAAGGCGGCGCAGGACGCGCAGGACGCCGCGGCGTCGACCAACGGATCGGGCGACAACGGCGGCTCGTCGGGCGACAGCGGCGGCTCGTCCGGTGGCGGGGCGGCGGAGTCCGGCGGCGGATTCACCGGCGGATCACGCGCCCAGGTCGCCATCCAGTACGCCCTCGCCCAGGTGGGCGACCCGTACTCGTACAGCGCGAATCCGCCCACCAGCTGGGACTGCTCCAAGCTCACCACAGCGGCGTGGGCGCAGGCGGGCGTCGGCCTCACGGCCATCAGCTACGCGCAGTTCGACCAGACCCAGCGCATCCCGGTCAGCGACATCCAGCCCGGCGACCTCGTCTTCTACTTCGGCAGCGGTGCGCACCACGTGGGCATGTACATCGGCGGCGGCAAGATGGTGCACGCCGCCAATCCCAGTGACGGTGTCGAGATCACGGACTTCCTGGGGCCCTGGTACGGCGACCGCTTCAGCGGCGTCGGCCGCGTCATCGGCTGACCGGCGCCGCCTGCACGCACTGCACTCGGTGCAGTGCGCATGCCGTCACACGTGGTGCAGTGCGAGTGCCGCCGCGACGGCCCTGCCCCAGACCCGCGCATTGTCGAGTTCACCGGTGACGAGCGGTCCCGGCGTCCCGGTCACCCAGAACGTGTGCGGCTCGACGACGAGGTGGAACCCCTTGTGCCGCAGGCGCTTCCCGATGCCACGGGCCGCTGACCCCGGAACCCTGGCCGGAGCCACGCGCGTGTCGAACGCCGCCGCGGACATCGCCGTCGTCGGCGCGGGCAGCGCGTCGAGCCATTCCCGGACGCCGATCCGGTCGGACAGCACGTGACCGTCGGGCGACTGCTGGCGGGCGGACTCGCGGGTGCTCTCCCGGGTGAGGCCGAAGGCGTGGGTGGGACCGCCCACGACGAGGACATCGAGATCGCCGGCGATCACCGGGCTGGTGCCCACCTCCGCGACGACCGTGCCGTCGCCGAGCCCTTCCGCCACCGCCTCCGCGATGGCCCGGGTGTTGCCGAACATGGATTCGTACACGACGAGTGCATGCATCCTGCTCACCCCTTCCCCGGCATCATCCCGCCGCACGCAACGACACGGTCAGAGGCGAACGTCCCCGAAGCCGCAATCTGCGCGGTTCGGGAGGGGACGGGCAATCCGGGCGGTCAGTCGAGGACGCGGTGGACCTTGTGCTGCGCGGCCTGGGCGACGGGGCGCACGACCATGAGGTCGATGTTCACGTGCGACGGAAGCGTCGCCACCCACGCGACGGTCTCCGCGATGTCGTCGGCGGTGAGGGGCTCCGCGACCCCCTCGTAGACGGCTGCCGCGCGTGCGGTGTCGCCACCGAACCGGGTCACGGCGAACTCGTCGGTGCGCACCATCCCCGGCGCGATCTCGGTCACGCGCACCGGCTCTCCGCACAGTTCCAGTCGCAGTGTCCCGGCGATCGCGGCGACGGCGTGCTTGGCGGCGACATAGCTGCCGCCGTTCTCGTAGGCGACGCGGCCCGCTGTGGACCCCATGAGGACCACAAGTCCGCGCCCCGACGCCATCAGCCGTGGCAGGAGCGCGCTCACGGTGCGGACGGTGCCCATGACGTTGACGTCGAGGGTCCGCTGCCACGATTCGGCGTCGCTGTCCGCGATGGGGAGGGCGTCGTAGGCGCCGCCGGCATTGGCGACGAGGACGGTGACATCCCGCGCGGCCACGTGCTGTGCGAGCGCGTCGACGCTCGCCTGATCGGTCACGTCGAGCGGCCAGGCCTCGATCCGCTCGGACGAGCGGGCCAGCGCCTCGAGCTGCTCGGTCCGGCGGGCGGCGGCGATGACCTGGAATCCGCGGGCGGCCAGCGCCCGCGCGGTGGCGGCCCCGATGCCGCTGCTCGCACCGGTGACGACAGCGACCCCTGGGTCGGCGCTCTGCGGCTCGGACGTGGTCATGCGGCACCCCGATCATGCGGTCGTCGTGGGACGTTCGTCTGCGGCGCGGGGAACACTACGGCACGCTGGGACGGACCACGGGGCGTGAGGGCGAGGAGTGCGATGACCGACCGGATCGGCATCGGGATCGTCGGTGCGGGCTGGATGGGCCACGTGCATGCGCGGGCCTACGCACGGCTGCGGCACCACTTCCCGACGGGCGGTCGCGACCCCGAGCTCATTGCCGCGGCGGACCCCGTGGACGCGCAACTCAGCGACCTCGTGCTCCGCCATGGCATCGCCGCGGGGTACGCCGACTGGCGCGACCTGGTGGCCGATCCGCGGATCGGGGCGGTCAGCGTGACGGCGCCGAACCACCTGCATGCCGAGATCGGCGTGGCGGTGGCCGAGGCAGGCAAGCACCTGTGGATCGAGAAGCCCGTGGGCCTGAACGCTGCCGATGCCGAGGCTGTCCGACGGGCCGTCCAGGCGGCGGGGGTCTCGAGTGCCGTGGGCTTCAACTACCGGAACGTCCCGGCCGTGATGCGTGCGCGATCGGCCATCGCCTCCGGTGCGATCGGCCGGCCCACGCACGCCCGGGTGCACCTGTTCACCGACTACGCCGCCCATCCCGGAGGCCCGATGTCGTGGAGGTTCGCCCTCGACCGAGGGGGCCACGGCGTCCTCGGCGACCTCGCCTCGCACGGCATCGACCTCGTGCGCTTCCTGCTCGGCGACGTGGACTCCGTCGTGGCCATCACTGACACGTTCGTACCCCGACGCCCGCTGGTCGACGCGGGCAGCAGCCACTACGCGGTGGTCGACCTCGCGGACGCGGCCGTGGAGTTCGGCTCGGTCGAGAACGAGGACTACGTCGCTGCGCTCCTGCGCACCGAGTCGGGCGTCGCGGTCGTCGTCGAGTCGAGCCGAGCCGCGGTGGGGGAGCAGAACCACTACGGATTCGAGGTGCACGGCACGACGGGCCTGGTGCGCTGGGACTTCCGTCGACCGGGCGAGCTGTCGCTCTCGACGGGAGCCGACTACCAGGGACAGTCGACCAGCACCGTGCTGAGCGGTCCCGGCGACGGTGAGTACGCCGCGTTCCAGCCCGGTGCCGGCATCACGATGAGCTTCGACGACACCAAGGTGATCGAGGCCTGGGGCTTCCTCCGCAGGATCGACGGCGAGCACGTCGACGGGCCAACGATCGACGACGCCGTGGCGAGCGCCCGGGTGCTCGACGCCATCGTGACATCGGCCGCCGATCGCCGATGGGTGTCGGTGGGCTCCTAGGCTGGGCTCTGACGGCGAGGGAGGCTGGGATGACGACGGTGCGGCTGACCACGGCCGAGGCGATCGTTCGCTTCCTCATCGCCCAGCAGGTCCTCGACGAGCGATCGGGTGATGTCATCCCCCTGGTGCCGGGCGTCTTCGCCATCTTCGGCCACGGCAACGCGCTGAGCCTGGGCGAGGCGCTCGAACGGCACCGCGACGGCATCCGCACCATTCGCGGCCAGAACGAGTCGGCGATGGCGCTGGCCGCCGTCGGCTTCGCCAAGTCGGCCCGCCGGCGCCAGGTGATGGCCGTGACCACGTCGATCGGCCCCGGTGCCCTCAACACGGTTCCCGCGGCCGGCGTCGCCCTCGCGAACCGGCTCCCGCTGCTGCTGCTCGTCGGCGACACCTTCGACTCCCGCGACCCCGACCCCGTCCTGCAGCAGCTGGAGCACTTCGGCAGTCCCGGCACCACCGCCAACGACTCCCTCAGGGCGGTGAGCCGCTACTGGGACAGGATCACCGCCCCCTCGCAGCTGCTCAGCTCCCTGCCCCAGGCGATGGGCGTGCTCCTCGACCCCGCTGACTGCGGCCCAGTCACGCTCGCGCTTCCCCAGGACGTGCAGGCGCAGGCCTATGACTTCCCGGAGGAGCTCTTCTCGCCGGTGGTGCACCGGATCCGTCGGCCGCGCCCGTCCGTCGACGAGGTTCAGGCGGCGGTCGAGGTGCTGAGGACGGCTCGCCAGCCGCTCATCGTGGCGGGTGGCGGAGTGCACTACTCGCTGGCCGAGGACGAGCTCTCGGAGTTCGCCGGGCGCTTCGGCATCCCGGTCATGGAGACGGTCGCGGGAAAGTCGTCCCTGCTGGCCACCGACCCCGCCTACGGAGGCCCCATCGGGGTCTTCGGCGAGGCCGCGGGGCACGCGCTCGCCTGGGAGGCCGACGTCGTCCTCGCCATCGGCACGCGGCTCCAGGACTTCACCACCGAGTCGGCCACCGTCTTCAAGAACCCCGGCGTCCGGATCGTCACGGTGAACGTGGCCCGGTTCGACGCCCTCAAGCGCGGTGCGACCGCCGTGGTCGGGGACGCACGCGAGACGCTGGCCGAGCTCGGCGCGGGCCTGGCCGGCTGGTCGGCGCCGCAGGAGTGGCAGGCGACCGCGCGGGCGTCGATCGGCGAGCAGCGCACCGCGGTGGCTTGGCGCACGGCGCGCACCGACACCGACGTGCCCACGTATGCGCAGGTCATCGGCGTGGTCCATGGCGTCGCGACGCAGGAGGACTACGTGCTGACGTCGTCCGGCGGCCTCCCAGGCGAGCTGGTGATGAACTGGCCGAGCAAGGGGATAGCAACGTTCGACTGCGAGTACGGGTTCTCATGCATGGGCTACGAGATCAGCGGCTCCTGGGGTGCAGCGCTCGAGCATGCGCGCTCGCGGCCGGGCTCGACCGTGTACGGGATGAGCGGCGACGGGTCGTTCATGATGCTGCCGATGGACATCTACAGCGCGGTCCTCACCGATACCGACGTCACCATCGTCGTGTGCGACAACGGTGGCTTCAACGTCATCGAGAGGCTGCAGATCGGGCACGGTGCCGCGTCGTTCCGGACCATGCTGGCCGAGGACGACTCTCCTGATCCGGTGCTCGTGGATTTCGCGGCCATGGCGGCCGCCATGGGAGCCGATGCGAGGCACGTCGTCGGACTCGACGAGCTCGAGGCCGTTCTGCGCGAGACGAAGGGCACGGCGGGCGTCCACGTCGTGGTCACCGCCGTCGCCCGGCATCAGTGGAGCGAGGGCGACTCGTTCTGGGAGGTGGGGGTCCCGGAGGCCAGCGTGCGGCCGCAGGTCGATGCGGCCCGCGACGACGTCCGAGCAGGGAAGCGGAACCAACGAGCCATCTGGAGGACCCCATGACCGAATCGCCGCTGCTGAGGATGACCCGGACCACGCCGACGTGCCTGTGGAACGACTCGGCCGACCCGCGAGAGCTGGCGCAGGCCATCGGGTGGGGCGCCGTGGGGGCGACCTGCAACCCCGTGATCGCCCTGTCAGCGCTCAAGGCCGACCTGCCCGTGTGGCAGGCGCGCATCCGCGAGTTCGCTGCCGCACACCCGACGGCCACCGAGGACGAGATCGGCTGGCAGATGGTGAAGGACCTGTCTGTGGAGGCCGCCCGGCTCCTCGAGCCGACGTACGACGAGCAGCACGGCGTGAACGGGCGCCTGTCGATCCAGACCGATCCTCGGCTCTACCGGGACACGGCGGCCCTGGTGGAGCAGGCCGTCCAGTTCAGCGGCCTTGCCCCGAACATGATCGTCAAGATCCCGGTCACCACGGAGGGGGCTGCCGCATTCGAGGAGGCCACCTACCGGGGCGTGAGCATCAACGCCACCGTGTCGTTCACGCTGCCGCAGGCCCTCGCCGTGGGCGAGGCCGTCGAGCGCGGACTGCGCCGCCGCGAGGCCGAGGGGCTCGACGTCAGCACGATGGGACCGGTGTGCACGATCATGGTGGGCCGCCTCGATGACTGGCTGCGGGTCGTCGCCGAGCGCGACGGCATCACCGTCGACCCCGGCCATCTCGAGTGGGCGGGCGTCGCGGTCTTCAAGAAGGCCTACGAGATCTACGTCGCGCGTGGCTACCGCACGCGCCTGCTCTCGGCTGCGTTCCGCAACCACATGCACTGGAGCGAGTTCATCGGCGGCAACGTCGTCATCTCGCCTCCCTTCGGCTGGCAGGAGCGCCTGAACCGGAGCGGGATCGAGCCGACTCCCCGCCTGGAGGATCCCGTCGCCCCGGCGATCGTCGATTCGCTCTACGACAACTTCGGCGAGTTCCGGAAGGCGTACGACGAGGACGGACTGACGCCGGGCGAGTTCACCGACTTCGGAGCCACGCGCCGGACGCTGCGCCAGTTCCTGGCGGCGAACAGCGATCTCGAGGCACTCGTGCGCGATGTCACGCTGCCGAACCCCGGCTGAGGAGGCCACATGACCGACGAGCGGAGCCTGGTGAGACGGGCGGAGGCGGCGGGTCCGGTGCTCGTCGACGTCACCCCCTACAACGCGGGCTGGGGATGGACGGGCCTGCGGGTGCTCGAGCTGGCTCCGGGCCAGACCGTGAGCCTTGAGACCCAGGGGAACGAGGTGCTCGTCCTGCCGCTCTCCGGGTCGGCGGTCGTGCGATGCGGTGACGACGAGGCGGAACTGCGGGGCCGGGCGAGCGTCTTCACCGCCGTGAGCGACTTCGCCTACGCCGGCCGTGATCGTGAGGTGCAGATCACGAGCGCCTCCGGCGGTCGATTCGCGCTTCCGGCCGCCCGCGCAGGCCGCTCGCTGCCCTTCCGCTACGTCGCGGCCGCGGACGTGAACGTGGAGCTGCGCGGAACGGGCTCGGCATCCCGGCAGGTCAACAACCTGTGCACCCCCGAGACCTTCGAGGCCGACCGCCTGATCGCCTGCGAGGTGCTGACTCCCGGGGGGAACTGGTCGTCGTACCCCCCGCACAAGCACGACGAGGAGCGCGACGGGGAGACGGCGCTCGAGGAGATCTACTACTTCGAGGTGGCCGAGGGCCCGAGCGGTCCCGGACTGGCGTACCAGCGGGTCTACGGCACGGACGAGCGGCCGATCGACGTGCTCGCGGAGGTGGGCAGCGGGGACGTGGTGCTGATCCCGCACGGGTGGCACGGTCCATCGATCGCGGCCCCGGGCTATGACCTCTACTACCTCAACGCCATGGCCGGCGGCGGGCCGGAGCGTGCCTGGCGCATCTGCGACGACCCGCGCCACGCGTGGGTGCGGGAGTCCTGGGCGAACCAGCCCGTGGATCCCCGGCTGCCGCTCACGTCGGCCCTGCCCGCGCGCCGCGGCTGATCCGGTCGTGCCCCATATCGACGTCGCCGACAGCGTCCTGCTCGTCATCGACGCCCAGGACCGCTTCTACGGCGACCATCGCGACGATGTCGACCGGGTCGCCCTGCGTCGCGCGCTCGACCGGGCCGCCTGGGTGTGCGGGGTGGCACGGGCGCTCGACGTGCCGTCGGTCGTGACCGAGGAGGACGCAGAGGCGAACGGCCGCACCGACCCTGCCGTCCGGCGGGCGCTCGGCGAGGCGCCGGCCCACGACAAGACGTCCTTCGGGGCGGCAGCCAATCCGGCCATCCTCGACGCCCTGAGCGCGAGCAGCCGGCGCACCGTCGTCGTGGTCGGGCTGGAGACCGACGTGTGCGTGGCTCAGTCGGCGATCGGCCTGAGGGAGACGGGACTGCGTGTCGTCGTCGTGCGGGACGCCGTGTTCTCCGCGGGGGAGGCGCACGGGTTCGGCCTGCTGCGGCTCGCAGAGGAGGGCATCGAACTGCTGTCGGCCAAGGAGCTGTACTACGAGTGGCTGCGCACCCTGGCGCGCGTGCGGGCGTTCGACGCAGCCCACCCCGACCTCGCCAGCCCGCCGGGCTTCAGCCTGTAGCCGGCTGATCGTCGGGCCGGGTCAGGCGCGGGAGGGCAGCGAACGCAGGCAGGCGACGAGGAACTCGTGGTCCTGCACCTGCGGCAGGCCGGATGCGTAGAACTCGCCGACGATGCCGACGCCGGTCACGGTGATGGGGAAGCCGCCGCCGTGCGGCGCGTACTCGGCCTCGCTCAGGCCGGTCGCCTCCGCGAACGTGGTGCCCTTCTCCTCGTAGCGCACGCGGACGGCGAGCGTCGATGCGCCGAAGCGGCGGACCACGCGCGCCTTGCGCGCGATCCAGTCGTCGGAGTCGGGAAGGGAGCCGGGCAGGGCCGCGCGGTACGCAAGCCTGCCGAGGTGGTGGACCTCGATGACGATGCCGAGGCCCTCGGCGCGGGCGCGCTCGGTGGCCAGCGTGCCGAGATCGATGGCGGACGCAAGCGTGAACGTTGCCAGCTCGACCTCGGACGCCTGCGCAGCGAGGGCCTCCGAGGTGTAGCCGCCGGTGGTCGTGGGCATGGACATCACTCCGTCGAGGCTGGGGTCAGCGTGACGACGAGGTCGCCCGGCTCGACCTGGGACGTGTCGGATACGTGCACGGTGGCGACCGTACCGGCGATGCCGGCGGTCACGGCCGACTCCATCTTCATCGCCTCGATCGTGGCGACCTTGTCGCCCGCCTGCACGACGTCGCCCGCCGTGACGATGACCGAGATCACGCCGGGAACCGACGCCGCGAGGTGGGCCGGATTCCCGGCCTCGGCCTTGGGCCGGGGCTGCTTGGTGGTGGGGGCCCTCTCGTCGACGACGCGCAGGACGATGGGCTGGCCATTGGCCCGCAGATGGACGCTCCGCCTGCCCGACTCGTCGATGTCGCCGATCGCGTCGAGCTCGACGAAGGCCTGCTGCCCGGGAGCGAGGTCGATGACCTCCGTGATGCCGGCCTGCAGCCCGTAGAGGTACGCGTGCGTCGGCAGGACCGACACGTCGCCGTACTTGCGGCGGGCGGCGACGAAGGCCGCGGCCTCGGCCGGCAGCATCAGCCGGGTCAGTGCATCCCGCCGGGCCTCCGGGACGGCGAGGGCGGCGCGGTCGTCGGCATTGAACACCGGCTCGGCCAGCGGGGGGCGCCCCGCGAGCACCTGCGTGGTGAAGGGCTGGAGGAAGCCTCCCTCGGGAGTGCCGAGCTGGCCCTGCAGGAAGGCGATGACGGACGCGGGCAGGTCGTAGCGCGGCGGGTCGGCCACGAGGTCGTCGGACGAGACGCCTGCCGCCACCATCCACACCGCGAGGTCACCGACGACCTTGCTGCTGGGCGTCACCTTGACCGGGCGCCCGAGCAGCAGGTTCGCGTCGTGGTACGCCTCGAGGACCTCGGCGAACCGCTCGCCCACGCCGAGGGCGTCGGCCTGGGCCCGGAGGTTGGACAGCTGGCCGCCGGGAACCTCGTGGCGGTAGACGCTGGTCGCGGGCGAGCGCTGTCCGGCCTCGAACGGCGCATAGAGGTCGCGCACGGCGGTCCAGTACGGCTCCAGGAGCGCGGCGTCGGCGAGGTCGAGGCCACCGGCGATCGCCGGATCCCGGTCGGTGTGGAGCGTGGCGGCGAGCAGTGCGCCGAGGCTGGGCTGGCTGCCTCCCGAGGCCAGCGGCGCGGACGCGCAGTCGACCCCGTCGACGCCGGCCTCGATGGCGGCGAGGTAGGTGGCCAGCTGTCCGCCAGCCGTGTCATGGGTGTGCAGGCGCACGGGGACGTCGAACCGGCTGCGGAGCGCCTCCACGAGCACGGTGGCCGCGGGAGCCCTGAGCAGGCCGGCCATGTCCTTGATGCACAGGCCGTGGGCGCCCGCTGCGACGTATGCGTCGGCGATCCGCAGGTAGTAGTCGAGCGTGTAGGTCGTCTCCCCGGGGTCGAGGACGTCCGCGGTGTAGCAGATCGCGCCCTCGGCGTATCCGCCATGGAGCCGGACGGCATCGATCACCGGCCGGGTCTTCTCCACGCTGTTCAGCGCGTCGAACACCCGGAACACGTCCATGCCTGCCCCGCGCGCCTCGGCCACGAAGGCCGTGACGACGTCGTCGGGATACGGGGCATAGCCGAGGGCGTTGCGCCCGCGGATCAGCATCTGCGTCAGGACGCCGGGAGCCGCCTCGCGGAGGTCGCTGAGCCGGTCCCAGGGGTCGTCGCCGAGGAACCGCAGTGCCGCGTCGAACGTGGCCCCGCCCCAGCACTCCAGGCTGAAGAGGCCGGGCAGCAGCAGGGCCTCGGCCCGCGCGCCCGCGACGAGGTCCAGGCTGCGGACGCGGGTGGCCAGCAGCGACTGGTGGGCGTCGCGCAGGGTGGTGTCGGTGACCGCAACCTGCTCGAGGCCGCGCAGCCAGGCCGCCAGGGCCTCGGGGCCGGAGCCGTCGAGCACCTCCTTGGCCGTGATGGCGGGTCGGCTCGACGGCTGAGGGTCGGCCGGGAGCAGTGCGGCGGGATCGCGCACGACCGTTCGCGAGGCGCCGTGGGGGCGGTTGACCGTCACTTCGGCGAGCCTGAGCAGCAGGCCGGAGGCAGCGCCCCGGGTGATGCCGGGCTGCGCCGACACGAGATCGGGGTGCTCGTCGAGGAAGGAGGTCGTGAGCGCCCCGGACAGGAAGTCCGGCTCGCTCAGCAGTGCGCGCAGGAAGCTGACGTTCGTGGAGACGCCGCGCACCTGGAACTCCGACAGGGCGCGGCGCGCACGGCGCGCAGCGCTCTCGAAGTCGACTCCGCTGGTGGTCAGCTTCACGAGGAGCGAGTCGTAGAACGGCGTGACGTCGGCCCCCGCGTAGGTCGCGCCGTCGAGTCGCACCCCCGGACCTCCGGGGCTGCGGTACACGGCGATCGTCCCTGTGGAGGGACGAAAGCCGTCTGCGGGGTCCTCCGTCGTGAGGCGGCACTGGATCGCGCTGCGCTGCACGGTGATGCCGGCCTGGGAGATGCCGAGGTCGGCGAGCGACTCGCCTCCGGCGATGCGCAGCTGCGACAGGACCAGGTCGACGCCCGTGACCTCCTCGGTGACCGTGTGCTCGACCTGGATGCGCGGGTTCATCTCGATGAACGCGTATCCGTAGCCGGCCTCGTGCGCCTCCGCGCGAGCATCGGGGTCGGCCCAGACGAGGAACTCCACCGTGCCGGCGGCGCTGTAGTCGACCTCGCGGGCGAAGGTGATGGCGTCGTGGCACAGTCGGGAGATCAGCTCTCGCGGCATGCCCGGAGCTGGCGCGATCTCCACGACCTTCTGGTGGCGGCGCTGGACCGAGCAGTCGCGGTCGAACAGGTGGACCACGTCGCCGTACGAGTCGGCGAGGATCTGAACCTCGATGTGGCGGGGTCGCACGACGGCCTGCTCGACGAACAGGGTGTCGTCGCCGAATGCCGCGGCCGCCTCGCGACGGGCGACGTCGAAGATGCGCCGGATCTCGTCGGGGGTCTCCACCCGGCGGAGGCCGCGGCCGCCGCCGCCGCCCGACGCCTTCACGAAGACGGGATAGCCGATGCGGTCTGCCTCGGCGAGGGCCTCGTCCATGCTCGCCACGGGACCGGACGCACCGAGCACCGGGACGCCGGCGCGGACAGCGGAGTCCCGGGCACGCACCTTGTCACCGGTGAGCACCAGCGTCGCCGGCGTCGGACCGACCCACACGAGTCCCGCGTCCAGGACGGCCTGCGCGAAGACCGCCGACTCGGACAGGAATCCGTAGCCCGGATAGACGGCATCGGCGCCGGATCGCAGCGCGGTCTCGATGAGCGTGGGGATGTCGAGGTAGGTGCGGACCGGATGACCGGCCTCGCCGATCTGGTAGGCCTCGTCGGCGATGAGCCGGTGCAGGGCGCTGCGGTCCTCGGCGCTGTAGACCGCGACCGACGTCACGCCGAGCTCCCGCGCCGCCCGCGCGGCCCGGATGGCGATCTCGCCTCGGTTGGCGATCAGCAGCTTGCGCATGGGATCCCTCGGGTGGTGGACGAGTCCCGACGAGCCTAGTGACGAGAGGTTTCGTCCGGGTGAACTGCCGGGCGCCTTCCGATCGCTGCGCCCGGGCGCGGCTGCAGCCCTAGGCTGGGGACGCTCGCGATGAGCGGGCGAGCGGAGGTGCCTGGTGACAAGGCCGGAGCCTTCGACTCGCCCTCCGCTTTCGTGGCGCGGTGCGGCAGCCCCGACCGCGTTCGCGGGGCTGGCGTACCTGCTCCTCCCGTCGTTCGCCCCCCACGAGATCGACCCCACGACCGGCGTCCTGCTCCACGGGGTGGTGCTCGCCCTCGTCGTAGGGGTGGCCACCCATGTCGACGCGAGGGTCGTGCGGCTCATGGCGGCGGCGTCGGGGGTGGGACTCCTGGTCCACTACTCCGTGGCGATCGGCCTGTCGCCGCTGGTCATGATCGTGTCGGTCGTCATCGCGGTCGAGGTATGGGCGGTCCCCGCCCTGCTGCGCCGCAGCGGGACGCTCGGCATCGATCGGCCGACCGACGTGTGGGTCCTGCTGGTCGTCTCCCTCGTGGTGGCGGTGTCCGCGGGCCTGGTCTCGACGGCAGCCGTGGCGCTCACGGACGGGGCGGCGATTGACACGGGCGCGGCCTTCCGTGGATGGGTGGTGGACGACATCTGGGGACTCGTGGTCATCGCGCCCTTCGTCATCGCTCTCAAGGCCCCCTCGGCTTGGCCGTGGCATCGTGCCAGCGAGTTCGCGGCCATCCTCGGGGTCAGCCTCGGCTCGGTCTGGTTCGTCTTCGTGGGCGTGGACCCGGCCTCCCCGGGCTATCTGGGCTGGCCGTACGTCGTCGTCATCGGCCCGATCTGGGCAGCCGTCAGGCTGGGCGTCGTAGGGGCCTCGGTCGTCATCGCGGCGACCCTCTGGCTGACGACCCTGCTGACCACGGCCGGCGAAGGCGCCTTCGCGCGGGTCGGGGCGACCCCCTACGACCGGCTCCTCACGGTCCAGGTCTTCTCCATCACCATGGCAGTCATCGCACTCAGCCTGGCCGCGCTGCGCGACGAACGCCTGCGGTCGCTCCAGGAGATCACGGCCGCCCACCGCTTCATGACCCAGATCGTCGACGGCTCCGATGCCGCCATCTGGGCCAAGTCCTATCGCGCGACGGAGCGCCGACCCGGGGTCTACACGCTGGTCAACCGGGCAGCCGCTCACCTCCTCGGCAGAAGCCCTGACGAGGTGACAGGGCGCGTCGACAGCGACCTGCTACCCCCCGCTGCGGCCCAGGCGGTCGTCGCGGAGGACGTCGCGGTGCTCGAGTCGGGCGAGTCGCGAATCTCCCACCCGCGCTCCGAGCGCGCGGGCGGCCAGGGCCGGACCTTCACCCGCACCACCTTCCCCCTCACCGACGACGACGGGGTTCCCTGGGGTGTGGCGTCGATCGCGACCGACGTGACAGAGCTCATTCATGCTCGCGAGTCGGCTGACCGCCAGGCCGAGCTGCTCCTTGCCGTGTTCGATCGCTCGCCGATGCCCGCGGTGCGCCTCAGGACGACAGGGCCGACGCTGGACGTGATCGTCGACGCCAATCACGCCGTGTGCCGGCTGCTGGAGGTCGAGGAGGACACGCTCCTGGGCACGTCCCTCCTGGACCACGTGCACGCTGACGATCGTCGCGTGGCGGCTTCTCTGCTGGCCCAGACGCACGGCGTGGTGCACCCGGCCACCGCCATGGCCCGCCAGCAGGAGGTGCGCCTGCGCACGCACGGCGGCCGCACCGCGTGGGTGCTGCTCAGCGCTGCGGCCTTCGTCGGCGGCCTCCTCGACGCTGGCGCGGAGATGGTGGTGCAGATCGAGGATGTCACGGCCCGCAGGGAGGCCGAGCGCGCCCTCTCCGAGCAGGCGCTGAGGGATGCGGTCACCGGGCTGCCGAACCGACGGGCGCTCAATGACCGCGCGAACTCAGCCCTGCAGAGGATGCGCCGCAAGCCGGGAATGGTCAGCATCCTGTTCTGCGACCTCGACCACTTCAAGGAGGTCAACGACAGCCTCGGCCATCAGGTGGGCGACCTGCTGCTCGTGGAGGCGGCCCATCGGCTGCAGTCGGTCGTGCGGCCCGAGGACACCCTGGCCCGACTGGGGGGAGACGAGTTCGTCTTCCTCGGAGAGGGCTTTGCCAGCACGGCGGACGTGGTCCGACTGGCCGGCCGGATGCAGGAGTGCCTGGGTGCGCCGTGGGTCCACGACCAGCAGGAGTTCCGCCCCGCGATGTGCGTCGGCATCGCCGTCACCTCGGACCCTGAGGTGAGCGTCGACGAGCTGCTGCGACGTGCGGACCTGGCGATGTACCGGGCGAAGGCCGCGGGCCGCGGGCGCATCGAGGTCTACCAGCGAACGGTCGACGAGGCGGTGCAGCAGTCGGTGCTGGTCCAGCATCGGCTCCGCGACGCCATCGAGCGGGGCGGTCTCCTCCTTCACTACCAGCCCATCGTCCGGCTCCCCGACCGGGAGGTCGTCGGGGTCGAGGCCCTGGTCCGGATGCAGGGGCCGAACGGACTCGTCATGCCGGGGGAGTTCGTCCCCGAAGCGGAGAGCAGCGGACTCGCCGTCCCAATGGGGGACTGGGTGCTGGACCAGGTGCTCCACGACGTGGGCCGGTGGGATCGGTGCGGCGAGCCCATCCACGTGTCCGTGAACGTCAGCCCCGTGCAACTGAGGAGCGGCTTCGCGGCGGGGGTCCTGTCGCGGCTCGAGCGCGCGGCGGTCGACCCTGCCCACGTCTCCGTCGAGGTCACCGAGACGGCACTCCTGCAGGACCCGAGCGGGTCGGGGCGGGAGCTGCTCGAACTCGGCCGCGCGGGGGTCGGCATCAGTCTCGACGACTTCGGGACCGGGTACTCAAGCCTGTCGTGGCTTACACGGCTGCAGGTGACGACGGTGAAGATCGACAGGTCCTTCACGGCGACTCTGGGCGCGGATGAGCGCAAGTCGGCGATCGTCCGTGGAGTGATCAGCATGGCGCACGAACTCGGGCTGACCGTGGTCGCCGAGGGTGTCGAGACGGAAGACCAGTACGCACTGCTGACAGCACTCGGCTGCGACCAGGCTCAGGGCTACCTCTTCGGTCGGCCTGAGCCCCTCGATCCGGGCACTTTCCGCGGCCGGTCGGCCGGGATTCCGAAGACGTGAGGGAAGCCTGCCCGGTCACTAGGCTCGCGCACGAGGGCTGACGAAGGGGATGACGTCCGTGGCCGAGGTGGGTGGGCAGTCGCGCCAGCGCTACCCGTGGCGACGTGCCGTGCTCCTCGTCCTGCTGGGCATGGCCCTCTATGCGGCCTTCCCGTTCCTCGCCCCGCTGACCATTGCTGCTGAGGCGACCATCTCGCTGCTGGGCATCGGCCTGGGTCTCGCGGTGGGCGTGGCCGTGCGACTGGAGGCCAGACTCGTGCCGGCGCTCGCGGCGGGCGGCGGAGTCATGGTGGCGGTCGGCGCGACCCTGGAGGAGCTGCCGATCGCCCTGTCGCTCACGCTGGGCCTGGGCGTCGCACTCGAGATCTGGGGCATCTCCTACCTGTTCCGTCGGACCGGGGCGTCGAGGCTCGAGGTCCCGGCCGACGTTCTGCGCCTTCTCGTCATCTCCATCGGCATTGCCGTGCCGGTCGCGGTCCTGGCGGCCATCACGCTCCGGCTGTTCGGGGTCGACGTCGACATGTTCTGGCACTCGGTGCGATCGTGGGCGACCGACGACATCTTCGGCCTCGTGGTGGTCGCGCCGGCCCTCATGCTCGCCCGGCCGCCGCGCACCTGGGAGCGCAGCCGTGCGCTGGAGTTCGCGATCGTCAGCGCACTCACCCTCGTGTCCGTGCTGCTCATCTTCTTCCGGGTCAAGGCGGGCAATCCCGGACTGCTGGGCTGGCCCTACCTCGTGCTCCTCGGTCCGGCGTGGATCGCGGTCCGGCTGGGCGCCTCCGCCGTCGCGCCGGTCGCCACGGTCATGTTCTGGATCGCCGCAGTGGCGACGGCGCAGGACTTCGGCCCCTTCGCGTCGTCCAGCCTGCTCGCGATCGACCGGCTCGTCGCGGTGGAGATCTTCGCCATCGCGCTCACGTCTGGACTGCTGGCACTCGGCGTCCTCCGTGACGATCGACTGCGGCAGCTCGGCCGTGCCGAGGAGTCCTCCCGACTGTTGCGGGAGGTCGTCGACGGATCGGACGCTGCGGTCTTCGCCAAGGACTTCCGGGAGCCCGGACCCGAGGGCCGCTACGTCCTCGTGAACGAGGCCTGGGAGCGCATCACGGGGGTCAGCGCGAACGACACGCTGGGCCGCACCGACCGCGAGCTCTTCGGACCCGAGCTTGCCGACATGATCGAGGCGAACGACAGGCAGGTGCTGGCGTCCAACACCCCCCTGGTGGTCGAGGAGCGCAACGCGGAGGGCACTGGGCCGGTGCGGGCGTTCAGCAGCTCGAAGTTCCCGCTGCGCGGTGAGGGCGGTGACGCCTGGGGCGTGGGCGGCATCTCGACGGATGTCACCGAGGCCGTGCACGCCCGCGAGCGCGAGGTACGGCACGCCGAGCTGCTCCGCGCGGTGTTCGAGCTGTCTCCCACTCCGGCGATGCGCATGTCGGTGGTCGGCGAGCACACGCTGAGCGTCATCGACGCGAACGCGGCGATGCTTGCCCTCCTGGGACTGCCACCGGGTTCCGTCGACCGCTGCGACCTGATGGAGAGCGTGCATCCTGACGACCTCGCCACCGCGTGGGACATCATCGGGTTCGCGCTCACGACGACGGGCTCCCACGGCCCCCCCTCGACGCGCCAGCGTGAGCTTCGCCTGAACACGGCGACGGGTGCGACCGTGTGGGTGCTCATGAGCGTGGCGGCCGTGCGCGGTGCGCAGGTCGGCGACCACACGGAGATCGTCGCCCAGTTCGAGGACTTCACCGCGCGCCGCGAGGCAGAGGCCGCCCTCTCCGACCAGGCGATGCGCGACTCCGTCACCGGGCTGCCGAATCGGCGCGCCCTCAACGACCGCCTCGGGTCCGCGCTCATGAGACTTCGACGCACGCCCGGAACCGTGACCGTGCTGTTCTGCGACCTCGACCGCTTCAAGGACGTCAACGACACCTTCGGCCACCAGGTCGGCGACCAGCTCCTCGTGCAGGTCGCCGACCGGTTCCGGCTGGCACTGCGTCCGGACGACACCGTCGCGCGGCTCGGCGGGGACGAGTTCGTGGTGCTCACCGAGGCCGTCACGGACACCGCCGAAGCCGTGCTGACCGCGCTCCGCCTGCAGGACCGACTGGGGGCGCCGTGGGTCCATGGCGGCCAGACCTTCCGGCCCGAGATGAGCGTCGGGGTGGCCAGCACCGAGGATCCCGACATCACCGTCGACGAGCTGCTGCGCCGGGCCGACCTGGCGATGTACGAGGCGAAGGACGCGGGACGGAACCGCATCGAGATCTACCAGAGGGAGGTGGACGACGAGATCCAGCGTGCCGTCTCCATCCAGCACGACCTCCGCAAGGCGATCGACGCGAGCGGCCTGGTGCTGCACTACCAGCCGATCGTCCGGCTCCATGACGAGACGGTCGTGGCGGCCGAGGCCCTGGTGCGGATGCGCGGCACGGACGGGACTCTCATGCTCCCGTCGTCGTTCGTGCCGCAGGCCGAGGCCACCGGACTGGTCGTGCCCATGGGCGCCTGGGTCCTGCGCCGGGCGATGGCCGACCTGCGCAAGTGGCACGAGCGGGGCTTCGACTACCTGGTGTCCGTCAACGTGAGCCAGTGGCAGCATCGCGAGGAGGGGTTCGCCTCCTTCGTCCTCGACCAGGCGGAGTTCGCCGGCATCAACCCCGCGTGGCTGGTGGTCGAGGTCACCGAGACCGCGCTCATCCACGATCCCGCGCGCTCGGCGCGCGAGCTGTCGGTGCTGAGCCGCGCGGGGGTGGGGGTGGCGCTCGACGACTTCGGCACCGGCTACTCGAGCCTGTCGTGGCTGACGCAGCTTCCGGTCAGCACCGTCAAGATCGACCAGTCCTTCACCGCGGAGCTCGGCATCGACGAGCGCAAGGGCGCGATCGTGCGGGCGCTCATCGAGGTGTCGCACGACCTCGGGCTCAAGGTCGTGGCGGAGGGAGTCGAGACGCGCGAGCAGCAGGAGCGGCTCCTCGACCTCGGCTGCGACCAGGGCCAGGGCTATCTCTTCGGCTACCCGACCGCTCCTGAAGACGCCCGCTGGCTGTGACGGCGCATCACGACGACGCCTCCCGCGCCTGCCAGGCCTGTCGCAGGGCGCCGAGCAGGACCTCCGGCGGCTGGGCCCCCGAGGCGGCGAGGCGTCGATCGAAGACGAAGAACGGGACACCGCCGACCTGCAGGGCGCGCGCCTCGTCCTCGTCGGCCCGCACGTCGGCGGCGTAGCGGTCGGACGACAGGACGGCCCGTACCTCGTCGCGGTCGAGCCCGGATTCGACGGCGACCTCCTCGAGGGTGGCCGGCGCTCCGATGGGGCGACCCTCGGTGAAGTAGGCGTCCATGAGCCGGCCCTTGAGCTCGTCCTGCCGTCCGTGCTCTCGCGCCAGGTGCAGCAGCCGGTGGGCGTCGAAGGTGTTCCCGGTGCGGGCGATGTCGAACCGGAAGTCGATGCCGAGCGCCTGCCCGCGCCCGACCACGTCCCCGACCATGCCCTCGATCTGCGCCGTCGTGCCGCCGTACTTCGCGGCCAGGTGATCGATGACCGACTCCTCCTGCTCGGCGGGGGAGTTCGGCTCCAGTTCGAAGCTGCGGTAGGTCACGCGGACGCGGTCGGCGTGCTCGAACTCGGCCAGTGCGAGGTCGAGGTGCGCGCGCCCGATCCGGCACCAGGGGCAGATGACGTCGGACCACACCTCGACGTCGAGGGGCGCGTCGGTGGGCATCGATTCGGCGCTGGCGCTCACGACGGCAGGCTATCGCCGTGCGCGGCGACTACCCCTGCGCGGGGGGAGGCTCCTCGTCGGCCGCGGGTGCCGGGGCGGCCTCGGCGACGATGGTGTCCTCGACCACGGCGGTGCCGTCGGGTGCCTCGGCGACGATGGTGTCCTCGACCACGGCGGTGCCGTCGGGTGCCTCGGCGACGATGGTGTCCTCGACCACGGCGGTGCCG
>Ga0075163_10003578_pt1 | contig 20890 bp, 20 predicted proteins | sample JI1023141ADNA_FD_71478 | JGI IMG/M metagenome (GOLD analysis project Ga0075163, IMG submission 71478) | Wastewater effluent complex algal communities from Wisconsin, to seasonally profile nutrient transformation and Carbon sequestration -... | ecosystem: Engineered > WWTP > Effluent > Algae... | reverse complement strand
CGCTGGTCGATACCCTCGGGCAGCGTGCGCATCTGCGCGACGCGCGGCGAGATCTTCTGCCCCAGTAGCATTCCGCCGCCGCCGGGTTTGGCGCCCTGTCCGAGCACGATCTCGATGGCGTCGGCCTTGCGCAGGTCATCGGGGTTCATCCCGTAGCGGGACGGAAGGTACTGATAGACAAGGTGCTTGCTCTGACCGCGTTCCTCGGGAGTCATGCCGCCGTCGCCGGTGGTCGTCGAGGTGCCGGCCTCGCTCGCGCCGCGGCCCAGGGCCTCCTTGGCCGGCCCGGACAGCGCGCCGAAGCTCATCCCGGCGATGGTGACCGGGATATCGAGGTGCAGCGGGTGTTTGGCGTGACGACTACCGAGCACCACATCGGTGCCGCACCGTTCGCGGTAGCCCTCCAGTGGGTAGCGGGACATCGACGCGCCGAGGAACAGCAGGTCGTCGAAATGCGGCAGCGGGCGTTTCGCGCCCCATCCGCGGATGTCGTAGATGCCGGTTTCGGCGGCGCGCTGGATATCGGCGATCGTGTTTCGATCGAAGGTGGCGGATTCACGCATCAGTAGGCACTCGCATTGTCGACGTGGAAGTGGTAGAGGTTGCGCGCCGATCCGTACCGGGTGTATTCCGTGGTGTCATCGGAATATCCTGCCGCGGTGAGGAGTTCGGCCAGTTCGGCGTGGTGCTCGGGCCGCATGTCCTTCTTGACGCAGTCCGCGCCGAGTGAGGAGACCGCGCCACGCACGTAGATGCGCGCCTCGTAGATCGAATCCCCCAGAGCCTCACCGGCATTACCGCGGACCACCAGGCGCCCGGCCTGGGCCATGAACGCGCTCATGTGGCCGATGTCGCCGCCCACCACGATGTCGATGCCCTTCATCGAGATCCCGCAGCGCGCGGCCGCGTCTCCCTGAATGACCAGCAGGCCGCCGTGGGCGGTGGCCCCGGCGGATTGGGAGGCGTTGCCGTTGACCCGCACGGTGCCGCTCATCATGTTCTCGGCGACGCCGGTTCCGGCGTTGCCGTTGATGACGATCTCGGCGTGCTGGTTCATGCCGGCCGCGTAGTAGCCGACGTGACCGTTGACCGTGACGCGCACCGGCGCGTTCACCCCCACCGCGACATTGTGTGCGCCGTCGGGATGGTCGATGGCGTACTCGCCGGTGATGCCGGTCTTGTGCAGGGCCGCGTTGACCTCGCGCAGAGGCGTTGTGGCCAAATCGTATTGGACTAGCGTGTCCATGCGTACACCACCTCCGGTTCGGGTTCCCAGATCCTGGCCGATTCGACACCGGGCAACTCGGAGAGCGCGCGGTACTCGCTGGCCATCGCCACCCAGTCGGCGGTCTCGGCGATGACGGCGGGCTTGCAGGCGATGGCGTCGCGGACCACGGCGAAGGAATCGTGGTTGGAGACCAGCAGGGTGTAGAAACCGTCGAAGGTCGCGCAGAGCTCCTTCAACGCGGTCTCGACATCACGGCCGGCGGCCAGTTGCTGCGCGACGAAGCGCGCACCGACCTCCGTGTCGTTCTCACTGTCGAAAACCACCCCGGCCCGGCGCAGGTCGCGGCGGATGGTGGCGTGGTTGGCGAAGGATCCGTTGTGCACCAGGCACTGTTGCGGGCCGACGGTATAGGGATGGCAGCCCGACGGCGTCACCGCCGACTCGGTGGCCATCCGGGTGTGCCCGACACCCTGCCAGCCCTGAGCCTTGGACAGGCCCCACGCGTCGGTCAGCGCCCGCGGATGCCCGACCCCCTTGAGCACTGCCAGGTCGGCGCCGAAACCGGCGATCAGCGCCCCCGGGTAGGACAGCCGCACCCGTTCCAGCAGTGCCTCGGAGGGCATGTCGGCCGACAGCAGGTAGCTCGAATCCACCTGCACCACATCGACATCGGCTCCGAGATCCGGTACCACTTCGATATCGGTCACCGACACGCAACCGCGTCCCGGCGGCGACCACATGGGGTCCCCGTAGACCGCGACCCCGGCCGAATCAGCCCCCCGGTCCGACATTTCACCGAGCATCCCGCTGAGCAGTTCTCCCAGCCGGGGATAGAGCTCAGGTGTGCGCAGGTGCAAACCCACGATCCCGCACATAGCGTTCCTTTCTAGAAGGCGGTCAGGTACTGATCGACCTCCCACGGCGTGACGGTGCCGTGGTAGGTGAAGAACTCCTCGCGCTTGATGCCGGCGAAGTAGGTGGCCACCCCGTCACCGGCGGCGTCGAGCACCCCGGACACCACCGGGTCGGCGTCCAGCTCGTCGATGGCGTGCAACAGGGTGGGTGGCAGGTTCGCCGGCCCCTGGGCACCGACCGCGCCGGGGTTCAGACTGCGCTTGATGCCGTCGAGGCCGGCCCCGAGTGCGGCGGCGATCGCCAGATAGGGATTGGCAGAGCCGTCCCCGCCGCGCAGTTCGACACGCTGGTTGTCGGGCACCCGGATGTAATGGGTGCGGTCGTTGCCGCCATAGCTGGGCTTGCGCGGTGCCCACGATGCGCCCGACGCCGTGGTGGTGGCGCCGGTTCGCTTGTAGGAGTTGACCGTCGGTGCGATGACGGATTGCAGTGCGCACGCGTGCTCGAGGATCCCGGCGATGAACGCATACGCCGTCTCGGACAGGCCCAGCCCGCGGTCGTCGGCTTCGGCGGGGAACACCGGGTTGCCGGCACTGGTGAGCGAGAGGTGGAAGTGCAGGCCGCTGCCGGTGCGGTCGGCGAACGGTTTGGGCATGAAAGTGGCCACCATGTCCCGTTCGGCGGCGATCATGGACAGCAGGTAGCGCAGGGTGACCACCCGGTCGGCGGTGACCAGAGCTTCGGCGAAGGCGAAGTTCTGCTCGAACTGGCCGTTGCCGTCCTCGTGGTCGTTGGCGTAGTTCGACCAACCCAGCGAATTCATCGCCGTCGAGATCGCGGTGAGGTGGTCATACATCCGGGTGACGCCGCGGGCGTCGTAACACGGTTGGGCGGCGGTGTCGTCGGCGTCGGCGGTGACCAGCGAGCCATCGGCGGCGCGGCGGAGCAGGAAATACTCCACCTCGGCGCCGACCCAGGGCTCGAAGCCGGCGTCGGCGGCTTGCTGGATCAGGTTCTTGAGAATCACCCGCGGCGCGTACGGCCACGGCTTGCCCGCCACGTGCGGGTCGCAGTGCACCAGTGCCAGTCCCTCTTTGATGAACGGAATCGGGGTGAACGAGGCGGGATCCGGTACGGCGATCAGGTCGGGATCCTTGGGTTCCTGGCCCATCGCACCGACGGCGTAGCCGGCGAAGCCGACGCCCTCGGTGGCCAGCTGGTCGACGGCTTCGACGGGAACCAGCTTGGCGCAGGGCTTTCCGCGCAGGTCGACGAACAGCGCGAGGATGAATCGGGTGCCGGACTGCTCGGCGAGGGTGGCGAGATCGGTGGTCATGGTTACCAGAACTTTCGTCATCTTGTTATGACTCGTCTCTTTGTAAGAAACAGAGTATCACGTCATGAAACACTTGCAAGCCGAGGAAACCCCGGCGGCCGACGGCCACCGGGGAATCGTCGTGGATCAGGAGAATTCGAGCTCGTACGCCGAATCACGGTGGAACTTGGCGTCGATGCCCTTCTCCTCCTCGTCCGGGGAGATGCGGATGCCCATCGTCTTCTTGATGGCGAACGCGATCGCGAAGGCGATGACGAACGAGTACGCCATCACCGCGCCGGCAGCGACCGCCTGCTTCCACAGCTGATCGATGCCGCCGCCGTAGAACAGGCCGTTGATCCCGTTGGGCATGCCCTCGCTGGCGAAGAACCCGATCAGCAGGGTGCCGATGACGCCGCCGACCAGGTGCACGCCGACCACGTCCAGCGAATCGTCGTAGCCGAACTTGTCTTTCAGGCCCACCGCGTACACGCAGATCGCCCCGGCGATACCGCCGACGAAGATCGCGCCGATCGGGGTGACCGCGCCGCAGGCGGGGGTGATGGCGACCAAGCCGGTGATGGCGCCGGACGCCGCGCCGACGCCGGTGACGTGGCCGGTCTTGATCTTCTCGACCGCCAGCCAGGCCAGCACCGCCGCGCAGGTCGCCACAAACGTGGTCACCATGACGATCGATGCCGAATTGCCCGCCGCCAGTGCCGATCCGCCGTTGAAGGCGTACCAACCGGCCCACAGCATGCCCGCACCCAGCAGGGTGAGCGGCACGTTGTGCGGCTTGCGCAGCTGCCCGAACATCGCGGACTTGCCCAGCACGATGGCCACCGCCAGGGCGGCCGCTCCCGCGTTGATGTGCACCGCGGTGCCGCCGGCGAAGTCGACCGCACCCAGGGTGTTGGCGATCCAGCCACCCACCGAGTTCTCGGTGACGACCCCGTCGAATGCGAACACCCAGTGCGCCACCGGGAAGTAGACCAGCACCGCCCAGATCGCCGCGAACACCATCCAGGCGCCGAACTTCATCCGGTCGGCCACCGCACCGGAGATCAGGGCGACCGTGATGGCCGCGAACAGCGCCTGGAACAACGCGAACAGACTGATCGGCAGGCCGTCGATGGTCGTCATCGGTTCGAGTAGATCCGTCATGCCGGCGAATTCGGTGATGCTGCCGACGAAGCCGCCCATCGACGTCCCGAAGACCATCGAGAAGCCGAACAGCACCCAGAGCAGGCCGACGATCGCGACCGCGCCGAAGGTCATCATCATCATGTTGGTCGAACTCTTGACCGAGACCATGCCGCCGTAGAAGAGCGCCAGGCCGGGAATCATCAGCGTGAGGCCGATGATGCAACAGAGTATGAAGGCCGTGGTTCCTGTATCCATCAATATCTCCTGCAGATGTGCGGCCCGACGGGCCGACCACTGGCAGTAACCTCCGTTTCTGTTACGTGGACGGCATCGTGGCGTTGCCGATGGGTAAACGGTTTCGCCGCCGGCGGAGGCCCCCGGAGGTGGAGGAGTAAAAGCGCGCGCGTCGACCCCTTATCCTTGTCAGGACATCCCCGGCTGGTTGAGAGGTTCACAGTGGCGCTCGTCGTGCAGAAATACGGCGGATCATCGGTCGCGGACGCCGACCGGATCCGGCGCGTCGCCGAGCGCATCGTCGAGACCAAGAAGGCCGGCAATGACGTCGTGGTGGTCTGTTCGGCGATGGGTGACACCACCGACGACCTGCTGGACCTGGCCCGCCAGGTGTCCCCGGCCCCGCCGGCCCGCGAGATGGACATGCTGCTGACCGCCGGTGAGCGGATCTCCAATGCGCTGGTCGCGATGGCCATCGAGTCCCTGGGTGCGCAGGCCCGCTCGTTCACCGGTTCGCAGGCCGGCATCGTCACCACCGGCACCCACGGCAACGCCAAGATCATCGACGTCACCCCGGGCCGCCTGCGCGATGCGCTGGACGAGGGCGTCATCGTGCTGGTCGCCGGATTCCAGGGCGTCAGCCAGGACAGCAAGGACGTCACCACGATGGGCCGCGGAGGCTCGGATACCACCGCGGTCGCGCTGGCCGCCGCGCTGGACGCCGACGTTTGCGAGATCTACACCGACGTCGACGGCATCTTCACCGCCGACCCGCGCATCGTGCCCAACGCCCGTCACCTGGACCACGTCTCCTTCGAGGAGATGCTGGAGATGGCCGCCTGCGGAGCCAAGGTATTGATGCTGCGCTGCGTGGAATACGCACGCCGCTACAACGTTCCGATACACGTCCGCTCGTCGTACTCGGATAAGCCCGGAACCATCGTCAACGGATCGATCGAGGACATCCCCATGGAAGACGCCATTCTGACCGGAGTCGCCCACGACCGCAGCGAGGCCAAGGTCACCGTCGTCGGGCTGCCCGACGTACCCGGATACGCCGCCAAGGTGTTCCGCGCGGTCGCCGATGTCGACGTGAACATCGACATGGTGCTGCAGAACATCAGCAAGATCGAGGACGGCAAGACCGACATCACCTTCACCTGCTCGCGGGAGAACGGCCCGGGTGCGGTGCAGAAACTGACCTCGCTGCAGAGCGAGATCGGCTTCACCCAGGTGCTCTACGACGACCACATCGGCAAGGTGTCCCTGGTCGGCGCGGGTATGCGTAGTCACCCCGGCGTCACCGCCACGTTCTGCGAGACGCTGGCCGAGGCCGGTATCAACATCGATCTGATCTCCACCTCCGAGATCCGCATCTCGGTGCTGATCAAGGACACCGATCTGGACAAGGCCGTCGCGGTGCTGCATGAGGCCTTCGGTCTCGGTGGTGACGAGGAAGCCGTTGTGTACGCGGGATCGGGGATCTAGTAATCATGGTCAACATTGGTGTGGTCGGCGCGACCGGTCAGGTCGGCCAGGTGATGCGCACACTGCTCGAGGAACGCAGCTTCCCGGCGAGCTCGGTGCGGTTCTTCGCCTCGCCGCGCTCGGAGGGCAAGAAGCTGACCTTCCGCGGCCAGGAGATCGAGGTCGAGAACGCCGAGACCGCCGACCCGTCGGGCCTTGATATCGCGCTGTTCTCCGCGGGCGCGACCATGTCGCGCGTGCAGGCACCGCGGTTCGCCGCGGCCGGTGCGGTCGTGGTGGACAACTCCTCGGCCTGGCGCAAGGACCCGGATGTCCCGCTGGTGGTCAGCGAAGTCAACTTCGACCGGGATGCCGGTATGCGCCCCAAGGGCATCATCGCCAACCCGAACTGCACCACCATGGCCGCGATGCCGGTGCTCAAGCCGCTGCACGAGGAGGCCGGCCTGACCCGGCTGATCGTGTCGAGCTATCAGGCCGTGTCCGGCAGCGGGCTGGCCGGCGTGGAAGAACTCGCGTCACAGGCGCGGGCGGTCATCGACGGGGTCGAGCAGCTGGTGCACGATGGTTCGGCCCTGAACTACCCGGCGCCGGTGAAGTACGTCGCCCCCATCGCGTTCAACGTGGTGCCGCTGGCCGGTGCGCTCGTCGACGACGGATCCGGCGAGACCGACGAAGACCAGAAGCTGCGCAACGAGAGCCGCAAGATCCTCGGCATCCCGGAGCTGCTGGTATCGGGCACCTGCGTCCGGGTCCCGGTGTTCACCGGGCACTCGCTGTCCATCAACGCCGAGTTCGCCGCACCGCTGTCGGTGGCGCGAGCCCAGGAGCTGCTGGCCGCCGCGCCCGGCGTGACGCTGGTGGACGTGCCGACCCCGCTGGCCGCCGCCGGTGCCGACGATTCCCTGGTCGGCCGGATCCGGCAGGATCCGGGCGTGCCCGACGGTCGCGGTCTTGCACTGTTCGTTTCCGGCGACAACCTGCGCAAGGGTGCCGCACTGAACACCATTCAGATAGCCGAGCTGCTCGCCGCCCAACTCTGACCCACGCCGAAACCGCATTCCAGAAGGCAAAGTGCGAGTGACCATCTTCCGGAACGCGGTTTCTGCGGTGATGGTGGCGGCGATGGCCTTCCCAGCACCCGCGCACGCCGATCTGACATTGCAGCCCGGCCAGGTGCTGATGCTCGGGCCGGTCGCCGGAACGGGTACCGCAACCGGTGACTACGGGATCGGCGCCACCGATCTGTGCGAGTTCATGGAGTTCCCGAGCAGGCTGCTGCAGGTCTGTGGCGACAGCTTCGCCGGGCAGGGCGTCGGCTTCGGCGGCTGGTACTCACCGATCGCGCTGCACGTCGATCCCGATTCGATCACCGCGCCCGACGGTATCCGCGTCACGGGGGTGTCCGGCGTGGCGGCGCCGCTGCTGGCCGACCCCGCGCCGGCGGGTGCGTCGCAACTTCCCGCCGGGGTCGTGTCGATCAACCGGGAGAACTACCTGCTGGTCACCACCACGTTCAACCTGCGACCCGCCACCTCGCGGTTGGTGAAAGCCAATGCCGCGGAGGATAATTGGCCGACGGTGCCGGGATCGGTGCGCGACGTCGCGGATGGCGGCGGCGGGCAGTCCCAGATCAGCGGTTACTACGACCCGATCCCGACGCCGGACTCCGAGCGCGGCTGGGTGTACATCGTCGCCGACAACTTCGACCGCAGCGCACCCGTGACGCTCTATCGCGTTGCGCCACAGAACTTCACCGATCGTGCGGCCTGGCAAGGCTGGTCGGCGATAGACGGTTGGGGCAGTCAGCCGACCCCGTTGTGGCCGGACCGGGTGGGTGAGATGAGTGTTCGCCAGATCGACGGCAGGACCGTGCTGTCGTACTTCAATGCCAGCACCGGCAACATGGAGGTCCGAGTGGCGGCTGACCCGACCCAGCTCGGTGCCGCTCCGGTGACGACGGTGGTGGTGGGCTCGCCGTGGCCGCAACGCCCCGAGGAATTGCCCGCGCCGCAGGACAATCGGCTGGCCCAGCCCTACGGCGGCTACATCTCGCCGGCCTCGACTCTCGACGAGGTGCGGGTGTTCGTCAGCCAGTGGAACACCACGCCCCGTGGCGGCGCGCCGTACCGGGTGATCCAGTACGCGGTGCACCCATTGCAGCCGTGACGGCCGATCAGTCGACGGCGGTCTTGAGGTATGCCACCATCGCCACCGCCGCTTCCCTGATCAGGACCGGGTCCCCTTCGGGGTCCTTACGGAACGCGAATCTCAGCAGATAGTCCAGGATCTCGATGGCCACCGAGCAATGGTGGAGCTCCAGCCGGGTGGACTGAGCCGGGGCGACCCGCACGATCGCATCGCGTAGTCGGCCGGCGATGTACAGATTGGCCTGCGCGTCGGCCGCCACGGCCACCGCCGACAGATGGCCGTTGAGCCACAGCTCGCGCACGGCCGGGGAACGGTAGTAGTCGCTGTAGCACTCGATGGCACGTTCGGCCACCTGCTCCCAGCGGTCGTAGTCGGCGGCGGCGAACTCGTCGGCCATCTCGGTAGACCGTTCCATATAGCCGAGAGCCACGGTCTCCATCGCCATTTCGGGGCTGTGGAAGTACGCGTAGAACGAGCCCTTGCTCACGCCGGCGGCCTCGACCAGAACCATCGGAGAGGCCACCGCGCGCTCGTAGCCCACCGTGACGAGCAGCTGTTCGGCCGCATCGAGGATGCGCTGCACGGTCTCCCGGCTGCGCTGCTGAGCGGGCAATCTGCGCATCGTCTCCGCCATCGATCCGACTCTAGTCGGGTTTTACCCGGCGGTTACCTGCGAGCCCTCGCCAGAAACAGACTGAAGTTCAGACTTGAGTTGCATTTAGCATCGTTTCGAGCCAGAGGAGCCCCTCCCATGACCGAGTTGAACCACCTGCCGCCGACGGCGACCGCGGAACAGATCACCGCTTGCCTGCGCCGGGACGGCTATGTGATCATCGACAACCTGGTCGATCCGGACACCATGGATCGGATCAACGAGGAACTCACGCCCTACATCGAGAGCACCGAGTACGGCGGCGACAACTTCCTGGGCCTGCGCACTCGGCGTACCGGTTCGTTGATCGCGCGTTCGCAGACGTCCCGGAGCCTCATCGCCCACCCGGCCATCCTCGAGGTGGCCGGCGACTATCTCAGCCACGCCTCGACCTTCCAGCTGCACCTGACGCAGGTGATCTCGATCGGCCCGGGATCGCCGGCCCAAGCGATCCACCGCGACGAATTGGCTTGGGATTTCTTCCATTTCCCTGCCGACTACCAAGTGCAGTGCAACACCTTGTGGGCCATGAGCGACTACACCGCCGAGATGGGCGCCACCCGGGTGGTGCCGGGCAGTCATCTGCTGGGGCCCGATGAGAAGTTCAGCCAGGAGGACTCACTGCCCGCCGAGATGGAGAAGGGTTCGGTCCTGCTGTACAACGGCAAGATCTACCACGGCGGCGGCGCCAACACGACCGAAGACAACGTGCGTCAAGCTCTCAACATCACCTACGCCGTCGGATGGGTGCGCCAGGAGGAGAACCAGTACCTGTCCACCCCGATCGAGGTGGCCCGGACCCTCGACGATGATCTGTTGAAGTTGATGGGATACCAGTTGGGCTGCTTCGCCATCGGCTACGTCGGTGACGTCAAGGACCCGATGTCGGTGATCCGTGCGGAAGCTACCGGTTCGCTGTCGATCGACAGCATGCAGGATGCCGCCGGGCGTACGGGATCGGCCAACACCCTGATGAACCTGATCACCGACGCCTCGAGCGTCTCGGCATGAGCGCGCCGGATTCGTCTGGGCTGGCGCGCAACAGCGTCACCCTTCCGGAGGCGACCTTTGTCTCGATCGCCACCATGGCCCCTGGCGTCGGGGCTGCCTTCGCGGTGATCGGCGGCGCGGCATTCGCCGGCGGGGCGCTCCCGGCGTCGGTGGTGTTCGCCATGCTCGGCTGCGTGTGCGTCGCGGTCGCGATCGGCCAGCTGGCCAAGCGGATCACCTCCGCCGCGGGCATGTCGTCGTATCTGGCCGCGGCGTTTCACGGCGGCGCGGGGTTCCTGTCCGGATGGGGCACGCTGCTGGTGTACGCGGCGGCGCTGCCGTACCTCGCGCTGCTGGTCGGCAATATGGTCGGTGGTGCCGTCGATGGGGCGCTCGGTCTCGGTTACACCGGGTGGTGGGTCATCGGTGCACTGGGGTGTATCGGCCTGGCGCTGGTGATGAACTATCTGGGCGCGCAGTTCGGGACTCGGGCCGGGATGCTCCTGGGAGCGTTGGAAATCATTGTGATGCTGGTGATTTCGGTGTGGATGATTGTGGCCGCGGGGGATCGCAACACGCTCTCGGTGTTCTGGACCGAGCATGCCACCGTCGAAGGATTCACCGGTGTCAGCGGCATCCTCGCCGGCGCCGTGTACGCCTTCCTCGCATTCATCGGGTTCGACGCGGCCGCACCGCTGGCGGAAGAAGCCAAGGATCCCAAGCGCACCATCAAGTGGGCGGTGATCGGATCCGTGGTGCTGGTGGGTACCTTCTTCGTCGTCACCACCTACGCGTCGGCGGTCTACTTCGGTCCCGGACAGTACGCGGGGTTCCTCGCCCACGGCGACGGCGACCCGTGGATGGAGATCACCAGGACGTTCTGGGGTGTCGGGTGGGTGATCCTGCTCGTCACCCTGCTGAGCTCGGGATTGGCGTCGGCCAACGGCGCGGGCATGGCCGCCACCAGAGTGGCGTGGGCGTTGGGGCGTGCGGGCACGCTGCCGAAAGCGTTGACCCGCCTGCACTCTCGGTTCCGTTCGCCGGTGGTGGCCATCGCCGTCATCTTCACCCTGGCCACCGCGGTCACGCTGGCGGTCGGCCTGGCCTTTGGTCCGGTGACCGGATTCATGGTCACCGGCACCGTGCTGACGGTCGGGGTGCTGCCGATCTACATGGCCGTGTGTGTGGCTTGCCCGGTGTACTACCTGCGTTACCGCCGCTCGGAGTTCCGGGTGCTGCCGCATCTGGTCGTGCCGCTGGTGGGCCTGGTGTTCCTGTTTCCGACGTTCTGTGCGGGCGCAGGCATCACGGCCTTCAGTTTCGTCGCGCCGCTGTCATATCCGCTCGACATGGCGGGCTACTTCGTCGCGTTGTGGTGGTGCGTCGGCATCGTCTTGCTGGCGGTCATCGCGGTACGCCACCCCGAACGGCTGGCTCCCGACCGTATCCTTGCTGCGCCTTCACTGGACGACGAGCTCGCGGCCCTGTCCCACACCACCATCATCGACGACAAGAAGGAACTTGCGCTGTGACAACAGATTCCAACGGCGAGCACATCCAGCGTGGCGTCCCCGACATCGGATATCTCGACCCGGGCGTGTTCGACGATCTCGGCATCGTGCAGACCGCGGTGGTGCGTGACACCGTATACGTCTCGGGTATTGCCCCGCTGACCGGTGGTGCGCAGGGGATGGACATCGTGGGTGTGACGTTCGCCGAGCAACTCGCCTACACCCTCGAGGTGCTCGATCGGTCCCTGCAGTCCGTCGGTGCCGGCCGGTGCGATCTGGTCGCGTGGACGATCTACACCACCGATATGCAGGCACTGGCGGACAGCGCCGCGGCGCTCAAGCAATGGGTCGGCCCGCACCCGCCGACGAGCACCTGGGTGACGGTGGCGGGGCTGATCCATCCGGCGCAGCTGCTGGAGCTGACGGCCATCGCGGCGCGCAGCACGGTTCACAGCTGATTCATAAGCTCTAACCAGCCGGCACATTGGCACGCCTCTGCATCATGGCTGCATGAGCGAAGAATCCGACAACTCCACCAGCGCCACGACACCCGTGGCCACCGCAACCCCGCCGGTCGCAAGCCCGCCGGCCGCAACCCCGACAGCCATCGTGGTGCCACCGGCCGAGCCGTCCCGGCACAGCCGGGTAAGTCAGGTCGCGGCGTGGGTGGGCATCGTCGCCGGGGTCACCTTCGTCGTCGCTGTCGTGTTCTTCTCCGGCTTCATCCTGGGGAAGGCCACCGACGGTGGCGGCCACCATCGCGGCGGTCCCGATCGGGAGATCGGCATGTTCCACCGGGGCGGACCCCCGATGGGACCGCCGCACATCTTCTTCCCGGGCGGGCCGACGGCCCAGGGTGGCCCCGGTTTCGGCCCCGGCGCCCAGGGCCCCCAACAGGGCCAGGGCCCGGGTCCCGGCAACATGCCGCCCGCTCCGACGCGTCCCTGAGTCTAAGAGGACACTCGCAGGCGCGTTAGGAATCATCAGTAACTCTTGGCACTCTGACCTCATTCGTGAGAGTGTCGCTAACCATGACACGCCGACCGCTGCGCATTGCCGCACTTGTCGCCGCGCTCGTGGTAATGGCGGGACTGGCGGGGTGCGGGGTGCGCACCGTTGATCCGGATGTCGCCGCGTCCACCGTGTTCGCCGTCGGTGACTGTGTGGAGATCGACTCCGGCATAGCTCCCTCGCCGGACCCGGCGCGTGCCACCGAGGTGTCCTGCACACAGGATCCGAGCTACACCGTCGGTGCCACCACCAACGCCGCCGGGGACTGCCCGACCAGCGAGTACCAGCACCTGCCGACCGCGTACGCCGAACCATCGACAGCCCGGTTGTGCCTGGTGCCCAACCTGGTCGCCAACCAGTGCTATCTGATGGAGATGCCGATCGGCCTGGTCGAGAAGGTGTCCTGCAAGCCGCGTGACGACGGTGTACTGGTGCAGGTCACGCAGCGCCTCGACGTCCGGGACCAATCCGCCTGCCCGGCCGCCGCCGGGTCCTACGCCTGGCCCTATCCCGCTCCGGCCCGGACCTACTGCACCCGGACGCTCTTCTAGGTCTGGCGAGTCCGCCGCGTTTGGCATGATCGAACCATGCGGCTGATTGCACTGGCTGCCGGGGTGGGTGTGGCTCTGGCCTCGGCTGGATCACTACAAGCCGCGCCGGCCGTGGCCCGACCGTCGGATCCCGGCGTCGTCAACTACGCGGTGCTGCCCAAGGGGTCGGTCAGCAATATCGTCGGGGCCCCGCTGACCTGGGAGGCCGAGTTCGCCAACCCGGTCCAGACGTTCTACGTCGACAACCCGGTCTGCAACAACTGGGCCGATATCGGACTGCCCGACGTGTACGCCGATCCCGACCTGGCGTCGTTCAACGGAGCGGTCGCGCAGACCTCCGCCACCGACTCCACCCGCCTGGTCAAACAGGCCGTCGGTGTCTTCGCCACCAACGAGGCGGCCACCCGCGCCTACCACCGGGTCACCGACCGCACCGCCGGCTGCGCCGGGCAGACCACCACGATGCATCTGGAAAATCTCGCCAACCAGGTGTGGACCTTCTCCGGTGGCGCGGCCACCCCGAACGATGCGGTGTGGGTGAAACAGGAGGGCGGCACCGACCGGCGGTGTTTCACCCAGACCCGGTTGCGGGAAAACGTTCTGCTGCAGGCGAAAGTCTGTCAACCCGGCAACGGTGGCCCCGCGGTCAACGTGCTGGCCGGGGCCATGCAGAACACGCTCGGGCAATGACGGCGCACAATCCCTCGGGAATATGTCGGACCCGTCTGGAAGATTGAATAGCAGGAGTTCGTAGCGTCCAGATCCGGGGGAGGAGTGGCTCGCATGACGACCGCTGCCGCGCGGGATGTGGAGTGCGCGTCCGAACGGGTGGCTGCCGCCCTCGCGCAGACCTGTCTGCACGACGGACCGGTAGGACTGGTCGGTCTGGAGATCGAGGCGCATTGTTTCGATATCGCCGACCCGCTGCGCCGCCCCGGCTGGGACGAACTCAGCGATGTCATCGCCGCGGTGCCCGCGCTGCCCGGCGGCAGCGCCATCACCGTCGAACCCGGCGGAGCCGTCGAACTGTCCGGACCGCCGGCCCACGGAGTCGCGGACGCGATCGTCGGCATCACCGCCGACCGCACGGTGCTCAAACAGCACTTCGCCGCGCACGGACTGGCCCTGGTCCTCCTGGGTGCCGATCCGCTGCGGCCGGCGCAGCGCGTCAATCCCGGGGCGCGCTACCGGGCGATGGAGAGCTTCTTCGCCGCGACGGGTTCCGCCGAAGCCGGCGCGGCGATGATGACGTCGACGGCATCGGTCCAGATCAACATCGAGGCCGGCCCGCGTGCGGGCTGGGCGGACCGGGTCCGGTTGGCGCACGCGCTCGGGCCGACCATGATCGCGCTATCGGCCAACTCTCCGCTGTTGAGCGGGCATTTCACCGGTTGGCGCAGCTCCCGGCAGCGTGTCTGGGGGCAGCTCGACTCGGCCCGGTGCGGTCCGATTCTGTGCGACAACGGTGACGACCCGGCCGCCGACTGGGCGCACTATGCACTGCGCGCCCCGGTGATGCTGGTCCGCACACCCGAGGCGGTGCCGATGACCGAGTTCGTCTCATTCGCCGACTGGGCGACGGGCGGGTTTCCCTGGACAACCGGACGCCCGGCGAAGCCGACCTCGAATACCACCTGACCACACTGTTCCCGCCGGTGCGGCCCCGCCGATGGCTGGAGATCCGCTACCTGGACAGCATGCCCGATCACCGCTGGCCGGCGGTGGTCTTCACCCTGGCGACACTGCTGGACAATCCGGCGGCGGCGCAGATCGCCGCCGACGCCACCGCTGCGGTGGGTGGTGAATGGGATCTCGCGGCCCGGGCGGGGCTGGCCGATCCGCGCCTGCGGGCCGCCGCGGTGACCTGCGTGACCGCAGCCGCCGAGCACGCCCCGGCCGAACTGACCGATGCGATGGCCGGGCTGCTCGCCGATGTCGAGGCCGGCCGATGCCCGGGAGACGACTTCTCCGATCGTGTTGTGGAACATGGGATACCGACCGCGCTGACCCAACTTGCGAGGAGCCAGGCGTGACTTCACCGCAGGTGCTGGCCACCGAACTGACGCGTGCTCGGGAGCGCACACTGTCCCTCGTCGACTTCGACGATGCCGAATTGCATCGGCAGTATGACCCGCTGATGAGCCCACTGGTGTGGGACCTCGCCCACATCGGTCAACAGGAGGAATTCTGGCTGCTGCGCGACGGTGACCCCCACATCCCGGGCCTGCTCGCACCCGAGATCGACTCGCTCTACGACGCGTTCGTGCACAGCCGTGCCAGCCGCGTCGACCTCCCGTTGCTCCCACCCGCCGATGCCCGCAGTTACTGCCGCACCGTCCGTGACCGCGTGCTCGACGTGCTGGCACGCGCGGAGGGCGCGGAGGCGTTGTTCCGCTTCGGTTTGGTGATCTCGCATGAGCACCAGCACGACGAGACGATGCTGCAGGCGCTCAATCTGCGCGGCGGTCCTGCGCTGCTGAGTCCGGGCGCGGTGCTGCCGGACGGTCGCGGCGGTGTGGCGGGGACCTCGGTGCTGGTGCCCGCCGGGCCTTTCACGTTGGGCGTCGACGCCGCCGAGGAGCCGTACTCGCTGGACAACGAACGCCCGGGCCACACCGTTGAGGTGGACGCGTTCCGGATCGGGCGGGTGCCGGTCACCAATGCGCAATGGCGCGACTTCATCGACGACGGCGGATACCGGACACCGCACTGGTGGTCCGAACGCGGGTGGGCGCACCGGGAACAGTTCGGCTTGACCGCACCCGCATTCTGGAACGCCGACGGTAGCCGCACCCGCTTCGGCTACCGGGAGAGCATCCCGGGCGACGAACCCGTGCAACACATCACCTACTACGAGGCGGAGGCGTTCGCGACCTGGTCGGGGGCGCGGCTGCCGACCGAGGTGGAGTGGGAGAAGGCGTGCGCATGGGACCCGGTGGCGGGCGCCCGGCGCCGCTTCCCTTGGGGGGAAGCCGAAGCCACGCCCGCGCTGGCCAACCTGGGCGGCGATGCGTTGCGCCCGGCGCCGGTGGGCGCCTACCCGGCCGGCGCGTCGGCCTACGGCGCCGAACAGATGCTCGGTGATGTGTGGGAGTGGACGACGTCGGTGCTGCGCCCGTGGCCGGGATTCACTCCGATGATCTACGACCGGTATTCGGTTCCGTTCTTCGCCGAATCCGGCTCGAGCGACGACTACCGGGTGCTGCGCGGTGGGTCGTGGGCGGTGGCGGCCGGAATCCTGCGTCCGAGCTTCCGTAATTGGGACCATCCGATCCGGCGGCAGATCTTCTCCGGTGTCCGCCTGGCCTGGGACGCCTGATGTGTCGTCACCTGGGCTGGTTGGGCGCGTCCGTGTCGGCGTCGTCGCTGGTTTTGGATCCGCCGAGTGGCCTTTTGGTGCAGTCATATTCGCCGCGCAGGCAGAAGCACGGCACCATCAACGCCGACGGTTGGGGTGTCGGGTTCTTCGACCGGGGCGTTCGGCGCTGGCGCAGCGACAAACCACTGTGGGGTGACACCTCGTTCGCATCGGTGGCGCCCACGCTGCACAGCGGCTGCTTCGTCGCCGCGGTGCGATCCGCGACGGTCGGCATGCCCATCGAGCCCTCGGCCTCGGCACCGTTCAGCGACGGTACCTGGCTGCTGTCGCACAACGGCGTCGTCGACCGTGCCGTGCTGCCGGCCGCCGCGGCAGCCGAATCCACCGTCGACAGCGCGGTGCTGGCGGCGCACATCTTCGAGCGCGGGCTGCACGCTCTGGGAGACACCGTCGCACGGGTCGGCGCCCGCGATCCCGGTGCCCGGCTGAACATCCTGGCCGCCGATGGTGCCACCCTGCTCGCCACCACCTGGGGCGACACCCTGTTCGCGTTGCAGCGCGATGACGGCATCGTGCTGGCCAGCGAGCCCTACGACGATGACCCGTCCTGGCGTGACATCCCCGACCGCCACCTTGTCGAGGTGTCGGGCGCACGGCTCACGCTCACTCCACTGGAAGGATCGTAATGACCACCGGCACGGCATCGGATCTGTCCACGGCACTGCGCCGTGACGTCCTGCACGGTCTACGGCAATCACCGAAAACGCTGCCACCCAAATGGTTCTACGACGCGACCGGCAGCGACCTCTTCGACCGGATCACCCGGCTTCCGGAGTACTACCCGACCCGCACGGAGGCCTCGATCCTGCGGGACAGGGCGACCGATATCGTGGCCGCGTCCGGCGCGGACACCCTCGTGGAACTGGGCAGCGGCACCTCCGAGAAGACGCGCCTGCTACTCGATGCCATGCGCGATAGCGGCACGTTGAAGCGATTCATCCCGTTCGACGTCGACCCGAGCGTGTTGGCCGACGCCGCGGCGGCGCTGCACACCGAATATCCCGATATCGAGATCGAGGTGGTCTGCGGAGATTTCGAACACGACCTGGGCGCCGTCCCGAAGACCGGCCGGCGGATGGTGGTGTTCCTCGGATCCACCATCGGCAATCTGACCCCGGGTCCGCGCGCGGAATTTCTTGCCGCACTCGCCGCTACGATGCAGACCGGTGATTCCTTGCTGCTGGGTACCGACCTGGTCAAGGATGTCGGCCGGTTGGTGCGCGCCTATGACGACAGCGCCGGGGTCACCGCCGCGTTCAACCGTAACGTGCTGGCCGTGATGAACCGCGAACTCGGTGCCGATTTCGACCTGCAAGCCTTCGACCATGTGGCGCAGTGGAATCCGGACGAAGAACGTATCGAGATGTGGCTGCGATCGAACACCGACCAGCAGGTCCGGATCGCGCAGCTGGATCTCACCGTCGACTTCGCCGCCGGCGAGCAGATGCTGACCGAGGTGTCCTGCAAGTTCCGCCCCGAAGGGGTGGCTGCCGAACTGGCCGCCGCCGGGTTACGCCGTACCCACTGGTGGTCGGACGGTGCAGGCGATTTCGGTCTCTCGCTGGCAGTGAAGTGACCCTCGCGCAGACGTGGCGTTCGGGCCGGGTGCCGGTGGCAGGCATTCACCTGGACAGTGCGGCGTGTTCACGGCAGAGCAACGCGGTGATCGAGGCGGCCGCCCGCCATGCCCGCCACGAGGCCGAGGTGGGCGGTTACGTGGCGGCGGAGGCTGCCACGCCGGCGCTCGATGCCGGGCGGGCCGCCGTGCGGGCGCTGGCCGGCATGCCCGATGCCGAGGTCATCTTCACCACCGGCTCCAACCACGCGCTGGATCTGCTGCTGAGCAGCTGGACGGGGCCGCGCACCGTGGCGTGCCCGCCCGGCGAGTACGGTCCGAACCTGGCCATCATGGCCGCCAACGGTTTTGACGTGCGCTGGTTACCCGTGGACGCGGCGGGTCGACTGCTCGTCGACGAGGCCGCCGCGGTATTGGAGGCCGATCCGCCGGCGCTGGTGCATCTGACCGTGCTGGGCAGCCACCGCGGGGTGGCGCAGCCGCTGGCCGAGGCGGTGTCGATGTGCCGGTCGCTCGGACTCCTGCTGGTGCTCGACGCGGCCCAAGCGCTCGGGCATCTGGACTGCGCGGTGGGCGCCGATGTGCTCTATTCGTCCTCGCGCAAATGGGTGGCCGGCCCGCGCGGTGTCGGCACGCTGGCGGTACGCCCGCAGGTGTACGACCGGCTGACGCCGCGGTGGGCGCCCCTGGAAATGCACGAGGCGAACATCGCTGCACGCCTGGGCTTTTCGTTGGCGTTGGGCGAGCACCTAGCGGCCGGACCGGAGCGGGTGCGGGCCAGGCTGGCCGAGGTCGGCCGCGTGACCCGCACGATGCTGGCCGGTGTGTCCGGCTGGGAGGTGGTCGAGCCGGTCGACGAGCCCACCGCCATCACCACGCTGCGGCCGACCGGCGGCGCCGTGCCGGCATCGGTGCGCGCCACGCTGATCGCCGAGCATCGGATCGTCACCACGGCTTGTGAGGTGGTGCGGGCGCCCCATGAGCTGGCGGCCGCGGTGCTGCGGGTGTCGCCGCATGTGGACGTCGAGACCGCGGATCTGGAGCTTTTCGTCGAGGCGCTCGCCGCGGTCACCTGAAGGTCAGTGGTTGTGCCGTCCGATACCGCGCCAGCACCTCCGGTGTCGCCTCGGCGACATAGCGGGCGGATTCCCCGACCGTCCATGGCGGTGGCGCCGCCTGACCGGACAGGGCCCACGCCGCCTGGCGGGCCGCTCCCAGCGCGACGTATTCCGCCGGTGCCGGTACGTGCACCGCGGTGTTGAAGACGGCGGGCGCGATACGGCGGACGGCCTCCGATCGAGCACCACCACCCACCATGACGATGCGTTGCACATCGACGCCGTGCTCGGTGATCTTGTCGATGCAGTAGGCGATGGCGCTGAGCAGGCCTTCCACGGCTGCCCGGGCGATGTTCGCGGAGTTCAGGTTCTGGGTCGTCATCCCGTGCAACGCACCGGCCGCCCCGGGCAGGTTCGGCGACCGTTCCCTGTCGAAGTACGGAACCAGTACCAGGCCTGCGGCCCCCGCGGACGCTGACAACGCCAGCCGATCGAACTCGTCGAAGTCCACGCCCAGCATCCTCGCGACCGAGGCCAGCACCGGTGCCCCGTTGAGCGTGCACACCAGCGGAAGATGACGTCCGGTCGCATCGGCGAAACCCGCCACGATGCCTTCCGGGTCGTGCGGGGCCGCGGCTCCGACAGCGCTCACCACTCCCGAGGTTCCCAACGACACGACACAGTCACCGGGTTCGGCGCCCAGCCCCAGCGCGGCGGCGGCGTTGTCACCGGCGCCGGCCCCCAGCAGAGTTCCCTGCGGTGTCTCGCCCGCGGGGTCGCGGGGTCCGAGCACCTGCGGAACGCTGGGCCGCCGGCCTCTACAGGCAAGCTCGAGCAGATCGGTCTGATAGCTGTCGCTGTCGGCCGAGAAGTAGCCGGTGCCGCTCGCATCGCTGCGGTCGGTACGCAGGTCGGCGATCGCGGAGCAGCCGCCGAGGCGCCAGGTCAGCCAGTCGTGGGGTAGACAGACCGCCGCGGTCGCGTCGGCATGGCCCGGTTCGTGGTCGGCCAGCCACCGCAGTTTGGTGGCGGTGATCGACGCGACGGGGACCACGCCGACGCGATCGGCCCATACTTCGCGACCGCCGAGGTCGTCGATCAGTTGTTCGGCGGCCTTCGCGGAGCGAGTATCGTTCCAGAGCAGCGCATTTCGGACTACCCGTCCGGCGGAGTCCAGGCACACCATGCCGTGCTGTTGGCCCCCCACCGCGATCGCCGACACATCGTCGACTCCGCCGGCCAGGGCGAGCGTGCGCTGCAGCGCGTCCCACCACAGCTGCGGGTCGACCTCGGTACCGGCCGGGTGCGGCGATGCCGCCGAGCGCACGACATGGCCGGTTTCGGCGTCGCAGATCACGACCTTGCAGGACTGCGTGGACGAGTCGATGCCCGCAACGAGTGTCACGCTCAGAACCTCCCGGGATCGGTCAGCACGGGTGCGAGGGCCAACTCGGCCGCCCCGATCACCAACGTATCGGCGCCGAGGGTTGCCGGAACCACGCGCACCAGTTCGCGCGGCGCCCGCATGCTTCGGCGCGCCAATTCGGTACGCAGCGCCGCCGCGGCGCAGGCGGGAAAGACCCGCAGGAATCCGCCGAGCACGATCAGCCGAGGATTCAACATGTTGACGGCATTGCCGAGGGTGATGGCCAGCGCGCGTGCCTGGCGGTCGAGCACATCGGTCTCCGCGGAGTTGGGGCAGGCCTCGGCGTCGCCGGATGCGCTGTCGAGTTCGGCGAGCAGTCGTG
>Ga0075163_10003576_pt1 | contig 20890 bp, 10 predicted proteins | sample JI1023141ADNA_FD_71478 | JGI IMG/M metagenome (GOLD analysis project Ga0075163, IMG submission 71478) | Wastewater effluent complex algal communities from Wisconsin, to seasonally profile nutrient transformation and Carbon sequestration -... | ecosystem: Engineered > WWTP > Effluent > Algae... | reverse complement strand
GAGCAGAACACGAGGGGCACACGCCGCGGTTCTTGCAGGAAAAAGCAACGAGCAGCTCGTCGCGGCAGGTGGGACAGCGGACCCGAGCGAAGCCGTGGCAAAGCAGGCCGCAGCGCAGATAGCGCTCGAACTCGCACCCAATGAATTCGGGGAGTTCCCCGCTGGGGTAGCGCTCTGCGGCCTCGGTGAGGAACGAGGCCAGGTTCTCGCGAACAATGCGGTGCAGCAGCGTCCGCTCAGGCTCGCGGCGCTGGTAGCGAACTCCCGAACCGGCTGGACACAAGGCGATCGCCGGCTGAGCCTGTACAGAGGGAAGCACCGGACCAGCCAGATCACTTCGCGTGCCAGAGTCCGCCCAACTCGCGCTGAGACGCAAACCGGCGGTACTGATCGAGTGGCGCTTGTCCGGATCCTAGGACCCGCCCGAGTGGCGGACGCGAGGCCCCAAATTTCGCCCGCTCGACGGCACCCTTGGGTCCTGGCTCCAATCTCTGAGCTATTGCCTGCCGAAACGACCTTGTGCTTGCTGATGTAGGGGCGTTCTTAGACAAGCAGTTCAGCGATGACAAGCGGGCCGGGACAAAATGCGGCGGAATGATTCGGGACCAGTTCGGGACCCGCTTGTCCCAGGCTTGGGACAAGGCGGGATGGGTTCCGCCCGGGTGCCACTCACGCAGTTTACAAACCGCGACATGTTTGTTGAAAGCCGCCCACTGATGAAGGCGGTCTCGGCACTGTGCCAGTCGCCTCTCGGAAGATTTGCCAGTTCTGAGGGTAATCGAGCGGATATCGGGCGCTCGCTGGCCCCCGATCCCATCCCCCTCCTCGGGTGTATGCCGACCTCGCTCTCGGCCCCGCGGGGGCCAAAGCAGTTACTGATTGTGCCTCATCTCAGGCGGGGTCGCAAAAGGAGCTTTGCCTCGACAAAGTGGTCCTGCTGTAGGGTTTGCGAGTGGACACATATTGTAACAACCTTGGACTACTCGGAAGTGGTAAGATGCCGCATGATCGTCATCCCCGATCTGAATGGCCTGCGCGCGGCCTGCAAGAGCGGACAGAGTTTCCGCTACCGCCCTTTCTAAGGCCACACGGCGCGCGCCGATGGCCAGCTTTCGGATGCAGTGTTTAGTCAGTTTTGGCCCTGCTCCTTTGTCCTGGGAGCGCAGCGCTACCGCTTTGCCGAGCAGTGGATGATGGTCAGCAAAGCACGCCTGTTTGGTGATGCCGAGGCTTGCCAGGGCATCCTGCGGGCCACGGCGCCGCTTGAGTGCAAGCGCATCGGACGAACGGTGCGCGGCTTTGACAACGCGCGCTGGCACGAGCACCGCTTCGATCTTGTGACGGTCGGCAATGTCGCCAAGTTCGAGCAGGACCCGGCGCTCGCCGCCTATCTGCTTGCTACAGGCGAGGAGATTCTCGTTGAAGCCAGCCCGCGCGACCGCATCTGGGGCATCGGCCTTGGTCGCGATCACCCGGCGGCGCAGGACCCGCTTTTGTGGCGCGGCCAGAACCTGCTTGGCTTTGCCCTGGTGCGGACGCGCGCCATCCTCCGTGGCGAAATGCCCCGCCCCACTCTGCCGGCGCTCTTTCATTCCGCTTAGGTCCGTCACCCACAAGCGCCTCCCAGGTGAGTGCTGGCTCACGCTGCCGGTCCGCGCGCTCGCACCTCGGCGGCTTCAGCGGCCAGCAACGACTCCGGCTCCTCGCCGCGGAAGCGTCGGGTGTCGCCGCCCAGAGCCACGAGCTGGTGGAGCACGCGCGCGCAGTCTGGGAAGAAGTCCGGGTGCTGCAGATCCCCGCGTACGCGTCCGGCCACGCTGGGCAAGAGCTCCTGCAGGATCACCCGCTCGCGCTCTGCGGCGGGCACGGTCTGCAGGTCGACCGCATGCTCGCCGAGCACGCGCCGGCTGCAGCGGTGCAGGCCGCCGATGATGAACACGCCGCTGGCTGCCAGGTCGGCAATCATGAGGGCGCAGGCGCGCTCGCAGACTTGCCGATCATTGCCTGTCAGCTCTTCCCGTTCCAGCTGCACCGGCTTGTTGACGACGCGACCTTGGCCGTTGATAGGTCGGCTCTTGGGCAGGTAACCGTGCGCATCGAGCTTGGGCCACTCATCACCCGAGCTCAGGTCCAGCGCGTCCGCGCTCGTATAAGCGCGCGGCGCGGCGACGGGCACGGGCAGGGCTCCCAGTACCGCGTCGATGGCCTCCGGCTCGGCCGTGCGCAGCGGTGAGGTGGCCCACTGGTTGTCGGCGTACCCGTGCGCGTTGGCAACCACGAACGCGAACGAACGCCGCAGCAGCATCATCACCTTTTCCATGCCGCCGAGGATCTGCGCCAGGCGCGGCAGAACGCGCGGCAGCGGCGGAATCGGCGTCGCCGTAGAGCTCTGACGGAGCCTGGCCAGCGCCGGCTGCCCGACAAGCCCCGCGTCAGCCAGCCGCAGCCAGGCCCGGACCGGATAGAGCGCCGTGTGCGCTTCGAGCCAGGCCAAGGCGCTGGGGTTGGGCGCCGCCGCGGGGAGCGCCGCGTCAGCCGGAGCGATATAGCTCGTCTGGTTCGCCTTGGTCATCCGCCGCAGCGCCGCGACCGGGCTGGCCAGCGTGGGGGCCGGGGTGAAGAAGCGCTGCGGCTTGAGCGACTCAAGCGCCGCGATGTCGTCAAAGCCGGCATGCGTGAGCGCGGTCCGCCAGGGCTGCGGCGTGCCGCTGGCCAAGTGGGCTGGGGACGTAAGGGCAGCTGCGTCCCAGCTGCCGGCCGTCTCCGCGCGCGCAAAGGAATCGAGCCGCGCAAAGACCCCGTCCAGCTCGTCGAGAACACCGAGCACCTCGGCTGGCGGCACCTTGGTCAGCTGCTGGTTGAGCTGCTCTGAGAATCGCGCCAGCGGCATCGGCGCGCGCAGCTGGATGTTATCAGCCAGGGGCCCCAGGACCCACGCCAGCGCTTCGACATCAAGCTGCCCGTTTATCTCAAGCGCCGGCACCTCGGTCGCGGTCTCCGGCGCGCTGCCTTCGGCAAGGGGGAAGCCTTCGAGCTCCACCAGGTGGTACATCAGCGCGGCCAGACGGCGGACCCCTTCGACTCCTCCGCGGCCGTCGGTCCCCGATGCGCTGAGCACGCTGCGCGCGATGTTGCGGCAGGCCCAGGCGAATAGATCCTCAGCCATGAACTCGGGCGCGACGTAATCCGCGGCCACGGCGCGCGCGAACAGCGAGGTGATGCACCCCATGCTCTGAAGGCAGGCAACGCCAGAGGACTGCTCCACGCTGCGCGCCCACGCCGTGGTGACTGGCTCTTTGGGACTACTCTCATCGAACACGGAGGTGCCCGCCACGTAGGGGTACGAGCGATAGCGCGGCAGCAGCGCGCTGGTGCGCAGCAGCGCCTGCACCTGGGCCTGCCGCTCGGGGTCTGCCGTCGGCGTCCCGAGCAGCACGGCGAGCGCCCCGGGAATGGCCTCGACCATCTGCGGTCCGAACGCGGTCGTGCCGGTGCACAGCCAGCCGATGGCCCGTTCCAGATCACGGAGCGACTCTTTGGTGGCCGGCCCGAGCAAGACCGGAATGGCGGCATTGTAAAAGGAACCGGCCGAAGAATAGGGCGAGGCCATCTGCCCGAGCTCGCCCCACATCAGCTCGCGGACCGCTTGCAGCGACAGCATGGGCCCGGCGTCAATCGGCATGCGGTCGACGTTCTGCCCGCCGGCCATGATGTTGCCGCTGGTCAGATCGCTGCGGTCGGCCACGAACGGGATCGCCGCCACGCCTTCGTCAAGCGGCCGGCCGCTCACCGGGCAGAGCGCATCGAGGTGGCGACCGGGCGACTCCAGCGGCTCCTTGTCGCGCGGGTCGGCCTTGCGCGCCAGGTGATCGCGGCGCGCGCGCGACTCGGCGAGCAGCCGATCCAGGTAGCGGTCTTCGGCGCGGGACTTGCCGTCCTGCACGGAGCGAGCGGTGCGGATTCGGGTCGACAGGTGGGCCATGACCCCGCCTGAATCGGCCTGCGTCAGGCCGAGCTGCGCCTTGAGCTCGTCGATGGCGGGCTGCAGCCAGACGAGCCAGTGATTGGGGTGCGTTTCATAGAACTTGAACTCCTTCTCCAGCGCTTGCTGCTCCATGGTCTCTTTGGCGACCCGCAGCTCGCCCTTTAGCAGGTGCCGGGCGTTGTTGAGCGTGTTGATGCGGCTCGAACGCTCCCGCGGCGTGAGCGCCTCTTGCTCGATCACGGCCCGGATGGCGGCGGTGTTGGCGGCGACCTGCGCGCGCAGCGCCTCGATACGGGCCACCGCCTCGGGCGCCGCGGTCAACATGGCGAGCACCGCGTGCCGCGTGCCGAGCAGCGCCTCCAGGGGCGCGATGAGCGCGTTGAGCGCCGCGCGCGAGCTCTCCCGCAGATAGGGGTTGTCTGACAGGCTGCGGGCGATGAGCGCGAACACGGCCTGCCCATCGCGATCCAGGGTCACGTCCCTGTAGGAAGGCTTCACATCGCAGCGCAGCACCGCGCGCCGGCCTCCTTTATGCGGCTCGATCCGGCGCACGCTCAGGGTCTTTGGGAGCGCGGTCGCGCCCTCGGGGTGCCAGGTCACAAGACGCGGCGCGCCGGCTCGTGGCTTCTCATGGCTCCCGTTCGCGTCACCGTTTTCCACCACCCAGCAAGGCACCCCAGGCGTAACCGTGTAGGTGGTGGCGCTGCTATCGGCCAAGGTGAGCGAGCTGGGATCGAAAGAGCCCAGCAGCAGCACGCCGGCCGTCGCCGCCTCCGTCGAGAACAGCAGCCGGTTCTCGAACCGCTCGGGATCGCCGGTGAAGAAGGTGAGCGCCTCCGGGCTGCCGCTTGAGCCCACCAGCACGTTGGCCGCGAGCACGCAGCGGCAGCGCGCGTTGAGGCTACGCATGGCCTTGTCGATGGCCTGGGTCATCGGGCTATTGGCCCCGCCATCGATGCCGCCGTCGGAGGAGTTGAGCACGATGAGCTCGGCATCGACGCTGCTGCCGCCCAGGATCGTACCCAGGCGGGCCAGGAAGGAAGCATGCGAGCGGGGGTTGGTCGAGCCGCGCGCCTGGTGCTCGGAGAGGCGCTGCCGCGCCTGGCTCATAGCGGCGCCCGCATCGGCGACCGTCTGGGCCGTGCCTCTGCCGCCCTGAATCAGCGCGTCCGGATCACCCAAGCGCTGGCGGGCCGTCGCGGAATAGAATACGTCATAATAGCTGTCGGACTCAAACCCGTGCAGGATGACCACATCCGCGCGCCGGCCGAGGATACCGGCGACGGCATCGAAGGCCTTTACGTTCTGGTGGGTCCGATGCTGCATCGAGCCCGACTCGTCCGCGTTGATAAGGAAGATACGAACCGAGTCTTCGATGCGCTCAAAGGTGAATTCAAGAGTGTCACGGGAGCAATGGCCGATACGGAGTTCTGACATGGATAAATCCTTGCTGGGGGCTGGATAGCCGATTCTAAATGGCATCTGGCGGCCGTGCATGCGGTTTCTCGGGCTGCCCCCTTGGCCGATCTGGTCCAATGTCCAGCGCCTGGATGAAATCAGCCAGGCGACCACGCCGGCGTCCAGAGGCTTTGCCGAGGGCGGCGGGTGGAGTCGACCCTGGCTTGAAAGCTGCTTCAACCTCGGCCAGCGCTGGACCTTAGCTCGCCTGCCGACCGGCGCGCCGAGGATAGCCAGTGCCTCATTATTCATTAGTTGGAGAAATATGGATGAGCAAGCCTCGCCTGACCACGAAGTCGCTGCTGCCCATGTCGCTTGCATTCCTTAGCGCCACGGCATGCCTCCCCTTTGAGGGCTGCCTCGTCGCAGGAACGATGATAGCTACGCCCGCCGGGCCGCTGCCGATCGAGCAGCTCCAGCCCGGTCAGCAGGTCTTTGCCTACAATGAAGAGCGCCGCTGCATCACGGGCGCGTAGTGACCCAGATCTTCCGGCATAAGGACAGACGCTACGGGCGCCTGACCCTGGACGGCGGCCGGTGCCTCCTTTTGACCGAGAGTCACCCCATCTATCTGGCAAACCGCGCCGAGTACGTGGCGGCCGGCGAAGTCGCGGCCGGCGATGAGGCCCTTTTGTGGGAGGACTCGCCCGCCTCGGCGCCCTGCCTCAGCAGGGTCCGGGTGCTGCACGCCCTGCGCGCCGGCTCCGAGCTCGCCACCGTATTTGATATCACCGTCGAGGGCGATCGTAACTATTTCGCCGACGGCGTCCTTGTCCATAATAAGAGCCCTCCGCGCGGCGACCTGTCCCTTGAGCTACATCGCACCGGCGATGGCATGGGCGTCATCGATGTCACGATTCCCGGGCGCGCCGAGCTGACTTTTGGGCAGTGCATCGCCAAAGACTGTGGCTATAGTGTCTACTCTTATGACTTGACCGGGTCGCTTGAGGTCACCGCGGTGCCCGCAAGTGGTTCTCGGTTCGACGGCTGGGAAGCTACCGGTAAGGCAAGCTGTACCGACCGCCCAACTTGTTCGCTCTCAGCCAGCTGGTTCCCGGCATCCCTGACCGCGAGGTTCTCTGCCTGCTCGCGTGGATCCTGGTGCCCGGCCGCCGTCGTGCAGACTGCTACGCTGCAGAATCCGCGCGATATCTGGGCGGTATCCGAGCAGGAGGCCTGGGTCGTCGCTGCGCCCGACCCCGATTTCGCCGGCAGCCCGAGCAGTGCGACCCTGTGGCGCTGGAACGGAAAGCTGCTCAGCCCCGACCACCCGCCCACCAGAGCCGACCTGCCGCTCCTCGCCATCGCAGGCTCCTCACCGACAGCGGCTTGGGCAGTTGGGGAGAGGGGCACGGTGCTGCGCTGGGACGGGCAGACCTGGACTCTGGAGCCGCTGCCAACCTTGAAGACCTTGCGCGGCGTCCGGGCCGAGTCCCAGACTGTGTGGGCGGTCGGCGACAGCGGGACGGCGCTCCGGCGCTCCGGCGGTGTCTGGACCTTTACCGACAGCACCAGCAACGCGGATCTGTACGGCGTGTTCAGCATCGGGGACTCCGCCGCCTGGGCGGTCGGCGGACAGGGGACGATCCTCCACTGGAACGGCGCCACCTGGACGCGGTTTGCGAGCGGCATCACCCAGGATCTGGACGGAGTCTGGGGTCCCGCGGAAAATGATCTGTGGGCCGTAGGAGGAGCTGGAACCCTGCTGCACTGGGACGGCACGCAGTGGAAGAGCGTCATCAGCGGCGTGATCACGGACCTCCTTGGCATCCGGCAGACCGGCCCGAACGCCGCCGTCGTATTCGGAAGCAGCGGCACCGTCCTGCGCTGGGACGGCACGGACTGGAAGCCGGACGCCCCTCTGGAGCCGCTCTACGGCTCGGTGTACAGCGTCTGGCCGAGCACGTCCGGCGAGAGCCTGGCGGTCACCGATGGCGGGCTCCTCCGCTTGCTGCGCTAGAACCGCTCAAGCCTGACCGAGCGAGCCGCGGGCCCCGAACTGCTGAGTCGCGGAGACCTGAGTAACGTAGGGACTGCGCGCGAAGCTAGCCCGCCAGGATGGGCCGACTTGTAGGTCCCACCGTTTTAGTTTCGTTTAGTCCCCGCACGCAGTGCCTGCGTCGGCTTTGACTACAACTGTACCAACCCTGAATTGGTCCGTCCAATTTTCATCAGCAACCGCATCATTGCCACATATTGCAGAGCTTATGGTAGTCCTAGAACATACAAAGGGCCACCATGCCGCCTATCAACGCCACCGAAGAGGCTGCGATCCTGTGTGCTTCGCAGGCTGCCCGACGCTATTTGCTCTCTTCCATGACATTTCGTCGGTCGCTCACGTCTGTCGCATACAGCCGTGAGATCTACGAACGGGCTCTGCATAGCGTCGAGCATCGCGCAGTTACCCGCAGGCTCACCCCAGCCTCGTCGAGTCGAGCGTGTGAGACAGGCCCTCTGCCTGAGCCATCCGACGTAGATCCCTGGGCGGTCGACTTAGACAAGATCGAGCAAGACTCGCGCGTCGTCGCAGAGTGCCCAGGCTGCCTTGGCAGCAAAAGGATGACCTGTCCTGATTGCGGCGGCTCGACGCGAGTACGATGCGGCAACTGCGGCGGGCGCGGTCGCGTCAGTGGGCAGCGCGGGATGAAGAACTGCCCCGACTGCCGAGCCAAGGGAGATCGCAAGTGCGTAAACTGCCGCAGCGGCAAGATAGAATGCACGCTTTGCCTTGCCACAGGCCGGGTGGAAGCCTGGTTGGTGATCCAGCGAGTGACGCTGCAACGGGTCTGCATTCATTCGCAGAGTCCTGCTTCTGAGGTTCACAGTGAGCTCGACTCTCCGCAGGACTTCGATAGCGACCCGACCGAGTGGAGGAATGAGCTGCTCAGCGACAGCGGCGTGCTGCTGAATACAAGCTCGCTGCCGCATGCGCTCCTCCCAGTTCTCGATACTCGCTCGGAACGCATCCTGTCCTCACGCGTGCAAAAGTTCGCGAGCCATGTCTTCCGTTTAAGGTATGCAACCGCCTTGTCTGAAGGAGAGCTTGCGGTAGCAGGTCAGCCGCCGTCGCTTGCAGCGTCGAGCAATTGGAAACCGCTCGTCGCCCGCCGCAGGGTAATATTAGGGCTGGGCTCTCTGCTCACATTTGGGGCTTTTGCAGCGACGGCTACATATCACTTTCGGCATCCATGGTTTGCACGGTACGGAAGCGGACGCCTCATCCTCCTGTTGACGCTACTCACTGCGATGAGCGCTGTGGCTGCATGTGCGATGGGCCTGCTGGCTTCTAAAGCGCGCTCCAAGCGCTACCTGATAGTTGCTGCCCTCTTAACTGGGCTGTTATCTGTCGCGACCTCTGCTGCGTACAAATGGACCGGCCCGACTCCCCATGCTGCGATGGCGGCACTGCAGGCTGGTGATCTAGAGCGCGCACGGATCGCGGCACAAGGGCTTCAGGAGCTAGGGATTGACCGCGAGCGAGGAGAATCCATTATCGATGCGATTCACCTCGAAGATCTGCAAGCGGCGCAGACGCTCGATGAACAGCACCGACAGGTTCGTGCGACTTGGTACTCACCTGATGTGCGCCGGTTTGCTATAGAGCGGCTTCAACCCGCGATCTTGCGTGAGAGCGAGCGTCTCTTTGCAGAACGGCGGGGCGAGTCGTTCGACCATCTGAAGCAGCAGATGGCTGATCTGCTGCAGCCACCAGAACAAGAGCGTCTCGTGTGGCAGAGCGCCCTGCTACACGCAGAGGCATGCAGCAATGAACGAAAAGGGCGCTGTGCTAGCGAGCAGCTTGCTATCGCGCAGCAGCACGGTGCACCTTTAGATCTCGTGCAGCAGCTGAGGGCGAAGACAAATGCCGCGCTAGCGCAGGCGCTGGCTCAGTTCGTTGAGCAAGCAAAGAAGGCTACATCGCCAAGCGACCAAAAGCAGGCGCTCCAGGAGGCTTTTGGCATGTCGAGTGAGCTGCAGCAGTTCACTGGGGCGGAATCCAATCCAGCTCCGGCTGCTCTCAGTAAGCAGCTGGCCCGTGTGGACCATCAGCTCGCGCTGGCCGCCCAGAAGGAAATCCAGCGCGCAGCACGCGAGAACGCGCAGCGCGAACGCGAACAAGCACGGCGTGAGCGCGCCGAGCAGGCCGCAAACCGCGGGCTGCGCTGCTGTGACGGTACTTCGTCACCAAGTTGTAGCTGCAGCGGTTCACACCGCGGTTGCTGCTCGCGTCATGGCGGGGTTTGTGGTTGCGAATAGTCGGCCGGATGTATTCGACGAAGGAGTATGCGTGATGTCGGATAGCAGCAAGTTCTTGAGCAAGATGCTGGATCGTCTGTACGCCTCACTGCTCAGCGGTCCGGGTCTCAACTGCCGTCCCCACGCAAGTAGGCAGCGTCTTGACATAAGTTTGCTCGCGCGCCTTGGAGACGAGTCACCTGAGGCTATCTTTCTGCAGTTGCTCAGCGATCAACACCACGCGAAGGTTGCGGCCAAGATCCCAGCACCTCGACGAGATGGGCAGTACGGAACGGCGCCTTCAGGTCGACGCGGCAGTACAAAAGTGGCGAGCGAGCCGCTCTCTCCGGAACAAGAGGCGGAACTCCAAGCGTGGGAGCACCAGCAATCGCTTCTCAACAAGCTGCGCGGGATCGTCGAGGATGCGCGCCTCTACACGCAGGATACAGGTGTCCACATCCTCAATTTGGGCTTTCCGCTCCTCAGCGTCCCAGCGGGCTATATCTCGAAGTCGAGCAGCACGACGCGACGAATCCTCGCGCCCATTGCATTCATTCCGATCCAGATTACGACTAAGGCCGGGCTGACCCCTTCGCTGCGTATCGAGTGCTATGGAGAAGGCGCGGATTTGGTTGTTCCCAACACGGCACTCCTCGCCTGGATCGAGCAGCAGACCGGACAATCGACGGTCGATCTGTTTGCAGACGAGGAAGGGTCCGCGCCTTGGCGTGAAATCAGAGAGCTGGTCACCTACGTTTGTCAGACCCTGAGCCTGCCCATGCCTGGATTTTTGACGCAAGCTGAAGGGGCCGACCCCGCCTCGGCACCGAATTTGAAGCTCGCTGCCGTGCCGAAGGCAGACGAGAGCGACAAGCCAACCATTCTCCCTTCGTGTGTGCTCGGCCTGTTCCCGATGGCCAATCAGAGCTTGATCCGCGATACCCAGGAGATGGCCGCCCAAGGGAACCTGAGTGGCCCTGTAGTGAGCTTTTTGCGCGTGGACGAATCCCTGGCCAAGATTCCAGCCGCGAACAGCAAGATCCACCGCATGGTGGCGGCACACGAGCATCTGGTCAGCGCGGCGGATCCGTTTCAAGCCCAGGCTGTGCGGCTGGCGCGGGAACACAGTGGCCTGGTCATCCACGGCCCGCCCGGCACTGGCAAGAGCCAGACCATCGCCAACGTCATCGGCGACCATCTGGCCCGCGGCGAGCGTGCCCTGCTCGTCTGTGACAAGCGTACGGCGCTGGACGTGGTGGCCAACCGCCTACAGCACCTCGGGCTGGGCGGCTTGTGCGCTCTGGTCCATGACCCGCAGCGCGACAAGCGCGACCTCTACAAAGGTATCCGCGAACAGCTCGATGGGCTGACAGACGCTCCGCTCAGCCCAGGCGCAGTCTCACAGCTCACCAAAATTGACACCGAGATACAAGAACTGCATGACACGCTCACGAACTACTACCGAGCGCTCGAGTCGAGCCCGGTCGAACATGGCGACTCGTTCCATACGCTAGTCGGGCGCTGGCTGGCGCTGCCTGCTCCAGAGAACAAGGTAGCAGCCTCCAGCGAATTCGAAGATGCGCTTAAAGGGACCCCCCTGGATGAACTGGCGAGCCAGGAGCGTCACCTGCATGAGATCTTCGAGCGGGGCATTGACTGCCGTTGGCCAACTAATCCCTGGGTCGCGGGCGCCGGGATTTCGTTGAGCGATTTCATGGCGCGCTCGCTGGACCGCTGGAGAGAGTCTCTGGCCGAACTCGTGGCGACCGCGCAGACTGCCGACTCGACGCTCGGTGACTTTCCCGCCTTCGATGGAAAAAGTTCGCTCGCCGAGCAGGCGAAGGCACGACTTTCTATCGTTGAACAGATCAGCGAGAAGTCTGGTCTCTGGAGCCATAGCCTGGCTGCACGCTGGGTGAAACAACCGCCCGAGGCGGTCAAGCGCATGCAGGCGCTCCTGGCAGAATCGAATCCCATCTTGGATGTGCTCACGGAAGGTCCTCTTGATCCAGAGCTAACTGCCGTCGTTCGGGAACCGATTCCTGCAATCATGCAGATCAACGCATGGTCTGCAGCGCTCGATGGCTACCTCGAGATCGCGAACAAATGGTACGGATTCGTTTACTCGGCGCGCAAAGAGCAGGCCCGCGGGGCGCTAAGTTGTTTCGGACTAGCGCTGACGCCCGAGGATGCAGCCCGTTTGAAGCCGTTTCTCACAGGACTACAGGCTCGACTCAAGCTGTTCGCGCTATGCGAACAGATCACAGGAGAGAAGGCTCCGGGCATTCCTTCCGATCCGCTCATAGCCGATACGCTTGCCGGCGCCCAAGCTTTGCTTGAAATGATCTCGCTCATCCAGACCGCGCCCTCTCTGGACAGTGTCCGCGCATCACTTCTGGACGTCTTCGCCACACCGGAAAACCAGAGCCATCTGCTCGGTCGACTTCGCAAATCCGTCGAAAGAGCCGATGCGGTTGAGAGGCTCCGCGAGAAGGTGGAGAGCTGCAGGCTCTTCTCCGCAAACTGGTGGGCGCAGCTCCAGCAGGATCTGCAACAAAACCGCGCCGTGCAGGATCGTATCATCCCGCACTCTCAGCACCTCTCATCACTGGAAACCGTACTGCGACTTAGCGCGGGTCTTGATGAGTTGCCGGCCTCACTGCGTCAAGCGGCCCGGATGCTGCTCGAACAGACCGTGAGTCCAGAAGAAGGGCTGGCAATTCTCCATAAGGCAGTTCTTGAGGCTGAGATCACCCGCCACATCCGCCGAAACCCACAGCTCCACAGCCTGGACGCGGCACGGCTGCAACGCATCTTTGAACGTCATCGCACACTGAGTGAAGAGAAGAAGGGCCTCACTCGTCAGGTAATCCTGCATCGCTGGAGATCGCGCCAGAAAGAGCGACTCCTCGCCTCAACAGGAACACGGCTCAACAACCTCGCAACCGAACTTCGACGCCGCTTGACCCTCCGCGGCGAACGAGCGATGCGCCTGCGGCAGGTGATTCACACCGGACAGAGCACGGCAGGCGGCGATCCCTTGTTCGATATATGCCCGGTGTGGATGGCCAGTCCAGAGACCGTCGCGCAGATCTTTCCGCGGGCGCCGCTGTTCGATGTGGTCATCTTCGACGAGGCGTCGCAGTGTCGTCTGGAAGAAGCACTTGCCGTGCTCCAGCGCGGCAAGCGTGTCGTCATCGCCGGCGATCCGCAGCAGCTCCCGCCAACGCGGTTCTTCGAGTCAGCCGTTGCAGTGAGCAACGAAGAAGAACCCGAGACGGATCAGGATCTATTCGAGCAACAGCAGAGTGAGATCGAGGACCTGCTAAACGCTGCGCTCAACCTGGAGATCCAACAGTGTTATCTGGACGTCCACTACCGATCACGCGATGCGGATCTAATACAGTTCAGCAACGAGCATTTCTATGAGTCGCGGCTCCAGCCGATTCCCGCGCATCCATCTCAACTGCGTCCATTCCCGGCGATTCGGCTCATCCATGCGGACGGGACGTACTTGCAACAGAGCAACGAAAAGGAAGCGGCTGCCATCTGCAAGCTGGTCAAGGAACTGCTCGCTCAGGACCGTCCGCCTTCCATTGGAGTCGCCTGCTTCAACATCGCGCAGCGTGACGTGATTCTCGACCATCTGGACCGGGCTGCTGCCGAAGACGCAGACTTCGCGATCCGGCTGACGGCGGCTCGTAACCGGGTCGGTGCTGGCTCATTCGAAGGTTTGTTCGTGAAGAACCTGGAAAACGTGCAGGGCGATGAGCGCGACCACATGATCATCAGCACGACCTACGGCCCCGACCCGAGCGGACGGTTCTTCCGTCGCTTCGGCCCGCTCGGGCGCAGCGGCGGGGGCCGCCGGCTCAATGTCCTGGTTACACGGGCCCGCGATGCGGTGCACCTCATCACGTCGATCCCGCCCACGGTCTATCGAAGCTTGCCCAAGCTGCCAGCGGGAAGTGTTCCCAGCGGCGCATTCCTGCTCTTTGCTTACCTCCAGTACGCAGAGACGGTTGTCGCGATGCAGCAGGCCGACCGAGCAGCCGAAGGAGCACTGCAGGAGGGGGCAGCCGTGCATGTCCTTCCCGCGGCCTTCCCGTCGCAGTTTGCGCAAACCTTGGCCACCAGGCTGGCAAAGCAGCATTCGCTCGTAAGCAGCGTGCAGTGGGGCAACGAGGGCTTTTGCATCGACATCGCCGTACAGCATCCAAATCGTCCCGGCGACATCGCGCTCGGTGTACTCTGCGATGGACCGCGATTTGCCAAAGCGCCTGATCCGGTCGAGTGGGATCTGTTTCGTACTTCGATCCTGGAACGCCAGGGTTGGAAGCTGCGTCGCGTCTGGACGCCACACGTCTTCCGCGATCCGAACGGTGCGATGCAGGCCCTGCAAAAGCAGGTCGACGAGAAGAGTGCTTAAGGTAGCCGGTCAGGCACCGTAGCGATGAAAGGTCACGGAGCAAACGGTATGCAGATCGGCCCCTATCGAGTGCTCAAGCTCCTGGGCCGTGGGGCCAGTGGACGAGTGTTTCTCGCGGAGCACAAGGATCTCTGCCACCGGGTCGCCATCAAGGTGCTGAGCGTCGAGAAGGAGACCGTGATTTCTTGCACGGATTTGCCTGCGCGGACGAAGCGGCTGACCCGGTTCGTTCGCGAAGGCCGCACGCTTGCGCACCTGACCCGAGCAGGACATTCGGGTATCGTCCGGGTAATCGATTGTCGACGGAACAAGAAGCGAACCCGCGCCTACTTGGTGATGGAGTACATCCATGGCGTCCCCTTGCGAGAGCTTATCTCTCGACGTGTGCTGCTTCAGGACGCACTAGAAATTGCCATCCAGATAGCCGAGGCACTGGCGTTCGTGCACAAGCACAACATCGTTCATCGCGATGTGAAGCCGGAGAATATCCTCGTACGTTCAGTGAATGCTTCGGCGGGCGATGCAGCAAACGGCGCACAGGTAGGTAAAGAAGAAGTCATTCTGGTCGATTTTGGGATCGCCGCGGCGCCGGCCCTGGTCGGTTCAAACGACGAGGGCGTCGCTGCACGAAGTCTGCAGAACCTCACGACGAAAGAGGGGACGTTGCTAGGGACGATCGGCTACATGGCTCCCGAGCAGTGCAAAGGACTTCGTGCGACCGACCGCTCCGATGTATACGCACTCGGGGTCGTTCTCTTCGAGCTACTTTCAGGAGAGCGCCCCTTTAGCGGACAGACGGCCATCGAACTGCTCCTTCAATGCACGGAGCACGATCCGCCAGCGCTCGGCTCCTTTGCCGCGCAGCGGGGTATCTCTGTACCTCATTGGGTATCTGAGCTCGTCGCGTCGATGCTGGACAGGGACCCGGCGCAGCGTCCATCCATGGCATCGGTCGTGTCGAGCTTACGAGCGCCACCGGCGATCGAAGCCTGTCCGCTGCCGGGGCTGGCCGCGCTTCACGCCGACGACGCAGAGCTACTCATCGGACGTAATCAGGAAGCGAACCTGATCGCAGAGTGGATCCGTACGCGGACCACGGATGCCTGGAAAGAAGCGGAATCGTCGTCGCGCTGGATCGTGGTCGAGGGGATCGCCGGGGTCGGCAAGACCTCTCTCGTGCAAGCCGGCGTCCTTCCGCTGCTCGAACGTAGGCCGAGTCCGGGTGGCTGGAGCATCGATGCCATCGCACCTACGGCACAGGCAATCACGGAGTGGCTCCGAACGTATGGCAAGGCCATGCCAAGGCCGGCGCTGCTGTTCATCGATCACGTAGAGCGCGTCCTGGCCGGCTCGGACGCAGAGGCGAGTCGCTGGGCGGATGCGCTGGCCCAGGTTCTTGCTTTGCCAGGTCCGGTGGTCGTTCTGACCGCTGTACGCCGCGACGCATTAGGCCGTCTGCTCGGCCTCCCGGCCCTCCGCACCTTCGGCCGCGACGTTCTCGATCTGGCACCTTTGAGTTCGGCGCTGCTCGGCGAGGTCGTCTCTGCAATCTGCCGGCGCGGACGCATCCGTCCAAGCGAAGGCGTGCGCGAACGAGTCGTAAAAGACACCTCGACCGCCAACATTCCTCTCGTGTTCATCCAGCTGTTCTTTCGGCTGCTCTGGCAGCGTAGGGGCTCCGGCACCTTATATCTGACCGAGTATGAACAGCGAGTCGGTACGACTGGCTTGGTGCGCTTTCTGGCTGATACCATCGAAAGAGACCTGGAGCGCCTGGGCGAGCACGAGCGAGAATGCACGCGGAGGATCCTGGTCGCGCTGGTGTGGCCGGGACGCGGACTGCCGGACACGCGGCGGGTTCGCTCCCGAGAAGATCTGGTGCGCGCCGCGGGATCGAAGGCAGCAGAGGCCGTGTTGAGGCAGCTCACGGGCGAGGGACCGATCGTTTTGGACGGCCCTCCGCTACTGGTCAGCTGTGCTGGTCCAGAACTGGATGCAATGACGCTCGTGCACGAGGCGGTGCTGACGGAGGTGCCGCTCATTGCTGGTTGGATCGCGGCCGAGCGCCCGAGCCTCGAATACCTCGTGCATCTCGAAGAGCGGGCGACGGAATGGGAGCGCCAAGGGAAGCCGGCTGCCGATCTGCCGCAGGGCACTCTGTTGCGTCAATACACGCTGTGGCGAGAGCGACTGAATCAGGCCAGTACATTGCTCGCGCAAGAGTTCATCACTTCGGCCCAGGCCGCAGAGAAGCGGCGACGATGGCAACGCCGCTGGCTGACCGCGGCTCTATCGATGGGGGTCTTCGCAATCCTTTTGATCGCGAGCTTCGCAGGCTGGCAGCAAAGGCGCGCCGATCTTAGCGCCCAACGGGCGAACGAACACCTGCAGCAGGTTCTTAGTTCCGTCGAGCAGATCGCTACGGACACGGATTGGGACCTGGCTGTGCTCCCGGATCCGTCCGGGCGGCTGTTCGACGTTCGGCGTGGCCTCCTGGAAGCCGCAGAGACGCGCCTGCGCGAGATCCGCGATGAAGAGCTGGCCCGGCCCGGCGTTCGTATTGCGCGCATCCGGGTCCGCCAACGCCTGGCGGATCTGGCCTTTTGGCACATTCGCCTCGACGTAGCTGCACACTGGCTGCAGGCCGCTCACCAGGACATCGAAGCGGGGCTGCGTGGCGCGCAGGAACAGAGGGAACTGCGCCTCCTCGCCGCCCTGCATTGGTCCAAAGCGGGCAAGATCGCGCAGGCGCGCGGTCAGCGTGATGTGGCGCTGGGTGATTTCGTACGCTCCCTCGATGAGCTCCGCCAACTGCGGGCTAATTCAGGCCGCTCCGATACTGCGAGCGGGACGGACTTGCTGCTTTCGCTGGCTACGAGCAGTCTAGAGCTCGGCGCGGCCCGCAGCGACGAATGGAGTTCACCCGCCGAGCAGCAGGCAGGCAGGCAACTGCTGCAGGACTCGCTCGCCCTTTACGAGCAGGCGGGAACGATGCCCTATCAGCAAGGACTCGCCGCTGATGCCGAGCTACAGCTGGGGGACTTGGCGCTCAGACAGGGGAGTCTTTTCGAAGCAGAGGCCCGGCTCGACCACGCTAGCGCCACATATAGGCGGCTGCTGCGCGATACACCCACACATATGGGGTGGCGGGCCGCGATGTTGCGGGTGCAGCGCTTGCGCGCCCGCTTGTTTGCCGCGCAAAAGAGGCTGGAAGCGGACGGCGAGGCGCTAGAAGAATCGGCAACCGCGGGCCGGGCGCTGCTGCAAGATCAGCCAGCCGAGTGGAAACATCGCGGGCAGCTATTAGCTGCCATCGAAATATTGGTCGAACTATATAAATATCAGTCCAATTTCCGCTTGCCTGCAGCGAACCAACTACGCTCGGAGATCTGCGGCATGGTCCTGCCGATGCTCCGCACCGATCCCGAGCCAATACGGCCAATTCATATTCGAGATGAGGTTTGCGTCGGCGCCGAGGCATCGCTGCGCTAAAAGCGCGGATTTGAAAAAAGAAATCTCCAGTTCGCGATCGCGCGATGAGGGATGACGTCTTTTCCTCCAAGGCGACTTGCAGGCAACAGCAACTGTGTCGCATGCCTGCTGCAAACAATTCAAAGAAAGGATCTGCTCCATGGAGCTCCCGTCGTATTTCAGCGACTTTCTGCAGAACATTCGTCCCACGGCCCAAGACCGAGAGGCTTTTTCGACAGCACATAACCACCTGCGGCAGCTCCTAATTCAAGATGCGCAGCTCGGCCCGGTCATCGTCACGACCTTCCTGCAAGGGAGTCACCGTCGTGCGACCGCGCTGCGCGCGAATCAGGGCTATAAGGCCGACGTAGACGTTGTCGTGGTCACGCAGCTATCGTCCGCGCAATATACGCCCACGCAGGCGCTGAACTGCTTCAAGCCCTTTCTACGCAGCCATTACCCTAATTGCTGGCGCACGAACGAGCGCTCGCTGACCATCACCACCCACGGGGTGGACCTCGACTTGGTCGTCACGTCGGCTCCCTCTCACGCGACCGTCGGCATCCTATCGGGGCAGGACAGCGGCGATGAGACCGCAGAGGAGAGCCGCGGGTCTTCTAGTTCTGACGAAGCTTTATGGAGGTCGGAGCCGCTGCTGATTCCCGATCGTCAAGTCGAGGCTTGGCAGCCGACGCACCCCCTGGCACAACTGGCATGGACACGGATCAAGAACCACAACACCCACGGATGTTTCGTCAACATCGTCAAGGCAGTGAAATGGCTCAGGCGGAGCCTGGACAGCATGCCCAAACACCCTCGCAGTTACCCGCTGGAGCGCTTGGTTGGTGAGTGCTGTCCTGACGGCGTTCGGGACGTCGCGACCGGACTGGCCGAAACGCTCGAGTCGATGGTGGCGCAGTATGGGACGTACGCATCGCGCGAAGAAGTGCCGTTCATCGCCAACCATGGAATCCCGCATCAGAACGTCCTGGCTCGCGTGCCAGCGGCGGACTTCCGTGCGTTCATGGAGCGCATGAGTGGCGCTGCCCGGCTCGCCCGGCGGGCTCTCGATTGTGCAGACGCCGCGGAGAGCGCGCGGCTGTGGCGCGAGCTCTTCGGCGACGTGTTTCCAGCGGGCGATTCTTCTGGCGGTGGGGGCGGGCGTGGCGGGTTTTCGCCGCGCACCGGTGCATCAGTGATCGGCGGGAGCCGGTTCGGCCGATGACGGACCTCGATATCCCTGCGCATCTGCGGCGCGCGAGACTGGAACTGGAAGGGGTCCCCGGCTATCAGCTGCTGCAGGATTGGTCGTGGTTGCCCACCGTCCATCGGTGGGCGCTGCGATTCCGACTCTGTCATGCGGTTCACGATTCGAGCCCCATTGCCGGCGAGACAGACTGGGTGCTCACGGTATCTAGCGGCTACCCCTGGGGGGGTATTACGGTCTATCCGGCGAAGGAGAACGGCATCACCGCGACCTTCCCGCACCAGTCTCTCAACGAAGAAGGGGAAACCATACTCCCACACCGAACCGGCAATCTCTGTCTTGGCATCATGACTCAAGACTGGCAGATCCGGCACGGGCTCAGCGAGCCGCATACCGTGGAAGAGCGCCTCCGCTGGCATGTCGAGCGGACAAATGAATGGATCGAGCGCGCCCGAGCAGGGACGCTATTCCGCAGCGGTGAAGAATGGGAGCCTCCTGCACGTGCGCATGAAGATTTGAATATGCAAATCCTCTTCGGGGAGCAGGCAGCCGCATGCGGCGATAAAGCGGAGCGGCGGGGTCTAGTCGAACTGCTGTTTCCCGATCCGGCGAAGCTGCTCCTCTTTGCCGATCGATTCATCAGTCTGAACGAACCTGCTTTCAGCGCTGCTAGCCAGCTGGGCGTGGGACTCGCGGTCGGCCAGGCCGCATGGGGAACGACCGTCAACACCAGCAAGCTCGCGCTCACCGGAGTCTGGATCCAGCTGACCGAAGCGCCGGTTTTTCCAGCCTGGCGACTGCCGATGACATGGGGCGAGCTACGCGACTTCTATCAAGCGAAGGAGCATGCCTCGCTGGATGCTCACATTACGGAGGTGGTGCAGCGCGCGGGGAGAAACGCCGAACGCGTGGCCTACTTGCTGCTCGGGTATCCGGTGCCGACCAAGATTGGCGATTCGCAATTCCGCCTGCAATGGGAAGCATGCAGCCTGCCGAAAGCCTCCGCGGGAGGCCGCCTGCCGTCAGACGAGCAGCGGCTAGTATGGGCCAATGTCCACGATCAACGCGCTCTGATGCGGCAGATCCGCGGGCAGCTCTCACCTGAGCTCGGCCAAAAGACTCTCATGCTCATAGGTGCAGGCGCGCTGGGTTCCTCTGTGGCCGAGCTTCTGGTTCGTGGCGGAGTCAATCAGCTCGACATCGCGGACGGCGAGACCTTGCAGCTGGGGAACCTCGTCCGCCACACGCTCACGGTTTCCGACCTGGGCATTAACAAGGCAGTTGCCGTGGCAGCTCGCCTCAACGCCAGTTCGCTCGATGCAAGGGTGAGAGCCTTCCCCGAAAATCTGAGCAGCCAGAGGTTGTCTGTGTTCATGGAACGGGAGCCGGACATCGTACTTGACACCACGGGGAGCGATCAGGTCTTGAGCGACCTCGCAGGCTGGCATCGTCCGACGCTGTTTTTCTCAGCCTCCCTGGGTCTGTACGCCCGACGAATCTATCTTTTTGCGGCACGACAGGAGCAATTTCCGGTCGATGTTTTTCATTCGCAGATGCAGCCTTGGTTGAAACGGGATCGGGAGGAGACGAAAGGCCTGCCGCTTCCCGCCACGGAGGGCATCGGTTGTTGGAGCCCTGTGTTTCCAGCTCGACTCGACGATATCTCGCTCTTGGCGTCAGCAGCCGTGAAATGGATCGAAGAATGCGTCGCCCTGCCGCTCTTGGCACCGCAGCTGACGGTCTTCGAGCGGGAGGGTAAGGCCGGCTGCTTCATAGGTGTACGGAGGTTGCAGTGAGTGCTGACGACGATCGATCACCGCAGCATTTGAGCGGCACGCCCAGCTGTCTCGTGGATATCTGTCTGTTTTCACCGGACCACCGCTTCGGCATCAATCTGCCGAAGCGCTGCCTGCGTATCCTCTTGGAATACGCAGCAAATGACTACCCCAAGGAGACAGGAGGCATTCTGCTGGGTTCGTACACGCCTTCCCTGGAGCTGGCGGTCGTGACCGAAGTGACAGGTCCTCCCGATGACTCGCGGAAAGGTCGTTTCGGATTCTGGCGCGGCATGCTAGGACTGCAATCGCTGATCAGCCGTCTCTGG
>Ga0075163_10003575_pt1 | contig 20897 bp, 15 predicted proteins | sample JI1023141ADNA_FD_71478 | JGI IMG/M metagenome (GOLD analysis project Ga0075163, IMG submission 71478) | Wastewater effluent complex algal communities from Wisconsin, to seasonally profile nutrient transformation and Carbon sequestration -... | ecosystem: Engineered > WWTP > Effluent > Algae... | reverse complement strand
AAGTTCGATTATGCGTTCGAGAAAGAAGTGTTCAAACTTGCCAAAGATGGTGATGTATCCCGTCCATTTACAACATCCTTCGGCATACATATCGTAAAACGTCTGGGCTTCACGCCAACCCCTACAGATAAAAATGACAATTCGCTGCAGTTCGATCTTCGACAGAAAACCATGCAGGATTCACGCATCAGCAGTGCGAAAGAGAAATTTGCAAAGGATATCATTTCAAAGATCGGGTTTAAAAAAGAAGCGTCGGTTAAAGAAGCCGACCTATTGCGCTTTGCCGATTCAGCTATGATCAACCCCGACCCTGAGCATATTCAAAAATTACCCATCTATAACAAAACCATTATCCGTTTTAGTAAGGGAGATGTAAAAGGATCTGACTGGTTGAAATTTGTAAAGGAGTATAAAGAAAATTATTCCCAATATAAAGGAGAACCAAATGTGGAGTTGTGGAGTAAATACCAAACCATTGCTTCACTTGAATATTATAAAAAGCATTTAGAAGAATACAATGAAGATTTCAGGTTCCAGATGCTCGAGTTTAAAGAAGGCAATATGCTTTTTGAGATCATGGAAAAAAATGTATGGTCAAAGGCTTCCGGCGACAGTATCGGTCTCTTGAAGTATTACAATGCCAATAAAGAAAATTACAAATGGGCAGCCAGTGCCGATGTGCTCATCTTTAACGCAGTGAATGAAAAGGCAGCACAGGATGCAATGGCGGCCCTGCAGGATGAAAAATCCTGGCGAGCCATCCTGGAAAATGCCAATGGCGAATTACAGGCAGATAGCGGCCGGTACGAACTGGAACAACTTACCGGTAGCAGCACTGCAACGCCGCAAAAAAATTCCTTTTCTGCCATCACAAAAAATGCAGATGGCACAGCGATGTTCATTAAATACCTGAACCTCTATGAAGCAAACCAGCAACGTAATTTTGAAGATGCAAGGGGATTGGTGATAAACGATTATCAACTGGTGCTGGAAAAAGAATGGTTACAGGAACTGCGTAAAAAATACCCGGTGAAAGTAAATGAGGCTGTATTAAAGACGATTTTTAAATAAAATAATAATTAGTAATTAATAAGTTAAAAAGGCTTTCGATTCGAAAGCCTTTTTAACTTATACAAGTTCTTTAACCACGTTGGCAACAATATGCGGCCGGCCCAATGTGTAGTAATGCAACACAGGCACACCCGCTTTTTTTAATTCTTTTGACTGCTGTAGCATCCATTCGGTGCCAACCTTTTCTACATCAAGGTCGGTTTTGCAACGGGCCATCTCATCCGACAGGGAAGTTGGCAGATCGATGTGAAATGTTTTTGGCAAAACAGTAAGTTGTTTGCGGGTATACACGGGTTTTAATCCCGGAATGATAGGGACTGTAATTCCTATTTCCCGGCAGGCATTTACAAAAGCAAAATATTTGGCATTATCGAAGAACATCTGGGTTACAATATAATCTGCGCCTGCGTCAACTTTTGCTTTCAAGTATTTGAGATCGCTTTCCATATTGGGCGCTTCAAAATGTTTCTCGGGGTAACCGGCAACCCCAATGCAGAATTTTGTTTGTGATGTGTTCTTCAGGTCTTCTTCCAGGTAGATGCCGGCATTGAGGTTGCGTACCTGTTTCAACAGGTCGATCGCATATTGATGACCGCCCGGCTCTGGTTCAAAACCACTCTCATTTTTAGCAGCATCGCCCCGCAACACGAGCACATTGTCGATTCCAAGGTAATTAAGGTTAATCAGGGCATCCTCAGTTTCATTGATTCCGAAACCACCGCAGATCAGGTGGGGTACGGTATCTACATTGTATTTATTCATGATCGAAGCACAGATCGATTCGGTGCCCGGCCTTTTACGAACCACTACTTTTTCAAATGTGCCATCAGATTTTTTCTTGAATACATGTTCACTGCGATGATAGGTAACATTGATAAAAGATGGTTTGAATTCCATCAAGGGATCGAGGTGGTTATACAGCGATTGAATGCCTTTTCCTTTTAAAGGAGGCAATATTTCAAAAGAGATAAGGGTACCCGACGATTGATTGATATGATCTATTACTTTCATATTTGCTAAATAGCGGTAAAGATAAAGCCAAAATGAAAAAAACCTTGTGTTTGTGGCACAAGGTTTATGATTTATTGATAAAAATTCCTATGTTTTATAGAGTTCGCCTCCCTGTTACGGTAACAGTTGAGTTATTACTGTCTACAAAACTGCCGTTTAACTGGTCGAGATTTAATGTACCCACCACAATTGGACCTGCACCAGATTGCATGGTCAGTTGGTTGTTACTTACGGTTCCGTCGATGTCATCGTCATCGGTCACATCACCGCCTGTAATACGGGCTACACCACCCCAGATCCCTGCGGATCTCAGGATAATGATATTAAAAGTACCGGTTTCAGGTAGTGTGGTAGAATAGGTTCCTTCAAAACACTCTACCAGGTTGGAAGAGGTTTCTTTTACAACTGCTAATGTAGCAGAAGGATGACCCGGAATATTCGATGAAGTAATCGTAGGTGTTCCACCACTTAAATCCACTGAAAAATTGATGGTCACCGGTGAACCATTTAAGATGCCGGTAAAATCAGCAACATAAGGTTGTCCGGCTACCCAGGCAACTGAAGAAGTAAGATTTACCGTTACTCCATCTAATACCATTACAGCTGTAATGGTTGTACCGTTGTTGGCGATATCGAACATGATCGTTCCGGATGAACCCAGCACGATGCCTTTGTAAATTCCTTTGCTGCTGCCATCATTGGCTGCCAGTGCATCGGGGGTAGTTGCGCAGGTTGTGCAGGTATAACCAGGAATAACAGGGTCTTTATCTTTTTTGCACGCTGAAAAACTGATTATCACGGTCAGGGCTAAAAGCCATTGTATTTTATTCATTTTTTTTGTTTTATGCTTATTAGTAATATGATTATCCTTTGCGGCCACCGCCAATGCAGGCGCCGAGTTTAACACCAAAGTAACCAGCCTTATCGGCTACAAAATTATATTCCAAACCAAACCGCAGGTGACCATATTCGAAACCTGTACGGGCCATGAAACCAAATTTGTTGCTGGTAGGAATGTCGGCTGCAGTATTGATATTGCTGTTGGCGTCCACGCTGGCTAATGTGAAAAGACCAGCACCTACTCCGCCAAACGGCCTGAATTTATTGTTGTTGAAATAATAATCACCGGTAAGCAGGTAAGAGCCATTGCCCTTTGCTTTACTGTCGTCGCCCACATTATCGATTTTAACGGTAACGGCTACCTCCATACGTAAACCCACGGATAACTGGTCCATCAGGGCGTATTTAGGTTCAATGGCAAACAAAGCTCCGCCATCTGTTCCACTGCCTTGTGGTTTCGCATAGCCTGCACTTACGTCTACTTTGAATTTTTTAAATACCTGTGTTGATTTTTCATCGTCTTTCTGCGCCTGGCTAACCAGGGTAAACACAAGGAATAGGGGTAGTAACATTGTTTTTTTCATCATACAATTTTTAGTGATTGTTAGCAGTTGGTATTAATATAGCACAAAGTACCAACCTATGTCAGCCGGTACAATGTGAAAAAAGTAGTAATGTGATGATATTTTAGCCTGTTGTCGGCTATTCGTTTGCGTTGGATGGGCAATTATTATAAAAAACCTGTTTTTTTCAAAGCGTCTACGCGTGAGTTAACCTGGAGTTTTTCATAAATGTTACGTATGTGCGTACGAACAGTTTCTATGCTTACAAACAATTTGTCGCCGATCTCCTGGTAACGGAATCCTTTGGCCAGTTGCTCCAGCACTTCCTGTTCCCGCCGGCTGAGTTCCTGGAAATAGTCATTTGTTTTTTCTTTCATGGCAAAGGTTTCAATAACCTTCCGTGCGATCTGGCTGCTGATGGGGCTTCCGCCATGATAAACGTCTTCGATGGCTTCCACAATCTTTTGAGAGGGCGTAGACTTAAGCAGGTAGCTAATGGCGCCGGCTTTCAGCGCCTCAAACACGGTATCGGGCTTGTCGTATACCGTTAGCACCATGCACTGCATTTTTGGATGGATGATCTTAAGGCGGCGCATGCATTCTATGCCATTCATGCCTGGTAACTGTACATCAAACAATACAATGTCGGCAGGTTCGCGGGTGAGTGTTTTCAATGCTTCTTCTGCATTGCTGAAAAGCCTGATCTCGGTAACGTCGATGTGTAGCTGAATTTCTTCGGCAAGGTACTGTCGTATCTTACTGTCGTCTTCAATAATGGCAATACTGTTTATCTGGATACCCATTGTGTTAGATAAATTCCTTTTTAAATTGTTTACCCGCCTGCTGCTTTATTTACCTGTTTCACGATTCCTTCAAATATGCCTTAAATAAGAGCAGCCGGCAATGTGAAATTAGTAGTATTCACTGATCGGGAACCAAAACCTGTAAGTTGTATCCTGGCCAATTTGTGATTCGATGGTCACCTGTCCGCCACTTTCGTTTACCCGTTTACGTATATTATCCAGTCCATTTCCTTTTTTAACTATTTTTTCATCAAAACCAACGCCATTGTCTGAAATGACGAATGCCAGCCCCTTATTTTCAAGTTTTGCCTGGATGCTGATATGATTTCCCTGGCTGTATTTTATGGCATTGTGAACGATCTCTTTACACACCAGCAGAATATTGCGCCGGAGCTGGTTGTTTAATACCAGGCTGGGTACTTGTTCAGGAAAATCAATGCTGCAGGTAAATGCCGCATATTCGGTTAGTTTATTCAGTTGCTCACGAAGATGTGATATTAAGATCTCCAGGCTGTCGTGCTGTGGATGCAGCGACCATATGATCTCGCCGATGTTGTCAACGAGTTTTCTTGATGTGGATGCGATATCATCCAGTTCGTGCCGGATGTTGGTATCGGGCAGTGAATGAAATTTGGCCGATTCGCTGATCAGGCTGATCTGTGTTAACCCTGCGCCAATATCGTCATGCATTTCCTGCGAGATGCGCATCCGCTCCATTTCCAGTGCTTTCTGCTGTTCCAGTTTTTCAATTTCTTTTTTCAGCTTTCGTTGACTGAAAAGCTTCGTGATCCAAACGATCACCGATAACATCGCAAGGAGTACCAACGCATAAAACCATCCTTTTTTCCAGAATGGCGGAAGTATCTGTATGCTTACAGTATAAGGTTCTTTCATCCATACGCCGTCGTTGTTAGATGCCTTAACATTGAAAACATAATCTCCAGGCGGAAGGTTATTATACCTTGCCTCGTTGTTCTCGTTGCTGTATATCCAGCCCTTATCCCATCCCGTTAGTTGATATGCATAGTGAGTGAAACCGGGATTGCTGAATTCGAGTGCCCTGAACTGGAAGTAGAGGTTGTTTTGGGTATGATTTAACACAAGATTGCGAACGTATTCGGCAGACAGATTTTTGTCGGCTGCAGAATCGTTAACGGTTAGTTTCGTTATGGCCAGCTTGGTTATGATATTCGCAGGTTTGATGCCGGAAGGATCAAACCAGTTCAATCCGTTGATGCCGCCAAAGAAGAGAGTGCCGTCACGGGCTTTCAGGTAAGCACCGGTATTAAATTCATTTGCTTGTAATCCGTCTTTTAGTGAATAATTCTTACAGCGGATCGAAGGAAACGCTCCTTCTTTACCAGGAATGATCTTTACATTACTTAATCCACCATTACTGCTCAACCAGAGTTCTTTTCCTGATTCCAGGATGCCATATACAAATCCGTTGCTTAAACCATCTGATTCTGTATATAACCGGAAATTTTCTTTGGCAGGATCAAATAGCATCAAGCCTTTATCTGTACCAAACCAAAGCATATTACTTCCCTGGTCATTAAGCACACATTTGAACCCCATGTTTTGGACGAGGAATTTATTGAACTTTAAAGACCCGTTTTCCTCAGTATACAAACATAAACCGGCTTCGTAAAAACCAAGCAGGTAGCGGCCGTCACCGATCTTTTGAATAAAAGAAAAATCACCCACATCCCGTTCCTGTATCAGGCCGATGTGATTGGAGACCGGCTCTATGTGCAACCTGAAAGTGCCGAGCGTTGTGGTAATATACCAGGATTGCCCGCTGGTCAACATACCCGTCACTTTCATTCGTTCGCGGCTACCCGATACCGGTATCGGAATTTCTGAGAACAACCTGCTTTCCTTTTTCCTGCAGAATAATTTATCGCCATACCCTATCCAAAGATTTCCCAATTGGTCTTCCCGGATAAAGCTGACCAGTTTCGGGGTGGTTGATCTATCTTTAAAAGGTTCAATGGAAAGCGGGATTGTTGTGTGTTTTTTTTTATCAAATACCAGGATGCCTTTTCCAAAAGTTCCCAGCAAGATGCTCCCATCCCCGTCTTCATAGAGACTTTTAATAAACAGGAATTCTTTGTTTTTTTTGCCTGGGTATAATTGAAATTGGGTTGGGTGAATATCAGCCTTAAGCAATCCCATACCATCTGTGCCTACCCAAAGAATATCCGATGCATCAAAAAAAAGTGCATAAACAGGAAACACGTTGCTGTTATTCCCATTAATATTTCCAACAGGAACGAGTAACCCTGCATTTGCATCTATCCTGTAAATTTTCCCGTGCATATCCCCAACCCATACCTGGTCATTATGATCGGAAGTCATACAGCGGAAAGAGCTTCCCGGCTGAGTCGTTGGTATGAAGCGTGTATGGTTGTCCGTTATATTAAAGAGCAGGATGCCTGTTTCGGTCACCAGGTAAAGCGTTTCATTTACCAGGCAACTGTGCCTGAGTTTTATATGCTCCAGGAAAATAGTCCACTTGCCGGTTTCAATGTTAAACCGGTACAGCCCGGCCGACTGGGGGCTCCAGAAATTTCCCCGGCCGTCGTATGAAGTTTTTTCCCCGAGAAACTGCATTGGGGTTTTATCGGCACCTGGAAAAGAATGGAGCTGGTATTTTTTTGTTTGCACATTATAGGAAAGAAGCCCACTGGTTGTTTGTCCAAACCAAAAAAGATCACCTACCTGCTTAATTGGATATAGTGAGCCATTCATATATTCAAGACTATCATTAAAGGGAAGCAGGTATTGAAACCGGTCCTTCCTTTTGTCGAAAAACTGTAACCCGGTTTCCGTGCCGATCCATAAACGGTTAGAATCATCTTCAACGATATTGTTGCGGATAACCCTTCCCTTTATCCACCCATCTGTGTTAAGTGGAGAAGGTTTGTAGGTTTTGAATGAAGCCCCGTCGTAACGGTTCAGGCCGTCGCCGGTGCCGGCCCAGAGAAATCCCTGCTTATCCTGCGTGATATTAAACACGGTGTTTTGTGACAGGCCTTCCAATTGCTGAAACCGGAAGTCCGGCATTTCCTGCCCCATGGCGGGAAGAATAAAACCGCATGCAAATAAAAAAATGAAGAACCGGTAAGACTTCATTTTGTCAAGCTACAGGTAAACTTGCTAACCGACAAATATGTTATTAAAAATTGTGCAGCATCGACGGCATTTTGGATAATATATACTGACATTTAAAATTTTCACAATACGCGTCAACATGTAAATTACCCGTTTACATCACTTATTTTTGCATAAACAGATCAATCTTGAATTTAACCATCTCAACCAGGAACCTTGTTAAAATTTACGGCAGTCGCACCGTGGTGAATAATGTATCCTTTACGGTAAGCCAGGGAGAGATCGTAGGATTACTAGGGCCTAACGGCGCCGGTAAAACGACGTCTTTTTACCAGGTGGTTGGACTCGTTAAACCTGATAGCGGGGAGGTTTTCCTGAATGATATCAACATTACAAAGTTACCCATGTACAAAAGGGCGAAGATGGGTATTGGTTACCTGCCACAAGAAGCAAGTGTGTTTCGTAAACTGAGCGTGGAGGACAATATTACTGCGGTGTTGGAAATGACGAATTTGAAAAAAAGCGAGCAAAAAGAAAAACTCGAATCCCTGTTGAATGAATTCAGGCTGCAGCATGTGCGAAAAAACAACGGGGATACCCTCAGTGGCGGAGAAAGAAGAAGAACAGAAATTGCACGGGCACTTGCCGTTGATCCGAAATTCATCCTGCTCGATGAGCCCTTTGCCGGTGTGGATCCCATTGCGGTGGAAGATATCCAGGAAATTATAGCCAAACTCAAGTATAAGAACATCGGAATCCTCATTACCGATCACAACGTAAACGAAACCCTTTCTATCTGCGACAGGGCTTACCTGCTCATCGATGGCGCCATCTTTAAACATGGTACCGCAGAGGAACTGGCCGGCGATGAGCATGTACGTCGCCTGTACCTTGGAAAAAACTTTGAACTGAAGCGGAAGGATTATTTACACGAACAGGCCGCCAGGTAAATTCAATCATAAAAGGCCTTATCTGCATAATAGATAATTAATTTCATACAAGTTTTTTATCTTTCCATACATGAAGCTGTTATCACCCGCCATATCCAAGCTGGCACGCCTGCGTGTCTGGCGTATACGGAACTGGATCAACCACCCGGTTGCAGCTCAGCGGGAAGTATTGCAGGGATTGGTTACGGCAGCTCAATACACCGATTTTGGTAAAAAATATCATTTCTCCAAACTCTTTACAGTAAAGGAATTTAAAAAGCACGTGCCCATTCATGAGTATGACGACATCAGGCCATATATTCAAAGGATGATGGATGGAGAGGAAAATGTGCTTTGGAATACCCCGGTAAGCTGGTTTGCCAAAAGCAGCGGCACCACCAGTGATAAAAGCAAATTCATCCCGGTTAGTGATGAAAGCCTGCAGGAGAACCATTTCCAGGCCAGTAAAGACGTATTGAGTAACTATTATAAAAATTTTCCTGCCAGCGATCTCCTCACCGGGAAAGGACTGGTGGTGGGTGGTTCGCACCAGATAAACCAGGTGAACGGCGAGATCCAGTATGGTGATCTTAGTGCTGTGCTGATGCAAAATACTCCCTTTTGGGGTCAGTGGCTGCGAACACCCGAGCTAAGCATTGCCCTGCTGGATGAATGGGAAGATAAACTGGAAAAACTGGCCCAGGTTACAGCCAATGAAAATGTGACCTCATTGGCAGGCGTTCCTACTTGGACCTTATTGTTGCTAAAAAGGATCCTGGAGATCAAACAAAAAAATAACATCAAGGAAGTCTGGCCAAACCTGGAGCTCTATATAAACGGAGGGGTTTCGTTTGTGCCTTACCGTGAACAATTTGAAAAGATCATCGGGGCTCCGATCAATTACCTGGAAATATACAATGCCAGTGAAGGTTTTTTTGCAGCCCAGGAAAAGCCGGAAGATGAAGGCATGACCTTGTTTACCGAACACGGCATTTTTTACGAGTTCATGCCCGTAGAAGAATATGGTAAACCAGAACCCCGAACCCTGGGGCTGGATAAAGTAGAGCTGCACAAACAATATGCGCTGGTGATCAGTACCACCGGCGGCTTATGGCGTTACCTGGTCGGCGACACCGTTCAATTCACGTCCATCAATCCTTATAAGATCAGGATCACCGGCAGGATCAAACATTATATGAATGCATTTGGTGAGGAAGTGATCGTAGATAATTCAGACAAAGCCATCAGCATCGCCGCCCAAAAAACAAATTCCATTGTAACAGATTATACAGCGGCGCCGGTTTACTTTACCCAGCATAGCAATGGAGCACATGAATGGCTCGTAGAATTTGAAAAGCCACCACAAAGTATGGCAACATTCACCCAGGAACTGGATACAGCATTGAAAAGTGTAAACAGCGATTATGAAGCCAAACGACACAAAGACATCGCACTTCGGTTACCAAAAATTCATATGTTGCCCAGCGGAACATTCAACAACTGGCTGCGCTCAAAAAACAAAATCGGTGGTCAACACAAAGTACCCAGGCTAAGCAATGAAAGAAAAATACTAGAAGAAATTTTGTCTATTCATATGAATGGTGGCGTACCAACTATTTAAATTTTTAAATAGAGGAAAAGATCATATACACAATAACCATTGCCAAAAAGGCCATTAAAAAATGACCAGGATACATGGATACATTGAACTGTAAAAATTGCGGCCATTCTTTCAGCGGAAAATTTTGTAATAACTGCGGCGAAAAAGTATATACCGAAAAAGATAAATCGGTCAGGCATCTTTTTGGGGAGGCACTTCACTTTGTTACACACTTCGAAGGAAATTTTTTCAATACACTGAAATCCATTTTTACGAAACCTGGCCAGTTATCGGTTGATTATTGCAATGGCATCCGGAAAAAATATTTCAAGCCCCTTTCCTTCTTTCTATTGCTCGTGATCATTTACCTGTTGTTTCCTGTATTTGAAGGATTGAACATGAAACTCCGGTTTCATGAAACGCACGGATTGTATGGAAAATATGCGAAGGCTGAAGTACAGCGCATCATGGCCGAACGCCATATTACCGAACAGCAACTTGCCGATATTTTTCATCATGCAGGAGAACGAATTTCCAAATTCCTGATGTTTATCCTGATCCCGATCATTGCAGTTGCTTCGCGGCTGATTGCATATAGAAAAAGGCGGCCTTATTACGACCACTTTATTCTTTCCATAGAGTTGCTGTCGTTTTTCCTGCTTTGGGGCTTTATGCTGGTTCCCATTTTGTTTACGCTTCTTTACTGGATATTTGGTATCCGCATTGCATCAGAAGAGATCACTTCGATCTTCATTTTTTCAGTATTCTTATTTTATATCAGCCTGGCAGCCAGGCGATTTTTTAAAGTTAGCTGGGGCTTCGCTATTTTTTATGCGATTATTTTTTCTATATCTTTAATCATATTACTGGAGTATATATACAAACCGATCCTGTTTTATATTGCTATCAGGATGGTATAAACGCAGAAGCTTAAATTTTTTTATTGATATGAAATTATTAGCAGGTAAAACAGCCATTGTAACAGGAGCTGCCAGGGGAATCGGCGAAGCCATTGCCCTTAAATTTGCAGAACAGGGCGCCGATGTGGCTTTTACATATGTAAGTGACAGCAGTGCAGAAAAAGCCGCTGCACTCGAAAGTAAATTACAGGCACTGGGCGTACAAGCAAAATCTTATAAGTCAAACGCTGCAGATTTTGCTGCATGCGAAAGCCTGGTGAATGATGTGCTGGCAACCTTTGGAAAAGTAGACATCTGTGTGAACAACGCCGGTATTTCGAAAGACAATCTCCTGTTGCGCATGACGCCCGAACAATGGGATGAAGTGATGACGGTAAATCTCAAAAGCGTATTTAACATGACCAAGCAGGTGATACGCCCGATGATGAAAGCCAGGCAGGGAAGTATCATTAATATGAGCAGCATCATTGGCGAAATGGGAAATGCCGGCCAAAGCAGTTATGCCGCCAGCAAAGCCGGCATCATTGGTTTCACCAAAAGTGTGGCCAAAGAACTGGGCAGCCGTAACATTCGTTGCAATGCCATTGCCCCTGGATTCGTTGAAACCGACATGACCAGTTATTTAAAAGACGGCGAAGGCGCTGATAAATACAAAGCAGGAATTCCGTTGGGGCGTTTTGCAAGTGGGGAAGACATTGCCAATGTGGCGCTTTTCCTGGCCAGCGATATGGGAAACTATATTACAGGTCAAACGATTAGCGCCTGTGGGGGATTGAATATCTAAATGTTAATCAAATGCAACATTTGCGTCAAAAAAGCGTTTAGCCATTGATTTTGCGGGTATTGTACTATATATTTGCGCTACATACATGGAAAAAAAGAAGAATATCAAAGCTACGATCAACCCTGCGAAAATGATTTCCATCGGGGTGATGTGCTTTTGCCTGCTATTTTTGACAGGCGTTAATTTTTTCGTGTATCCACCATCAGATCCAGCTTGTCATAGTTCCATATCACGCCAGGGTAACAATACCAGCGACGAAGAGTCGCCTACACCTGTTGAAGAAAAATCATCTGCCAAAACAGGCATCACCGTTCAGGAAGAATATGTACATGATGTAGAACTGGTGAAAGGGTCAGTAGATATCGTTTATTTATCGGAACATAAAATTCCCGCAGAAGAAAAATTACAGATCGTACATTTCGAATTGATCTCTCCTCCTCCCAAGATCTAAAACGCCTTCTCATTGTATTTTCCAGGGTTAAGTAATGTATTGGAACCATGTTGGTTCCTTTGTAAACCATTGTAACAGCTTGTGTGATTATAGCATAATTAAGTGTCTGAACAAACAAACACTGTTGCATACACTTCGGGTAAAGCTATGAGATTGGCTCCATCGCCGGTTGAGGCCGTTTGCGCCCCTGCCATTTCCACCAATAAAATTTATTGAACCGTTCACGACGTGTACTCATGCGCCATCGCGTGTATGATGTTGTGTAAAACCTAAGCAACCGCTTTTTTTAATCAAAGTTGTATGAATTTAAAATTTTTAAAACACGATATTCCCGCCAGCATCGTAGTGTTCCTGGTAGCCCTTCCTTTATGCCTTGGCATTGCACTTGCATCTGGTGCGCCTTTTTTCAGTGGCATTATTTCGGGCATCATTGGAGGTGTGGTCATTGGTATGTTAAGTGGATCTAAGCTGAGCGTGAGTGGTCCGGCTGCCGGACTAGCAGCATTGGTATTGGCGGCGATCACCAACATCGGCGACTTCAGGCTATTTCTTTGTGCCGTTGTGATCGCTGGTATTTTGCAGGTATTAATGAGCCTGGCCCGGTTGGGTGGCGTGGCAAATTATTTTCCTTCCAGTGTTATCAAAGGCATGCTTACCAGTATCGGTATCCTCATCATCGCCAAGCAAATTCCACATGCATTTGGATATGACAGGGATGAAAAAGGAAATCTGACGGAGTTGTTCCCTTATGGTAATGAGGATATGCACGAATTACTGCAACCGTTGCAGCATGTCAATGTCGGCGTATTCCTGATCTGTGTCATTTCGATCATCATCATGGTTGTTTGGGAGAAACCATTTATCAAAAACAAAGTAAAATTTATTCCGGGGGCATTGGTGGCGGTGATCGTTTCCGTTTTGCTGAACGAATTATTCCGTTCAACAAACAGCGCATTATTCATTGAACAGGAACATTTGGTACAGATAAAAGCAGCTGGCAGCCCGGCGGAATTCCTGAGTTTTTTCACCTTTCCCGATTTCAGTGGTTTTCTAAACAGTAAAGTTATCATGACGGGTGTGATGATCGCCATCATTGCATCGCTGGAAACATTGCTCAGCATCGAAGCGGTAGATAATATAGATCCCGAAAGAAATGTGACAAATACCAATCGTGAACTTTTTGCACAGGGAATTGGAAATAGCATAGCAGGATTGATCGGCGGGTTACCAGTAACCAGTGTGATCGTAAGAAGCAGCGCCAACATTAATTCTGGAGCCAAATCAAAATTATCAACAGTATTACACGGCCTGTTATTATTGATCTGCGTGATCAGCATACCGGCCTTGCTGAACCTGATACCATTGGCCTCACTGGCTGCCATCCTTTTTTTAACCGGATATAAATTATGTAAGATCTCCGTATTTAAAAAAATGTTCAAGAATGGAAAATATCAATACATACCATTCTTTGTAACGGTAGCGGTTATCCTGGCCATCGATTTGTTTGGCATCTATAAGCCTGTGAAAGGAGAAGGGTTGCTGATCGGTGTTATTGCAGGTTTGATCGCAGCCATCGGAGCTATTCTTCATGGCAACCTGAAAAACTCTTATTACTTCCATGAGGACAAACATCAGACAGGAGATGTCATCAACATGAGTTTATCGGAAGAAGTTTCCTTTTTGAATAAAGGCAGTATCCGTGAAACGCTCGATCATATTCCCGAAAATTCAACCGTGATCATTGATGCATCAAAAACACAATACATCGATTTTGACGTATTGGAACTGATCAAGGAATTCAGGGATATCAAGGCGCCACTTAAAAACATCACTTGTAAGTTCACCGGTTTTAAGGAGGTATATAAAATAGAGAATTCATTTCACGTTCAATCTTCTCACTAATCATTCAAACTATAAATCATGGAAATGGAAAAGACATATAAGCGTTTATTAAGCAATAATAAAAGATGGGTGGTAAAGCAATTAAGAACCGATCCGAATTTTTTCGAAGACCTGGCAAAGGGCCAGCAACCCGAATATCTCTGGATCGGCTGCAGTGATAGCCGTGTTCCCGCTAACCAGATCACCGGAACAACGCCGGGGGAAATGTTTGTTCACCGCAATATTGCCAACATGGTAGTGCACAGTGATATGAACCTGCTCAGCGTTTTATCGTACGCGGTAGAAGTACTGAAAGTTAAACACATCATTGTATGTGGTCATTATGGTTGTGGCGGAGTGATTGCTGCGATGGGCAACAAACAATTGGGACTGATTGATAACTGGCTGCGTCACATTAAAGATGTATACAGGCTGCATCACCTTGAACTGGATGCTATTACTGATGAAACACAAAGGGCCAGGCGATTTGTAGAGCTGAACGTGGTAGAGCAGGTGATAGACCTCGGTAAAACGTCTATCGTTCAGAATGCATGGCAGAAAAAGCAGCCATTGCATATCCATGGATGGGTGTACGACATACATGATGGTATCATTAAAGACCTGGATGTAACATTTACAGGCGTAAAAGACCTGCCGGCGATTTACCATTTTTCGCATTAACCAAAACCAGTATTATGAACCAGCCTGTATTCAATGAAGAGCATGTGTTGCACGAATTGAAGCATTACCTGCCTTCGCAAACACCGCTGAAAGATTTTATACATCATAATTCTTTGCATGCGTTTCAGCATCTGAAATTTTATGATGCCATTTTCAGGGCGTCTAAAATATTTGGATACCAGGTAACCCTGCAATTGGCTGAGTTCAGAAACTTATATAAAAACGGGAGGATCAAAGACGAGATACTCGATGAAGTGCTCATTAACCGGAAAGGCGCTAAAGCAAATGCATGGAAAACAAACCTCGTTTCGAAGTCATACGATGATCACAATGAACCCAGGATCGGCCGGTTGCGGGCGCAATGGAAACAGAAGTATCCTGTTGACCTTGACAACCTCGTTCAGCCGATCCTGTTCCGGGTGTTGTGTAGTTATCTCGACCAGGGCATTGCCATATGGGACTTCCCATTAAACAAAAATGGTTTTTTAGCTTCTGTAAAAGAACTCGAACACAACAGTTTTACCAGTTTATTTAAAACCCAAAGAGCCAGGAATTTATTATTCGACAAAAATACTTCCCTGCAAAGCCTGTTGAAAATTCTGGTAGGAGATGAAGCTTATTTTGAAACATATTTATTCGATCAGCAATTCAGTCACCGGGGTTGGTCGGGTATGGTAGCCACCCTGGAAGCACAGCCACATACACTGCTGAATCCGAAAAAAATCACCCTGCACGACTTGCTCGTTTTTGAGTTGCTGCTGGAAATCGATGCCTTGCAATCGCAGTTGGGCAACAATTGGCAACCAGTGGGCCATTCAGTAAAATTGGCTCCCGATGAATTATTCTATGATACGGAGCTCACCGAACTGGATGAGGTATTCAGCATTTGGCAGGATGCCTTTGAATGGAGTTATTACGATGAGGTACTGGCTGGTATCTCGAAGCAAAAAGCAAAGGCAACAAACGGGATGGCGCACACGAAGTTTTCGGAAAACGGTAATTCGAAATCTTTCCAGGCGATGTTCTGTATCGATGAAAGAGAATGTTCCCTGCGGAGGCATATCGAAAAAGTAGATCCCTCCTGCGAAACACTTGGTAGCCCGGGATTTTTTGGAGTGGAATTTTATTTTCAACCAGAGAACGGAAAATTTTACGACAAGCTTTGCCCGGCGCCGGTTACACCAAAATATCTCATTAAGGAAATACACGTGAATGCTAAACGAAAGCACGAGCCTTTGTATACCGAAAAAACCCACAAACTTTTTACAGGCTTCCTGAGCACATTTACGTTTGGATTCCTGGCAGCGCCTAAAATGCTGCGCAACCTTTTTAGTCCACGCATGAGCCCGGCCATTTCCAATGCCTTTACTCACCAGAATAAAAGCGCACCGTTGAGTATTGAGAACTGGCATATCACATACCGGGAAAATGATCTGCAGGTAGGCTTTACCGTTGATGAAATGGCTGCGAGGGTTGAAGGCTTGTTGAGGGGGATCGGGTTGATCGATAACTTTGCACCCATTGTATATGTGATCGCTCATGGATCGAGCAGCGCCAACAACCCGCATCATGGTGCACACGATTGCGGCGCCTGCAGTGGCAGGCCAGGATCGGTGAATGCAAGGGTTTTTTCTTTTATGGCCAATCACCCGGAAGTACGGGAAAAATTAAAACAGAACGGGATTGTCATTCCTGCCGATACACAGTTTATTGGCGGGTTGCACGATACCGCGGCAGATGAAATGGAATATTATGACGAAGACACATTGAATGCCGAAAATGAAAAAAATCATGCACAGCATATTCATTCTTTTGAAAGGGCACTCGACCTGAATGCAAAAGAAAGATCAAGGAGATTTGCTTCAATCAAAACAAAAAATAAACTTCATACGGTTAGAAAAGCCATCAAAAACAGGTCGGTTTCTTTGTTTGAACCAAGGCCCGAATTAGGCCATGGCACCAATACACTTTGCATCGTTGGCAAAAGGGATCTTACGAAGGGATTATTTTTAGACAGGAGAGCATTTCTGAATTCGTATGATTATAAAACAGATCCCGAGGGAAAATATTTAACTGCCGTAATGCGCCCGCTGGGACCGGTTTGTGGCGGCATCAACCTTGAATATTATTTTTCCCGGGTAGATAATTATAAGTTAGGAGCAGGAACCAAGCTGCCACACAATGTAATGGGGCTTTTTGGGGTGGCCAACAGCAGTGATGGCGACCTGAGGCCAGGGCTTCCGCTGCAGATGATAGAAGTGCACGACCCGGTGCGTCTGCTCATTATCGTTGAACATTACCCACACGTGGTATTAAACAGCATTCAATCTTCACCAGAGATGTACGAGTGGTTCATCAACGAATGGGTACACCTGGCTGTGGTGGATCCGGCAACGAATCAGATTTTCTTTTTCAGGGAAGGCCGCTTTAACCCATATCATCCCGTAACTAAAAAGATAGATTCCTTCCACGATGTGCATACGTTGATAGAGACGGCTGCGGAAATGGAAACAAATAATATTGAAGACGCCACGAGGGAAAATTTACCTGTTTACTTACATAACTAATCATGATATGGAACCATTGCTGCAAATATTTATTTTGATTCCTGTTCTTGCCTTCCTGGTTAGTTTATGCCTGAACAGGAAAAATGAAAAGCTCATCTCAGGAATGGTGATCACGGCTAACGTTATACAACTGGCGGCCATTGTGCTGTTTATAGCAAACTGGTTTTTCCAGGGTGCTCCTACGCTGAACAGTAAGCATGTTACTTTATTTGTAACCGGCGATATAGAGATCTTCATCGATTTCTTTTTTGATAAAGTGACGATGGTCTTTGCGTTAACTGGTTCTTTGCTGGCGCTGATCGTGAGTGTATTCAGCCGGTTTTACCTGCACCGTGAACCTGGATTCAAAAGGTATTTCTGTACGATCCTGCTGTTTTTAACCGGCTACAACCTGGTGGTTTTTTCCGGGAATTTTGAAACGTTGTTTATTGGGTGGGAGATCGTAGGCATTTGTTCGTTCCTGTTAATTGCGTTTTATCGTGACCGTTATTTACCGGTAAAGAACAGCATGAAAGTGATCTCGCTATACCGTTTAGGCGATATTTGTTTTATCCTGGCCATGTGGATGAGTCATCACCTTTGGCACGAGAACATCACGTTTTTACAACTGCAGGATTCATCACTCGTAAAAGCGCACCTGAAGGAACACAACTGGTATGGTTTTTTTATTGCAGCCATGATAACGGTTGCAGCCATCATTAAATCGGCTCAGTTTCCATTTTCATCCTGGTTGCCCAGGGCCATGGAAGGCCCTACCACCTCCAGCGCTATTTTTTACGGTTCACTTTCTGTACACCTTGGTGCGTTTCTTTTATTGCGTACGTTTCCATATTGGGAGTCGATCATCTCTATCAAAGTGCTGATCATTACGATCGGTGCTGTTACAGCGCTGGTAGCTACCGGTATCGCCAAGGTGCAGTCATCTGTAAAAACCCAGATCGCTTATTCATCTATTGCACAGATCGGCCTCATCTTTATAGAGATCGCATTAGGGCTGCATGTGCTGGCATTGATCCATTTTGCAGGGAATGCTTTTTTAAGAACCTACCAGCTGTTGGTATCACCTTCGGTATTGGGATACCTGGTACATAACCAGTTTTTTAATTTCATGCCAAGGCTTACAGGAAACAGAAATACGTTAAGCCATAAATTTAAAAATACGATCTACATGCTGGGTATTAAGGAATGGAACATGGATAGGCTTATTTCCCGTGTATTCTGGAGTCCATTTAAATGGATTGGAAATAAGATGTCTTTCTTATCCAGCAAAATGTCCGTGTTTTTATTGTTTTCCATGTACCTGTTAGGGTTTTTAGCAGAATGGTTCCACGACCGCGTGCCGGGTACATATTTTGATCTGTTGCCTTTCGTTTTTTCTTTCATTGGATTGCTGCTGATTTTATCTGCTTTCGCTGAACGGGGACATGCAATAAAAGCCTGGTTCCAGGTGGTGGGCGGACAGTTATACATTGCCCTTTCGATAGTGATGCTGAATGAAAATTTCGGCCATAACCACATGTTGCTTTACCTCAGCGGCTCTGTACTGTCGGCGTTTGTAGGCTGGATCTGTTTGAAAAAGATAGAAGCCATCGACCAGGATATTACATTGAACAGGTTTCATGGGTATGTATATGAGCAATCCAACATTGGACTGATCTTTCTCATTGCCTGCCTCGGAATGATCGGTCTCCCATTTACACCAACATTTATCGGCATCGATATTTTATTCAGCCATATTCATAAACACGAAGAGATCCTCATCGTCTTTACTTCGCTGAGTTTTGTTTTTATTGAATTAGCCGTGTTAAGAATATATGCACGAATCTTTTTAGGTCAACACAAGAAAATGCATCACCCGATCGCTTACAGGTCTTCATGATGTATCCCGGTTGCTTCAGTTTAATGATGGCTTATTGTTAATACAATTGTGTTTCTATTAATATGATTATTTTTAACCTGGGAACGGTTCCTGGAAATGACCAGGCACCCGGTTAAAAATATCTACTGATGCTATCTTACGAAAAGTTATTGACCGATAATAAAGCCTGGGCCCAAAACCAGGTAACAGAAGACCCTGGATTTTTTAAACGGCTTGCTGCGCAACAGGCACCGGAATTTTTATGGATCGGTTGCAGCGACAGCCGTGTACCGGCCGATAAGATCACGGGCACCGAACCCGGGCAAATATTTGTTCACCGCAACATTGCCAACATGGTGGTGAACACCGACCTCAATCTCCTGAGTGTTTTGCAATATGCCGTGGAAGTATTAAAAGTAAAGCATGTGATCGTGTGCGGGCATTATGGTTGCGGAGGAATCAGGGCGGCCATGAACCAGCAATATTATGGAGGCATCATCAATCACTGGCTGAAAAACATCAAGGATATTTATCGCTTTCACCGCGATGAGGTAGATGCCTTGCCAACCGAAGACGAGCGGGTAGACCGGCTGACCGAACTGAATGTGAAAGAGCAAATATTCAACCTGGCCAAAACATCCATCATTCAATCGGCCTGGAAACACGAACAAAGGCCGCAGTTGCATGGCTGGGTTTATGGCCTGCAGGATGGCATCATTAAACCGGTATATGAAATGGATGCCGGATCGCATATCGATCCTATCTATGAATACGATAATTTATAATGCCGGATGTAAAGCGCCCCTTGCTGTATATGTCAATTTTCTACTAAACAATGCTCAAAAACTACCTGTTTGGAGTATTGTATAATTAATAAAACTACCTTCTCTTTGCAGCTGAGCAAATTCCCTACCTAATTTTTTCAGGCCCGTTTATCGTATCCGGATGTAATTATTGCAGAGAAGCAAACCTTTTTCTCGTGCTTGAACAAAACCCCTGTTTCGGTTGAACCCGGAAGGGGGTTTTTTCGTGGCGAAAAACAATAAACTAAAAAAATTGTCAAAAAAATACTAAAATAATTAGTGTGAATAAAATAAAAGTTTTAGCTTTGAATCCGGATATACATTTACAACGCAAATTCAGATACATCACTTAAAAAGAAAAACAATGAGCAACGTAGAAAAACTAAAGGCGCTGAAATTAACGATGGACAAGATCGATAAGGATTTCGGCAAAGGATCGGTTATGATGATGAACGAAAAGACGCATATTGAACAAGGCGTTATTTCAACCGGGTCTATCGGCCTCGACGTAGCACTTGGTATTGGCGGGTTACCCAAAGGACGTGTGATAGAAATCTATGGTCCCGAATCTTCCGGTAAAACCACCCTGGCCATTCACGTAATTGCCGAAGCACAGAAAAAAGGAGGCATGTGTGCATTCATTGATGCAGAGCATGCTTTCGACAGTACATATGCACAAAAACTTGGCGTAGATATCGATAACCTGCTGATATCGCAACCCGATTATGGCGAGCAGGCACTGGAAATCGCCGACAGGCTGATCCTTTCAGGAGCACTTGATGTAGTGGTGATCGATTCAGTAGCAGCATTGGTTCCTAAAAGCGAATTGGAGGGAGAAATGGGCGACAGCAAAATGGGCCTGCATGCCAGGCTCATGAGCCAGGCCCTGCGGAAACTCACGGCCACCATTTCAAAAACAAACAGCTGTTGCATTTTCATCAACCAGCTGCGTGAAAAGATCGGGGTTATGTTTGGTAACCCTGAAACAACCACCGGCGGTAATGCCCTGAAATTCTAT
>Ga0075163_10003574_pt1 | contig 20898 bp, 20 predicted proteins | sample JI1023141ADNA_FD_71478 | JGI IMG/M metagenome (GOLD analysis project Ga0075163, IMG submission 71478) | Wastewater effluent complex algal communities from Wisconsin, to seasonally profile nutrient transformation and Carbon sequestration -... | ecosystem: Engineered > WWTP > Effluent > Algae... | reverse complement strand
CTTGCCGATCTTGTTATTGCCGTTGCGGAGGCCGCATGAGTACCCGTCCCACCCCGCTCGTTTCGCCGGCGTTCGGCCGCCAGCTCGGCACGATCCACTTCATCGGTATCGGTGGCATCGGCATGTCGGGCATCGCCGAAGTCATGCACAACCTCGGCTTCAAGGTGCAGGGGTCGGACGTTGCCGAAGGCTATGTCGTGCAGGGCCTGCGCGACCGCGGCATCAATGTCACCATCGGTCACAAGGCCGAAAACCTCGGTGACGCCGCCGTTGTCGTGACCTCGACGGCAATCCGCCGCGATAATCCCGAAGTCGAGCGCGCGCTCGAACGCCGCATTCCCGTGGTGCGCCGCGCCGAAATGCTCGCCGAACTGATGCGGTTGAAATCCTGCGTCGCCGTCGCCGGCACGCATGGCAAGACCACCACGACCTCGATGGTCGCGGCACTGCTCGATGCCGCAGGCTTCGACCCGACGGTGATCAACGGCGGCATCATCAACAGCTACGGCTCGAACGCCCGGCTTGGCGCCGGCGAGTGGATGGTCGTCGAAGCCGATGAAAGCGACGGCAGCTTCCTGCGGCTCGGCGGCACCATCGGCGTCGTCACCAACATCGATCCCGAACACCTCGACCACTATGGCAGCTTTGACAAGGTCAAGGATGCCTTCGTCCAGTTCGTCGAGCATGTGCCGTTCTACGGCGCCGCCGTCCTGTGCATCGACCATCCCGAGGTCCAGGCGATCCTGCCGCGCGTGCAGGACCGCCGCATCGTCACCTATGGTTTCAGCGCGCAGGCCGATGTCCGCGGCGAGGCCGTGACGCCGGTGCCGGGCGGCAACCGCTTCGCCGCCGTCATCCGCAACCGCGACGGCAGTACGCGGCGCATCGACGATCTGATGCTGCCGATGCCTGGCCGCCACAATGTCCAGAATGCGCTGTCGGCGGTTGCCGTCGCGGTCGAGCTGGGGATTGCCGATGCCGATATCATCACCGGCTTCGCACGCTTCGGCGGCGTCAAGCGGCGCTTCACCAAGGTCGGCGAAGTCAGCGTCGAAGGCGGCACCGCGACGATCATCGATGACTATGGCCACCACCCGGTCGAGATCAAGGCGGTGCTCGCCGCCGCGCGCGAAGGCGCACAGGGCCGCGTCATTGCTGTCGTCCAGCCACACCGCTTCACGCGGTTGCAGTCGCTGATGGCCGAGTTCCAGACGGCGTTCAACGACGCCGACGCCGTGCTTGTTGCGCCGGTCTATACCGCCGGCGAAGCACCGATTGCCGGTGTCGACAGTGACGCACTGGCGACGGGGCTGAAGCGCGCCGGCCATCGCTCGGTCGGCACCGTAACCGGTGCCGATGATCTCGCGGTGCGTCTGGCGGCGATGATTGCCCCCAATGACATGGTCATCTGCCTCGGCGCCGGCGACATCACCAAATGGGCCGCCGGGCTGGCGGCGGCGATCAACACGGCGCGCGGTGGCGGATGAACGCCGCACCGCGCCTTGCCCACCCCGCCCTGCCGCCACTACGTGGCAGCGTTGCCGCGCATGCCAGCCTTGCCGATTTCATCTGGTTCCGCACCGGCGGCGACGCGGAGTGGCTGGTGCGCCCCGCCGATGTCGATGACCTGTCGGCGTTTCTGACGGCGTTGCCCGCAGATGTACCGGTGCTGCCCGTCGGTGTCGGCTCGAACTTGATCGTCCGCGACGGGGGTGTGTCCGGCGTGGTCGTGCGCCTGCCCAAGCGCTTTGCACAGGTCAGCGTTCACGGCGATGTCGTTACCGCGGGTGCGGCAGCAATGGGCATCACCGTCGCGAGTGGCGCGCGTGACGCTGCGCTTGCCGGCCTCGAATTCCTGCGCGGCATTCCCGGCACCGTCGGCGGTGCGGTGCGGATGAACGCCGGCGCCTATGGCCGCGAAGTCGCCGACTGCCTGATCGACGCCACCGTCGTCCACCGCGATGGCCGTGTCGAAACACTGGCGGCCGCTGCGCTGGGCTTTTCGTATCGCCATTCGGGGCTTGAAGACGGTGCCGTCGTGGTCAGCGCGCGGTTTCGTGGGGTCCACGGCGACAAGGCCGCGATCACCGCCGAAATGGAACGCATCGCCGCCGAGCGCGAGGCCTCGCAGCCGCTGCGTTCACGTACCGGCGGCTCGACGTTCAAGAACCCGCCGGGCGAGAAGGCTTGGCAGCTCGTTGACGCAGCCGGCTGCCGTGGCCTGAAGATCGGCGGCGCGCAGGTCAGCGAGAAGCACACCAACTTCCTGCTCAACACCGGCAAGGCGAGCAGCGCCGACATCGAAGCGCTGGGCGAGGAAGTCCGCGCGCGGGTCAAGTCGCAATCGGGCATTGAACTTGAGTGGGAAATCCAGCGCGTGGGTGTGAAGCAATGACGGCCCAACTGGCCAACAGCAAACTCCATGTGGCCGTGCTGATGGGCGGCTGGTCGAACGAGCGCGAAGTCTCGCTGACGTCGGGTGCTGGGATCGCTGCAGCCTTGCGCCGCATCGGCCACACGGTCACCGAAATCGACATGGACCGCGACGTCGCGCTGCGGCTGCGCGAGATCGCGCCCGATGTGGTGTTCAACGCGCTGCACGGCACGCCCGGCGAAGACGGCACGGTACAGGGCATGCTCGACCTGATGGGCCTGAAATACACGCATTCGGGGCTGACTGCGTCGGCGATTGCCATTGACAAGCAGTTGACCAAGGCGATCCTTGCGCCGCTGGGCATCCGCATGCCCGGTGGCCATGTCGTCAAATCGGCATCGCTGCACGACGGCGACCCGCTGCCGCGCCCCTATGTATTGAAGCCGGTCAACGAAGGCTCGTCGGTCGGCGTTGCCATCGTCACCGATGCGTCGAACTACGGCAATCCCATTGCACGCAGTGCCGAAGGCCCGTGGCAGCAGTTCGACGAACTGCTCGCCGAGCCGTTCATCGCCGGCAAGGAGTTGACTGTCGCGGTGCTCGACGGTGAAGCACTGGCGGTCACCGAGCTGATCCCGACGCAAGGGTTCTACGACTATGACGCCAAATACACCGACGGGCTGACCGTCCACCAATGCCCTGCCGACCTGCCCGCCGACGTGACGCGCGCGGCGATGGACATGGCGCTCGCCGCGCACAACGCGCTGGGTTGCAAGGGCGCGACGCGGTCGGACTTCCGCTATGATCCGGCGCAGGGGCTGGCCGGACTGTACCTGCTTGAGGTCAACACCCAGCCGGGGATGACGCCGCTCAGCCTGGTGCCCGAGCAGGCGAAGCACTGCGGCATCGACTATGACGCGCTGGTGGCGCGCATTGTTGCGAGTGCGCTGGCATGAGCAGCGTCGCCCTCAAGCGCGGCGAAGTCCGCAAGCGCCCCGCCGCGCGGCGCCCGGCGCCGCAGCCGTCGGTGCGGCGCATCGCGGTGCCAATTTCGGCGGCAGTGCTGCGGCGTAACGCCATTGCGGCGTTCGCCGTGCTGGCGCTGGCGGCGGGCGTGGTGGTCATCACCTTGCTCGGGCTGCCACAGCAATGGTGGATGGCAACCGCGCAGGCCGCAGGCCGTGCCGGCTTCGAAGTCAAGCATGTCGAAGTGTCGGGCGTTCAAAAGGCGCCCAAGCTGAAAATCTATGCCGCAACGCTCGACGGGCCGACCAATTCGATGCTGCTTGTCGATCTTGATGCAACACGCGACCGGCTGCGCGCACTGCCCTGGGTTGCCGACGCCAGCGTGGCACGCCGCCTGCCCGATACGCTGCGCGTGACGATCGTCGAACGCGCGCCGATGGCGCTGTGGCAGTACAAGCATCAACTTGCCGTCATCGACAAGAGCGGCAGGAAGCTGACTGACGAGAATCTCATCGACTATGCCAAGCTGCCGCTGGTCGTCGGACCTGGTGCCAATGCCCAGGCGCATGACCTGCTGGAGCTGCTCGCCACCGAGCCCGACATCGCCGACAAGGTCGATGCCGCGACGTTCGTCGGCACTCGCCGCTGGGATGTGCGCTTCAAGTCGGGCGAGACGCTGGCGCTGCCCGAAGGCCGCGCCGCCGCCGCCAAGGCGCTCGCCAGCTTCGCCAAGCTCAACCGCGGCAACCAGCTGCTCGACCGCGGCTTTGCGCGCTTCGACATGCGCTTGCCCGGCAAGATGACGGTGCGGGTACGCAGCGACGTCGGCAGCGCCAGCCCCGCACCGCGCGAGATGTCGGTATGAGCGCCGCCAAGGCAAATCGCAGTGTTGGGCGCAGCGTCGGCCGCAGCGAGCGTACTATCGCCGTGCTCGATGTCGGCACGTCGAAGGTCGCTGCGCTGATCGCGATGATCGGCAGCGAAGGCAACGAGCCGCGCGTCATCGGTACCGGCCAGCGCGCCTGCCAGGGCGTCCGGCGCGGGCTGGTCGCCGATATGGAAAAGACCGAAAGCGCGATCCGCGCGGCGATGGACCAGGCCGAGCGCAGCGCCGGCGTCACCGCCGATGCGGTCTATGTGAACATTTCGGCGGGCGGGCTCGACAGTGAAGTCGTCACCGTTGAAATCGACATCGCCGGTCATGCCATCACCAAGATCGACATCGACACGCTGCTCGCCGCCGGGCGCGCGCGCATCGATCCCGGCACCCGCGCCGTGCTGCACGCGCAGCCGGCGCTGTATACGATTGACGGGCTGACCGGCGTCGCCAATCCGTTCGGTTTTCACGCCGACCGGCTCGGCGTCGACATCCATGTCGTCACTGCCGAGACGCCGCCGATCCGCAATCTCGATCTTGTCGTGCGCACCGCGCATCTGGGCGTCCACACCATCGTCGCGGCACCGGTTGCGTCGAGCCTCGCCTGTCTGGCGCGCGAGGAGCGCGAGCTCGGCGTTGCGCTGGTCGAAATCGGCGCGGGCGTCACCAATGTCGCGGTGCACGCCGGCGGGCAATTGGTCGGGCTGGCGTCGATCGCCATGGGAGCGGGCGACATCACCAACGACATTGCCAGCGCCTTTGCCACCAAGCGCAGCCATGCCGAGCGTTTGAAGACGCTGCACGGCGCGGCGATCACCGTGCAAAAGGACAATCACGAAGTCATCGAGATCCCGCCGGTCAGCGATGACGACGGTGCCGAAGGCCAACGCGTTCCCAAGGCGCAGATTGTCGGCGTCATCCGCCACCGCCTCGACATGTTGTTCGGCGAAGTCGCCAAAAGCCTGATCGCGATGGGCTTCACCGGCCCGCAGGCGCGGCAGGTCGTGCTGACCGGCGGTGGCGCCGAACTCAAGGCCATTGCCGATTTCGCGCAAGGTGTACTGGGCCGCAACGTCCGCATTGCCCGCCCGCGCGGCCTCACCGGATTGCCCGACGCCCAATCGAGCTGCGCGTTCGCGACGCTCGCCGGGCTCGCCTTGTTTGCCGCCGAAGACGTCCCCGACCTGTGGAACAAGGGGCCGACACCTGCACCGTCCAACCCCCGCAGCGGCGGCGGGCGCTGGCTCAACATGTTCGATCGCCTGAAGTCATCAATCTGATTCAAGACCAAGAAACGACATCCATCGCATCAAGGCCCAATCCGGGCGCCAAACAGGGATAGAGGGAGACCTGAAATGCTTGAACTGAAACGACCCGAACTAACCGAGCTCAAGCCCCGGATTACCGTTATCGGTGTCGGCGGCGCGGGCGGCAACGCGGTCACCAACATGATCAACGCCAATCTGCAGGGCGTCGATTTCGTCGTGGCGAACACCGATGCCCAGGCGCTCGCCGCCAGCCAAGCCGAAACCCGCATCCAGCTCGGCCTGAAGATCACCCAGGGCCTGGGCGCCGGATCGCGCCCTGAAATCGGCCGCGCCGCTGCCGAGGAAACCATCGACCAGCTCGATGCCAGCCTCGAAGGCGCACACATGGTGTTCATCACCGCTGGCATGGGCGGCGGTACCGGTACCGGTGCCGCCCCCGTCGTCGCGCGTGCAGCGCGCGAAAAGGGCATCCTGACGGTGGGCGTCGTCACCAAGCCGTTCGCATTTGAAGGCATCAAGCGGATGCGGTCAGCCGACGAAGGCATCGCCGAGCTGCAAAAGCACGTCGACACGCTGATCATCATCCCCAACCAGAACCTGTTCCTGATCGCCAACGCCAACACGACCTTCAAGGAAGCGTTCGCGATGGCCGACCAGGTGCTGCACCAGGGCGTGCGCGGCATCACCGACCTGATGATCATGCCCGGGCTCATCAATCTCGATTTCGCCGACATCCGCACCGTCATGTCCGAAATGGGCAAGGCGATGATGGGCACCGGCGAAGCATCGGGCGACAACCGCGCCATCGAAGCCGCCGAGAAGGCCATTGCCAACCCGCTGCTCGACGAAGTCAGCATGCGCGGCGCCAAGGGCGTCATCATCAACATCACCGGCGGCGATGACCTGCGGCTGATGGAAGTCGATGAAGCCGCGACCTACATCCGCGAAATGGTCGACCCCGAAGCCAACATCATCGTCGGCTCGGCATTCAACCCCGACCTCGACGGCATGATGCGCGTGTCGGTAGTTGCCACCGGCATCGATGCGGTCGCCCGTACCCCGTCGGTGGCGGTGCCGACCAAGTCGTCCGAATGGGGCGGCGTCCGTACCGCCTTCCCGGCCGCCGCCGCGGCACGTCCGTCAGCGCCGGCGGTTGCCGAACCGGTCGTTTCAGCGGTTGTCGAGCCTGTCGAAATCGAGGAGGCGCCACTGGTGCTCGAAGCCCCCGAAGTCGCCGAACTCGATCTCGAACCGGCCGAGCCGGCACCAATCGCCAACTTCCGCTTCACGCCCGGTGACCAGCCGATCGCTGCGGTGACGCCGCCGGCCGAGCCCGAGCCGATGGTGCTTGAGGAAGAAGTCGAGGCCGAAGCCCCGCAATCGCTGTTTCAGAAGATGCTCAACCTCAGCCGTTCGACCAAGCCGGCGCGGGCACCATCGACGCTGGCCCCTGAACCTGACGTTTCGACCGAAGCCGGTGCCGACATGGAGATCCCGCGCTTCTTCAAGCGCCAGATCAACGACTAGGACTGTACGCCAAGTCCAGCGCTTGCCCGGTGAACGGGCAGGCGCTGGAACATGCTAACCGGGCTAAAGCGTGATGCGGTAGCGGGTCGCGCCATGGGGGGCAGCTTCGGTGGCCAGCGCCGTCCAGCCACGTTCGCGCACGAACGCCGGCACATCGGTCGCGGCCGCTGCGTCATCGGCGATCAGGTCGAAGCGACTGCCGGGCGCGGCGCCGCGCGCCGCTGCGGCCAGCCGCAGCACCGGCAACGGGCAGCGCAGCCCGCGCGCGTCGATTGTCGTGGCAGCAGTCGCATCCATTGCCCGTCCTTCTAGCACGCCGCCTGCGCGCCACGCCAAGCCAATGACCGGCATAGCGCCAGAAAGCCCTTCGCGCGCCGATCGATGACATTGTCGGCACTTGCATGCAAAGACCGCGTGCGGCACATTTTCAATCTGGGCATTGAAACAGGGGAATGGATATGACCGACAAGGCTGGGTGCAGCGAACTTCACCGCCGCGGCTTTCTGGGCGGATCGATGGCGGCCGGGTTGGCACTTGTCGGTGTCGGCGCCGTGGCGGCGGCCACCGGCGCGCAGGCCGCGTCGCTGACCGAGGCGCAGCGTGCCGCATTGTCGCCCGATCAAGTCGTCCAGGCGATGCTCGACGGCAATGCGCGGTTCCTGTCGGGGGTGCACCGCCAGCGTGATTTTCTCGCCGAAATGCGCGCCAGCGCGGCGGGGCAGTTTCCGGCGGCAATCGTGCTGTCGTGCGTCGATTCGCGGGCGCCGGTCGAAGTGGTCTGCGATCTCGGCATCGGCGACACCTTCAATGCCCGCGTTGCCGGCAATGCGGTCAATGACGATATCCTGGGTTCGATGGAATTCGCCTGTGCAGCAGCAGGCGCCAAGGCGGTGGTGGTCATGGGCCATACCGCCTGCGGTGCCATCAAGGGCGCCATCGACAATGTCGTGCTCGGCAACCTCACCTTGCTGCTGGCGCGCTTCAAGGGTGCGATCGACGCGACCACCTATACTGGCGAGCGCTCGTCAAAGAACTACGGCTTCGTCGATGCTGTCGCGACGACAAATGTGCGGATGGTGATCGAGACGATCCGCGAGCGCAGCGATGTGCTGGCGGGGCTTGAAAAGCAGGGCAAGATCAAGATGGTCGGTGCGATGTACGATATTGCCACGGGCAAGGTCAGCCTCGTCTGAGCTAGTCGCCGCCGCCGCCATCGCCGCCGCCGTCACTGCTATCGCCTTCACTCCAGCTGCCGCTCGCGCCGCCGCCGCCGAAGTCGCCACCGCCGCTGCGGAAGTCTTCGTCATCGGGCGCCGCGGTGCCGAAGAAGTCACCGTCAATGGCGCCGGGCAAGGTCGGCAGCCCGAAGTTGCGGTGCAGTCCGGCGTCGGGCTCGGCGACCGGCGGTGCCTCGGCCGGCGCGGCGGCGGGCTTGCGGCGGCCGAACTTGATCAGCAACAGCAGCAGCACCGCCAAGGTCAGGACAGGTATCAGGATGATGGCGGCGACCCCTTCGGTTGAGCCGCCATCCTAACCGCAGTGGCGGCGGCTTGATAGCTGGGCTAGGCTCGCGGCGTAACGGGGGAATGCATGGCGGGCAGCAAGATCAACCACGGCCTCGCCTTCATCATGGTGACGGTACTGATCGACAGCATCGGCTTCGGCATCGTCATTCCGGTGCTGCCGGGGCTGATTGTCGAATTGTCGGGCCGCAGCATTGAGGGCGCCGCACAGATCAGCGGCTGGCTGATGTTCGGCTATGCCATCATGCAGTTCGTATTCGGGCCGGTGATGGGGGCGCTGTCGGACCGCTTCGGGCGGCGGCCGGTGCTGCTCGCGTCGCTCGCGGCGTTCAGCGTCGACTATTTCGCGATGGGGTTTGCGCCGACGTTGGCATGGCTGTTCGCCGGGCGGCTGGTGGCGGGCATCACCGGCGCGTCGTTCAACACGGCGTACGCCTATATCGCCGATGTTTCGCCGCCCGAAAAACGCGCCGCCAACTTCGGTCGCATCGGCGTAGCGTTCGGGCTGGGGTTCATCCTCGGGCCTGCGCTCGGCGGGCTGCTCGCCACCTACGGTTTGCGCGTGCCGTTTTACGTCGCGGGCGGGCTGGCGCTGCTCAATGTCGCCTATGGCTGGTTCATCCTGCCCGAAAGCCTCGACGTGGAACACCGCCGGGCGTTTGAGTGGCGCCGCGCCAACCCGGTCGGGGCGCTGCTGCATCTGCGCGCCGCGCAGCCGGTGGTGCTGGCGCTGGCGGCGGCGACGTTCCTGTGGGTGCTCGGCCATCAGTCGCTGCAGGGGACGTGGAATTTCTACACCATCTACCGTTTCGGCTGGAGCCCGGCGGAGGTCGGCTACAGCCTGGCGGGGGTCGGCATCGGCTCGATCCTGGTGCAGGGGCTGCTGATGGGGCGGCTGGTGCGGCGCTTCGGCGAACGCCGGCTGGTTGTCGCCGGGACGCTGAGCGCGGTCGCCGGTTACCTCGTCTACGCCTTCGCCGATCAGGGCTGGATGATGTACGTCGGCATACTGATCGCGGCGCTGTCGGGGGTGGTCTATCCGTCGCTGCAGGGACTGATGTCGAACCTGACGGCGAAGTCGGGGCAGGGCGAGTTGCAGGGCGCGGTCGCCAGCCTGTTCAGCCTCGCGACCATCATCGGCCCGCTGGTGATGACGCAGGCGTTTGCGTATTTCACCGCGCCCGCCGCGCCGCTCCAATTGCCAGGTGCGGCGTTCGTGATGGCGGCGCTGCTGACGGTCGGGGCGCTGCTGTTGTTTGCGCGCGCGATGCGAATGCGTGATGCGGTGGGTTGACCCCCACACCCACAAACTGGCACTCTTCAATCGGGTGCAGGGGCCTAGCCCCTGCCCGCCGGAGGCCCTGTTCAGTTACCCCTAAACACCGGCGCGCGCTTTTCAAGGAAGCTGGCGACGCCTTCGCGGTGGTCGGCGGTGCCCATCAGCTTGAAGATGGTTTCGATCGCCCAGCCGCCGATGTCGTGCGGGTCGCCGTAGCTGGTGCGGCGCAGGCCTTCCTTCATGTAGCGCAGCGCCAGCGGCGGGTTGGCGGCGATGCGTGCGGCCATGGCGTTCGCCTCCGCCATCAAGTCGGCGAACGGCACGACCTTGGTGACCAGCCCGATGCGCAGCGCTTCGGCGGCATCGATGACATCGCCGGTGAACAACAGTTCGGCGGCCTTGGAAGGGCCGACGATCGCCGGCAGCCGCCACATGCCGCCGATGTCGGCGATCAGCCCGCGCTTGATGAACAGCTCGGCGAACTTGGCGGTGTCGGCGGCGATGCGGATATCGGCGAACAGCGACAGCTCCATGCCCCAACCGACCGCCGGGCCGTTGACCGCGGCAATCACCGGCCGGTCGCAGTTCAGCGCCGCCATCGCCGCGGGCGTCACCGGCATGCGGACGCGCGGCAGCGCTGCGGATTTGGCCGGGCCCTTGCCGGTCAGCATCTCGACGACATCCTCGCCCGAACAGAAGCTCGCCTCGGCGCCCGTGACGATGACGCAACGCACCTCAGGGTCTGCCTGGACGTGCAGGAACGCCGCCTCCAGCTCGGCATAGGCGCGCGGGTTGAGCGCGTTGCGCCGGTGCGGCCGGTCGAGCGTGATCGTCGCGACATGGTCGACCAGGGTGTAGCGCGTGACTTCGAACTGGTCGGGGTGGATGTTGGTCATGTTGGTCTCCGCTGAGAATGCACGCGGCCATGTTCCGCATTTTCGCCGCCGCGTCCAGCGCGCAGAAATGCGCGAAACCGCTTGGCATTTTGCGGGGCAGCCCCGACTATGCTGCGCAGCATAATGCAGCATCGGGGAGTTACACACACATGAAGGATCTGGTTGGCAAGGTGGCGTTCGTCACGGGCGCAGCGTCGGGCATCGGGCTGGGGATTGCCACCGCGCTAGCGCAAGCCGGGGTCAAGGTCATGCTCGCCGACATTGAAAAGGACGCACTCGACACCGCGGTGGCGGGATTGAAGCGCACCAACGCCGATGTCGATGGCGTGGTCGCCGACGTGTCATTGAAAGAAGCGCTGCAGGCCGGCGCCGATGCGACGATAGCGCGCTTCGGCCGCGTCGACATATTGGTCAACAACGCCGGCGTCGGCGGTGGCGGCAACTATGGCACATGGACCGACGCCAGCTGGAACTGGGTGATCGGCGTCAACCTGCTGTCGGTGATCTGGGGCATCGAGATTTTCGGGCCGCTGATCGAGCGCCAGGGGCCGGGCGGACACATCGTTTCGACCGCGTCGATTGCCGGCCTGGTGGCGGCGACCAACCCGGCGTACGACGCGACCAAATACGCCGTCGTCGCGCTGTCCGAAGGGCTGCGGCCGACCTTGGCTGAACGCGGCATCGGCGTGTCGGTGCTGTGCCCCGGCCTCATCCGCACCAACATCATGAATTCGGCGCGCAACATTCCGCCGCGCTTCGACATCAACGTGCCGCCACCGCCGACCGAAGGCCCGATCGCCGATTTCATCAAGATGTTTGCCAGCGCGCTCGAAGCCGGCATCGACCCGCTCTATGTCGGCGAACTGGTGCGCGAGGGCATCGAAGACGACTGGCCGTACATCTTCACCGACCTGCAGTTCGAGCCTGCAGTGGAGGCGCGCTTTGCCAACATCAAGGCGGGGTTCGACCGCATCCGTGACCGCGTGCCGCGGCATTGAGGGGGGACTGACCCCAAGCCGCCGGCAACTGCCCTTCTGGATCCTCCCCGTCTTCGGGGAGGGGGACCGCGCACTTCGCGCGGTGGTGGGGCAGGTCGGTCAGGCCGTTTGGTGCAGCCGCATCGGGGTTGACCCCTCCACCGCCAAGAGGCGGTCCCCCTCCCCGAAGACGGGGAGGATCAAGAGGGGTGCGAGGTCAGCGTGAGGTTGACCGGCGGCAGCAGTTTGCCGGTGCCGCTTTGGATTGAGGCGGCGTTGATGAACAGCGTTTCTCCGAGCTTCCGCTGACCGACGCTCGCGTGCACATGGCCGAAGCAGTGCACGCGCGGCGCGATGCGCGGCAGTTCATCTGCAAGCGCCGGGCACCCCAGCGACTGGCCGCCACGCGAGGCATCGAGGATGCCTTGCGGCGGCGTATGCGTGACCAGAATATCGATGCCCGGCGGAACCAGCGCCCAGGCGTCGGCGAGTGCCGCCGGCCCCTTGAAGAACGCATGGCTCGGCAGGAACGGTACCCATGACGCGCCGTGGATTTTCAGCCCGCGATAGTCGACCGTTTCGTCATGCAGGAAATGCGCGTTGCGGAACGGTTGCGGCTGGCGCCCCAGCGCCGTTTCAAGCTCGCGGTCATGGTTGCCGCCAATGCACAAAATCCGGTCGAAACGCTGCCGCCCGAACCACGCATCCATTGCCGCGATACGGTCTGGCGTCCGGCTGAACAGGCGCTGCGGCATCTTGCTGAACAGGTCGAACATGTCGCCGCAATGGATCAGCAAATCGCCCGCCGGCAGGTCGATTTCGCCGTGCCGGCAGTGCGTGTCGCTGATGACGGTGACGCGGGTTTCCATGCCGCTGGTTTAGCAGCACCGGCGAAATCGGCCAGCCGCGAAGACGCGCTTCAACGCGAATCGGCCAGCGTCGATGGTCGCGACAAGCCGCGGGCTGCCGGTCGGCACGGCTAGGCGCGGGGCAGCGCCTTGACGGTGCGCCAGAGGCCGATGGCGGCGAGCACCATTGTCAGGTGGACGGCAATCAGCGGCGGCCAGCCGCACAGGAAGATGATGTCGTTGGCCAGTCCGCCCTTGAACGGGCCGCCGCCCATCGCCAGCCCGCGCGTGCCGAACAGCGCGTTGAAATAGGGCGGGACCGTGAACATCCATGCGGTGATGATGGCGCTCCAGAAAAACACCCGGTGCCAGCGCGGGGTGAGCCGGATGAATGTCCCGCCGACGCCCCATGCCATCAGCAGCAGGCCGTGCGTGATGGCCTCCATATGGACCATGCGCCAGGCGCGTTCGTCACCGGGAACATGCGCCTCGATCGGCGGAATGATCGGCCACACCACGATCTGGCCGAGCAGCGCGACGAACCAGTGCCAGCCGACGAACAGCGCGAAAACGAACAGGCCGACGCCGTTGAGAAATAGCAGCACGCGCAGGCGTTCGGGCATCGTGGTCATTGTGCAGCTCCCTGAAATGCGCGGGCCACCGGCGAGGGTTCGCCGAGCCTGGCCATGTCGAGTTCGCTGAGACCCCCGTCACCTTGCCCCCCGTCACCGCTTCCATAGCCCCGCCACCACGCCACCGCCCACGCCGGATCGGCCACGCTGCGCGGGTCATAGCCGGGGGTCATGATGCGCAGCAGCCGCGGCGTCAGCCGCCCGAAGATGCGCAGCAGCAGCCGGTACAGCGCCAGCCGCGAGCGCCAGCCCGACCATAGGCCGTCTTCGGTCAGCAGTGCCCGGTAGCCCTGGCGGGTGCGCGCCATGATATGGATTGTCGCAAACAACAGCCCGTAGATGCGCCACGCATAGCGGCCGTCGAGCGCCTTGAAGACATCATAGGTGGCGCATTTGTGCTCGATCTCCTCGACGAAATGCCAGAGCACCAGCGACGCCACCGAGGCTTCGCCGTCACCGAACAGATATTCGCGGTCCTCCACCAGCATATGGCCGATGGCGAGCGCCATCGCCTCGAACCCTTCGGCATAGGCGAGGTTGAACGCGAACGAGCGATTTCGTGCAAACGACTGATAATCGGCCTTGAGCACCGCCTCGGCTGCCGGGACGGACGTGTAGCCGAGGTCGGCGAGCCGCTTGTTGAACTGCTGGTGCTGGCGGAAATGCGTCGCCTCCTGCCCGATATACAGGTCGATTTCGGCAATCAGGCGGGCATCGGTGACCTTGGTGCGCGCCTTGCGCATCGTCTCGATCAGGTAGGGTTCGAGAAAGGGCATCGCCAGCGAGGCGGCATTGACGACATGACTGAACTCGGGACGCTGCGGATTCCACAGCCCGCCAAGCTGTTGCGGAAACCGGAAACTCATGCGGCGAACGGTCATGCGTTGCGCGTCGATGACAGCCGAACGAGACATATTTCCACCCCCGTAATCTGTTATTGATATAAGACACAATAATACTAATGTGGTAATTGTCAATAGGAGCGGTTAAGTGTGGGCGGAAGCCGCGCCGTGGAACCCGACAATGACCAAAAGACCCGCGCGCACGCGGCTTGCCCCCGAAGATCGCCGCGCCCAACTGGTCCTGCACGCCGTCGCCTGTTTTGCCGATCACGGCATCGCGCGCGCCACGCAGGCGCAGGTTGCCGAACGCGCCGGGGTGTCGGTGTCGGCGGTCTATTCCTATTTCCGCACGCGTGCGGACCTTGTCGACGCGGTGCTTGAAACCGTCGCGGCGACGATTGTCGCAATGGTGGCGGCGGCGACCGCCACGCCGGGGAAGCCGCTGGAGGTGCTGACCGAGCTTGCGACGCGAACCGCCGACATGGCGCTGCACGAGCCCGACACCGTCCGCGTCTGGCTCGACTGGAGCACGGGGGTCCGCGCGGATGTCTGGCCACGTTTCCTGGTGCTGCAGCGCCAGCTGCAGGCGCTTGTCGCGTCGGTGCTCGTCCGCGACGGTGCTGCGGTGCCGGCGGATGTCGCGGTCAAGTCGGCGGCGCGGCTGTTTGTCGGCGGCGCGCATACGCTGGCGCTGATGCGCTTCGAGGATGTCGACGACACCGAGCTCAAGGTCTTCATCGACCAGATGGTCGGCGGCGTGCTGCGCGTGCTGCCGCCGCCACGCTGAGCCCGCAACAATTCTCCCCCAAAAACATTGGTGCAGGGCCAAGGCCCTGCCCGCCGGAGGCTCTGCTACCGCACCTTGCGGAAACAGTCGCGGATCTCACCGACGTACAACACCGGCTGTTCCCATGCCGCGAAATGCCCGCCCTTGGGCATTTCGTTCCAGTGGATGATGTTCGACATGTGGCGTTCGCCCCAGCGCCGCGACGAGCGGAAGATTTCCTTGGGGTAGATGCTCACCCCCACCGGCAGGTCGAGCTGCTGCGAGCCGAAGCTGCCGAAGCTTTCCCAGTACAGCCGCCCCGATGAGGCACCGGTGGCGGGCAGCCAGTACAGCATGATGTTGTCGAGCATTTCGTCCATGGTCAGCGCGTCTTCGGGGTTGCCCTGGTTGTCGGTCCACGCCCACATTTTTTCGTAAATCCATGCGGCCTGGCCAGCGGGCGAATCGACCAGCGCGTAGCCGAGCGTCTGCGGCCGCGTGCCCTGCTGCTTCGAATAGCCCGAGTCCCACTCCTGATAATGCTGGAGACCGGCGACGGCGCTGGCCTCCATCGGGGTCAGGTCGGCCATGTCTTCGGGGCCGGGGAAAATCAGCGGCATGTTGACGTGGATTGCCGCGCACGCCGGCGGCTTGATGACGCCGATTGCGGTGGTGACCGCGGCGCCCCAGTCGCCGCCTTGGGCCACCCAGCGCGTGTAGCCCAGCCGTTCCATCAGCTTGATCCAGCTCATCGCGATGTGCGGCACCCCCCAGCCGGTTTGCGTCGGTTTGCCCGAAAAGCCGAAGCCCGGCAGCGACGGCATGACGACGTGGAACGCGTCTTCGGCCTTGCCGCCGTGCGCGGTCGGGTCGGTCAGCGGGCCGATGACTTTCATGAACTCGATCACCGACCCCGGCCAGCCGTGCGTGACGATCAGCGGCATGGCATTCGGGTGCTTTGAACGCACGTGGAGGAAGTGGATGTCGAGGCCGTCGATGTTGGTCTTGAACTGGCCGAGCGCGTTGAGCCGGGCCTCGCAGGCGCGCCAGTCGTAGCGGGTGCGCCAATGCTCGATCAGCGCCTGAACCTTCGCCAGCGGTGCGCCCTGCGTCCAATCGGCCACGGTTTCCTTTTCGGGCCAGCGCGTCGCCGCCAGCCGCGCCGCAAGGTCATCGAGCTGCGCCTGGGGGACGTTGAGCGTGAACGGCGTGACGGTATCGGACATGGTGGCTTTCCCCGGACGTGATGCGCCGCCATTATGACCAAGGCGGGCGGCTTGTATAGGGTGCGGTGCGGCAAAATGGGGACGATGGCGGTGGCCGAAACGCAGCCTGAAATCGACGTGGTGGAGGCGCTGGCGACGGCGCTCGCGGCACGTCGCGCTGCGGGGCGGGCGCAGTTGATCGGCATCGCCGGGCCGCAGGGTAGCGGCAAGTCGACGCTCGCGGCGGCGCTGGCGACGCGGTTGCAAGGCTTCGGGTTGCGCGTCGCAGTGCTCGGGCTCGATGACCTGTATCTGCCCAAGGCGGCACGCGCGGCGCTGGCGGCAGAAGTTCACCCGCTGCTGGCAACGCGCGGCGTGCCCGGCACGCATGACGTGGCGCTGGGGCACACGCTGATCAACGCGCTGCTGCACGGCGACGCGCCCGTTGCGCTGCCGGTGTTCGACAAGAGCTGTGATGACCGTGCGGTGGAACCGCGGATTGTCGACGCGCCGGTCGATGTGCTGCTGTTCGAAGGCTGGTGCATCGGCGCGCGGCCGCAAAGTGCTGCGGCACTGGCGCGGCCGGTCAACACTCTCGAAGCGCAAGCCGACCCGCACGGCATCTGGCGGCGCTGGGTCAACGCGCGGCTGGTCGCCGACTATACGCCGCTGTTCGCGCAAGCCGATGCGCTGGTCTGGCTGCAAACGCCGGCCTATGCGACCGCGCTGGCATGGCGCCAGCAACAGGAAGCCGAACTGCGCGCCACCACCAGCCGCGGCATGAGCGTGGCGGCAGTCGCCGACTTCATGACGCACTACGAACGCCTGTCACGCGCGATGCGCCGCTCGCTGCCGCGCCGCGCCGACTATGTGGTGACCATCGACCGCGCGCACCGGCTGACAGGGTTGAAGACCAAGGGCCTCCAGCGGGCAGGCCTCGGGCCTGCACCATAGGTTTGGGTCAGTGCCACCGGAACCAACGTCGGCGCATGTGGCGCGCCCCCAAATTATTGGTGCAGGCCTGAGGCCTGCCCGCCGGAGGCCCTATGAATCTCTAGGCGCTCGCCACTTGCCGCACGAGGAACTTCATCTCCAGATACTCCTCCAGTCCGTGGCGCGAGCCTTCGCGGCCGAGGCCGCTTTCGCGCCAGCCGCCGAACGGGCCGACTTCGGTCGAGATGAGGCCGGTGTTGATGCCGACCATGCCGTATTCGAGGCGCTCAGAGACGCGTGTCATGCGGTCGGCGTCGCGGGTGTAGAGGTAGGCGGCGAGGCCGGCCTGGCCGCGGTTGGCGTAATCGATGGCCTCGGCCTCGTTGTCGAATTTGACGATGCCGGCGACGGGGCCGAAGGTTTCCTCGCGGGTCAGCAGCGCGTCGGCGGCGACGCCGGTGAGCACGGTGGCTTCGAAGAAATCGCCGGTGGTGGCCTTGCCGCCGGTGACCAGCGTGGCGCCGCCGGCGAGTGCGTCGGCGACGTGGGCTGCGGCCTTTTTGACGGCGCGGCCATCGATCAGCGGGCCCTGTTCGGTCGGGCCGTCGAGTCCGTCGCCGGCCTGCATCGCGGCGGCGCGCGCGGCGAGCTTGGCGGCGAAGGCGTCATGGATGCCGGCCTGCACGTAGAAGCGGTTGGCGCAGACGCAGGTCTGGCCGGTGTTGCGGAATTTGGAGACCAGCGCGCCTTCGACGGCGGCGTCCAAGTCGGCGTCATCGAAGACGATGAATGGCGCGTTGCCGCCGAGTTCGAGCGATACCTTCTTGACGGTGCCCATGCACTTGGCTGCCAGCATCTTGCCGACCGCGGTCGAGCCGGTGAAGGTGAACTTGCGCACGCGCGGATCGGTCGTCAGCACCTCGCCTATCGGCGGGGCATGGCCCGTCACGATGTTGAACACGCCCGCCGGGACGCCGGCCTCGGTGGCGAGCACCGCAAGCGCCAGCGCCGAAAACGGTGTCAATTCGCTGGGCTTGAGCACCACGGTGCAGCCGGCGGCAAGTGCCGGGCCGACCTTGCGGGTGATCATCGCGGCGGGGAAGTTCCACGGCGTGACGGCAGCGACGACGCCGACCGGCTGGCGCAGCACGCTCAAGCGGCGGTCGGGGAAGTGGCCGGGGATGATTTCGCCATAAGCGCGGCGGCCTTCCTCGGCGAACCATTCGAGGAAGGATGCGGCATAGCCGATTTCGCCGGTGGCCTCGGCGAGCGGCTTGCCCTGTTCGGCGGTCATCAGGCGCGCGAGATCGCTGGCGTTGGCCATCATCAGCGCATGCCAGCGCTTGAGGATGTCGCCGCGCGCCTTGGCGGTCATCGCGGCCCAGGCCGGGAAGGCGGCGGCGGCAGCGGCGACGGCGGCTTCGGTCTCAGTGGCGCCGAGAGCCGGAATCGTGCCGATCGGCCGGCCATTGGCGGGGTTGGTGACGGTGATGGTTTCGGTCGCGGTCACCCATTCACCGTTCACCCAGGCGGCTTCGCGCAGCAGGTCGGGGCGCTGGAGAGCGAGGCGGGTGCGTTCGGCGGTCGTATCGAGCATGGCGGAATCCTCGGCAAATCAATGCCGCACGTCTTAGTGGGTTCAGGCGGGCGGCTCCAGTGCTATGCTGACATATTGCGGCTCGGGGGGCTTGGGCAGGTGTTGGGAAACGTCGCTGCGGGTGCCGCCGCGGGCAGCGGCGCGGTAGCTTCAGCCGCCGGCCGCGCAGTTTCGCGCGGCGATGGCGTGCAGCGTCGGTTCGGCGTTTTCGGCGGTGATGTAGCGGCTCCATGACAGCCCGCCGATCCTGTCGTCCGCGACGTCGTTGACGAACGACCACATCAGGCCGTCGCGCGTGAAGCGCAGCAGCCGGCCGCTGTTCGATTCTTCGAAGAACAGCCCGCCGTCGGGAAGTAGCCGCGCACGCCCTTCGGTCATCGTCACCGGTCGCGCGGCTTCGATCAGCAGCTTGAACGGCCGCGTCACCGCGCCGGTACGGAAGTCGAATACCATGAACTGGTTGGTGTCGCCGGCGCGGACGAATGGCTGGTCGAGTGGCGCTGCCGCGATGATGTTGTTGTTGAGCACCGAAATACTGTGATCGTCGACGAACGCCGCGGCGTGCTGGTTCATCCACGGCCCGGTCTGGTGCCAGACGATGCGCCCTGTCGACGGCCGGTACAGGAACAGCGTGCTGAGGTGGCGCGCCGAAATCAGCAGGTCGCCTTGCTGCCAGAATTTGCCGCTGTTGGGCGCGATGGCAATCTCGTTGATATGGATCGGGTCGATGTTGAGCTGCATGCCCTGCGTGCCGAGCAACAGCGCTTCCAAGCCATTGTCGCGCATGATGCGCGCGAACGAGCGGCGCTCGAGCAGTCGGCCATCGGGCGAAATCCGTGCAATGGCATCGTCGCGGACGCGCGCCGCCAGGAACGGATTGTCGTCAAAGCCGCCGCCGCCGACAGACGGCGTCCAGATATTTCCGTCGGTGTCGCGCTGGTTCGAATGATGCAGCACCTCGTCGAGCACCCACACCGGCTTGCCGCCGCACAGCCCCTGCCGCACCATCGCGCCGCTGGTGTTGAAGATGATGTCGCCATCGGCGAGCAGCAGCGGGTGGAAGGCACGCACCGTCTGGCGCGTGATCCCCGGCGCAAACGGCGACTTGGTCGAACGCGCCAGAATGTCGGCCCAGTCGGGAGTCCAGTGCGCCATTTCGCGGCCATCGGCGATGCGGATCAGTCGCACCGAAGACTGTCGGCCCTGTGGATCGACGCCCGAGAGCAGCACATAGCCGGGGTCGGCGGGCGCCGGGAATTTGCGCTGCCATGCCGGGGTCTCGACGTCGGTGCGATCAAAAGCCAGTGCATAGGTCTTGCCCGATGCGGCGCCGGCGATTTCCATCACGGCTGCCTTGGCGCGGCCGGGGTAGTCGGCAATCGCCATCACCAGGTCGGATTGACCGGGAGACAGGCTGGCGCCCTTGAGCATGGCGTGGCGCACGGTGGCGGCGGTGGCGAGCACCAGCAGCGCCAGCAGCACGCCGAAAACAATCACAATCCAGACCCAGAAGCCCAGGCGTTCAAGTCGGCGGAGGTGAAGTGTGTTCATCAGCGTAATGGATATCCGTTGGGCGTAATACCAGTGCAGCAATCCCTCCCCCCCGGATACGTTCGCATCTCGCAAATCACTCGATGTCACACGCGCTGTTCAAAAAACAACAATAAATATGAATGACAGGTGAATCCCGCATGTGCAGGTCTGCTATTGCCGCGCCCAGCTCAGTCCGATCCAGAACGTCTGCGGCGTGGCGCGGTCGATGGTGCCGCTGCTTGAAATACCCGACACGACGAGTTCGTTGAACAGGTTTTCGACGCGGGCGGTGGCGGCGAGGCCGAAGCGCAGCGGCACGGTGACGGCGGCGTCAAACGTCGTGGCGGGCGGTAGCGGGCGCTGGTTCAAATCGTCGTCGAACTGCTCGCCGACATAGCGCAAGGTCGCGCTGGCGTTGATGCCGGCATGGGTCCAGCCGAGCGTGCCGCTGGCCATCCATACCGGGGCGTTGGCGGGACGCAGGCCGTCGAGCGCCAAGGCGACGCCGCTGGCTTCGACCTTGGGGTCGGCCCATGACAGCGAGCCTTGCGCGCTCCAGTCGCCGAGCGTCAGGTTGGCGTTGGCCTCGACACCCCAGACGGTGATCGCATCGATGTTTTCGCGGACGCGGTAGGCGCCGCCGGCGGCGACAAAGCCGACTTGCGGGAAGACGCCGGGGCCGAAGCCCTGGGTGACGTTGGTGATCGCGCCCGCCAGCTTGTTCCAATAGCCGGTGACGCTGAGCTTCGCGGTCGGCAGCGGCGCCCAGTCGACGCCGATTTCGCCGCCGCGCAGCTTTTCGGGGTCGAGCGCGGCGTTGGCGGCGGTGGCGTCATTGCCGACGCGGAAGGGCCG
>Ga0075163_10003573_pt1 | contig 20899 bp, 24 predicted proteins | sample JI1023141ADNA_FD_71478 | JGI IMG/M metagenome (GOLD analysis project Ga0075163, IMG submission 71478) | Wastewater effluent complex algal communities from Wisconsin, to seasonally profile nutrient transformation and Carbon sequestration -... | ecosystem: Engineered > WWTP > Effluent > Algae... | reverse complement strand
GCTCGTCACCGTGGTCGCGGTGTTCCAGCTGTGAAGGGGTTGGTTGGGATGGGGGTCGTCGCCGCGCACGCGATCGCGTTCTTCGCGGTCGTGCCGTCGTTTCGCACGACCGATCTGATGATCGACGTGCCGCCGGCCCTGAGCGTCGGTCCCGAGCCCGCGGGGACCTTGCCGGACGGGCTCGAGGATCGCGCGGTTCGCGAGCTGCTCGGGACCGCCGGCCTCCGCCACGCGAGGTACTCGGTGACCTACCGCGGCGGGTTCACGCGCAGCGTCGGGGTGAGCGGGCTCGTCGGGCCGTTCCAGGATCCCTCGAAGCCGGCGTGCACCGGGCGCGTCGTGGTCGGCCAGAAGCTGCTCGACGACGGCACCGCCGGACCGTCGACGATCGCGGGCGAGATCAAGCGCACGCTGGCGGCCGAGCTCGACGGAGAGAGCGTCACCGGCATCGGCAAGTTCGAGGGCGTCGAGGAGGTCTCGCTGCGGTGGGCCCAGCTCGCCGGGCATCCGGAGGATTGGGGCACCGTCGAGGAAGCGCCGCATGGCTACGTGCGCGCGACCGCGAAGCTCAAGTTCGACCGGCTCGACGTGCCGCTGATGATCGCGCTGGTACCGCAGGTCAGCCGCGAGAAGCTCGACTTCAAGGTGATCGCGAAGGCGCACCTCGAGCTCGGCAACAGCGCGCTGCAGTGGATCTCGGACCGCCTCGGCGGCGACAAGCTCGCCACCCGGCTGGCGCGCCGCGAGATCGACGGCCAGCTGATCACCGCGCTCGCGCCGCCGCCGCCCTTCGATCTCCCCGGCGGCCACCGGCTGACGTTCGGCTACTGCGACGGTCCGCCCGAGATCCTCGACGGCTACTCGGGGGCGCTGCCGTTCTCGATCGAGATCGGCACGATCGGCAAGGACCCACGGATCCTGCCACCGCGCCGCGGCCCGGCGATCCACGCGCCGATCCCGTCGAATGGCTCGGTCGCGATCGATCTCGATCTCGACGCCGCGAACGCGCTGCTGTTCGAGCTGTGGCGCGCCGGCTTCCTCGACAAGCAGCTCGCCGACGCCGGCCTCGACAAGCGCTTCAACACCGATCCGATCGTCACCGAGTTCCTGTCGCTGCGGATCTCGCCGCCGGTGCTCGCGCTGCCGCCCGTGCTCGGCGTGGGCAAGCGCGGGCTGCAGCTGTTCGCCGACGCGCGCGTGACGATCGCCGACGGCGACACCAAGACGATCGGCCGCGTCTGGGGTGGGCTCGATTTCGGCTTTGGTAAGCCCGACGGCAAGAAGGTCGAGACCGTGCCCGTCGATCTCGGCGCGCTCGAGCTGTCGTGCGAGGAATCGCCGACCCGGCTAGTGCCCTGCTACGCCGACCTGGTGAACGCGATGCGCGATCGCGGCGCCGACTTCCACGGCGAGCTGACCAAGACGTTCGCGAAGCTGCTGGCCGACATCTTCGTCGACCAGCGCGTCGGTGCCTCGGGGCTGTCCGCGGACCTGGTGATCCGCCGGGTGACGCCGAGCGCGGCGTTCTCGGGCGACAACGGGTCGCTGCACCTCGAGCTCGACAGCGCGCTGGTCCCGAAGCACTAAGTGGCCGTCCGCGTGGGCGCCGCCTACAATGGTTCTCGTGACCCGAGACGAGCTCCGCGAAGCGCTCCTGACGGTGATGGAGCGCAAGAAGCACTGGGCGTGGTCGTGGTTCACGTCCGGCCGGGTGCCGAAGGACCGGCTGCACCTGCACTTCGAGCAGGAGTACGAGACCTTCGTGCGCGACTTCCCGATCATGATCGGGTGGGCGTTCGTGCAGTGTCCGATCGCCGAGGTCCGCCGCGATCTCGCGGAGAACCTCTACGAGGAGGAGACCGGTGGCGTGGTCGCCGGGCGCCCGCATCCCGAGCTGTTCCTCGAGTATCCGCGTGGCCTCGGCTTCGATCTCGCGCGCTTCGACCGCATCGAGCTGATGCCCGCCGCGAAGCACTACCGCGCGACACTCGACGACTACACGCAGCGGCGAGGCTGGGCACGAGCGACGGCGGTGACGACGATCTTCCTCGAGGGCACCGATCACGAGCGCGGCGAGCTCGATCCGAACGCACCGCGCCGCCCCGAGCCACCGCTCGAAGACCACCCGCTGGTCAAGCACTACGGACTCCCCCTCGAGGCCCTGGCGCTCACCAAGGCGCATCGCAAGGTCGAGGGGAGTCACCGGATCGCGGCCTGGCGCATGATCCTCGACCACGTGCCGGCCGCCGAGCGCGCCGCCGTGGTGAGCGCGGTGGAGACGGTTCTCACGGCGTGGCTCGCCTATCGCGACGAAGTCGCGCTCGCGGTCGGCTGTACGCGTTAGAATTTCGATCATGAGATCGTGGGTGCTGCTCGTGGTTGCAGCCTGCGGCGGGACGTCCGCCGGGGATGCTGCGAAGACCACGGTCGGCAGGTCGGCCGAGAGGCGGGACAAGGCGGTGTGCATCACGCCGCCGGAGGATGCGGCGTCGATCGTCCACGCGAGCTCGCAGGGGATGCAGCTGCAGTACTGCATCGGTGAGACCGATTGCTTCGCCGTCGATCTCGCCAGCAACAGCTATCGCCGGTTGATCGAGCCGCCGAAGCCGTCGACGACGGGCGCGCGCGTCGAGGCGATCACGCCGAAGCTCGATGTCTGCACCGGCACCACGTGCACCGCGCTGGCCTCCAAGGTGATGCCCGGCGCAGCCACGATGCGCGCGGCGACCAACGCCGAGGGCACGTTCGCGGTGGTGCTGCTCGGCGACGCGCCGAAGGGCGCCGGCTACGCCGAGATCTGGAACGTCGCGAAGACCAAGAAGGCGGCGACGTTTCGCTATGCCCGCGGTGACTTCCGGTGCGGCGAGGTCGCGATGCTCGACAACACGATCTACCTGTCCGCCGCGCAGTGCGGGCAGCCCGCGGCACGCGCCGGCCTCTACACGTTGACGGGTCGCCGGATCGCGAACGTCGGCGGCAAGGACTTCGGAACGTTTGGCAGCGCGTACGTCCACGTCGACGGCGCGACCTGGGCGTTCCTCGAGGAGAACGCGACGCAGCTGGTGTTCCAGGACGTGGTGAAGGGCAAGATCTGGAAGACCATCGACACCAGCGCGCTGTTCAGCGACGCGAAGATGGGCACGCCCGGCGAATCGGCGCTGGTGCGCCTGCAGGACGGGCGCCTGGTCATCATCGCGGGTTCGCCGGCGGTGGGCAGCCTCGGGCTGATCGACGTCGGCACCGGCGAGATCACCGTCGTGCCGGCGCCGCTCTGCAAGACGTGATCAGTTCGAGAAGCCGCCGAGTTGCGCACCCTGCGAGGCCCTGACCGCGGACTGCGAGAACACGGCGAATGCCCGCCGGATCTCCGAAGCGCTGTTGCCCGGCGTCAGCACCCAGCGATCCGGGATGCCCATCTGCCGGAACACCGCCTTGAAGTCCGTCGAGCCATCGCTGATCCCCATCGCCGCGACGATGTGGTTCTCCTGCGCGAGCATGTCGTCGACGATCGCCTTGACGTCGGCGGGCTTGCACCGCGTCGAGCCGTAATCGCCGCCGTCGGTGATGATCAGCGTCACGGTGCGCACCGCGATGCCGGCCTGCGCGAGCTCCTGCGATTTCGCGATCACGGTGCCGAGCACGACGCAGGCCTGGTCGTAGAGCGGCGTGCCGAGGTTCGGGCGGTAGTTGACCGTGTCCATCGGTACCGCGTTGTCGAGCGCCGTGTACGGGCACAGCACGTGACCGTTGAGGTAACGCGTGTGCGCGAGAACCTCACCTGCCTGCTTGCTGCCGCCGAGCGCCTGCAGCACGAAGTTGTGGCCATCGCGAACCGCGTCGGTGTTGCCGGCGTGCGCGATCGACTGCGAGTCGTCGGGCATCATCGTCACCAGCACCACCTCGCTCGCGGCGATGTCGTCGATGCTGCAACCCAGCCCGGACTGGATCTGCGCGCCGATATCGACCACGTCGAGCGTCTTGAGGGACTTCGCCGACAGCGCGCCTTGGTCGTGCGCGTCGTCGAGCAGCTTCTTGACCTTCTTGTCATCGTCGTCGTTCTTCATGAGGTTCTCCTTAGACTTTCAGTCCGGGCCAGCTGGCGAGTGGGTCGGTCGAGCGGACGAGGTTCATGCCCGCGTCCTTGAACTTCTGGAGGCCGGCTTCGGCTTGCGGCGTGAAGTCCGCGACGAAGCCGCCCTTGCCGTCGGGCACCGTGACCGCCGACATGCAGTCGGTCAGCAGGTAGACCTTCTTCGCGAGCGCGGGATCCTGGGCCGCGATCTCGCCGAGCAGATCGTCGATCGTGCTCTTCACGCAGTGGCTGGCGGCCTGCCCGGCGATGATCACCGCATCGGCGGCGAGCAGCGTCGACAGGAACTGCGTGTTGCGCTGCGCGAGCGGCCCGCCGTCGAACCGCGACAGCACCTCGGGACGCAGCACCGAGTAGTTCTCGGTCAGCGGGTTGCCGCCTTTCACCTCGACGCTGCTCTGCGCCGTGCGCGCGAAGCTGTGAAACAGCCGCGCCTCGTGGATCACGCCCGCGAGCGCGTGCCCGTCGGAGCCGAGCAAGCAGTGTGGCGGCCACAGGTACAGCGAGTACTTGCCGGCCTTCTCCAGCTCGCGCGCGTAGTGCAGCACCTGCTTGCACAGCCAGGTGTAGTTGCCGTTGCACAGCCACTTCGCCATCGCGGGATGCGGCCTCGCTTCGCCGCCGGCGATCTGCTCCGCGGTCACCGTGCGGTGAGCCGTCAGCGGCTTGTCGTCCTTGTCGAGCCAGAAGCTCGGGAAGAAGATCTGATACGCGAGGTGCGTATCCATCGTGGTCGTCACCTCGGTGAGCGCGTTGACGTTGCGGTAGACGAACTCGGCGATCCGGCGCGAGTCATCGATCGCCCCGGTGCCGCTGCGGCCGGCGACGTACAGCGTGCCCTCGGGAAAGCAGAAGTCCTTCTGGACGTCGATCAGCAGCAAATGCACGCGAGTCTCGTCCGCGGCGCTCGGCTTGATCGCATGCTGGGCACGCCACTCCGTGGCGAGCGACGCGAGCATCGCGGCGTCGGGTCGGTAGGCGTAGTCGGCGGCGCGCGCGCCGTCGAAGAACGTGGGGAGGGGCAGCGGCTTCTTCATGGGAGGTCCTTTCACGAGAGTTGGAGGCGGATCGCATCTTTGTGTCGTTGGACATCGATGCATCCGTTCGAGAGAGCCAGCCGATCTCCGCTGCCGACGAACGGCGCGGTCTCGGCAAAGGTGCGGGTGTGGACGATCGAGCCCTGCTGGAGCTCGATCCGCGCGATGCCCTGGTCGGTGGGCACGAACAGGTGCGGACCTGCGGCGCACGCACCGGTGATGCCGGTGACCCACGGGGCGTCGATCACCTCGGTCGCGAGGACCGACGAGTCCGCGGCGATCACGATGCAGGTGGTGACCAGGCGGCCGTGCTCGGACGTGGTCAGCCAGAGCCACGCGCGATCGCTACCGAGCGTGGCGTGCGCCGCGACGAGCTGACCGCGGATCTTCGGCAGCGCGACGCGATCGTCGAGCTGACCGCGATCCGGCTTGAACACGAAGCCGACCGCGTAGCCGCCGGCGCGGTAGAACCCGACGCCGAGCTTGTCGCTCGCCCACGCGCGCGTCTGGTTCGCGAGCACGCCGCCGATCCGCTCGGGACCGAGGCGGCCCTGGCGCCACAGCGCCCCCGCCTCGATCCAGATCGGCGTGCTGTTGTCGTGGAGCCGACCGATCTCGTACGGGAACTCGATCGCGCCGATCGGCTGCACGCGCAGGTTGCCGTGCACCACCGTCGGAGGCACCTGGGCGCCCGCCTGACAGCTCGGGCAGCGCACGCGCGCGTGCTCCTCGCCGCACTGCGTGCAGGCGCGCAGCCGCAGACGCTCGAGCAGCTCGCGCGGGAACACGCCGCGCTGATCGCGGTCGAAGATGCCGCGCAGCGCGGCGACCAGTTCGTCGGGCAGGATCGCGATCGAGCGCGCCGCGCGCGGATAGACGATGCCATCGGCGAACACGCTGACCCGGCGGAGCGCGCGCGCCAGCGCGGGACACCGCTTCGAAGCATCCGCCGGCTGGTGCACGCCACCCCACGGACCGACGCCGAGCAACGTGCGGAGCGTCATCGTCGCGAACGCGAACCAGTCGCTCGCCTCGTCGTGGGGGCGGACGGGCATCATCGTCGTCTCGCAGAGACGCGGATCGAGGAATCGCTCGGTGAACATCGGGCACGCGTAGCCGCCGAACTGATAGCTATCGACGTCGATCAGGTGGACGCGCGCGCCATCGACGAGCACGTTGAGGTCGTTGCAATCGCCGACCACGACGCGCGCCTTGTGGAGACCCGCGATCGCGTCGTGCAGCGACAGCAACATCGCGACCAGCGCGTCGCCGGCGATCGGATGCTCGCGGCGCCACTTGAGCTCGCCGTAGCTGTGGAGCGGCTCGCCGGTGACCTTCTGCATCAGGTAGCCGGCGACGCGCTTGCGCCCGTCGAGCGCGAGGCCACACGGCACCACCACCGCCGCGGGCAGGTTGCCCGGCAGGGCGCGCAGCCGCGCCGGGGCCTCGGAGATCCGCTTCTCGGCCTGCGCCTGTGCGTCGGGCAGCCCGTCGAAGTCGGGGTGCTGCGGCGGCTTCCACCACTTCAGCACGCGACCGTCGTGGAGGTCGTAGACCTCGGCCTCGCCGCCCTGCCCGAGCAACGCGCCGGGCTCGAGGTTGACGCGCTTGCCGTCGACGAAGACGTGCGTCACGAGACATCACCCCAGATCTTCCACGCGAGGGCGGCGACCGCCCCGTCGTCCTGCAGCACCGCCGGTGTGCGCACCACGCGATGCGCCTCCCAGTCGATGCGCTCGCTGCTCTTCGCGAGGAGCGACAGCTTGCGGCGGAGCGCATCGGGATGACCGAAGTGCTTCGGCTCGACGAGACCCGCGAGGCCGACCTCGACGACGCCATCGGTCGCGACGACGACGCGACCGCAGTCGGCGCGCGCCACCTCGAGGTGGGCCGGCGAGGGATCGCCGAGCAGGTCGTAGCCGAGATACGGCGGCTGGTTGTTCTCGAACGGGCCGAGCTCGACGACGCGGTCACCGAGCGCATACCCGCCATCGCCGAGCGCCCACACGGCCACCTCGTCGCCACCCCACGCCGCCGCGATCACCGTGAACAGGAAGTGCTCGTGCACGATGCGCTCGCGATCACCGCCCATCGCCTCGGCGAGCCGCTCCAGCTCGCCCGCGAGGCGCGCCCGAACGGCGGGCCACACGTCGCGCGGGGCGGCACCGCGGCTCAGCTCGTCACGCAGGATCCGGATCGCGAGCTGCGAGCCCAGGCGCGCACCGACCTCCGAGAACGCGCCCGAGCCGCACCCGTCACACACCACCGCCGCGCCACAGCCCTGCCCGCCCCACACCGCTGCAGCGTCCTGGCCGTTGCGGCCTGCCCGCAGGTGGCGTGCACCCGCGACTACCGCGACGGCCGACGAGATCGTGTACATGTGACACTCAGTTAGTGTGCACAGAACACTATGTCAAGGGATGCCGTGCAAACCCCTGAATCGCCTAACGGTCGGGGTCTTCTACTCGGTGCTCGCTACCACGCGGCCCAGCGGACGAAGTTGATGTAGATCGAGAAGCCGACATCGAACCGCTCGCGCCCGTTGCTCGTCTTGGTCGCCATCAAGATCGAGGGACCCGCGCCGAGTCGGAAGCCAAACCCTTCCGCACGATTGGTCTTGAGGTCGATCACGCCGTGCGGCGTCAACAGCGTACCGTCGAGCGGATCGACGAACGCGTACGACAGATCGGCCGCGATCCCCGGGCACACCGTCCGGCGAACACAGAACGCCCAGCGCTCCCAGCCGAGGGCGATCCGCAGGTTCGACGGATCGTAGTCCTCGCTGGTGATGTCGCCACCCTCGCCATCGACGAGGTAGCTACCGAGGCTGATCCGCAGGCGACCGAAGCGCGGGGAGAACGGGGCGGCCAGCGTCAGCGACAGCGACGCGACCGTCTCGCCGATCACGTGCGTGATCTGGGTCTCGAGCACGAAGCCGAAAGGATGGGTGTTGCGACGACTATCGAACGCGTCGCGCGAATCGAACATCCGCTCGTACGGCGGCCCCGGCGGCGGCAGCGTGGTCGACGCGGGATCCGGCGGACCGCTGCGCGGTTGATCGAGCAGCGGAGGGTCGAGTTGCTGCGCGATCGGCTGGGGCGGCAGGTTCGGCTCCTCCGCGAACGCCGGCACCGTGAGCGAGGCGACGATCAGCAGCGACTTCACGAGCCACCTCCGGCCACGAGCTTGTCCGCGATCTCGTAGCCCGGTCCACGCCACGTCAGCACGTGCTCGCCGGCCGGCACGCCGTAGCGCACGCAGATCTGCGCGCCGGGAACCGCGAACGTCGACCGATAGCAGGTCCACGGGACGGTCGCTTCGCCCTCCTGTTCGACCAGCGCGACGTCTCCCTCCATGCGCGCGTTGCGAAGCCACGCGGTGACATCGATCCGCACGTCATCTCCCGCGGCGATGCCCTGCGTGCACGGCCTCCACGTCGTCGCGCCCGGCGTCCGAGTCTTGCAGTCGCGCTGGAGGCGATCAGGTGGCTCCGGGGGCGCCACATCGGCGCCCTCCGGTGGTTGCACGATCGTGGCGGGCTTGTACCTGGTGCCGCGATCCGGTGGCTTGCCCGCTCTCGCCGTCGCGGGCGACAAGAAGTACTCCACGCCATCGAACGATGCCTCTAGCGACTCCTCGTCGATCGGGCGCTCCTTCTCGAACGCGGAGATCTCGTCTGGCGCACGCACCAACAGCTCCGGGGAGTCGAACTTCGCGATGGCCTCGCTTTTCTTGCTCGGGCGGATCTCGATGCCGAACCGAAACGGGCCAGATGTCTCGGGATAGATGCCGAGGATCTTGGCCGTCGACGTGTACGACGAGTCGATCGCACGGATCACGCACTGACTCGAGCACTTCACCACCAGCATGTAGTGGTGTTCGTCGCACTCCTTGGTGTCGCTGAATGGCTTGCGGCGCCAGACGACATTCTCGGTCCCCTCCTCGGTCTCGAAGAACGCCTGGTAGCCCGCAGTGGTGCAGCTGCCAGCCCAGGACGAGAACACGCGGATCGGCAGCCCGACCACGGCCCGCTTGTCGCAGTCGAGGCACTCGAGCTTCGCCGATGCCGGTGACATCGTCGAGCTCGTGACCTTGACGCATGCGGTAACTAACAATGCAACGAGGACAAAACGCACGGCGGCAGCATAGGCCGTCGCAGCATGCCTCGGGTGCGGCAATTGGCGTCCTGCCGTGGCATCGTCGACGCGTGCACGACCTCGAGCTGTTGTTGTGCACGCGACCAGTTCACGCGAATCTCACGCCGCTGCTCGATCAACTCGCCGCGTGGGACCGCCCGCGCGTGCTTCGCGAACCGCTGGTCACGGAGCTCCGCACCCTCGTCGCGGCCGAGCTCGTTGGTGCCGCCGATCGCTGGACGCCGTACTACGATCGCGGCCTCCGCGCGATCGCCGACGCGACCGACGACGATCTGCTCGACGCGGAGTGGGGCTACGAACCCGATCCTCGCCCCTACGAACGCGTCTACAAGGCTGTCTCACTCGTGCACGCGTGGCGGGCTGGATCTCGCGGTTCTGAGTGCGTCGGATCTCCACGCGATCAGGCGACGAGCGGCAAGCGGATCGTGAATCGCGTGCCGCGACCGACATCGCTCTGCACCTCGATGGTGCCGGCGACCCGCTCGACCAGGATCCGCGCGGTGGCGAGGCCGAGCCCGGTGCCGCGGCCGACCGGCTTGGTCGTGAAGAACGGCTGGAACAGGCGCGAGACGACGTCGCGCGGCATCCCGGCGCCGTCGTCCTCGACCTCGATCACCACACTCTCCTCGTCCTGCACCATGCTCACCGCGATGGTTCCCTCGCCGGCGATCGCGTCGTTGGCGTTGAAGACCAGGTTCGCGCAGATCCTCGTGAGGTCGTTGGGTCCGATCCCGACCCACGGGTTGCCCTCGGCACGGATCTCGAGTGCGACGCGCGTCGGGAGGGTGCGCCGCACGAGCTTGGGGAGCGTGCGCACCACCTCGCCCGCGTTACCTCGCTGATCGGTGGCATCCGCAGGATGCGGCGAGAGCGCGGTCAGCGACCGCATCGTGCTGCGCGCGCCCTGCGCGACCTCGAGCACGTCGTCGAGCGCCTCGGAGGGCTGCTCCGCCGCGAGCGCGCGCGCGCGGGCTTCGATGATCGCGATCGCTGCGCCGATCTCCGTACCGACCTCGGCTGCCAGCTCCGCGATCAGGTCGATCCGGCGGGCGCGCCCGATCTCGGCCTCGACCTGGTCGCGCTCCGCGCGCTGTGCGAGCTCGAGCACGAGGGCTCGCTCGATGTCACGGCGCGCCTCGACGAGGTGACGGACCGCGGCGCTCACGATCACGGCGATCCCGAGCGCGGCGGTGATGGCGGCGAACGAGGCGCGGCGCCAGGCCGTGACGTCGGCGAGATCGAGCGCGGGTGAGGGACCGAGCACGCCGGTGGCGAACAGCAGCCCGAGGACGAGCGGGACCGTCACGAAGGCGACCCCGGTTACCCACCACCAGCGGCGCGACATGAACACGAAGCTCACCGTCGTCGCGGCGACGTAGACCACGCCCATGCCGAACCACGGGCCATACGACTCGAGGAAGACGACGTCGGCGATCAGCGCGAGGAGGATGTACGCGGTGGGCGTCCACGGCGCGCGACCGAGCAGGCCGAGGAGCCCGGTCGCTGCGAGACCGAGCGCGATGACGGCGGCGACGATGTCGTGGGCCGACGGATCCTGCATGATCCTGACGAGCTGATTCACGGTCGCGGCCGAGGCGCCGACGAGCGCCGCGAGATCGAGCCCGCGGCGCATCTTCCTGCGGAGCTCCTCGACGCGTGGGATGCTCATCGCTTGGTCGGATCGGGAAGTGCTGCTTCGAGATCCGCGGTGGTGAATGGTTTCGCGAGGAACGTGATCGGCGCGACGCGTAGTCGCTCGCCGTGGAGATCGCTGGCGCTGAAGCCGGAGCACACGATGATCGGTCGTCCGGGAGTCGCTTCGAACGAGGCGATCGCGATGTCCTCTCCCGATCCGTCGGGGAGTTGGAGGTCGGTGATCAGCAGATCTGGGTTGGTGGCGAGGAGCGCGAGGCCCTCGGCCATGGTGCTCGCGCCCGTCACCTCGTAGCCGCGGCGCGCGACGAGCTGGCACAGCTGGCGGAGCACCATCGGTTCGTCCTCGATCACCAGCGCGGTGCGCAACCGACCGAGGGGATGGGGTTGGGGGTCGCGGCCCATCGACGCGAGCGGGAGGCGGACCGTGACCGCGAGGTTGGCGCCGGGGTCGCTCACGGTCAGCGATCCGCCGGACTGGCCGACGAGTTGCCGCGCCGCCGAGACGCTGAGCTGCACCTTCATGGCGCGCGATCGCGCGGCAGGCGACGTATCCGTGTGCTTCGCACGCATCGAGATCTCGAGCTCCGTGGTCAGCTGGGTGCTCACCCCGAGACGGGTGACCCCGGCGCGGTGCGCACCGACGACGAGCCCGAACAGGATCTGCTCGAGGTGCTCGGGAGAGACCGCGAGCTGGACCGTGTGCTCGAGCTCGAGGTCGATGGCGAGCGTCGGCGCGACCCGCGACACGCGCTCGAGACAGGCGCGGACGGTCGTCACGAGATCGGCGACCGACGTCGACGACACGGGGAACTTCCTCCCGATCCACAGCAGATCCCGCACGAGGTCGGCCGCATGTTGCGACGCGGCCTCGAGCTCGGCCACGTGGCGGCGCTGATTGGCGGTGCTCGCCCCGATGGCGAGCTCCTCGAACGACGCGAAGACCGCGGCGAGCGCGTTGTTGACGTCGTGCGCGACACCTCCGGCGAGGCGTCCGACCATCTCGACCTGGGCGAGCTCGTCGAGCTCCTGGCGAGACGCATCGAGCTGGCGTCGGGTCACGGTCGCGCGTTCGTAGGCGGCGGCGGCACTCGTGTACGAGTGCTCGAGCGAGGCGACGAGCGCCGACAGCACGCGCATCACGATCCACAACAACAGCGCACTCGCGAAGGCGGTGCTCACCCAGAGGGAAGAGGGAACCTCCAGCCGATCTCCGGCGAGATCCTCGCCCACTCCGGCACGAACCACGATGACGGCGGCCGAGAGGACCACGACGACGCCTAGCCAGAGCCGCGGCAGGAAGGCGGCCGCGAACAGCACCGCGACGCCGATCATCACGCCGGTGCCGGTGATCGGCCCGAGCGACCACAGGGCACCGAGGGCCGGAACGAGGGTCACGATCGTGTACACGACACCGCGCCACGGTGCGCGACCGAGGCGCCCGAGGATGGCCATCCCGAGGGTGAGTGCGAGGCAGATCGCTCCGATCACCACCCAGGTCACCGCCATCGCCGGCAGCCCGGTGATGACGGTCAGGACGAGCAACGGGATCGCGATGATGTATGCGCGATCGACCTCGGTGAGGACAGGCTCGGCTCCTCCCTCGTTGCCTGTCATGGGGTTACTCGGGAGATCGACCGAGTTGGGAGAAGATCGAGACCGCAGTTTGTCGCACGTCGCGACTGTCGGCGGATGTGCTCAGGGGGCGAGCCGATCGCGCGCCCAGCCCTCGGCAATCCTCTGATAGCGCACGCGATCGTGCAGCCGCGACGGTTGGCCCTGCCAGAGCTCGATGACGTCCGGCACCACGCGATAGCCGCCCCAGGATGCGGGGCGTTGTGGGGCGCTGTCACCCACCGTCGCGGTGACGTTCGCGACCGCCTGCTCGAGCAGCGCGCGCGTGGCGATCGGCTTGCTCTGCGGCGACGCGATCGCGCCGAGCTGACTGCCGCGCGGACGCGATGCGAAGTACGCGTCGCTCTCGGGAGCGGTGAGCTGCTCGACCGCGCCCTCGACCCGGATCTGGCGGTGCATCGGCTCCCAGAACAGCACGAGCGCGGCGTGCGCGTTGGCGGCGAGGTCGGTGCCCTTGCGACTCTCGTAGTTGGTGAAGAAGGTGAAGCCCCGCGCATCGAGATCCTTGAGCAGCACGATGCGCGCCGACGGGCGTCCGGCTGCGTTGACGGTCGCGAGCGTCATCGCGTTGGGAGTTGAAAGCGCGCCGGCGATCGCGGCATCGATCCAGCGCCGCACCTCGACGAACGGATCCGGATCACAGGAGTCCGGATCGAGTGGTGCGCCTACGTATTGTTCGCCGAGTCGCCAGAGCTCGTGACCCATGCGCGCGCTTTCGCACACGCACCAGATCGTGTCAATCGGCCGCCCCGTCGAGACCCATCTGTGTCACCGTCTTTGCCATGCAGCTGTTCGTGATCCGCCACGCGATCGCCGAGGACGCCGCGCCCGGGCAGGACGATGCGAGCCGCCAGCTGACCGACGACGGCGAGAAGCAGCTGAAGAAGGTCGTCAAGGGGCTGAAGAAGCTCGACATCGAGTTCGAGCGGGTCCTGACGAGCCCGTGGACCCGCGCGATGCAGACCGCGGCGATGCTGGAACCGCTGTGCAAGCAGGAGCCGATCTCGACCGGGCTGCTGTGCGCGCCACCCCGCTCCGAGCTCCTCGCGCAGATCGCGGAGCTCGGCGAGACCACCGCGGTGGTGGGTCACGAGCCCTGGTTGTCGGAGCTGGTCGCGTGGCTCGCGTTCGGCGACACCCGCCACGGCGAGGCGTTCGCGCTCAAGAAGGCGGGCGTGTTCTGGCTCGACGGCAGCGCGGTGCCGGGTGGGATGATGGTGAAGGCGATGATCCCGGCCAAGGTCCTGCGCGAGCTCGCGTAGCCGAGCTCAGTCCGCGAGTTGCGCGAGCAGCGCCTGCGCCTCTGCGATCCGCGAATCCGCGACGCCGACCGCACGCAGCGCGTCGAGCAACGCGGCGCACCCGTGGGCGGCATGTTGCGACGAGGTCCCGGTCGCCACCGCGACGAGCACGGCGGCTGCCGCGCGCGTCAGCTCCGCGCCGAGCTGGGCATCGAGCTTCGCGAGCGCGTGGACGAGCGGGACCACCGCGAGCGCGGTCTGGTACGCAGGCTTGGCCTGGAACGCGAACGTGTGGTCGCCCGGATCGACTGCGATCGTGCTCGGGGCCGGCGCCTCGGGGGCCTCGCCGACGGCGGGCTCGATCCCCAGCTCGACCTTCTTGAAGGTGGTCATCTCGGGATCGAACGACTGCAGCTCGTAGTCCTCGATCCAGCGCACCGCGAGGCTCTCCGAGGTCAGCAGGCCCATCGCCGTGTGGTCGCCGCGCTCGAGCCGATCGATCGCGCGTTGCGCGCAGCGCTTGTGATAGATGGCGAACAGCGGGTTCGGGTTCGCGAAGTTGAAGCGGATGGCGCAGGCATCGAACGGCTCGCCCGAGCGTGCGACCAGCAGATCGAGGACGTCGGGGTTGATCCAGGCGAGATCGCTGGCGACCGTCAGGATGTAGTCGGTCGACGCGTACTTCAGCGACGTCGCGATGCCGGCGAGCGGGCCGATCGGATCGAACTCGTCGAGCGTCACCGGAAATCGCGACCAGGTAACCGGGGCGGAGACCGAGACCTCGATGCGCGAGACCTTCGACTTGAGGATCTGCGCCTGGCGCTCGATCACCCTGCGGCCGTCGATCTCGAGGTTGCTCGCGACGGGGCCTCCGGCCTTCTGAACCTTGCCGCCCGCGAGGATGACGGCGGTGAGGTCGCGTGACGAGATCATGCCGCGAGCTTATCGCAGCGGCCGCATCCCTTTCGCGCGTCGCAGATCGTTAACCACGCGCGCGACCTGATCGTCGTGGAGCAGCATCTTCGACATCGCCCCGGTGGTGATCCCGAGGCGCTGTGCGGTCGTCCCGATCTCGAGGTCGCCCGCGACGAGCAGATCCAGCAGCTCGCCCATCGCCGCCCAGTACTCGCCGGTCAGCTTCGTCTTCGCCCCGAGCGGCGCCGTGCCGCCCGCGATCAACTTGGCGAGCCGAGGCGACGGCGTGAACGGTTCGAGCCCGACCGGCTCGCGCAGCTCGAGCGCGATCGCCGAGCGCAACCGGCGGACCGCGTGGATCTTGTTCTCGGCCTGCGAGCGACTGTCCTCGCCGATCGCCGACACGCCGGTCAGCTTGTGCCGCAGCCTCACCGCGCTCTCGGTCTTGTTGCGGTGCTGCCCACCCGGGCCCGACGCGCGATAGCGATCCACGTCGCACTGCGCGATCAACGCATCGTCACTGACGATCAGATGGTCGACGCGTGGCATCGCGACAGCTTGTCAGTTCGCCGGGGGCTGCGCAGGCATCTTCGGAGCCGATTCGCCGGGCTCCAGGTAGACGTCGACGCCGGCGTGCTCGCCCGCCCGGCCGTACTCGACGCGCGCGATCCCTTCTCCGAGGGCGCCGACGATCTTGGAGAGCTTCGGATCCACCGCGACCTTCGCGTCGCCACACAGCGCCACGATATCGGGCATGCCGATGCCCGGGATCAGCGCCGAGACGCGCGAGATCGCCCCGCCGCGGATCCGCACGCCGATCGCGAACGCCGCGAGCGAGATCGCCTTGAGGCGCTCGACCACCGGCGTCGCGAGTGGCGCACCGGTGAGCTGGGCAAAGCTCCTCGACAGCGCGTCGACCTGCGCGGAGACCGTGTCGCCGGGGATCGCGATCTCGAGCTCGGAGTACGCGTTGTCGCCGATCGACTGCGAGAACCGCTCGACCCGATCGGCCTCGAGGTCCTCGACCAGCTTCTTGATCTGGTACTTCGCCTCGTGGGTGCCGAACATCTGCTCGACCTTGCTCCACGGCTTGGGGTCCATGAAGTGCCAGCCGGTGGTGACCTTGCCGCCCCACACCCCGATCCAGGACCCGACCAGGGCCGGCTCGAGGTGCTGCCCGATCTGATCGAGCACCGTGGCGTCGCTCTTGGCGATGTTGCAGAGCTTGAAGTAGTCCGCCATCTTCGGCACGAACCCCTGCGGTGCACCCCAGGCGCCCCACCAGATCCGACGCAGGTCGGAGCCGATCATCGCGAGGTACGAGACGCCCTCGCCGTTGGGCATCTCGGGCGGCATCGGGTTGTGCTCGAGCCAGCGGTCGAGGTGGATATCCATCCACTCCTCGATCATCGGCACCTGAGACAGGCTGATCTGGAGATTGAGCCGGGTCGACAGCGCGCGCTGTAGAACCAGGTCGAGCGAGCTCATCGCATCGACGGTATCACGGGATCAGTCTTCGACGACCACGACACCGGTACGCGGTGTCGGGACGTACTGCGGCTCGGCACCGGCGTCACACGACAACATCTCCTCGTCGTACGAGTACGCGTAGCGCTGGTCGTCGATCGGGGTCAGCACCTCGGTCGCGAGCCACCGGCACGTATCGGGCAGCGTGGCGCGGGTCTGGAACGTGATGCGATAGCTGCCGGCCTCCTTGACGGAGACCGTCGCGTGGTCGTTCTCGAACGCGCTGAGATAGATCGCGTGGGGTTTCTCGGGCGCGTAGAGGACGAGGTGCTGGGTGACGTCACCCTTGGAGCACTTCGAACCACCGAAACCGGCGACAGCCGCGGCACTCGCCGCGACCACCGCTACCAGCTTCAAGACAGGAGCTTGAACTGCGTGCAGCATCTCTCGATTGTGCTCGTCGAGCCCTGCCCGCGCCAGTCCCAAGTTTCGGGAGTCGCCGGGCTCGGTCTGCCCCGGCCTAGACCCCCGGGAAGCCGAGAGTTTTACTGGCGGGCGACCGAGTCGAGGGACGGCTCACCGAGCTGGGCCATCGACAGCGGCTTCTCCCAGGTGATCGAGGTGCCGCGACCCGCGAAGGTGTGCTGCACCACGCTGGCGACCGAGTCGGTGGTCAGGCGAGCGCTGACCCGGCGGGCGGCGAGGTTGTCCTCGCCGTACGCCGAGATCACGATGCGCTCGCTATCGACGCCCAGCGTGATCAGCTTCTCGCGCACCGCGAGGGCGCGGCGCAGCGAGAGATTCACGTTGTACGCGGCGTCGCCGGTCTGATCGGCGTGGCCATCGAGCACGATGCGCTGGCTCGGCTTGGCGTCCGCCTCCTTGATCAGGCCCGTCAGCGACTGCTCCGCGTTGGCGGGGAGGGCTGCGGAGTCGAAGGCGAAGTCGAGGCTGGTGTTCGCGCTGGCAACGCCGCCGAGCAGCGCAAGGGTAGATGCGATCAGTAGGTTATTCGTCCGCATGATGACCGGAGATAGAGCAACGGTCATGCCGAGCGCCGTGCACACCACGAATGCGCACGGTGGGCGCCGCTAACTACGCGCGCCCCGTCGGCTCGTTCTTGATCCGCGGGAGAAGCATCACGAAGTTGCACGGCTTCAGGCGGTGATCGAGCTGCGGGATCAGGATCTTTTCGAGCGCGGTGCGCACACCGCCCGTCGACCCGGGCAGCAAGAACACGAACGTCGATCCGCACAGTGCGGCTTCGGCACGGCTCTGGATGGTCGACGTCCCGATCTCCTCGAACGACAACCACCGAAACAACTCGCCGAACCCGGGAATCGACTTGGTGATCAGCGGGGCGAGCGCTTCGGGCGTGACGTCGCGTGGGGTCACCCCCGTGCCGCCCGTCGCGATGATGATCTCGACCTGCGGATCCGCGATCCACGCCGCGAGCCGCGCGCGGATCTGGAGCTCGCTATCGATCACGATCTCGCGCGCGACGATCTGATGGCCGACCTCGGTCAGGCGATCGACGAGCAGCTGCCCCGACGTATCGTTCTCGATCGTCCGCGTGTCCGAGATGGTGAGCACGGCGACGTTGGTCGGAATGAACTGGCGATCCACGCGTGCAGCCTACCGATACGGACCGATCACGTCGAGCACCTCGGTCGCGCGGCGCGCCGCCGCCTCGCACGCCTCGCGCGGAGCCAGGCCCTCGCCGAGCGCGTAGGTCAGCCCCGCGGCGAACGTGTCGCCCGCACCGTAGGTGTCGCCGGTCACCGGCACGGCAACCGCGTCGTAGCGCTCGATCGCGTCGCCGATCTGGTACGTGCCCCCGCGCGCGCCGTCCGTTCGCACGACCAGCCTGGTGTCGAGGCCGCCGGTGTAGCGCTCCGCCGCGTCGTTCGCGCTGCCGACCAGCGCGTCGAGCGAGATGCCCGCGAGCAGCGCCTGGATCCGCGAGGTCGAGACCACCACGCGCGCGCGTCGCGCGTGCTGGATCGCGCCGGCATCACCGCCGGTGACGTAGACCGCATCGACGGTCGCGAGCTCGTCCCACGGCAACGCATCCGCGGCCTCGGGATGCATGCGCTCGCCGAGGATGATCAGCGTGCGCTCGCGCTGCGCATCGATCAGGGACAGCCCGCGCCGCTGTCGCTTGCGAAACGCGGCGTGCACGGTGACGCCACGTGCGCGCAGGCCCTCGGCGGCCCGGTGTCCGAGCTCGTCGTCGCCGAGTGTCGTGAAGAACAAGCAGTCGCCCGCCCACCGCGCGAGCTGCACCGCGGCGACGGCGCCACCCCCGGCCGGCACCTCGAGCAGCGCGTCGCCGTGCACGATCTCGCCGGGTGTGGGGATCCGCGGGACCCGGAGAAACTCCATCCATTCGACGTGACCGACGACGGCGACTCGCACGCCTTCTTATAGTCCAGGACGTCGGACGATGGAGCGGCGAGCCGCGATCCTCGAGCTCGGAATGATTCGTAAATGCACGCGATTTATTGCGAATCACCGATTATGACGCTGCGCGTTAGCGGCTGTCAGGAGGTGGCTCCAGCTTTCTGACGCGTTGCGTCTTAGGCTGCGCGCATGTCGAAAGAGATCAAGTTCGAGGGTTCGAAGTCGACCGCCATCGCCGTCCTCCACGACGCCCGCACCGAGCTGCGCACCGCCGCCGATCACGGTGTCGAGCTGGCGGAGAAGCTGACCGGCGGGCTGTTCCGCTTCGTCAAGAAGCTCAACGCGCGGCTCGACGAGTCGAGCGGCCACGCGCTCGATGGCGTCGAGCGCGTGCTGGTGACCTCGCGGAAGCAGCGCGAGGCGCGTCGCGAGGCGAAGCACGCGGCGAAGCAGTCCAAGCGCGCCGACAAGGCGGCTTGATCATGCGCGCCGAGCCGGATGGTCCGAGCATCATGAGCACGCCGCGCGAGCCGTCGATCCGCATCGTGATCGATCGCCTCGTCAGCGTGGAGTTCCGTCCGAGCTCGACGCGCACGCCCGCGTCGCTCGATGGTGCGGCGCTGCGCCCGCCGCACCTGCGCACCAAGGACTGACCTACTCGATCCGCGTCGCCGCGAACCCGCTGCACGACGGGTGGCGGATCGTCGCCGTCATCGCCTTGCCGTCGATGGTCTCGATCGAGAGCGGCACCATGAAGTAGTTCGTCGGGCGCACGATCCATTCGCTGTCGGCGAGCTCGCCGGTGAAGCCACTGCCCACGGGCTCGAGCGCGCCGGTCAACAGGTACGCGCCGGTCGGCACCGTCGGGTTCGACGGCACCGGCCCGAAGTCGTAGCGCGCCGTCACGTTGTTCGAGCGATCGACGTCGAGCGTCAGCGTCACCGCCGACAGCCCCTGACCGCACACGTACGTGCCTTCCCAGACGCTGTGCCGCGGGATCTGCGCGCGGCGATCGCGGCGGCTCGACACCGGCAGCGTCGACGGATTGTCGACGATGACGCCCGGCGACGGCACCGGTGCGATCGGAGCGGTCGCGTTCGACCAGCATCCGGTGAGCAGCAGAGTCGCGAACCGCACGCCTCCATCATCCGTGACGCGTGGCTGTCACGCAACGACGGGTCTCCCGACGGTGCGCCGGGATCGATCCGAGGGGTACTTGCTCGGCAAGGTCCAGACCGGCGCTGGCGAGGAGCCGCCCTCCCCCGGGGCTGTAGATCGCACGCAGCTCCGCGGCGTATGTTCGCGCCGTGGAGGATGACCTCGTGATGCTCGAGCGCTGGCGCGGCGGAGACAACGCCGCCGGTCACGCGTTGTTCGAGCGTCACTTCGAGAGCCTCTACGGCTTCTTCGCGACCAAGCTGCCGGAGGAAGCCGACGATCTCGTCCAGCGCACGATGCTCGCGTGCGTGCGAGGTCGCGAATCGTTTCGGGGCGACGCGAGCTATCGCACCTACCTGTTCGCGATCGCCAGGAACCAGCTGTACACCGCGATCGCGGCGAAGCAGCAGGCCAACACGCGGTTCGATGCGAGCTTGTCGTCGATCGCGCAGCTCGCCAGCTCCGCCGGGACGGTCCTCGCGCGCGACCAGGAGCACCGCGCGTTGCTCACCGCGCTCCAGCGGCTGCCGGTCGAGCAGCAGACGTTGCTCGAGCTCCATTACTGGCAGGAGCTCGACATGGCGCAGATCGCCGAGATCTTCGCCTCCAACGCCGCGACGATCCGGCAGCGCATCCACCGTGCGCGCAAGGCGCTGCGCGACCTGCTCGAGCAGTCCGCACCCCCGAGCGCCCTCGAGACCGACGCAAGTCTCGACGCGTGGGTCGTCGGTCTCGGTCGTCCCTGATGGCGCAGGATCGCGACGACGCCGATGACGTGAAGCTCGGCGGGCGACCGGCGATCGATCCGCTGGCGCTCGGCGTCGCCCGGTCCAGGATCGCGAAGGCGCTGTTCGAGAAGGACGAGCAGGTCCGGGTCGGCCGGTATCAGCTGCTCCAGCGCGCCGGCGCCGGTGGCATGGGCACGGTGTGGAGTGCGTGGGATCCCGAGCTCGAGCGGCGCGTCGCGATCAAGGTGATGCACGTCAGGAGCGAGGCCGCGCGGACGCTGCTCCTCCGCGAGGGTCAGGCGCTGGCGAAGCTGTCGCATCCGAACATCGTCGCGATCTACGACGTCGGCACGTTCGAGCACCAGGTCTACCTGGTGATGGAGTGGATCGCCGGGGTCACGCTTCGCACGCACGC